>Ga0185342_1000313_pt1 | contig 26105 bp, 21 predicted proteins | sample ConPoolayeEmetaG_FD_128045 | JGI IMG/M metagenome (GOLD analysis project Ga0185342, IMG submission 128045) | Hot spring microbial mat communities from California, USA to study Microbial Dark Matter (Phase II) - Cone Pool mat layer E metaG... ... | reverse complement strand
CTATAGCACAGTTACCGCGATGGAGCATAATCCATTTATCTCGATATACGGAATTGAGAGCCATAGAATTCGTCGCCAGAAGTCAGAATCCCGTCATAATTCGGCGGGAGATTCGATGATTCGATGAAGCCCGGCCAGCGAAACCGAACGCGCGGAGATAGCCTGCTTTTCCAGCGTCTCCATCGCTTTTAACCCGCTTCCGGTGATAACGAGAACGACCTCGCCTCTCAGCCGGATGGTCGGCTCTTTGATGAGCTTGATGAGTCCGGCCAGAGTCGTCGCTGAAGCCGGATCGGCGAAAATCCCCTCCATTTCCGCCAGCTCTCGCTGAGCGGAAAGAATCTGCCGGTCTGTGACGGCGGTGATCAAACCGCCCGTCTCTCGGATCCACTTGAGGACGAGATTTCCGGCTGGGGGATCCGGGTTGGAAATGGCATGGGCCACGGTCTCTCCCTTGAACACACGCTTGAATTTCTCCCTGCCTTGAGCGAACGCTCGGGCGAGGGGAGCGCATCCCCGGGCCTGAACGCCGACGAATGCCGGAAGATCGCGGCTGATCCCCTCCTTTTTCAGGTCGAAGAAGGCGCGCATCAACCCGATCAGGTGCCCGCCCGAGCTCACCGGGCAGAACACGAATCGAGGGACTCGAGCGCCGAGCTGATGGAATATTTCGAACCCCGTGACCTTATAACCCTCAATTCTCAGCGGGTCGATCGAATTCATGAAATAAATCCCGTGTCTTCGTCCAATCGCATAGCTCGACCGGAAAAGAGCCGCATAATCTCCCCTGACCTTGAAAAGTTCTGCGCCGTGAATTCCCGTCGAGCCGATTTTTTCTGCCGTCGAATCTTCTTTGAGAAGAACGACCGTCTGAAGGCCCGCCTTGGCGCCGTAGGCGGCTGTCGATGCCGCCATGTTTCCGGTCGAAACCGTGCCGATCTTTCCTATGCCGAGGGAAACGGCTTTCTGAACCGCGACCGCCGTGCCCCGGTCTTTGAAACTCTGGGTCGGGTTCGTGGTCTCGTTCTTGGCGAAGAGTGGAGGAAGATTCCATTCCCGGCGCAGGCGATCGAGCGACACGAGGGGGGTATTGCCCTCGCCCAGACTGAGTTTACGTTCGATCCGGCCGAGCGGCAAAAAGTCGCCATATTTCTCCATAGCGAGGTCTTTTTCTCGATAAAAAGCGCGGCCGGTGCGGGGATTAAAAATGAGCATCGGTTCCTCACATCGGGGGCAAAAAGGGTCAAAGACATCCAAAGGCTTTTTCAGGCCGCAGAAAGGACATTCCAGCCGATCCATGGGCTTTCCTCCGCAGGCTGTTCTCAGGGCTCTTATAAAATATCAGCGCCCATCGGTCAACTCGGAGGGAGAACCGCTTGGCTGAAAGAAATTCGGCAAGCGCTTTCGGTTTTAAGCTCGGGAGATTTCGGCTGAAGTTGTAAATTCAGCCGCGGCCGTGTAAAATCTGGCTCATTCGGATTCCATCATGGCCGAAGACGATGAGAAATGGATGCGGCAAGCGCTTCTCGAGGCTGAAAAGGCAAGAAGCAGGGGAGAGGTGCCCGTCGGCGCCGTCCTGGTCGCCGAAGGCCGAATCCTGGCTCGGGGCCATAATCAGCCTGTGCTCAGGAACGACCCGACGGCCCATGCAGAAATCGTCGCCCTCCGCAGGGGAGCGACAAGACGAAAAAACTACCGCTTGCTCGGCTGCGACCTCTATGTCACGCTTGAGCCGTGCGCCATGTGCCTCGGAGCCATCGTCCAGAGCCGGATCCGGAGGCTGGTCTTCGGCGCAGCCGACCCGAAATCCGGCGCCGTATGTTCGGCCATGAGATTCCCGTTCGCCAGGCTGAATCATCGGCCGGAAATCCGCGGCGGCATCCTGGCCGGGGAATGCAGTCGTCTCGTCAGGGATTTTTTTAGAGCGCGACGATGAGCCATAGCGAGGTGTTTCCGGCCTTTCTCCTGGCTCTGAGATACGGAAACGAGATCCGAAGACGATATCGCTTGAGCGCCCATGATACGGGGCGATGAGCGGCTGGTTGAAACGGAGAGGTGGCCGAGTGGTTGAAGGCGACGGTCTCGAAAACCGTTATCCTGGGCAACCGGGATCGTGGGTTCGAATCCCACCCTCTCCGCCAGAACCTCCGAAAGGAGCGGATATCGCTGCAAGGAGACGTTCGCGGACGGCTTTCCTTTCCTCCGCGCCCAAAGAAGCCAAAAAGATCAAGCGAGGCCAAACTAAAACAGCAATTCCGGGGCAGGAACGTAAAGAAAATTCGGAGGGGGATCGAGCCGGTTGATGAACAAGAGAACAGTTCCTCTCATCCTCATCGGGTTCGGAAACGTCGGTCGAGCCTTCCATCGTCTGGTGGAGGAAAAAGAAGATCTCCTCAGCCGACAGTACGATCTTCAGCTCTCTCTTCAGGCCATCTTGAACTCAAAAGGAGGCGTTCTATCCTCTCGGTCGATCTCTCCTCTGACTGGGCCGATCGCCGGAGGAAAAATGGCGCTCGAAGAACATCCTGCCTGGCACTCGGGACTCTCTCTAAAAACCATCCTTCAGTCCACGGACAGAGGAGCGCTCGTCGAATGCACGCCTTCCAACCTCAAAACAGGCGAACCCGCTCTGAGCTACATCCGTTTGGGCCTTGACGCCGGCTGGAACATCGTGACAGCGAATAAAGGACCTCTGGTCGTCGATCTCAAGGGCTTGAGGAAGAAGGCAACTGAAAAAGGCCTGGCCCTGAAGTTCAGCGCCGCGGCCGGGGCTGCTCTGCCCGGCCTCGATGTCGGACTCTTTTCGCTCGCCGGAGCGGAAATCCTCGGCTTTGAAGGGATCCTCAATGGGACGACAAACTTCCTCCTGACGCGAATGAACCAGGGCGATCGTTACGAAGACGCTCTTCAAGAAGCCAGAGAAAAGGGCATCGCCGAGCCCGATCCCTCCCAGGATGTCGAAGGATGGGATACGGCGGCCAAAGTCCTCATCTTGGCCAACGCGGTTCTCGGCCTTGACCTGACGATCGCCGATATCGATCGTCATGGCATGACCGGGATTCCCGCGAAATTTCTCGCCGCCGCGAGAGCCAAGGGAAAGTCCGTGAAGCTCCTGGGAAGGGTTTATCGTTCCGGATCCCAATATAAGGCGGAAGTCAAGCCGATCGCCCTCGACTCCGGTCATCCTCTTTTCGGCGTCAACGGAACAAACAAAGGAATCGTTTATTTCACCGACACGATGGGCGAGGTGGTTGTGATGGGGGGAAAATCCGACCCGCGAGGGGCGGCCGCGGCTCTGCTGAAGGACTTGATCAATATTTATCTGCGAAAATAGATGGCCGAAAGTCGTCTTTATCCATGGCCATCTTTGTGGAGGGATCCGATGCCACAAAAAAATTTCCTGAACATCTTGACGGCCTTTTGGATCTTGTTTTCAGCGATCGCGTCCGCGGCCGCGTTCTCCTTGCCGCCCGACACCCGTTCCCGCAGCGCTTCCAACGCGGGGGCTCTCGCCTCGGAGAACGGCCCGAAGCCTCTTCGCCTCGCGCTCGTCGATTGCCTCCGCCGGGCGCTCGAGGCCAACCTCGACCTGCAAATCGAAGTTCTCAATCCCGACTTGAACAGGCTTTCTGTTTCCCAAGCGAGAGAAGAGTTTCTTCCCCGGTTCAATGTCAGTTCTTCCTATCTGAACCAAGACATTCCGAGCACCTGGGGAGTGGAAGGGCCAACGGTTTCCACCAAAAGGGACTACTATTATATCGACTTTTCGGAACGGCTGCCGACAGGAACCGAGGCCACCTTCAGCCTCTATACACAAAAAACCGACACTTCCCGCGCCTTCACCACGGTCAACCCTTCTTATTACAGCGAGTTTCGGCTTCATCTGCGACAGCCTCTCTTGCGCGGCTTCGGTCCCAAAATCAACCGCTACGAAGCGATCAAGGCCGAGCGACAGCTGGACATTTCTCTGGCCGACCTCAAGTCCGCCATCCTTCAGACCGTTTATCGCGTCGAAGAAGCCTACTGGAACCTCTATTATGCCCGCGAGAGCCTGCGCGTCCTCGAACAAGCGCTCGACCAAAGCCGGGAGATGCTCAGACGAAATCAGGAAGCCGCTCGGATCGGGACGAAATCGGCCATCGAGGTTCTGAGCGCCGAGGCCCAAGCCGCCGGTTACGAAGATGGGATTCTCTCGGCCCGACTCCAGGTCGAAAAGATGGAGAATCGCCTCAAATCTCTCCTCCACTTGCCATTTGAGGAAGGAGCGAGAACGGATCGATGGGAGAAGGAAGAGGAAACCTCGGCCGTCATCCCGACCGACCGCCCCGAACCGGAACAGTGCGCCGTAACCGGCGAAGAGGCCTTGCGGCAGGCCCTTGCCGAGCGTCCGGAAATCAAGCGCGCCGAAAGCATGATCGCCGGCACCGCCCACGACATCGGCTATGCGAAAAACCAGCTTCTTCCCCAGCTTGACCTCAACTTTTCGTTCTGGTTTCCCGGACAGTCCGGAGTAAGATATATTTTCTTGAACGACAACCCGCTGACGGGAGTGATCGTGGACAAAATCGTCGGCAGCCGGGGCCAATCCATCAAAGACATCATGAAAGGGACCTATCAAAATGTCTCGGTCGAGGCCACTCTAACGCTCCCGCTGGCCGATCTTTTCTCTCGGGCCGGCCTGGCCAGGGCAAAGCTGGCTTATGAACAGGCCAACCTTCAACTGGAAAAAGAACGGCAGGCAATCGAGGTCGAAGTCCGGGAGGCGATCGCCGACCTGGAGACGAAGGCGAAAAAAATCGAGTCTTCGGCCCGCTACAGAGAGCTGGTCGAAAAACAGGTCGCCGCCGAAACGAAGCGCTATGAGCTCGGTCTTGTGGGGAGCGAATGGCTCTTTACTTACCAGAAGAACCTCTCCCAGGCCAAAGTCGATGAAATCCGGGCGATCATCGACTATAAAATTGCCCAGGCCGCCCTGGAGAAAGCGATGGGGACGACGCTGAAGACGAAAGGCCTCCGCGTCAAAGACATAGAGTTCTGATCCCTCGGTGATCATCCATTTGAGGCCCGCGCTCCGTCCCCAGGTTCATTGACCTGAACCGCCGATTCTGATAACTTGTATGCCTGTTCATTCCGCTAATCAAAAAAGTTTTTAGGCGCGGAGAGGTGTCCGAGCGGTTTAAGGAGCACGCCTGGAGAGCGTGTGTGCGTCTCGATTGGCGCACCGTGGGTTCGAATCCCACCCTCTCCGCCAGTGTCTGAAGGCCTGCAAAGAAAGACGCGATTCGGTCAAGACGGAAAGGAGTCTTGTCATGGACAGCCGCGATTATATCGTCATCGAAGACCTGTACGGAGCCCATAATTATCATCCTTTGGACGCTGTGCTGACGAAAGGAAAAGGAATCTGGGTCTGGGATGTGGAAAACAGGAAATACCTCGATTTCCTGAGCGGCTACTCGGCCGTCAATCAAGGGCATTGTCATCCGCGGATCGTCAAATGCCTCCAGAGCCAGGCCAAGCGTCTGACCCTGACTTCTCGGGCCTTCCGCAATGACCAATGGCCGCTGCTCGCAAGAGAGCTCTCTGTTTTGACCGGCTATGAAATGGTCCTGCCGATGAACTCCGGGGCCGAATCGATTGAAACGGCGATCAAGTGCGCCCGGAAATGGGCTTATCAAAAAAAGGGCGTCCCTCAGGATCAGGCGGAGATCATCACCTGCGCCAATAATTTTCACGGTCGGACCGTGACCATCATCAGCTTCTCCACCGAGCCTCTCTATCGGAACGATTTTGGACCGTTCACGCCGGGCTTCAAGGTCATTCCCTACGGGGACGCCGAGGCCCTGCGTCAGGCCGTGACGCCCAATACCGCGGCCTTTCTCGTCGAGCCCATCCAGGCCGAGGCCGGCATCCTGATTCCGCCCGACGGCTATCTCAAGGCAGCCAGGGAAATCTGCGACGCGAACAATGTCCTCTTCATTGCCGATGAAATCCAGACAGGTCTGGGACGAACGGGAAAGCTTTTCGCCTGCGATCATGAAGACATCAGAGCGGACATCGTCGTCATCGGAAAATCTCTGGGCGGGGGCTGCTATCCCATCTCTGCCACCCTGGCCTCGCGCGAGATCCTGGGCGTGTTCAAGCCCGGAGAACACGGCTCCACCTTCGGCGGAAATCCGCTCGCTTGCGCCGTAGCCAGAGAAGCTCTGAGGGTCATTCAAGAGGAAAAGCTCGTCGAGAACGCCGCCGCGATGGGAGAATATTTTCTCGCCGAGCTGAAAAAAATCAAGAGCCGGCAGATTAAAGAAGTCAGGGGAAAGGGATTGCTGATCGGGATTGAGCTCCGGCCGGAAGCGGGCGGAGCGAGGCGTTTCTGCGAGGAGCTGAAGAAAGAGGGCCTGCTGTGCAAGGAGACCCACGAACATGTCATCCGTTTTGCCCCACCTCTGATCATTCGGCTAAAAGACCTCCGCTGGGCCGCCAAGAGAGTCAAGCAGGTGTTCAAGCGCTTGGGCTGACCGAATGTCCCATATTTCGATCGATTTGATAAAAATACTCGATTCCTATCCTGCCTGTCATAATCGAGCCCTTCGGCGGGAACGCTCTCTTCGGTCGAGCTCGCAGTCCGGCCGAGGTCGCGGGGTCTGCCGCCCCTCCCTGGAGAGAAAGATTGCAGTTGTCCTTTTTTTGAGACATAATACAGACTCCAATTAAGCTCACGACTTTTCTTTTTCGGGGGAGATGTCTTGGCACGATGTTTGCTATAGAAAATTGACGCTTGGAGGAAAGGACATGAAAAGAAACATCCTGGCTTTTTTGGCAGCAACCGTCCTGCTGACAAGCTGCGTGATTTATGTCCCCTATGAAGGCGACCGGGACAGGCCCGAGCCTTCGCCGCCGCGAGGGGACCGTTACGGCCGAACCTATGACTCATCCTCCTTCCCGGCAGAGACGGACATTTCCTATTTTTACGATTACCTGGCTTCCTATGGTATATGGGTCAGATACGCTCCCTATGGGTACGTTTGGATCCCGCGCTCCGTCGGCCTGAGCTGGCGTCCCTATACGTACGGCCGCTGGGTCTGGACAAACTACGGCTGGACCTGGCTCTCCTACGAAAAATGGGGCTGGGCCTGCTATCATTACGGCCGCTGGGGATGGGACCGTCGGCTCGGCTGGTACTGGGTCCCAGGAACGGTCTGGGCGCCGGCCTGGGTGACCTGGCGATGGGGTCGCCTCTATATCGGCTGGGCGCCTTTGCCTCCGGACATCGAGTTCGTCCCCGGAGTCGGGATTCGATCGCTTCCCTATGATTTCCCGCACCATTATTGGGTGTTCATCGAGGGCCGGTATTTCCAGCACGAATATCTCGACCGTTATGTGTTGCCCTATGAGCGGAATGCGACGGTCATCAATTTCACCGTCCATAAAGCCAACCTCGCCCAGAGGAACAGATTGCTCTTCAACGACGGGGTGGACGTGGAGCAAGTTCGGCTCGCCACCGGCCGGGAAATATCCCGTTATCAACTGGAGGATGCGGCACGGCCGGGTGAATCCCGAGTCTCCCGAGAGACGGTCAATATCTATCGACCGGTGATCAGGAAAAACGAAACGGCCAGCCCGAAGTCCGTTCTGGAAAGGGAAGAGGCGGAGACCAGAGTTCCGGAAATACGAAGGGGAACTCTGGAAGGTCAAGCTTCGGAAAACGAGATCGAACGCCGACTGAAATCTCGTCAGGAAAAGGAAATCCAGCTGCTCGAGGAAACACAGAAAGCCGAAGAAGAAGAGATCAAAAAGAAGGCCGAGGACGAAAAAAGATTCGTTTCCCGGCCGGCCGAAAAAGAGAAAATCGAAAAGGAATATGCCGTCAAGTCGGAAGAATTGAAAAAAAGGCACCAGGAAGAGAAAGAAAAAATCGGCCAGCGACACGAGGAAGAGAAGAAAACCGTCGGAGGCCGAATCAAGAAAAAGGGCGAAAACTAAGCCTGACCCGATCGCCTCTGTTCCCGGAGCGAAACAAGGACGACGGCGACAAGGATCACGGCACCGCCTCCGAGGGTGCGGAGAGAGGGCCTTTCTTTCAGAAGGACAAAGGCGAGGGAGATGCCGTAAACCGGTTCCAGAGCGCTGATGATGCTTGCCGCCTGGGCCCTGATGCGCCGCATCCCGGAGATGAACAACGTGTGAGCGCCCGATGTGCAGACGACCCCAAGAACGGCGAGAAGGAGCAATTCCTTTTTCGTTATTCGGCCGCCGGACAGCCAGACAAATGGAAAGAGGATCATCGAGGCGAAGAAATCCTCATAGAAGGCGATCGCCAGACTCGAGTGTTTTTGAGCCAGGCGCCGGTTGAAGACGGTCAGGACGGCGAACGTCAGCCCCGACACAAGGCCCCAAACGATGCCCCGGAAAGTCGCCTCAGCCGGATCGAAGCGTGGAACGATCAAGAATATCCCGGCCAGGCAAAGCACCGCCAAAATCAGATTCGGCCGGTCGATTCTTTCTCTCGTCAATAAAGCCTCAAAAAATACGGTAAACACGGGAAAAGAAGAGTAGGAGAGGAGCCCGACGGAAACCGAAGAAACCTGAATCGATTGGAAGAAGCTCATCCAGTGAAGGACAAGGATTCCGGCGAGCAAGAAAAGAAGCCCTCCAGATCGACGGCCTGCCGGGCGGAGAGGCTGTTTTCTTGCCAGGAGAATGACGGCCAAAGCGAGGCTGGCGAAAACGACTCGGCCAAAGACGATCAAGAACGGCGGCAAAGTGATCCATTTGCCGAACAGCCCGGCCAGGCCAAAGAGAGCGGTCGCGATATGGATTTCAGCCAGGTTTCGCTTGGACAATTCAACGAGCTCCGCCGGGAATTATAAACCAGCCGGCATCCCTTTCTAAAGCCGGGGTTTCAAAACTGGTCAAAGGAGCCTTCTCATTTGGAGAATGGCTGCCGGAGCGGGGCGGACGCAGCCGGCGGTAAAAGCATGAATCGACATCTCTCGGCCGCGGAATATCTTTTGGCAAGAGGGATGAATTGTGCTATCATATCACATCCTTAGAAGGAGCGTTTTTTCCTTTCGCCGATAGCCGGTCGAAGCGATGCCATACCTCATATATGCCCGCAAATACAGGCCGAGAAGCTTTGAGGAAGTCGTGGGCCAGAAACCCATTGTCCAGACACTCCAGAACGCGATCAAGGCCAATCGGATCGCTCAGGCCTATATTTTTTCCGGAATGCGCGGCGTGGGGAAGACCACGGTCGCCCGCATCCTGGCCAAGGCGTTGAATTGCCAGCACGGGCCGACGCCGACCCCCTGCAACAGCTGCGAATCGTGTCGGGCGATCACCGAAGACCGGTCGATCGATGTTCTCGAGATCGACGGTGCTTCCAACCGAAAAGTCGAGGATATCGGTCCGATCCGCGACACGGCCAAATACATGCCCATTCACAGCCGGTACAAGGTCATCTACATCGACGAGGTCCACATGCTTTCCCCCCACGCCTTCAACGCCCTGCTGAAGACTCTTGAGGAGCCGCCCGAACGAACGGTCTTCATCTTTGCCACCACGGAATTCCATAAAGTGCCGCCGACGATCGTCTCCCGTTGCCAGCACTTTGAGTTCAAGAAGATTTCCCAGAAAGAAATCGTCAATCACCTTTTGATGATCGCCCGGGAGGAAAAAATTACGGTCTCCCCCTACGGCCTTCGCCTCATCGCCGAAGCTTCGGACGGCAGCCTGAGAGACGCCCAGAGCTTGCTCGATAAAGCGGTCGCTTTTTCCGGCGAAACGATCCAAGACGAAGAATTGAAAGATATCCTCGGGGCCATCGGCAAGGATATTCTCTTTGCCTGTTCAAGCCTGATCCTAGATCAGAAAGCCTCCGGGGTTTTCACTTTGATTGAGCAAGTCGTCGAACGGGGATATGACCTCCGAACCTTCTACAGGGAGCTCGTCGAGCACTTTCGCAACCTTCTCCTGGCCAAATCCGTGAAAGAGCTGAAGGACTATCTCCCCCTGAACAACGAAGAACTCGCCCAGCTCTCCCAGGAAGCGGAAAAAGCGTCCGAAGAGGAATTTCTGCGCTATCTCCTCGCCCTTCAGCAGGCGGAGGCGGGACTCCGCAATTCCAGCCACCCTCAAATCTATCTGGAGACCGTTTTGGTCAAGCTCTGTCACTATAAAAGACTCGTCCCCATCGAGCATTTGATTTCCGAAATCGAAAGATTAAAACCTGAGGCGGTCTCATCGGCAGAGAGCTCCCCGTTGCTTGGCTCACCGTCGGCGGCGCCCCTTCCCCAACCGCCCCCCAAGACGGTTCCGACGCCCGACGTTCCTCGGGCCAAAAAGGTCGATGCGGACGAGGAAAAGGAAATCTACGCCAAGATTTTGGCCGAGCTGCAAAAAGAAAAAAGCTCCCTGGCCGCCCTGTTCAGCCGCCTGAGCTTTTTCAAACTCAAAGACGAGTCGATGGATATCCGATTCCATCCGGAGAAACGCTTTATTATCGATCAGCCGATCGCCATCGAGATCGCTTTTCCGGCCGGCGAGGATTTCTCGCGGGAATCCGTTGAACTGGAGACGAAAACGATCGAGAAAATCGCTTCCGCTATTCTGGGACAGAAGGTCAAGGTTCGAATCCTGGATTCGCCCGTCGGAACCAAAGACAGGAAAGGAAAGGAAATGGAGCTGGCGCTTAAAGATCCGTCGGTCCAGGCCTTTATGGACAAGTTTCATGCCCAGATTCTTTCCGTCGAGCCAATCAAAGGGACGAAAGGAAAAGAATAAAAATGAAGGGTCTAGGTAATTGGCAAAAAATTATCAAGTCCGCCACCGAAATGCAGGAGAAGTTGGAGAAGGAAATGGCTGAACTTCGCCTCGAAGGGTCAAGCGGCGGTGGAATGGTGACCGTCACCCTGGACGGCCGGAAAAACCTCCTTTCGATCCGCCTGGATCCCGAGGTGATCAACAGGGACGATCTGGAGATGCTTCAGGACCTCATTGTCGCCGCTTTCGCCGATGCCGCGGGAAAAGTCGACCGACATCTCTCAGAACGCCTGGGCGGCGCCTTGAAAATTCCCGGTCTCGGCTGATGTTCGATTACGCTCAACCCCTCCACCGGCTCATCGAAGAGCTGAAAAAAATCCCCGGTATCGGGGCTAAAACCGCCCAGAGAATTGCTTTTTTTGTCCTCAGCCTTCCTCAAGAAGATGCCGACCGGCTGGCCGAGGCGATTCGGGAGGCCAAACGGAAAATATTCTATTGTTCGGTCTGCAACAACATTACTCATGTCGATCCGTGCGAGATTTGCACCGACAGCGAGCGGACGAATGACGTCCTCTGCGTCGTCGAGGAGCCGTATAACATTTCTTCAATTGAAAAAACCGGAGTTTTTCATGGCCGGTATCACGTCCTTTTGGGAACGCTGGCGCCTCTGCGGGGAGTCGGGCCTGAGGAATTGCGCTTGGAAAAGCTCATGGAAAGAATCAAAAGAGGCCATTATCGCGAAATCATCATCGCCACCAACCCCACCGCCGAAGGGGAGGCGACGGCCGTCTACCTAGCCAAAATTCTGAAGGAATATCGGCTTCGCCTGACCAGGCTGGCGACAGGACTTCCCGTAGGGTCGGAGATTGATTTTGCCGACCAGGTGACGATCAGGAAAGCCATTGAAGGGCGGACCGAACTGAAAGAATGAATTTCGGTTCGATTTCTGCTATCATAGAAAACTTTTATTAGCGTTTGATTGAAGAATTCCATGGAGAACGCTCGACGAGAGGAGGTCGAATGAAAGACACGCTGGAGATCCGTTGGCACGGCCGGGCCGGCCAGGGAGTCGTGACGGCCGCCGTCACCCTGGCCGACGTTCTGGCCTCGGAAGAGGGCCAATATGTCCAGGCCTTCCCCGAATTCGGAGCCGAAAAAAGGGGCACGCCGATCCTGGCCTTCAATCGCCTTAGCCGGAAGCCCATCCGCACTCATAGTCAGGTCTATGAGCCCGACATTGTGGTCGTCACCGACCCAAGCCTGCTCGGGCTCGTCGATATCGGGGAGGGAGCGAAGGAAGATGCCATTTTTCTGATGAACACGACGTTCGATATCGGCCTCGTACGAAAACGGCTCAACCTGGGTCAGCGGAAGATTTTTGCTCTCGATGCTTACACCATCGCCCGGGACGAGCTGGGGCGGGCGATCCCGAACGTCCCCATGGTCGCCGCCCTGGTCAAGATCCTCAACCTGATGGACCTCGATCAATTCAAAGAAAAAATCGAGAAATCGCTGGCCAAAAAGCTCCGGCCCGAAGTCGTCCAGATGAACCTGCGGACCATCGACCGGGCGTTCAAGGAGGTCAAAGAAGGATGAAAAAAGAAACCTGGAAAGAGCTGACCATCGGGACGATCAACCTCGCGGCCGGGAATTCCATTTCCAACCTGACGGGGACATGGCGCTCGGGGAGGAAGCCGGAATTCATCGCCGCCAACTGCATCCACTGCTTTTTCTGCTGGGTCTATTGTCCTCATTTCGCCATCCGGGTGGACGCTGGAAAAGTGACGGGCATCAACTACGATTACTGCACCGGCTGCGGTCTCTGCGCCGAAGAATGCCCGACCAAGGAAAAAGCCATCATCATGGTCAAAGAAGAAATCAAACTGACCGAGGGGAAATGAAGATGAAGACCATTAAAATTTTGAACGGAAACCAGACGATCGGCGAAGCTGTCCGGCAGATCGACCCCGACGTCATCGCCGCTTATCCGATCACTCCCTCGACGGCGATCGTCGAAACGATCGCTTCCTTCAAGGCGGACGGGCTGATCAGCGGCGAATTCGTCTGCCCCGAAAGCGAGCACAGCGCCATGAGCGTCTGCATCGGTGCCGCGGCGGCCGGGGGACGGGTCATGACGGCCACCTGTTCCCAGGGTCTTGCCCTGATGTGGGAAATGCTGTACATCGCCGCCGGTCTGAGGCTGCCCATCGTCGCCGCCATCGCCAACCGGGCGCTGAGCGCCCCGATCAACATTCATGGCGACCACAGTGATACGATGGGGGCTCGGGATTCCGGCTGGATCCAGATCTATTCGGAAAACTGCCAGGAAGCCTACGACAATTTCATCCAGGCGTTTCGGATCGCCGAACACAAGGACGTTTTGACCCCCGTTTTTGTCGGTCTCGACGGCTTCATCCTCAGCCATTCCTCCGAAGCGGTTCAGGTGGAAGACGACCGGACCGTCAAAACCTTTGTCGGCGAATTCACCCCGCCTTATCCGCTGCTTGACCCGAACCGCAAGTTCACGGTCGGCCCGATCGACTTCACCGATTATTATTTCGAGCACAAAAGAAGCCAGATTGAAGGAATAGAGAATTCCCCCCCCGTGATAGAAGCGGTGGGCCAAGAGTTCGGCCGGACGTTCGGTCGTTCCTACGGATTTTTCGAAAAATACCGGATGGACGACGCCGAGATCTGCATCGTCGTCATGAGCTCAGCGGCGGGGACGGGAAAAGATGCGGTGGATCTCCTGCGCGAGGAGGGCTTGAGAATTGGTCTCCTCAAGCCGCGTGTTTTCCGGCCCTTTCCCCACCGCTTGATTGCCGAGGCTCTCAAGAACATGAGGGCGGTGGCGGTTCTCGATCGTTCCTCGTCTCCGGGCGCTTTCGGCGCCCCACTGTTCACCGAGATCCGGTCGGCGCTCTACGATTACGAGGTGCGGCCGAAAATCGTCAACTACGTCTACGGCCTCGGCGGTCGGGACATCAAAATCGAGCACTTCAAGGAGGTCGGCCGCCGACTGGAAAAAATCGCCGCCACCGGAAAGATCGATCCCCTTCTCGGCTACCTCAACCTGAGAGAATAGAGCACAAAGGCGAAGGAGAAAAACCATGGCTGTCAAACTCAAAGACCTGGCTCAGATGGAAGACCGGCTCGTCGCCGGACACGGGATGTGCCTCGGCTGTGGAATTCCGCTGATCTTCAAGATCATCCTCCGGGCAACAGAAGATCCGATTGTCGTCGCCAACGCGACCGGCTGTCTCGAAGTTTGCACGACGATCTTTCCCCGAACTGCCTGGAACTGCATGTGGGTCCACAGCGCTTTTGAGAACGCCGCTTCGACGATCGCCGGCGTCGAGGCGATGTACAAGGCGCTGAAGAACAAGGGAAAAATTCCTGCCGACAGGAAGTTCAAATTCCTGGGCGTCGGAGGCGATGGCGGAACGTATGATATCGGCATCCAGGCCCTCTCCGGTGCCGTGGAGCGCGGCCACAAATTCGTCTACGTCTGTTACGACAACAATTGCTACGCCAACACGGGCGGGCAGCGCTCCTCGGCGACTCCCCGGGGGGCATCGGCTACGACCGCTCCGGCAGGGTCCGAAGTCCCGGGAAAGCTTCAAAAGAGAAAAGATCTGACCAAGATTCTTGTGGCGCACAACATTCCCTACGTCGCCCAAGCCAGTCCGCACCGCTGGCAGGATCTCTACAATAAAGCGAAAAAAGCGTTTGAGGCGGACGGGCCCGCCTTCCTGAACGTCCTCTGTCTCTGCCCGACCGAATGGAAATACGACGAATCCAAAGGAATAAAAATCGCTCAACTGGCGTCCGATACCTGTGTTTGGCCTCTCTATGAGGTCGAAAACGGAAAATATAAGATCAACTACCGGCCGAAAGAAAAAAAGCCCGTCCTGGAATGGCTGAAGTCCCAGGGACGATTCCGTCACCTGTTTAAGGAGGAAAATGCCTGGATGATCGAGGCCATCCAGAAGGATGTCGACCGCGACTGGCAGGAGCTGAACAAGCTGGAGGAAATTTCGGGGACGTAGAAGGACGACGAACCTGACCGCCGGCTCGGCTCCCGGCTGCCACCGAAGGCTAACCGCTGGCGGTGAAGGAAAATCCCGCCTTCTTTCACCTTAAGGGAGGATTGTTTCTTTTCGCTTTCCTCTTTATGCTCATCATCTCAAGCCCGGCCTGACGTCTGCCACGGAGTCGGGAATCAAAGAAAGAGAAAGGACTTGACGATGAGAATCAAAGGAAAAAAGGGGGCGGTCATTGTTTTTCTGACAGCGATTTTTCTTGTTCTTCCCTTAACGGCGAGTGCCTTTGAAAAGAAGGTCAGGGTTGCCTGGGATTACGCCCATATCTTTCTCCATCCCGACGAAACCAGTCCGGTCATCGAAACCGTCGAACAGGGGACCGTCCTTTCTCTCCTTTCCGGAGGCAAAATAAGAAAATGCTGGTTCTATGTCTGTTTCAAATCGACCAAGACGGGGGCGACAAAATCAGGCTATATCCTCGATAGCGCCGTCGAACTGATGTTCGACCCTCTCCGGACAATCACGATCAAAGAGGAAAAGGAACTCCTCAGAGTGGAGTATGCGCCCCGAAAATTCGATGAAATGCATTGGGGCGTGAGCAAAAAATATATCCTGGAAATGGAGGGGAAACCGGCCTCTCAAGAGAGGGTCAAGGGCCAGGACGTGATGCGCTATGCTCAAAAAGTCATCAACATGGACTGCCAGATCGAGTATATTTTCGCCGCCAACAAACTGAGCCGGACGAAATTTTCCTTCCTTGACTCAAGCCCGGAGGATAAAAACGCTTATCTAGAAAATTACCGCAAGATCAAGGACGCTTTAGTCCAGAAGTTCGGCCGGCCGCTGGAGGAGAATATCAACTGGTTGGATTTCTCCTATCGTGATGATTTCTCCAGCTGGGGCGAAGCGGTGAGTCTCGGTCATTTGAAGCTCAACTCCCGCTGGTTGACTCCCCAGACGGAAATCGTGGCCAGCCTGGGGGGAGAGAAGGACGAAGTCAAACTCGTGGTGGAATATTCCGCCCTTCGGCTCAAAGACCTTGCCTGGAAAAGCCAAGAGGATTAGCCCGTTCGCTCTCTCGGCTGAGCCTCGGGACCGATCACGACCTCAAAAGCTTTGTCGACGTCCAGGACTGACCGAAGAAAAGCGTTCATTTCTTCGACCTCGACGACCTTGATTTCAGCCTGAAAATCATTGAAATATTCACAGCCCAGACCGAGCGCCTCGAAAACGGCGAGAGTTGAGATTCGACCCTCCTTGGTCTCGTTATCGCGCAAAAAATTCGCCCGGCAGACGGACTTGGCCATTTCGAGCTCCTGGTGGTCGATGCCGTTTTCGGCCAAAGCGGCCAGCAACGACTTTAGCTCGGTGCGCGCTTTTTCCATCTTGTTTGCGTCGGTCTCCAGGTAAGCTTCGAGGATCCCGCCGAAAGCCATCAGCGTCGCTCGGCAGTTTACGTTATAAGCCAGCTGCTCGTCCGCCCGGAGGGTCCAGAGCCGCGATCCCGGACCTTTCCCCAGGATACTCTCAAGCAGACAGGCGAGGGCATAGCCTCGGCCGGAAATCGCAGGAAGGGGATAAGCCAGTGAAACATAGCTCTGCCTGGTCTCTCTTCTGAGAAAAACCGTCCTCTCACTCGGCCGACGGACGGCAACCTCGTTTTCCGCCTGGCCATCGCCCTTTGCCAGGCCCGCGAGAAACCGCTCGATGAGTGGAATCAGCTCCTCTTCCGCGAGGTTTGACGAGATAGCGACAATCATGTTGCCGGTCCTGAAATAACGGCGGTAGAACTCTGAGATCTCCCTCCCCTTGATGGTTTTGATCGTCTGATCTTGGCCATAGATCGAGCCGGCATAGCCCGGCGTGGCGAAGAAAGCTTTCAGACACTCCAAATGTCCGGCGACCGCGGAATCGTCCTGCTCAAGCCGGCTGCGGTGGCGCATAAACTCTTTAATGGCATCGATCCTGAAACCTGTAAAGAGCGGGTCGGAGATGATTTTGGCCAGGATTCTCAGAGTCGGATCGAGGTTTGAGGAAAGACACCCCAGGGTGATCAGTGAAAAATCGGCCTGCGAGGTGACCTCGATTGCGCTCGCCATGCCGAGCAAGGCACGGGCTTTTTCATCGTCAGGAATTTCGACCGCCAGCCGGGTGGTCAAAAATGATAGGCCTGTTTTCCCCTCCGGTTCGGCCAGCCTGCCGCCTTTCACCAGAATCTTCACCACCGTCGTTTCGGACGATTCGTCTCGGTCGAGGATGATTCTCAGTCCGCCATCCAAGGTCCTTTTTTCAAACGCGGGCTTCCAGCCCGGGGTTGGAAGGCTCGTCCAGGCAAAAGCAAAAGGCAGGAGGCCGAAAAAAATCCCCCAAGCGGCCGGTGGCATAAGCCTTCTTTTTATTCTCCTCATGATGCTCGTTTCTTTTTCGGCGTTACCGACACGACGGAAAAATTCCCCTGGCCCAGATATTTTGCCGCCGCCTGCCGAAGGTCGCCTGATCGGATCCGATCGATATTTTCGAGGTAACCCCGATCCTTTTGCCCGTCGGTGAGGAGCAGGTGCTGAGCGAGCGACATGGCCAGATGAAGGCCCTTTTCCTGCGCGGTCTGGGCGGCGTACTTGATTCGGTTCTTGGCTCCCCCGAGGAAATCGAAGGCCAGCATCTGTTCAAGACCCTGGACATCGTCGGGAGAGAAGTTTTTCTCCCTCGCCTGCCGGAGGAAATTCGTCGCCTCGCGCTCCGCGGCCGGAAGATCCCGGGGATCGAGCGTGAGATAGACAAGAAATGCGCCTCCCTGCCTGTGGGCATGATAGGAAACGGAAACCGTCTCCACCAGCCTGCGTCTCCCCCGCAAGGCTTCCCAGATCATCGGGCTGACGCCTCGGCCCAGAACTTCGGTGAGAATGTCAAAAGCATACTGATCAGGGCTGTTGTAGTCCGGAGCAAAGGCGGCAATGACAAGGTAAGCCTTCTGGACATCCATCTCGATATTCGTCCGGACTTTTTTTGGGGGAGGCTGAGCAGGCTCAAAAGTTCTCTGCGGCGGCGGCTGGGCCTTGACGGGGCCAAAAATCCTCCGGATAGAGTCCTCCATTGCTTTCCCTTCGAAATCACCGACTGCGGCCAGAGAACAGTTGGCCGGCACGCAGAACTTTCTGTAAAATTCCTCCACTTTTTCGGCCGTCAGACCGCGAATGACCTCCGGATTTCCCAGAGGCGGATTAGCGTAGGGGTGGCGACCGAAGAGATTCTGATAAGCCGCCGAAGTGGCGTGAAGGAAGGGATCATCTTCCAGATGATTGAACTCTTCGAGAATGACGCTTTTTTCGCGATCCAGATCTTCCTGAGTAGGCTTAAGGTCGAAAAGAATCTCTTTCTGATTGATCAGAGCGAATTCGGCGTTCTCCGCCGGAACGGTGATCTCAAAGAGAACAAGGTCCTGCCCGGTGTGGGCGTTGAAATGGCCGCCGTGAACCCGGACATCCCGGCTGACTTCACTTCCCGAGCGGCTCTTGGTGCCGCGGAAAAGGACGTAATGCTCCAAAAGATGAACCAGGCCGCTTGTTTCAGCGGTCTCGTCCTTTGTCCCCAGGTTGACGGCCGCGACCACGCTGATAAGAGGAATATTCCGCTTTTCGAGCAGAAAAACTCGGAGTCCATTGTCGAGCACAAATTGCCGAGACGTTTCCGCTGGCCCCGGGCGTGCGGGCGATCGGACGGCGGCGAGGAAAAAAGAGAGGAAGAAAACTGCCGCCGGACCGATCTTTCTCGCTGGCCGAGTTTGTTCTTTCACCGCGCGCTTCGCCGCGTCTTTCTCCGGTTCGAGGCCGGCAAATTCCATGAAGGTCGGCCTAGAAGCCGCTTCTATTTTATCAATTTTCCACAAAAGAGCCCACCGGGGGCGGAGTTAGCCGGGGAAATTCAAGTGGCGACGGCGGCGTTTCTATGCTAAAATAGCCGCATCAAGAGGCAAAAATGAAGCGCCTTCAGGAAGCCAAGATTCTGATTGTGGATGATGAAAAAGAAATTCGGGACTCTTTGAAAATGGTCCTGAAATATGAGGGCTATCAGGTTGTCGAAGCCGCCGACGGCGAGACCGCCTTGAGCCTCATCGAAGAGCAGATCGACATCGACCTGGTCTTGCTCGATATCCTAATGCCGGGCCGTGACGGGCTGGAAATCCTGGCCGAGATCAAGAAGCGGCCTTATGCTCCCGAAGTGATCGTTATCTCCGGACATGGGACGATCGAAACAGCCGTTCAAGCCATCAAGCTCGGAGCCTTTGAATTTCTGGAAAAGCCGCTCTCACGAGAACGGGTGGTTTTGAGCATCCGCAACACCCTGAGCCACAAAGTTCTCAGCCGAGAATGCCAGGACTTGCGTCGAAAATTCGAAAAGCGCTATGAGATCATCGGCCACCACGCGCTGATGAAGCAACTGTGGAAGGAGATTCTAAAAACGGCTCCGACCAACGCCACGGTGCTGATTTATGGAGAAAGCGGCACAGGAAAGGAGCTCATTGCTCGGGCTATCCACAGTCATAGCTTGCGGGCCGGGGAGCCGTTTGTCCAGGTCAACTGCGCGGCCATCCCCGAGGAATTGATCGAAAGCGAGCTTTTCGGCCACGAAAAAGGAGCCTTCACCGGCGCCACCGAGCGCAAGAGCGGTAAGTTCGAGCAGGCCCACCGAGGAACGATCTTTCTGGATGAAATCGGAGACATGAGCCTTAAAACTCAGTCCAAAGTCCTCCGGGTTCTCGAAGAGGGCGAAGTCCAGAGAGTCGGTTCGGCCAGCGTGGACAAGGTTGATGTCCGCATTATCGCCGCCACCAACAAGGACCTGAAAAAGGAAATCAGTCTCGGCCGCTTCCGGGACGACCTCTTCTTCCGCCTCAACGTCGTTCCGATCTATTCGCCGGCTTTACGCGAGAAAGCGGAGGATATCCCTCTCCTGGTCGACTATTTCTGCCGGAATTTCGCTGAAGAGAACAATTTCAGGCCCAAACGGTTTTCGCCTGAAGCCCTGGCGGAGATGATGAAATATCCCTGGAAGGGAAACGTTCGCGAACTCAAGAATACCGTGGAACGGCTGATGATTATGACGGAATCGGACATCATCACCAAAGCCGACCTGCCGGAGCAGATCAGCCAGACGGCCAAGACGACTGTTCCGGATCCTGGCGAGGCCAAGACGTTGAAAGAATACCGCGAACTGGCAGAAAAGAATTTTATTCTGGCCAGGCTCAAGAAAAACAACTGGAATATTTCCCAAACGGCCCGGGAAATCGGCACGCCGCGCAGTAACCTCTACAAAAAATTGGCTCAATATGGTATAAAAATAACGGTTGGAGCGGGCGAGGCGGTTGCCCCGTTATCTCTCACCGAGAAGAGCGGGGAGGAAAGTCCGAACTCCACAGGGCAGGATGGTCGCTAACCGCGACGCCGGGCGACCGGCGGAAAGTGCCACAGAAAAGACACCGCCCAAGGAAGGAAGCAATTCCTTTCCGGCAAGGGTGAAAAGGCGAGGTAAGAGCTCACCGGTCCGGTGGCGACACCGGGCGCACGGCAAACCCCATCCGGAGCAAGACCAAACGAGCCCCGCCACGGGATGGCCCGTCCCTTGGGGTGGGTGGGTCGCTTGAACTTCCGGGTAATCGGAAGGCGAGACAAATAACCGCCGCCCGCCAAAAGCGGGAGACAGAATTCGGCTTACGGCCCGCTCCAGCTTTTCTTCCCAAGGGGGTTCGTCAGGCCTTGCCGAGGACCATGGCCAGGAGCGCCATCCGGACATACAGCCCGTACTCCATCTGGCGGAAATAAGCCGCTCTCGAGTCGTCATCAAAGTCCAGGCTGATCTCGCTCACCCGGGGCAGGGGGTGCATGACGATCATTCTCTTTTTCGCCGCTTTCATCGTCTGAGGAGTAATAGTGTAAGCCGACTTGACGCTTTCGTATTCGACCGGATCATCAAATCGCTCTTTTTGAACCCGGGTGACATAGAGGACATCGGTTTTGGGGAGAACTTTTTTCAGCGTCGTATGCTCCGTCTGCGGGATGCCTCTCTCGGCGACCTCATCCATCACGTCTTTGGGCATGCGAAGGATTTCGGGCGAAACGTAGTTCAGCGTGATCCCCTTGAACAGGGTCAGCATTCGGGCCAGCGAATGAACCGTCCGGCCGTATTTCAGGTCGCCGAGCATGGTGATATTCAGATCGTCCAGCCTTCCCAGCTCCTCGCTGATGGTGAAGGTGTCGAGGAGGGCTTGGGTGGGGTGTTCGCCGACTCCATCGCCGGCGTTGATGATCGGTTTGCGGCAGTATTTTGCCGCCATCGCTGCGGCACCGACTTCAGGATGGCGCAGGACAATGACATCGGCATAACATTCGAGCGTGCGGACAGTGTCGGGAAGGCTTTCTCCCTTGGCCACGGACGAATATCTCACCTCATTGATCGGGATCACGGCCCCGCCCAGTCGATTCATGGCCGCCATAAAGGAGGACGAGGTCCGGGTGGAAGGCTCGTAAAACAGATTGGCCAGGATTTTCCCCTTCAGCAGGTCGAACGTCCCGATCCGCTCGACCATGATCCGCATTTCGTGGGCGACGTCGATGATATATTCTAAATCGGAGCGACTGAACTGCTTGACGGAAAGAATATCCTTGCCGTACCAGGGGGCTGTTTGCTGATCGCCAAACGGAAGAAGTGGGCTTTTCGGCTTAGTCGGCATTTGGTTTCCTCCTCGGCCTGAAAATATCACCCGGAGAACGACGATGTCAAGGCAGCGGGCGTTTTTCTGGATAACGTTCTCCCTCCGGTTTGACATCGACCGATTGTTCCCTTTATGATCCGGTTTCGTTAGAAGGATTGATCCGATGAAAAACATCCGCTTGAAAATCTTGGCGCTATCGTTGATTTCCACCGCTTTATCGGCCGATCTTCAGGCTGAAGTTCGGGCCGACGGGCAAAAAGCTTATGAACATGTCCGTTACTTAGCTTCAGACGAGCTCCAGGGCCGCAAATCGGGCACTCCCGGGTACGCGAAAGCGGCGGATTATGTGGCCTCCAAAATGAAGGAAATCGGGCTCCGGCCTGGAGGAGAAAATGGCACCTGGTTCATGGAGGTTCCTTTCAAGAACTGGTGGAATTTTGAACCGCCTCATCGGCTCGAAATAATCTCGCCGGAGCATCGCGCTTATTTTCCGGGCCGAGACCGAGATTTTCAGCCCGTTATCGGGACAGGCTCGGGTGTTCGCCAGGGAGCCGCCGTCTTCGCCGGATTTGGCATCGTCACGGAAAATCCGCCCTGGGACGATTATCACGATCTTGATCTCAAAGGACGCATCGTCATTGCGCTGCCGAATGCCCCCCGCCATTTCGACGAGAAAACGGCTAAAGAGTGGACCCTGGAAAAGAAAGTCCGTCTGGCCGCTGAAAGGGGAGCCGTGGGCTTTATCGAAATGAACGTGCCTCCGCTGACCACTGGTCCGGGTCCCCAAAGACCTCAACCGACGCTCAAGCCGGGAACATGCCCGCCGGATTTCCTTGTTATGAGAGCGGGAAAAAACTTTCTCGACGACCTGTTCTATGTCGCCAAGAAAAGCTGGAAGGATGCGACGAGCAAGATCCTGCGCAATGCCGTCCCGTGCTCTTTTCCCGTTGGCACCGAGGTTCTTATGGAAACTCACTTTGTCCAAGAAGAGAGGCGGGCGGTGAACGTGATCGGTCTCCTTCCCGGGCGACACCCCCGGCTGAAGAATGAATTCATCCTCATGGGAGGCCACCTCGACCATCTGGGGATCGGTCTCGACGGACTGGTCTATGCCGGGGCCGATGATAACGCCGTGTCCGCCGCCGTCCTTCTGGAAACGGCCCGTGTGCTCCTCGCTTCAAAATTCAAGCCGGACCGAACGCTTGTTTTCGCTTCCTGGGCGGGCGAGGAACTCGGCCTCGTCGGCTCAAGGCATTACGTCGACCATCCCCTTTATCCTTTGGAGAGGACGGTCGCTTACCTTAATGTCGATATGGTCGGCATGGGCGATTCCGATCTTCTCGTCGGAGGGATGTGGGAATACAGTCGACTTTACAATTTCATCAGGCAGGGCCTTGACCAGGAAACGAACAGGCGACTCAAGCCCCGGCCGAACTACCGCGGCTCCGATCACACCTCGTTTTGGGCCAAAGGAGTTGCCGCTTTCAGCCTGCGCACAGGAGAGATTCTTACTCGGGAGCTCGACGATGAGCATCCTGAATATCATTGTCCGGGTGACCGTCCCGAGCTCATCGACCCGGAGCTTCTGCGGCTGGCTGCGCAGTATCACATCGACGCCCTCAAGCACCTAGCAAATTCCAAGGAAAACTTGCTCGACCGGCGCTTTCGGGCCGAATTCGTCCATAAGGACGCTTTCGTGGCCGATTTGCATTGCGACACGATCGCCCGGGTTCTTAACGGCGAAGATCTCCGCCAGGACCTGCCGACCGGTCACATCGACATTCCCAAGCTTAAGAAGGGAGCGGTCGACCTCCAAGTTTTTGCCTGCTATGCGCCGCCGCCGTCGGGGGAGGTGGAGAAATCCCGGGCAGCTTCGCGGATCCTGAAACAGGTGGAAGCTCTTCATCGGCTTGTCGGGCAAAATTCCACCGACCTGGGGGTCGTCTTAAGCTCCGAGGATGCTCTTCGCTTGAAGAACTCGGGCAAGACGGGCGTCCTCATCGCCATCGAGGGAGGATATGCGATCGAAAACGACCTCGACCTCCTTCGAATTTTTTATCGCCTTGGAGTGCGGCTGATGACTCTTACCCATTGGACTCGGACGGACTGGGCCGATGCCTCGGGAGACCCCTCGGCCGAACTCGGGGGCCTGACGGATTTTGGCTTCCAAGTGATCGAAGAGATGAACCGACTGGGCATGATTATCGACGTCTCCCACGTCCACGACGAGACATTCTGGGACGTCATCGAAGCCAGCCGAGCCCCGGTCGTTGCCTCTCATTCCTGCTGCCGGGCGCTCTCCAACCACCATCGAAACATGAGCGATGACATGCTGCGGGCTTTGGCGAAAAAGGGCGGAATGATCGGGATTAATTTTCTGCCCGGTTTTCTCAACGCCGAAATCGAGAAGAAAGAGAACGCCCTTCTGGCTGAGGTCGCCGCCAGGCACGGCCTTCCGGGCGGCTTCGAGGCGCTCAGGCGCGCCAGCCCAGACATCCGCAGCCTGGTCATGACGGAATTCAAACGGCGAAGGGAGGAGCTACATTCGTCTTTTCCTCCCGTAGACGTCAAGACGCTCGTCGACCATATCGACCATGTTGTAAAAATCACCGGAAACGCCGATCATGTCGGCCTGGGATCGGATTATGACGGCATTTCCGACACCCCGTTCGGGTTGGAAAATATCGGAAAAATCGGCCTGATCACCGAGGAGCTGCAAAAGCGCGGCTATTCGGAAGGCGATATTCGAAAGATCCTCGGCGGGAATTTCCTCCGGATTTTCGAAGCCGTGCAGCAAGAAGCAAAAAAAGCGCCCCCGGCTTAGCGTTTTTCGTAGGATCTCACGATCGACTGGTAAACGAGTGTCCGGAACTTGCCGTGAAGATCGCTGCCCGTTGCCGGCCTGAGCTGAGTCATCAGAACGGCCACCAGCTTTTCTGCCGGGTCCACCCAGTAAGTCGTGTGGTAGGCGCCGCCCCAGCCGAACAAGCCGACCGTGCCGAGCTGGCCGTCGCGGCCTAACCTGTCCGTCACCCGGAACCCGAGTCCCAGTCCGCTGGCGCCATAGAGGTGACCGGCATGGTCGGCCGTCATGAGCTCGACCGATTTGGGGCTGAGAAGACGCACTCCTCGGAATTCGCCTCCCTGGAGGAGCATGAGCAAAAAGCGAGCATAGTCTTCTGCTGTGGAGAGGAGTCCGGCTCCGCCCGAATAGCAGACTCTCGGCCCCTCGACGTAAAACTTGTCGCGCGGATCATCGGCCGCTTTGAGCTCTCCCTTATCATCCAGGCTGTAAACGACGGTCAGTCGATCCTTCTTGCTCTCAGGCAAGAAGAAGTGCGTGTCCGTCATTCCCAAGGGTCCCGTGATTCGCTTCTCGATGAACTCAGCCAGGCTCATTCCCGAAACACACTCCACCAGGTATCCAAGGATATCCGTGTTATACCCGTAGACGAACCTTTCGCCCGGCTGAGCGTCGAAGGGCAGCGTGGCCAGCTTCTTGATGACCTCCCCGATGGGAACCGTCTGGTCGGCGAGAAACCAGCCTTGGATTCCGGCCGCTGCATATTCCTCCTTAGCCAGACCATCGCCGTAAGAAATTCCGGCCGTATGAGTCAGAAGATCGCGGATCGTGATCGGGCGTTTGACCGACACCGTGGTGTAGCCTTTGACGCTTTTCTCCGTTGTCGGGACGGCGACTCGGGCGGCGGCGAATTCAGGAATGTATTTGGCAATGGGATCGTCAAGCAGAAATTTCCCCTCCTCATGGAGCATCATGACAGCCACGCTCGTCACGGCCTTGCTCTGGGAAGCAATCCGGAAAATGGAGTCGGTTTTCATCGGCAGACCTTTGGCGGCATTGGCCTTGCCAAAGGCCTGAAGATAGGCGACCCCGCCGTCCCGAGCGAGAAGGACGACAAGTCCGGCGACTTTTCGCTCGTCCACATATTCCTGCATGAGGCGGGTCAAGCGCCCCAAACGCTCGGTCGAAAGCCCGACCTTTTCCGGCCGGACTAAAGGCAAGGAGCTCGCTTGAGCGAGCGCGGCCAGGACGAGCCAGGCGGCGGTAGCGAAAACCCTGCCTCCTAAGCTTGACAAATGCCTTCTGTTCTCCATGCCTTCTTTTCTCCTTTATTTGAAAAATCAGAGGCCGGTAAAACATCATCGAATTCGCCTCTCCATCGTCAAATGAAAAAGCGTGTCCACCGGCGGCCGGGAATTCTCCCCGGCTAGAAATAGAACGTCGCCCCCAGAACGAGATAATTCAGCCAGGCAAAATTATAGACCTCCCGATTATCCGCTCCGCCTTCCAGGACCCGAAAACCGGCTTTGAAAGACCAGGCCGGTGTTTTTTGATAGACCAGACCGAGAAAGACGTCCTCGGCCCGACCCTGGGGCGCTGCCAGCGCATCGGCCTCAAGGAGAAACCGCCAGGGATTCCAAAACTTCCACTCCAGGAAAAAATTCAGGAGGGGGACGAATCCCACATTCGTCTTCTCGCTCTTCCGGCCGCCGCCTTCCAGACTGATGGCCGCATCCCGAATTTTCGCCGTCAACCCGATCCCAAGATTGACTTTCTCCTGGCGCTTCAGGCT
>Ga0185342_1000312_pt1 | contig 26135 bp, 25 predicted proteins | sample ConPoolayeEmetaG_FD_128045 | JGI IMG/M metagenome (GOLD analysis project Ga0185342, IMG submission 128045) | Hot spring microbial mat communities from California, USA to study Microbial Dark Matter (Phase II) - Cone Pool mat layer E metaG... ... | reverse complement strand
GTCTGGCGGAATCACCCATTCTGGGGGCGGAAGGAAACCGGGAATTCTTTGTGTTGTTAAAGAAATCCTGAAAGCATTATGTTCTATTTGACCCTCTTTCAGCGTAGAGTTATAATTAATGTGCGGGGTCAATCTGGGACCAGATAAGAGGCAAATGGCGTTGCGGGAAAGCTGCGGAGTCTTCGGCGTATATGCCCCTAAAGAAGATGTCGCCCGTCTCACCTTCTTCGGTCTATTCGCCTTACAGCACCGTGGTCAGGAAAGCGCTGGCATTGCCACGGCTGACGGCGAAAAGCTAAACGTATATGCTGATATGGGACTGGTCTCCCAGGTCTTTGATGAAGCCAGCCTCAAGCACCTTACCGGCTATATCGCCATCGGGCACAACCGCTATTCCACCACCGGCTCCAGCCGTGCCTGCAATGCCCAGCCAATAATCGTAGGCAACGATTCTGGTACGCTTGCCATCGCCCATAACGGCAATATCATCAACTCCAGGCACCTTTACGAAGAGCTCACCGAGCTTGGTTTTAGCTTTAAAAGCTCCACCGATACTGAGGTCATCGGCGACCTTATTCTGGCTTCGCCAGGAAAGACGTGGCTTGAGCGGATAAGGTCAGCCATGCGCCGCCTACAGGGGGCATACTCCCTCGTCATTCTGACCAGAGACACGCTCTATGGTGCCCGCGACCCCTTTGGTGTCCGCCCGCTGTGCCTGGGCATGATTGACAGCGGCTGGGTGCTCGCCTCAGAAAGCTGTGCCCTGGACCACATCGGCGCCAATTTCGTCCGCGAGGTTGAGCCGGGTGAAATCGTCATGATTAATGCCGCCGGCGTGAAAAGTGATAAGGGAGAGGTGGGCAGACGCGCCCTCTGCATCTTTGAGTATATTTACTTCGCCCGTCCGGATAGCCTGATTAATGGGAGATTGCTTTACCTGGCACGGCAGGAGATGGGTGCCACCCTGGCGCGCGAACATCCAGTAGAGGCAGATTTGGTCATCGGCGTGCCTGATTCTGCCATCAGCGCGGCGATTGGCTACTCCCGTGAGTCCGGGATTCCTCTTGGTGAAGGGCTGACCAAAAACCGCTACGTCGGACGGACGTTCATCGCTCCTGACCAGCGCATCCGCGACCTTGGCGTCAAGCTCAAATTCAATCCGCTTCCCCAGGTGCTCAAAGACAAGCGGCTGGTCGTGGTTGATGACAGCATCGTCCGCGGCACAACCACCCCCAGTGTGGTAAAGATTTTGCGCCGCGCCGGGGCAAAGGAAGTCCACATGCGCATCTGTGCGCCACCCATCCGCTACCCGTGCTTCTTCGGTGTGGATATGGCGACGCGCCGCGAGCTTATCGCCTCTCACAAGACCGTCCCGGAAATCCGCGATTTCATCGGCGCAGACACGCTGGGCTATATCAGCATTGAAGGGCTGGTGAGGTCAGTGGCTCTGCCCCGGGACAATTTCTGTCTTGCCTGTTTCACCGGTGATTATCCGGTGCCGGTCCAGCTTGAGATGGACAAGCTGGCGCTGGAGACCCCGGCACACCCCAGGGCTTTGTAGCCTTCTTTTATCAATAGTTTGACGGTTTGACAAAGCATACTCTTTGCTATATAGTATAGAACAGGTGTTCTTTGGAGGTCATGCGGCTGAGAGATGGCGATGAAACTGTCAGATAAACAGAGACGCATACTTGACTTCATCAGCAGTTTTCTGGAGGACCGGGGCTATCCTCCCACGGTGAGGGACATTGTAAGTGGCTGTGGGATCAGCTCCACCTCTGTGGTTGACTATCACCTGAACATACTGGAGAGAGAAGGCTACCTCAGACGCCAGCCGGAGATTTCACGTGGCATTGAGCTTCTGGGTCGTTCATCTCCGGCGCGGCGCGTGCAGGTGCCCGTCATCGGCTTGATTGCCGCCGGCACACCCATTCCTGTTCCCACCGCGGATACATGGGATGTCACTGCCTCTGCTGAGCGCCTGGAAGTGACTCCTGACTTAACACGGGGCAGGGAAGGCATCTATGCCTTGAAGGTGAAAGGGTCATCCATGATTGATGCTCTTATAGGTGATGGAGATATTGTGCTGATGCAGTATGTCAACACGGTGGAAAACGGAGATATGGCGGCGGTATGGCTTAAAGCGGAGAAGGAGGCTACTCTGAAGAAGGTCTATTTTGAGGGAGAACGGGTGCGGCTTCAGCCTGCCAATGAACGGATGAAACCGCTCTATGTCAATCCAGACAACATAGAGATTCAAGGAAGGGTAATTGCCGTCATCAGACGGCTGGAGTAAGGGAAATCATGGCTTGATTTGATTTTTGCCGGCAATGAGTATAGACTTGATTTGATTTCTGCCGGCGGATAGGTATAGTATATCGGCAGAGAGTGGCGCATGAAGGGACTTTGCCTGACCAGTCAGAGAAGAGAGCTATGATTTTAGAGCAATTTCAATCTGTTGGGCGTGACCTTTTCACCCGTGGTCTGGTCTCTTCAAACAGCGGCAACCTCAGCATACGCATCGGCGACCGTATCTTCATCACCCGCCGTGGCTGTCTCCTTGGCGCATTACAGGAAAACGATTTGATTGAGACCGGTGTTGTCAAGAATAGCCGCAGTACTCCTATGGCTTCAATTGAGCTTCCGGTCCACCGTGCCATTTACAGGGAGACGCAGGCATTAGCCATCGTCCATGCACATCCGCCTCATGCCATTGCTCTTTCTCTCAAGAAGAAAGAGATTGTGCCTACCGGCGATGAGGGAATTTCCATCATGGACCGCGTGCCGGTGGTAGGGTGGGACATGGAGGTCAAGCCCGGGGGACTGGCAGATGTCATTGCGTCAGCACTGAAAGAACATAAGGTGATTATGGCGCGCGGGCACGGAAGCTTCGCCATCGGTCAGCTTCTGGAAGACGCGTATAATTTGACCACCGCTCTGGAACAGGTCTGCCAGATAATGTGCCTGTTCAATTCCATGCATACAGAGAAGCCCAAAAAGTAGCTATTTCTTCTTTCTGGGATAGACTGGGGTGCACCAGTCCAGATACTTGGGATTGTTTCCTTTGATGACGTCAAAATAGATTTTCTGTAGCTTCTTGGTGATTCTGCCGATTTCCCCGTTGCCGATGGGACGGTGGTCTATCTCTGACACCGGCGTGATATGCGCCGCCGTCCCGGTCATGAAGCACTCATCTGCGGTATAGAGCTCACTGCGGTCAATGGGGCGCTCAATGGTCTCCAGCTTCAGCTCATTTTTTGCCAGCTTGATGACCGTGTCCCGGGTAATGCCGGGCAGTATGCTGTCTGATAGGCGGGTGGTCACCAGCTTGCCGTCAATCACCAAAAAGATGTTTTCGCCACTGCATTCAGAGACATGCCCATCAGGCGTGAGCATGATTGCCTCATCATAGCCGTTCTCAATCGCCTCGGTCTTGGCAAGGGAGTTATTGACATATATGCCGCAGATTTTGCCGCTGGGCGGGATGGCATTATCATCCGGGCGCCGCCAGGAAGAGATACAGCATCTGGCTTTATCCACATCAATATACTTGCCCCAGGGGATGGTGAGGATGAAGATGTCATCTTCCAGGCCGTGGAGCCTCAGCCCCAGCGCTTCAGAGCTTTTGTAAGCTACCGGACGGATATACATATCTTCTTTATTACCGCATTTCCGGATTAGCTCCACGGTAATATCGCAGAGCTCATTCACGGATTGGGGCAGGTTTATTTTAAGCAGTTTACAACCGTTGAGCAATCGCCGGTAGTGCTCCGGAAGACGGAAGATATACATCTGCTCCTGTTCTTTGTTCCAGTTCCCGCGGATGCCCTCAAAGACTGCGGTGCCGTAGTGCAGGGAGTGAGTCATGATGCTGACTCTGGCGTCCGCAAGGGGAACAAACTTCTTCTGAAAGTAAGCATAGGCAGGCATACCGGTCTCCTTACAGTTTAACTATAATTCCCCATTATAGTAGCAACGAGATGAAAAAACAAGCTGGCAGACAGGTATCAGTTCAAGCACCAGTTTTAGCATCTTTTCAGAAACAGAAAGATGGATGACGTGATGGCGATTCAGAGCATAGCTCTTACTGGGAGGCAGTCTAATTAAGGCGTGAGAGATTGATGCGCCGGTGAAAAGCGGCAATAAATAGCTTATGTCTGTTGTTTTCCAACGGAAAAGATGCCTTGACATGACCATTTTCGGGCAATATAGTGGGATTGGGATATTGAGAGCTTGACGGAGGTGATGCTTGGTTGTCAGTATTTCCGAGCGTGCTATTTCCTCTGCGCTGACTAAAGAGAAGCTGGCTGATTTGTACCGGGTGATGGTGCGTATCCGCGCTTTTGAAGAGCGGGTGGCAAAAGAGTTCAATCGCGGCAAAATCCCATGTCATGCTCATCTCTACATCGGACAGGAGGCAATCGCCACCGGCGCCTGCGCCAGCCTGCGACCTGACGATTATATCATCAGCAATCACCGCGGGCATGGACATCTCATCGCCAAGGGCGGCAGGACTGACCTCATGATGGCGGAGCTGTTCGGGAAAAGGACCGGGTATTGCAAAGGCAAGGGCGGCTCCATGCACTGCGCAGATTTTGACCTGGGCATCCTGGGGGCTAACGGCATCGTGGGTGCGGGCATCACCATTGCTGGCGGCGCGGCACTCACCGCCAAACTGAAAAAGACGGGGCAGGTCTGCGTCTGCTTCTTCGGCGATGGCGCCTCAAATACCTCGCGGTTCCATGAGGGCATTAACTTTGCCTCCATTCTAAAGCTACCCGTGGTCTATATCGCGGAAAACAATCAGTATGCCATCAGCGTGCCTTTCAACTATGCGTCAAATGTGGCCCGAATAGCTGACCGAGCCTGTGCTTACGGTATCCCGGGCAAGACGATTGATGGCAACGATGTCCTAACGGTTTATGATACGGTGAGGGAAGCGGTGGAGAGGGCGCGCCATGGCGGTGGTCCATCGCTTATTGAGTGCCAGACGTTCCGCTGGGCGGGGCATTATACCAGCGACCCTCAGAGCTATGTCAGCAAGGAAGTGATTGATGAGTGGAAGAAAAATGACCCCATTCCGAGGTTCCGGAAATACCTCGTTGAGCGTGGTTTTTTGACCGCAGAAGAAGTAGAAAGAATTCACCGGGAAATCAGCGATGAGATTGAAACGGCGGTCAAGTTCGCTGATGAGAGCCCGTATCCGGCGCCGGAAGAAACGCTGGAAGACGTTTATGCGTAGGTGCAGAAATGCCAGAGCTTAATTTCATCCAGGCAATCAACCAGGCGATTGATGAAGAGATGCGGCGGGACCCGTCTATAGTGGTGCTGGGAGAGGATGTGCGGGCGCTGGGCGCACCGCTTGGCGAATTCAAAGGGCTATTTGAGAAGTATGGCGCTGAGCGTGTCATTGATACGCCCATCTCGGAAACCGCCATCCTGGGTGCGGCTATTGGCGCCGCCGCCACTGGCTTGAGACCCATCGCCAATATCATGTATGCCAATTTCCTGGGGGTGTGTGGTGATGAATTGATTAACCAGCTCACCAATATGCGCTACATGTTTGGCGGGAAAATAAAAGTCCCGGTTACCATCATGTCTTATACCGGCGCCGGCACCCGCCACGCCGCCCAGCATTCCCGAAACCTCTACGGCTGGCTCATGAATGTTACCGGGCTCAAAATCAGCGTACCATCAACCCCATATGATGCCAAGGGATTGCTCAAGTCAGCACTGCGGGAGAATAATCCCACCATCTTTCTCTATCATGCTACACTGGTTAAGCGCGGCATCAAGAGCAATGTCCCGGCAGAAGAATACACCATCCCGCTGGGCAAAGCGGACATCAAACGGGAAGGCAAGGATGTGACGGTGGTGGCGATGGGACTCATGGTGCATGAAGCCCTTGAGGCGGCGGCAATGCTGGAGAAGAAAGATATCAGCATTGAGGTCATTGACCCGCGGACACTGGTGCCGCTGGACAAAGAGACAATTATCAGCTCAATAAAGAAGACGGGACGCCTCATCATTATGGATGAAGAGCCAAAGACGGGAAGCGCCGCGGGGGAGATTGCCGCTATTATTGCCGATGAGGCGTTTGATTATATGGATGCACCCATCAAACGAGTGTGCGCTCCGGATACCCCGGTGCCTTACAGTCCGGTGCTGGAGGATTTCTGGATACCTGATGAGAACGCGCTCGTTAAAGCGGTGAGCGAGGTGGTCTGACAGCCATCTCAGTCTAATTTTGAGGGGGAGGTGGAAGCCTCCCCTTTTTTGTGCGCTTATGGTTGACTTATTATTAAGCCAGTGGCATACTAATCATGATGATAAGCGAGCTTGATGAGCGCCTTATTATAGAGCTATCAAAGGCTGCCCGCCAGAGCAGTGCGGAGCTCGCCCGAAAGCTGAACGTCAGTGAGACCACCATCCGCCGCCGTATTCAGCATCTTGAAAAAACAGGCGTAGTCAGTTTCAAAGCCACCATTGACCCGGCAAAGCTGGGCTACAGCATTACGGCTATCATTGCCATTGAGGTGGAGCTGGGGAAGATAGATGAAGTCTCAGACGCCCTCGCCAGCCATCCCAGCGTGCGTTACGTATGTCTCTGTACCGGAAGCCATGACATCTTCGTCGGCACCTGGTTTCATTCCTCGGCAGACCTCACCGAGTTTGTCAAGAACTACTTGGCGAAAATCCACGGGCTGAGAAAAAGCGAGACATTCATCATCCTTGATGTCAAGAAAGACGAAGTCGGCTGGCTCGGCACGCCGAAAGGAAGCACAGCTTGAGTCCCTGCATCCTATCGTTTAGCAACTAGAAAGCGAAGGTAATCATTAATCATGGGGAAATTTCTGATTAGCGATGAATTGAAGCGGATTATCAACGATATTGCAGAGGTGGCGGGTTACGTCTGGGAGAAGGGATGGTCAGTGAAAAACGGGGGCAATTTTTCAGTGGACGTGACCGGGCTGGTGCCGATAGATAAACTCAGCTTAAGCCTTTTCCCCTGTGTTAATGCCAAAATACCTGCCGCTGAATTGGCGGGACGGTACTTTCTCATTAAAATCACGGGCTTCCGCTTCCGCGACCTCTCCCGAAATCCAGAAAAGGGGTTGCTTTTGATTGGCATTTCGGAAAAAGCGGATAGTTATTATTATCTCTGGGGAGGCGAGGGACCGCAGAGCAAACCCACAGCTGAGTTCATCCCGCATATGAAAATTCACGCCTTCCTGCGCAGAAATAAGCTTCCTCAAAAAGCAGTGCTCCATACCCATCCCAATCACCTCATTGCGCTCACCCACATGGATGACTACGGCAGAGAATCTTTTAACCGCTTTTTGACCGCCACTCACGTGGGCGCCAAGTTCTTTCTGCCTGAGGGGGTGGGGATGGTGCCGTTTCACCGCGGCGGGAGCGATGAGCTTGCTGATGATACCGTCAAATTGCTTGCCCGGCACAAAGCCGTCCTGTGGGAAAAGCACGGCTGTACCGCCACCGGCACTGACATCTTTGATGCGTTTGACTATATTGACCTGCTGGATGCCACCGCCAGGGTGTTTTTCATCTGTAAAAGCGCCGGCTATGAGCCTAAGCCGCTCACCGAAGAGGAACTTGCAGAGTTGAAGCAAGGTCCCATTTAACCAGCGCCTGAGCTCTTCGGAAAAACCGTGATGATTGAGCACTACGTAGCAATTGACCTCGGGGCGAGCAGCGGCAGGGTCATCCTTGGTGAAGTAGAAGATAGCAGGCGCATCAGGCTCAGAACAGTCCACGCTTTTCCCAATGAAATGGTCAATGTTCTAGGGCATCTTCACTGGGACGTTCTGAGCATCTACCGAGAAATACTTGAAGGACTGCGCCTGTGCGCCTCAAACCACACCTCTTCTCCTGCCGGGCTCAGCGTGGACACGTGGGGGCTTGATTTCAGTCTGCTGGACAAGCAGGGAAATCTGATATGCAACCCGTTCACCTATCGGGACAAGCGGACGCGGGGGGTGATGGAGGAGTTTCATGCTAAACTCCCGGCGGCGCGGCTTTATCAGCTGACCGGACTGGAGCCTCGCCCCATCTACTCCTTATTTCAACTCTACTCCATGGTGCGCGAACAAAGCTCCCTGCTCAGGGTGGCTGATGCGCTACTCTTCATGCCCGACCTTTTCAACTATTTCCTCACCGGCGTGAAGAAGACTGAGTTTACCCATGCCTCCGGTTCGCAACTCTATAACGTCCACACCGGCGGTTGGGATGACGAGATTTTTCATCACCTGGGACTGCCTAAAAGCCTGATGCAGGAGATTGTGCCGACGGGGACGGTGTTGGGAAATCTGGTGGAAAGCGTCACCGGTCAGACCGGGATGAGAAGCACCCCCGTCATTGCCGGAGCCACCCATGACACGTCAAACGCCGCGGCGGCGGTGCCGGCAGAGGGAGAGGACTTCCTCTATATCAGCTCCGGAACGTGGTCCCTGGTGGGGATTGAATCACCCAGGCCGATTATCACTGAAAAGGCATTCAAGTACGGAATCGCCAATCAGGGTGCGGCGTGGGGAGCATTCATGGTGCTTAAAAACATCACTGGGCTCTGGCTTCTGCAGGAATGCCGCCGTGAATGGGCGAAGACGCGCGACTATTCGTATAACGAACTCGTGGCGCTGGCGCAAAATACGGCGCCAGTGGGGTCTTTCATTGACCCTGACCACACGGATTTTTTGAAGCCGGAGTCAATGCCTGAGGCTATCCGTAGCTTCTGCCACAGGACGGGTCAGCCTGTTCCGGTAGACGTCGGCCAGTATGTCCGCGTCATCCTGGAGAGCCTGGCGCTTGCCTACTGCTATACGCTGGAACAGCTAGAGGATATAAAAGGGAAAAGGATAAAACAAATACACATTGTCGGCGGTGGGGCGCAGAATCCTCTTCTGAGCCAGTTTGCCGCTGACGCTACGGGATTGCCGGTATATGCCGGTCCGGTGGAGGCGACGGCGGCGGGGAACGTCCTTATTCAAGCAATGACGTTCGGCAAAATCAAGTCTCACCAGGAGCTGAGAGAGGTGGTCAGGAGCTCCTTTCATCTTAATAAGTATGAGCCGAAACCGACGCCTTACTGGTACAAAGCCTATGAACGCTTCAAGGCGTTGAAACAGGGGTGAAGTTATGATGTTGCAGAGAGGTGACGTATGACTGTAATGATTACCGGTGGCACCGGCATGATTGGAGCGGCGGTCGCCCGCGAGCTTCTCAAAAGAGGAGAGCGCCCTGTCCTGTTTGACATCGCGCCCAAGCCGGACTACGTGGCGGACATCAGGGAAAAAGTCAAAGTTGTTCCGGGGGATTTGAAAGTCTGGTCTGAGGTGCTCAACGCAGTGAAAGACAATCAAGTTGAGGGCATCTTCCATCTCGGGGCGATGATGGGGCGTCCTTCAGATGAAAATCCCTGGGGCTCGTTCCAGACTAATGTCGCCGGCACAATGCATATCTTTGAGGCGGCGCGTTACTTTGGGGTAAAGAGAGTCTTTTTCGCCAGCAGCACCAGCACGTTCGCTCTCGGCAGTGCAGAAGTGGTTACCGATGAGACCATCCAGCGTCCCACCACTGCCTACGCCATAGGCAAGCTCTATTGTGAACTGCTGGGCCGCTTTTACCGGCGGAAGTTCGGGCTGGATTTCCGCTGTGTGCGCTATTCCACGGTGATGAGCCCGGCGGTCAGGGTGAAGTCTTTTACCCAGTTCGGCAACCTGATGATACGGAGCGCTGTGCTGGGCGAGCCATTTGAGTGCTTTGTGGCGGAGGAATCGGTAACGCCTGTAATTTACATAAAAGATGCAGTCAGAGCGGCTGTCACACTTTACTACGCGCCTGCCGACCGCATCAAGACGGTCTGCTATAACGTCTCCGGTGTGGAACCGGCGCCGGCGGCGAAGGAGATAGAGCTTGCTATTAAAAAGGTGATTCCCGGCGCTAACATCAGCTATAAGCCGGACCCGGCGGTCATGGAGTATCTGGCAGTTCAGCCAATGCGGGTCATTGACGATAGTAAGGCGAGGGAGGAATGGGGCTGGCAGGCGCAGTATAACACTCTGGACAAGATGGTGGCGGACTTCATCGCTGAAGCCAGGAGAAGTCCAGAGCTATACGGGCTTAGCGCACCCCCAGGAAAATGAAGAGCAGTAAAACGCCCGCCCGGAAACCGCGCTTTGCCCCCTTTGTTTCTTATAATCGTCCTCATGTTTGTGAAAGAGGATGCGCGGCGGTCTTCCCGCCCCTGAAAACTGATATAATTACAGGCAACAGGTCTGAATAAACTCACCCCAAAGATAAGGAGGCAATACATGGAGAGAGCACTGCAGGGTATCCGTGTGGTTGATTTGACCCATGTCCTCGCCGGTCCGACGGCGACCATGATTTTAGCTGACCTGGGTGCCGAGGTAATCCATGTTGAACCCCTGTCCGGCGATGATGCGCGAGAGTTTGCTCCTTTCGTGGGTGAGGTGCACAAGAACCACAGCGCCTATTTTGCCAGCTTGAACCGGAACAAGAAGAGCCTGGCGCTAAACCTGAAACATGAGAGGGGGAAGGAGATTCTGCGTCAGCTTATAAAGGTTTCAGATGTCATCATAGAAAACTACAAACCCACCACTATGGCTGAGCTGGGTTTTTCCTGGGAGGTGATTCATAGCCTGAATCCGGCGATTATCTATGCCTCTATCTCCGGGTTCGGGCGGGACACTCCGGCAGAATACCGCACACGCCCGGCGTATGACATCGTGGCTCAGGCGTATAGCGGTCTGATGAGCATCACGGGGCCGGAGGATGGCGTGCCCTGCCGGGTGGGGTCATCAGTGGGAGACATCTTCGCCGGGCACCAGGCGGCGATAGCTATCCTTGCGGCGCTCATCCGCCGGGAAAAGACCGGCGTGGGGCAATATTATGACGGCTCCATGGTTGACGGACTCTTTGCGGTGCTGGAAAATGCGGTGGTGCACTATACGGTGGGCGGCAGAATACCGAAGCCGCAGGGCACCGCCCACTCCAGCATTGCGCCATTCCAGGCTTTCCCCACTGATGACGGCTGGATTATCATCGCCATCGGCACAGACAAGACCTGGACGAGGTTCTGCGGGGTGATTGGCCGCCCGGAACTGAGCCAGCATCCGGACTACAAGAATAATCCCCTCAGGGCAAAGAACAGGAAGTCTCTGGCGGAAATCATCGCAAATGAGACAAAGAAAAGAAAGACCGCAGACTGGTGCCGCATTTTTGAAAAAGAAGAAGTGCCACATTCACCGATAAACAATATGAAGCAGATTTGTGAAGATCCGTGTATAGCTTACCGCCAGATGCTGGTGGAAATAGACCAGCCGGAGATGGGCAGGATTAAGATTGCCGGTTCGCCACTGCATCTGTCAGAGACGCCGGGGGCGGTCTATGCACCGGCGCCGCGGCTGGGGGAGCATACTGATGAAATCCTGACCGGACTCCTGAACTATTCAGTTGAGGAGGTTTCTGCGCTGGAGAAATCCGGGGTAATTGGGAGAGGGTAAATTCTCAAAAAGAAAGTGGGCATTGGGCGCAACCGTTATGGCTTTTGCCAAGGTAACCTTAAGACGCAGGAAAGTTACCCCTATTGATGATAACAGGATACTGGGTGTAACTTTTCTGGCAGAAGTGCAGTCAGGTAAAAAAGAATGTAAAACGCCAGGAATTTGGCCCAATAAACAATTTGCTGATGTAAGGCTACAATAATTTCAGTTTCTGCAAGGCGTCCTTCACTCTCTTTTCCGTTTCTGTGGAAAGCGGCGTAAACGGCAATCGGGGATAGCCGGCATCAATGCCGCGCATTTTCAGAATAGCATGGCAGGTGGGCACTGTGGGTCCATATTTGGTGACCTGCCGGACCTGCAACACTTCTTTTTGAATTTGCATCAGCTTCTGCCTATCGCCCTGAAAGTAAACGTCATACAGTTTCCTGATGAGTTCCGGGTAGACATTTCCCAGACCGGTAACCGCTGCCTTTGCGCCAGCGTCAAAAGCCGCAACGAAAATAGCTTCCGTGCCGATAATCAGATTCAGCTCCGGGAAGTCTCGCAGGGCAATCTGAACATGGTAGTAATTGACGATGTCAAAAGAGCTGTCTTTCACACCACCCAGCCCTTCCCTGGCAAGGCGGACCAGTAAGTTCGGTGATACCTGGTTGCCTGAGACCTTCGGGTTGTTATACAGGAACACCGGTATGTTTACCGCATGTATCAATCTCTGGAAATGTACGAAAATGGCATCTTCATCATAGCTATTGTAATAGGGCGTAATGGCACCGACTGCCTGGGCGCCAATTGCTTCAGCGTGACGCGCTAGCTCAATCGTGTTCCTGGTGTCAGCGGTACCCACATGAAGAATGACCGGAACCCGCCCTCTTACCTGGTCAATGATGATTCCGGCAACTTTTTTACGCTCGTCTATGGACATCATCGGCCCACTGCCGTAGGTACCACAGGGATATAAGCCGTGAACGTGAGGAACGATGAAATCCACTATTTCACGCGTGCCTTTTTCATAAATCTCGCCGTCTTTGGTAAAGGCGGTCATCATAGGTGGAATGATTCCTTTAAATTCAGATGCTTTCATGGCAATGCCCTCCTTCATTTACCGGGAAACGCTGCTTTCCCCGGCTAAGAATGTTTGCAGTTCAGGAAAGGTGGGTAATGCCTGGTAAGGTCCTGAAGCCATTAAACAGAAAGCGCCTAAGGCATTTCCCCAGCGTACACACTCGCTTAATAATTGCTCCTTTAATAAACCGGCGACGAAACCGGCGGCAAAGGCATCTCCGGCTCCCATACTGCTCACCGGGCGCTCTACCGTAAAACCGGGGATACGCTTCGTTTTCTTGCCACGGCAGGCTAAAATAGCACCCTTCGCGCCAGCTTTGACAACCAGTCTGTCAATGCCAAGAAGGTGAGCCTTCTCTATTGCTGCTGGCAATTCCTGACAATCCATTAAGAGCTTTAATTCTTGTTCACCAGGCAGAACATAAGAGCTCCTCTGCATTAACGGGACAAGGATGGAACGGGCAGTCTGAATATCACAAAGTTTCAGGCGCAGGTTCGGGTCAAACACTATTGTCTGCTTATTGCTGATAGCAATTTGGAATACCTTTTCGGTTGCCTGCCGTGCTGTTTCACTTAAAACAGGGGTAATCCCGGTCAGGTATACGATTTTTGCTTGCTTGATATAAACCGGGTCAATATCATCGGGGGAAATGTGACTAGCCGCCGAATACTTCCGGTAGAAGTAGCATTTAAAATCACCATGGGCGCATCTCTCAACGAAGAAGACACCGGTTTGGGCATCAGGGTCAATGATGACTTTAGAGACATCCACACCCTCACTCCTGATTGTCCTGATGACCTCCTTGCCAAACTCATCATCTCCCAGGCGGGAGAACCAGCCACACTTGAAACCAAGGCGAGCCAGCCCGATGGCAAAATTATCTTCAGCGCCCCCAACCCATTTTTTGAAAGAGCTTACCTCCCTTAGCGGTCCGTAATCCTGTGCTTCAAACGCTATCATTGATTCGCCCATGGTAACGGCATCAAAAGAATTCACTGCTGAGTTTTCCTCCCGGCAAAGTCCAAATCAGCAACTGCTTTAGCAACGGGGGAATCAGTGACACATCCCGTCACGGAAGATTCCGGTCTGCAGAGGCGCAGTCTGATAAGCACTTTGGAATCCGGTGTCATTAACGGTTTAAGACCGCCAGCGAGCTCAATTGCCCTCAGCGCCGCAGTCTCAATGCCTGATTCATCCGCTCTAACGATTGACGCTACAATCTTCCCCACCGCTCTAGTTCCCAATCATCCTATCCCGTTACCCAGCGTGTGGCTTAATGCAGACTGCGCCTTAGGAACCAGCTCAGAATCTCCATTCACCTTTTGCTGGTACCGGTGAACACTATATGACGCCCATTTCCTTGAGCGCCGCTTTAACTTCTCGCTTTTCTTCTGCAGTTAGCTCCTCACAAGGCAATCTCGGCGGTCCGCCGTGCAGTCCCACCAGGTCCATTGCCGCCTTGCCCACGCTCATATACATGTAGTTCGTTCTGAAACCTTCCGGGACAATGGAGATGGAACCGCGCTTTTCATTAAACTTCCCAAGCAGGCGCAATAGCGGCATTTGCTGACGCAATGCTTCCAGGGCTTTATTGAAATCATGGGCTTCAACCGCCTCATAAACAGCATAACTGGAGGCGGGGGCAAAGTTCCCAATGAAGTTGACAAACCCCCGGTAGCGATAGCCATAAGCCGCCGAGCCGACATAGTGCACTTCTCCGTAGCCATTTATCAGCACCATATCATCAGGGTCAATCATTAATGCCTTCAGAGCATAGGCTTCCGCATTGCTGGCGTTGTCTTTTACGGCTATGATGTTATCAATTTTGGATAACCTTGCCATCAGGTCCGGAGGGATGAGCGTGCCTGAGACATCAGGATTATTATAAATCATGATGCCGATGTCCACTGCGTCAGCCACAGCTTTGAAGTACTGGTACATCGCCTCCTTGTTTGCTGCCGGGTGATAATAAGGCAATACTACCATGGCGCAATCAGCTCCTACGTCTTTGGCGTACTGAGCCAGTTCTATGGTTCTTTCCGCAGCGGCTCCAGATACGCCTGCAATCACTGGCACCCTGCCTGCCACCGTCTGCACCACTGTCTTGATAACGGTCTTCTGCTCTTCAATTGAATTGGCATAGCATTCTGTCGTGCTACCATTGGTCATTATCACGACGTCTTTTTTCCCCTTCTTGGCAAAGTCAACCAGAAACTGGGTGTTCTCCTTCAGCCCCCGCACGTTCAGCTCCCTATTTTTGGTATAAGGACAGTATTGCACCGGTACGATACCCTTCAATTTTTTCTTGAGTTCACCAAAAGCTTTTCCCATATGAGTCTCCTCCTTTTATATTTTGTTACTTTATCATCATGCTCGGTAGCCAGAGAATTATCTGTGGGAAGGCAATGCAGAGTGCCAGTCCTACGAAGACGAGTACGACGAAAGGCGTGACCCCCCGGACGATGTGGATGGTGGTGATTCCCAGCTCGGGCGGAGCTACCCCCCGCAGAAAAAAGATGGCATAGGCTAGAGGAGGCGTCAGGAAAGAGGTTTGCAGGTTAACACAAACCATCATGGCAAACCAGATGGGGTCAAAGCCTAGTGCAGGTGCCAGCGGTGAAATTATAGGAACGATAATAAATAGAATGCCGAGCCAGTCAAGGATAAAGCCGAGAATAAAAACCATAAACATGACCGCGGCAAAGCTGCCCCATTTTCCGCCGGGTGTAGCCATAATAAAGTCTCTGACCACATTGCCGCCGCCTAGTCCCAGAAATATCCCGGTGAACATATAAGCGCACACCGCAATGAATATCACCTTGCTGATAGTCCTGAGCGTCTCCCATGCCGTATCTCTCAGCGCTTGATAGCTAAACTTGCGGTAGGCGATGGTCAAAATCACAGCGGCAGAAGCGCCTACGGCGGCAGCTTCAGTAGGAGGAGCTATTCCCAGAAAGATGCTCCCTAGAACTGCCATAACAAGCACGGTGGGCGGCACCAGTGAGGTAAGCAGCATGGTTATTTTTTTGCCAAGCGGGACGGCTCTATCTTGTGGTGGTACTGTCGGCGCTAAGTCAGGTTCAAAAAAACAGCGCACCGCGATGTAGCTACAATACAGCCCGGAGAGAACCAGTCCAGGGAAAACGGCTGCCATAAATAGCTTTCCCACCGAGATTTCCGCCATGGGACCATAAATGACCAGCATGATGCTCGGAGGGATGAGGATACCGAGGGTGCCTCCGGCGCAAACTGAGCCGCTGGCTAAAGCTTTGCTGTAGCCGCGTTTTACCATCGGCGGGAGAGCGATGAGTGCCAGCATGCTGACTGAGGCACCGATTACGCCAACGCAAGCCGCAAGAATGGTACCCAGTAGCACAGTGCTTATTGCCAGACCGCCTCTTAACCCTCCGAGCCAGAGATACAGGGCATCATATAGCTTATCAGCAATCCCCGAGCGTTCCATTGCCAGTCCCATGAAAATAAAGAGCGGAGCCGCCAAGATGACATAACTTCGCACCAGCTCATACATGCGGGAATAAAATAAATCGGTCACCGGCCCGCCCCAGGCAAAGTAACCGACAATTAACGCTACACCACCAATGACCGCCGCCAGCGGAAAGCCGATGATTATTCCAGCTAGCAGGCCCCCAAACATAATAATTGAAATCAGTTCTGGGCTGAGAGTAGTCATACGGATTTTCTCCCTATCAATAAGTATAGGCTGCGGATGACCTGCACTGCGCTCTGAAGGGCAAACAAAAACAAACCTATGACTAACATGGTTTTAAACGGGCCGGCAGGCGGGTACCAGAAAGTCTCCGCCAGCTTTTCATGAATGCGCCAAGCCCGAAGCATGTAAAAAATTGACGTGTTAATCATCACCACCAGCAATGGCAAAAGAAATACCAGGTTCCCAATAAGGTCAATCATGAGCTGAGCTTTGGTAGGGAGGTGCAGGAAGAGAACATCTATGCGTATGTGTTCACGCTTGCTCTCAATATATGCCCAGCCCATAACATATATGGTGGCGCCGAGCATCACAGCGGTTTCATACGCCCATATGGTGGCACCGCCGAAAACATACCGCATCACCACGTCATAAGTAAGCACTAAAACCAGGGCAACACAGAGCCAGCTTACCAGTCTCGCTGTCCACTTGGAGGCAAGGTCAATTGCACTGAAGACCACTCTCATAGCTTACCCTTTCTAAAGCGCACATAGTAGCCTCCGCTCCGGGAGAACCCCGAAGCGGAGGCAGTGCTGAGACTACCTTGCAAACTGGAGTCTGTCTGTCTCTCTCATGGCTTTGGTAAACTGGGACACGGAATTCCAGACCTTGGCGAAGAACGGGTCTTTTGCCGCCTTAGAGTTATAGAAGTCAGCGGAAGCTGTTGCTATCTCTTTCTGAACATCCTCAGAGAGGTAGAGAATAGTCAAACCTTTCTCTTTGAGGAATGCTACGCCCTTGGTATCATCAGCTGATTCAATGGCGTAGTTCCTGATGCACTCCGCCAGTACTTCTTCTTTCAGAAGCATTTTGAACTCATCAGGGAGCTTCCCCCAGGCATCTTTATTGACCAGAAAAGGCATGAGCACGCCGGGTGCATGGATACCTGGGAAAATGGCGTATTTGGCAACCTCATGGAAACCGAAGGGGATATTGACTGACGGGGAGCTGAATTCAAAGGCGTCAATTACACCGCGCTTCATGGCTTCATAGACTTCACCGCCGGGAAGGAAGATGACAGAAGCGCCGAAGTATTTGGTCAGGATTTCGCCCCAGTCACCAGCGGTGCGGAACTTCAGCCCCTTAAAATCAGCCATTGATGTTAGCGGCTTGTTGCTGTAACCAAACATTTCCGCCCGTCCCACTGTCAACAAAGAGACACCCAGGACGTTGTAGTCCTTAACCGTCTCCTGGAATAGCTCTTCACCCCCGCCTTTATACCACCAGGTGAGATATTCCATAGAGGTAGGGCCAGCGGTAATGATGTTAAATAAACCTCCGACAGAGAATTTGTCCATGTTATAGTGCATGCCGGTTTGGGCACATTCAACAATGCCGCGGTCCACGGCATCAAACTCCTTGGTGGCAGGTGCTACCGCCCCGCCCGGGAAAAATTCAATAACAAAACGCCCGCCGCTCATAGTAGCAATGTTCTTGATGGCACGTATTGCTGATTGCCCCCATGGGTTTGCCTCAGGCAGGTAAGAGGCTAATCGCCATTTAATCACGGTAGGGGGTTGAGCCGGGGTTGGTGCCGGGGAAGGCGCTGGAGCAGGCGCAGGCTTTGGTGTTGGGACAGGGGCAGGCGCGGGGGCAGGAGCAGGCGCTGGAGCAGGAGCCGGAGCGGGCGTGGGAGCAGGTGCCGGTTTGGCACAAGCCGCTAGAGCGAATGATATCGCCAGTATCATTACTACTAAGACAACTATTGCTCTACGCATCTTATCTGTGAACCTCCTTATAATATTGCTTTCTTTGCCATACTGCTTATCTGCTTGTGTCCTATCACCTCCTTATAATGTGTATTAGCGTTTTCCGCCTGAATACCTTCCACATTTGTCTTAGCAGGATACCACTTGCCGGATTAAGTCAGGCTAGCTCATGGGCAAGGGCATACGCCTATCGCCAGCATGATAACTTATTTTCCCTGACAGCGCCTGTAATCCGTTCACTTTGCTCTTATCCCACATGTGCCGCTGTCTGCCCTTGCAGATGATAAGCTGTTTGCGTTGACAAATGAAAATATAAAGCGTAAAATCCGATTATCAGACCAATTTGCCACGATTATAGTGCCAAATAGTTGATTTGTCAATACCTCGTCATTACGCCATAATAAAAGCAATAAAAGGTCTCTCAGAATAGCTTAATCGCAATGATTTTGAATCACAAAGAGGAGCAATCTTATTAAACTCTGCGGAGTTTGTTAAGAAACCAAGTCTATGAAATCAAATCACGGACGCATACAGCGAAAAAGGCTGATTGACCAGGTGGCGGAGCACCTTTTGTCCATAATTTCAGATGGCAAGTATAAAGTGGGGGATAAATTGCCTCCCGAAAGAGTATTGATGAAACAGCTTGATGTGGGACGAAGTTCGCTCAGGGAGGCGATGGGTGCTTTAATACTTACTGGCATACTTTCTGCTCGTCCCGGGCGGGGGACGTTTGTTAGTGCTCAGCCAGATGTCCTGTCAGCAAGGTCCCTTACCTGGCGTGTGCAGATGGGACGCGAGAGGATTGAGGAACTTGTTGAGACAAGGATAGTACTGGAGCAAGCCATTGCCGGGCTGGCTGCCGCCCGGGCTAAAGAGTCAGACATAATTGAAATAAAGAGAGCATTCAGTCTTTTAGAGTCAGCATTGAAAAAGAAAAAGAGAAGCGCCCGGGTCCAGGCAGACATGTCATTCCACTTTGCGCTGGCAAGAGCAAGTCATAACACCACGTTAATGCGCTTCTTATCTGAGCTTCATAATCTAATGGAAATCTGGATGAAGCAGGCAAGCAGGGCAGGCGCCTTTTACCGCATTGATGCTCTGTTAGAGCACCACCGAGAAATCGTAAAGGCAGTGGAAGAACATGACGTTGAGCGAGCCCAAAAAGCGATGCGCAAGCATCTTGAGGAATCAGCTCGGAACTTATCCGCTATTGTTCTCCAGAAACAGCTCGTGTCATTAACAGTATAAGGCTATAGTAGATATCTATGGCAGAACCCGCGTGGAACACTGCTGAAATAGCCAGTCAATGGCACGTGTCAAGTGATAATGCACCTGCTGGATGGTTGGCTCTGGAGAATCATAACTGTGAAGGTTGATAGATTTGCACCGGCTCAATTCTGAGAGGAGGCTTGCTTTATGGAGTATGTGAAAGTTCCAGCCAAGCAAATGCAGGATTTTTGCGTTGAATGCCTCTTGAAATTCGGTGTTCCGCAAGAAGACGCTGAAAACATCGCTGACCATCTTGTCCTGGCAAACTTGAGAGGGGTTGACTCTCACGGGATTATACGTATTCCCTACCTAGCAGAAGGCATCCGGATGGGACTGGTCAAGCCCAAGCCTGAGGTCAGGGTGGTTTCAGAATCTACAGCCACAGCCCTTTTAGACGGAGGTGGCGGTCTTGGCATCCCTATCGCTACGAAAGCCACTGACTTGGCGATTGACAAAACAAAATCTGCAGGCATTAGCATAGTCGGCGTGAGGAATCTGGGACATGTGGGCATGCTCGCTTACTACACAAGGAGAGTGGTTACTCATGGCTTTATCGGATTTACCTGTGTAAATGCTCCGGCAGTCATGGCCCCCTGGGGTGGCAAAGAGAGAACCTTCGGCACAAACCCGCTGAGTATAGGGTTTCCTGCGGGCGATGGTGGCTCAATAATTTTAGACATGGCTACGAGTGTCATGGCTCACTTCAAAATTAAGGTAGCCGCTCTCAAGGGTGAGAGGATACCAGAAGGGGTAGCTTTAAATAAACAGGGTAGACCGGCGACTGATGCAAACGAGGCGTTTGATGGTGTCCTCCTTCCCTTTGGCGGGTACAAGGGATATGGCTTGGTGCTGGCTATTGAGGCATTAATAAATGCATTGCTGGGTGCTCCACAGAGCAAAGACATACCACTCCATCCATCAACACAGGGGGGTTTCCTCATAGTAGTGGTGGATATTAACCGTTTCAGAGATTACGATGATTATCAGAAAGATATAATGCATCTTGTCAGTGTGGTAAAGTCAGGCTCTCTGGCAGATGGTTTCAAGGAGATACTCCTGCCCGGCGATATTGAACAGCGGGAAACCGAGAAGAGACTGAGGGATGGTATACCTATCGCAGTTGCCACACGTGATGAATTGCTAAAACTGGCTCAGGAGTTAAATATTAAACCGCTCTGAGCTCCCGCAAGTCGTTAGGCAAACGAACTGGTGTCGCAGATGGATGGAATGACGCTGATTTCTTAAGGCTAATCCAGAGTCTGAATGTCTCCAATGCGAAGCATGACGGTTAAAAAGAAATACGGAAGAGGAACCGTAGCAAGCTTTCAACTGCCGCTCTCAACAAGACTCCACTTAAATCTTTTCTTAAGCCGGTCAAGTATGGCTATTGTTCTTGTACCGAGAAGGCCTAAAAAGATGCCATTGCTTATAGCGTGTAAGGTATCAAACCAGATGCTATTAAACTGAGTCACAAGAAATGTCTTAAGGGTTAAAGGGTAAACGAATGAAACCCAGAAATAGAGATTTACTATCCAACCAAAAAGATATCCCCAGATAATACCAAAAACTACCAATCCTGATTTATTGAGATGTATCTGTCTGATATAAGCGGCAGAGATGCCTGCCATTCCCCAGGCAAACATCTGATAGATAGTCCATGGGCCCTGGCCAAGGAAAAAATTGGAGACGAGGGCTGTTATCGCCCCCACCATAAAGCCGGCCACCGGGCCGAAGACATATCCGGTACAGATAATCAGATAAGTACAGGGTTGCACGCTTGGTAAAGCCGCGAATGGCAATCTCAGCACCGCAGATACCGTCCCCAGCATCGCCACGAGGGCTACTTCTCTGGAGCTGGTGGCAGTCTCATCAAACTTAAAAAAGAAACTGGCTATCACCAGTACTATCAGCACGGTGGCTATCAATCCCCAGCCACCGTATGGCTCCAGTGAGAACGGCGTGAAGAGAGGGACCGCCACTGCAGCTATTCCGATGAGCAGTACTGCCACCAGGAGGAAATAGCTCTTTTTCATTCCAGTATCTTCAGTAGCTCGCTGACAGTCAGTATATCGCTTGGAGCGCCGCTACCCACCCAGGTTTGTGCCAGACGGTTTATTTGTGGCGAAAACATCAGTGCTCCTGAAAGCACCTCATGCTTGTCTCCATCAACCACAATTTGTCCTTCGCTTAATAAAATCACTCTGTCTGCGTACTCGGCGACCGTTTCAACATCGTGCGTCACCAGAATTACCGTTTTGCCCATGCGGACATATTCGCGCAAATAGTCCATCAGTTCACTTTTCAGGTTGTAATCCATTCCCCTGGTTGGCTCATCCAGGACCAGAATATCAGGCTCAGCAACGAGAACTGAAGCCATGGCTATCCTTTGTTTCTCTCCACCGCTGAGGAAACGCGGGTATTCTTTCTGGTATTTCTTGAGGTTGAATCTCTCCATAACTGCATCCAGCTTTGTGTTGATTATTGCCCGGTCTTCCCGGCGGATTTTCAGAGTAAAAGCTATTTCTTCGGCGACAGTGTCCGAAAAGAGATGGTCATTAGGGTTCTGGAAGACGAAGCCGACCCTGTGTGCCAGTTCGGCTACCGTTACTGACGTGGTGTCAACACCATATACGGTGACCGTACCACTGGTAGGTTTCAGCAGTCCGTTAAAATGCTTCACCAGTGTCGTCTTTCCTGAACCGTTTCTCCCGATAACCGCCACAAATTCGCCCTCATTTATTTTTAAATCTACATCACGCAAAGCGGCAGGTCCTTCATGGTAAACGTGCCATAATTTTCTGGTTTGGATTACAGGGTTTCCGCCGCATTCACTCTCCTTGCCTTCAATTCTTTTGATGCCGATTTTATGGGGAGCTTCACCCAGAAACCTCCTGGCTTCTTTAACCGTAAGGGGGATACTATCCATGGCGAAGCCTTTTTTCTTGAGCTCATGGGCTAGTTTGACGATAGATGGTATACCTATCCCAATTTCAGTAAGCTCAGTAAAGTGAGTGTTCAGGACATTTCTCACGCCGCCATCAGCCATAACCCGGCCCTGGTCAATCACTATAAGCCTATCGGCGTACTGGACTATCCTGTCCAGTCGGTGTTCAACCAGAATGATGGTAAGCCCAAGTTCACCGTTCAGGCGCTCCAGGACTGAAAGCACTTCTTCCGCACTGCGGGGGTCCAGCTCTGAGGTCGGCTCGTCCAATACCAAGACCTCAGGGTGTAAAGCCAAGACAGACGCAATTACCACTTTCTGTTTTTCCCCACCGGAAAGTTCGCTTACCGTCCGGCGGCGGAGATGAGCAATGCCCAGTGCCTCCAGAGATTCTTCAATCCTTTTTGCCATGAGGCTTCTAGAAAACCCCAGGTTTTCCAGACCAAAGGCAATCTCCCTCTCCACCTCCTTAGCCACAAGCTGATTCTCCGGGTCCTGGAATACCATCCCCACCCTGGTAGCCAGCTCCTTGGGGGCATGATTGGTGATGTCCAGTCCTTGCACCGTTACCTGCCCGCGGAGCTTTCCGCCAAAGAAATGGGGTATCAGCCCGTTGAGACAGCGGCATAAAGTGGACTTGCCCCCACCTGAGGGCCCGGTTATCAGCACAAATTCGCCGTCCTGAATCTCCAGACTCACGTCTTGCAAAGCAGGCTTTTCAGCGCCGTTATAATAGAACGTAAAGTTGCTCAGCTTAATCAATTTCTAATCCCTTTTTCACCAGTGCCCATAATGCCAGCCCTGATATCAAGAGGACCAGCAGTGCCAGCAGGGCTAATTCAAGACCATCCGGGTTTATCGCTTCCAGGGTAGGGTAGTACCGGTAGCCACCATATCCGTAGTAACGCATCAGGATTCCGAGCATAAGAAGCAAAAAACCACTGACTATTGTCAGAATGTCAAGCTGGCTAATCTTCATCTCCTTATAAAAAGTTCTTCTGATGCCAGTCCCGAAAGCTCGCGATTCCATCGCCTCCGCCACCTGAACAGCCCGGTCAAGGGAGTTAGAAAGCAGGGGAATGATTACGGCGGAGTAGTGCTTCACTCGTTGTGCCAAGGCTCCCTTATCCAGTTCCAGCCCTCTAGCCCTCTGGACGTCTCTGATACGCTCTATGTCTTCCATAAGGGTGGGGATAAACCGGCTGGAGAGCGAGGTCACCATCACCGATTTATAGGGCAGATTTATCTTCGTCATCGCCAGCATCATATCGTCCGGGTGAACGGTCAGGTTGATTATGCTGAAGGCAGAAATAAGCACCAGCAACCGCAGAGCCATGCCAAATCCGAAGGCTATTGCCTCAAGAGTTATCACCGGAGTCCCCACTACCGGCAGATTGATAGGAGCCTGATACAGGATATGAGAGCCGTGGTGGCTGACCAGCACGTTGATGACCACTATTGCCAGCGCAAGGTAGGCGGCAAATCTCATGGAGGTGAGCCACTCACGCCACACCTTTGCGACAGCCACTGACGGCAAAATGGCCCAAAATAACAGCAAAAGATAAAGAGGATGGCTGAAGACAAGGGCAAGTACGAAAATGCTGACAAGCCAGACCAGTTTGGCGAAAACGTTGAGCTCATGGAATCCGGTTTCCCTGTTTTTGTAGCGTAGTTCTATCACTATGGTACCTTTATTACCCCGTCTCTGGTGGCTACTATCGCGCAGGCGTGGCGAAGTTCTTTAGCGCGGTTAATGAGAATGTCAGCGGCTCGCTTTATGCCGCTCGCATCTGTGCCGGTAACCATCCAGACCACATTTGCCGCCGCCCCGATGCCCTTCGGGTTCCAGGGGTTCTGAGTTGCCTGAATAAGGCTACTGCCAGCCCCGTATTCCCCAGCCGGATTACCAGCAGCGTCAAGTATTACTATTCGCCCTGTTTGCAGGTAGGCATAGAATCCAAGCTTCTTATGCATCCTGTTTAGTTCGGCGATAAGGTCATTTTCCTCTCCGGCGATAATAATCAAGTTTGCCATTTGCTTGTCTTCCGGGGGCAGACGGTCATATTGCAAGCATGAGATGCGAGAAACACCTTCATTTTTCAGGCTTGCCCGCAGGGCTTCAGCATCGCTGGCGAATCCATCTTCATAGACGATGACAGTCCCGGCATTATAGTCGCTCAGAAAAGGCTTAGGGTAGCTACCGACAATGGCTGGCACGAAATGGTGGTAGCTCCAGTCCCGGAAATCCCACTGTTCAATATCGCCCGGACGCAGGATAAAGTCAGAGGCGCCCACTTTACTGGCTATCCCGTTGACATAGAAGAACCAGTCTCTTTTCTTACCTCCTGCTACGCTATATTCGGAGCTAATGCCATTGATGGCGCTGACAAACCCTCCCCCGTATTTTGTTTCCACACTGGCTACCGCCATCAGCGCCTTTAAGGCGCTGGTATCGTCTTGGACTTCAACCTCTTTCTGTAAGACCAGTTCTCTACCAAAATCTCTGGTTACTGCTATTGTTACCCGGTTTGCCTGATGACCACTGCTTGTAACTTGGCTATTTTCAATCTCAGTTGGTTGAGCGGCACAATTGCACAGCCATACTAAAGCCAGCAACACCAATGAGAGGCTACCGGCTTTTTTAAACATAGCGCTTCTTCCATCGCCACAGGATAATAAGTCCGGTTACCATGATAACCAAGACGGCTGTAAGGGAAACTATCCACCACGGAATAGCCATGAGTGGAAGCGGAATAGCCATGAGTGGAAGCTCAGTCAATTCCACATGGGTTGGCACCTTAACGCCAGCACCGAGGCGCAAACCAGAACCAGCGGGCAGTGAGATTACACAAATAGCGAACTCATAATCCTGCGGCTTTGCCGTAAGTGGCGGCGCCAATGTTATCTCCACATCACCAGTACCCTGAGCATCAAGAATAAATTCGCTCGGAGCAATTTTAAACCATTCTTTATGCTCGCCTTCTACGTAGACTTGAAACTGCGAGGAAACCCCCGCTTGATTGACGACCTGTAGCGTCTGCATCTGGATACCTCCCGGTCTTACGCTGAATTCCATTTTGCCCGGAGATACCCCCAGCGCCATCGCCAGTGCCGGCGCCGGTAAGGGCAATACCAGAATTGCTAATGACGCCAGCAATAGTAGCCATATTTTGCTTTTCATTACTTGATGCCCTCCCTTGTTTGCGGGGAGGGGCAAAAGACACCCCCTCCCCGCAAAGCATTGGCAAACCCTGATTTTCTATCTTCCGTCTGTTGCCCAGAAGATGAGCGTGCCACTCTGGCTGCCGGTCAGGGTGTATGTCTCCGGCACGGTGAGGACTGCCTCGCAATCAGCAGCGTCATCCCTGGCGATAGTAGTGCTGAAGACATTCCATTTAACACCATCAAGTTTCAGCCCGTCCACATAGAGATTCTGTGCCGTATCGGTGACCTGAGCCGTGATGCGCAGTCTCCAGGCGCCTTTGTTGGTGAGGGTTATCGTGACCGGGTTACTGCTGTCTCCGGGCCCAAGCTTATCGCCGAAGTTGATGCTACTGGGGCTGATAGAAAAACTGATTGCCGGAATGATTTTAGCCTTCATTGAAGCTTGCTGGCTGGCGTCCGGCTGGATATTGCCGGTACCAACCTTTACCTTGACACTGTTGCTTCGGATATAGCCGGTTTTCTCGGCATATACCGCAACCGTCTTGTTGCTATTGATAGTGATGGTTACAGTACCGTCCTGACCTGTGTTATAATCCTGGTCGGCGTGGACGGTGGCGTCAGCCGTCGGCGACCAGGTACCCGTGGCATCGTCGTACTCGGTCACCGTGACGGTGAAGGCTTCGCCCACGCCAGGGTTTGTATCGCTCACCTCAACCTT
>Ga0185342_1000310_pt1 | contig 26190 bp, 29 predicted proteins | sample ConPoolayeEmetaG_FD_128045 | JGI IMG/M metagenome (GOLD analysis project Ga0185342, IMG submission 128045) | Hot spring microbial mat communities from California, USA to study Microbial Dark Matter (Phase II) - Cone Pool mat layer E metaG... ... | reverse complement strand
ATTTATTTGCTCTTGGGTAGGTTCATCTGTTTTGAAAATCTCCCTGGCTTTTTCAATTACTTTATCAAGGTCTGTTGCATCTAACAGGTTATTGATTATGGTCTTTAATGCTTTGCCATCTGCCTCTTTTTCTATTTCCCTTCTATCTTTGTCTTCAAGCTCTCTATCCAGCCTTGCAAGTCTGCCTGCTAAAGATGTGATTGAATCGGTATCCCTATTGCCAAGAGCAATTGATAAAAGCAATTTATCAAATGGAACACTCGGTTTTCTTTCAAGGGGGCGCGAGTCAGTTTTGTCTCTTTCACAAACACCCACTGTATCCACAATCACAAAGTGTGTTTTATGAAGAGCATCAGGAGTCACAGCATTTAGCTCCGTGGTGGAAAGTGTTCTTGTTCCTCTGCCTTTCATCTGCTCAAAATAGACCCTTGATTTTACATCACGCATAAAGATGATGCATTCAATAGGTTTGATATCCGTACCAGTAGAAATCATATCAACGGTAACCGCGATGCGGGGATTATATGAGTTTCGGAATGATTGGATGAGATCTTCAGGTTTTTCACCTGTTGTTTTGTAGGTTATCTTTTTACAAAAATCATTCCCTCTGCCAAATTCTTCCCTGACAATATGGACAATATCTTCTGCGTGTGAATCGTCTTTGGCAAAAATAAGTGTTTTTGGAACCTCGGTTCTTCCATGGAATATTTCTGTAAAAAGTTTTTCCTTAAAAGTTCTGATTACGGTTCTTATCTGATCGGGTGCAACAACATCTCTATCCAATTGATTTGGTGAATATTCAATATCTTCATCAAGCTGTTCCCATCTTACCTTTCTTGTGAGTTTGTCTCGCTTATCTATGTAATACCCTGCTTCTACCTTGCTCCCTTTTTCTGTTATCTCAGTCTTTATTCTGTAAACCTCATAAGGCACATTCACCCCATCAGCAACTGCTTTTTCATAGTTATATTCTGACACAAGATTCTGATTGAAAAATCCAAGGGTTTGCTTTGATGGAGTTGCGGTAAGCCCAATAATAAAAGCATCAAAATATTCAAGCACCTGACGCCATAAATGATAAATGGAACGATGGCATTCATCAGTAATAATAAAATCAAATGTTTCAATAGGAATATTTGGATTATAAGTGATTTCTTTTGGTTGCTCTTCCTGTGGATATATTTCAAAAACCGATTGCTCCTCCAGACTCTCATCAAATTCTGTTTCGCCCTTTAACATAGAGTAAAGTCTCTGAATTGTGGTAATACAAACCCGACTGACAGGATCAATCACATTGGAAGTGAGATGCTGGATATTATAAAGTTCTGTAAATTTTCTTCTATCATCCGGTGTAATAAACTGTTGAAATTCTCTTTTTGTTTGTCTGCCGAGATTACTTCTATCAACAAGAAAAAGGATCCTTTTTGCATTGGCAAATTTGATAAGACGATAGACAAAATTGACTGCAGTATAAGTTTTTCCGCTTCCTGAAGCCATTTGAATCAAAGCCCTGGGTCTATCTTCAGCAAAAGACCTCTCAAGATTCTTAATTGCTTCAATCTGACAATCTCTCAAACCCTCTGTAATGAGGGGAGGCAAACTCCTGAGTCTTTGTCGTAAAGTATCTTTTTGAGACAGCCATTCTGCAAGTGTTTCAGGTCTGTGAAATGCAAAGACTCTCCTTGAACGAGGAGAAGGATCTCTTGTGTCTCTGAAAAAAGTTTCTGTGCCTGTGCTTTCATAAGCAAAAGGAAGGGGTTCCTGTACAATTGGAAGATTTTTTGGAATGTTTGTAATATATGCTTGTGACTGCTCTGCAACTCCGCTGAGGGTAGTTCCTTGTGGTTTGGCTTCGATAACTCCGACTGCTTTTTTATCAACGAACAGCAAATAGTCAGCTGTACCATTTTGTAATGGGAATTCTCTGACTGCAACACCTGAGGAGGCATGGAGATTTAATTCTTGAAGGTCATGGACCTTCCATCCAGCAAGTTCAAGCAGATGATCAATTTCTCGTCTTGCCTCTTCCTCTGGTTTCATTCTTCAATTTTTTAAAAACATTTCTATACTTTGTCTCTGTAAGGATTTTCTCAATTTTATATATTAAATAAATTGTATGTCAACTTAGATGGTTATCTCGGTAATGTCAATTAAGTTGACCAAGGCGTATTATTTTTTGTATTCTAATTTTGTGGGTCGTTAGCTCAGCTGGTAGAGCAGCTGACTCTTAATCAGCGGGTCGCAGGTTCGAATCCTGCACGGCTCACTATAATTTATGGAATTGATGAAAAATAATGGATACTGAATCGTTAAAAAAGGTTTTTTTTCAGAGCCCGACTTTTGGGACAATTTCCTTTAATCAGGTTTTTGATAAAATAATTGAGTTTGTAAAGGAAGACTCCCAGAAAAAATATAGCCTCATTGTAGGAAGCGATTCTTTTCCTGGAGAAGAAACAGTATTTGTTACAGCAATAATAATTCACAGAAAAGGCTCTGGTGGAAGATATTTTTACAGAAAAATAAAATATAAAAAATTGGATAGTCTGAAATCACGCATCTTCACCGAAGCTTCATTAAGCTTGGAAGTTGCAGAAACTCTTAAAAGAAAACTTTCTGAAAATGGATTTTCCCGTTTACCTGTTGAGATTCATCTTGATATTGGTGAGAATGGAGCTACCAGAAGTCTCGTAAAAGAAGTTATTAAAATGATCGCAGGTTCTGGTTATAAAGCTGTTACTAAGCCTGAGTCCTTTGGAGCAACGAAAGTTGCAGACAGACATACATATTAATTTAACTTAACTCAGTTCAGACTATAATTTCAATAATTGAACCCGGTGAGGTTTTACCTTCTTTATTCAGATATAATTCAATTTGAGCTTTCATTTTCTTTATTGCTGCTGTTTGAGCCACTCTTATGTCTTGTGGAGAAGGGTCAGAGGGGGCCAATGCAGCTGCTTGAATGATTTCCATCTTTTTAATTGTTTCTTCAGGAGTGGATTCTTCAGAAAGATCAAGAGATACCTCTCCTCCAGTTATGTACATCTTTCCATCAGGTCCTTTCGTATAAGTGTAGTTTACTGTTCCTGCATATCTTCCGGCAACAGATTTATGTGCCATTTCATGAGCAATAACTTTTCTTTCAATCTGTCTCAGCTTCTGAACAATTTCATTGATTTTTTGCTGCTCAAACTGGTTGAATTGATTGATGGGATTTTGAGGGATAACCTTCATATTTAAATATTATAAAATTATCTTCAAATATTCAAAACAATACCAAATTCAGAATTTTCCCCTATCCTCAGGCTCTTCTTCCTTTAAAGCTGGTGCAGTACCCTCCTTTTCAGTTTCTGTATATTCTTCTTTTATTATTCCCCTCTTCTGCATAATAAAGTAGATGAGATTGGCTCTTCTGTCAACAAATTTTGAATTCCCTGAGGGGTTGTATTTTACAGGATTGGGCAGACAGGCTGCCAGCTTCGCTGCTTCCATGGCAGTTAACTCAGATGCGGATTTTCCGAAATAATGTCTTGAAGCAGCCTCTGCACCAAATATTCCTTCTCCCCACTCTGCGATATTGAGATAAAGCTCAAGAATTCTTTTTTTGGAAAGAGTTTTTTCAATTCTCCATGTAATAATTGCTTCCTGAATCTTTCTTACAGGATTTTTAGATGGACTTAGGTAAAGATTTTTTGCAAGTTGCTGAGTTATGGTGCTTCCGCCATATTTTAATTTTTTCTCTTTTATATCTTTTTCAATAGCATTTTTAATTCCTTCAAGGTCAAACCCTGAGTGCTGATAAAACTTATCATCCTCTCCAATCAGCACAGCCTTCACAAGATATGGAGAAATGTTACTTAGTGAAACCCATTGCTTTTTAATTCTAATTTTTTTGCCTTCTTTCTGCCACTTCTGCAGACGATACTTCATCATTGCTGTTAATTCAGGATTTTTCTTTTTAAGAGAGGATATATTAACAGTAAATGTATAGCCTATAATGTAAATAGAATAAAAAAGCAATAAGAGAAATAAAAACTTAAAAATCCATTTAAACATAGAATGAAGTTTTAAGCCGGGAATGGGATTTGAACCCACGACCGGTCGATTACGAATCGACTGCTCTACCTCTAAGCTATCCCGGCTCATTTATATTTTATCAAACTCCAGTTTAAAATAACGATAGGTATCTTCATCAAAAAGGCAAAACTCTACGGTTTCAAGAGTTGTATCCTGATTCTTTAAATATTCTACTACGGTGTTAATTAAAATCCTTGCAACCATATCCTTCGGGCATCCATATATTCCAGAGCTTATTGCAGGAAATGATAGAGTTTTCATTTTATAATCACTGGCTATGCGAAGGCTGCTTAATACAGCATTTTTTAACTTTATGTCTTCGTCTCCCTCACCCCATTTTGGCCCAACAGCATGGATTACATATTTTGTTTTTAAAGAGCCGGCAGTAGTAATTGCTGCAGAGCCTGTTGGAACAAATCCAATTCTATCACTTTCTTCCTGTATTATGTAACCTCCTTTACGAACTATTGCTCCAGCAACTCCACCTCCGTGTTTAAGATAGTTATTTGCAGCATTAACAACTGCATCTGTATCTCTTTCAGTGATATCACCAACCATAATTTTAATGGTTTTACTATTAATCTTCTTCTCCTCCATATAATACACCTCCCATCTTTCATGTAAAGATATCTTAACTAAAAAAAATAATTTTGTTAAACTACATTATATGATTGATGACTGGATTAAGGAAATTAAAAACTCTGATAGAAGTGATTCAATAGGAATGATACTCATTCATAACGGAATTGTAAGGGCAACTTCACGCAATGGAAAGCCTGTTAAGGGAATAAGACTTTCATACAATTCTGAAAAGCTTTTCAGAATAATTGATGATATTAAGAAAAAAGACGGAATTGCTGAAGTCAGAGTCTGGATAAATGAGGGAAAGCTAAATATTGGAGACGATATTATGAAGGTAGTTGTTGCAGGAAGGTTTCGCACAGATGTAATTCCTGCATTGGAAGAACTCGTAGGTAAAATAAAAAGGGAAGTTGTAAATGAAGAAGAAATATATTAAATTTTTTGTATTTGCTATACTTAGCATTTCAGTGATAGCATGTGTTGCTGAGGTTGATCCTCTCTCAGGTAAAAAGATATATACACTGCTTTCAACAGAACAGGAAATTCAGATTGGTCATAAGGTTATACCATCTGCAATCAATGAAAATAATGGATTATATCCTGATAGAGAAGTTCAGAATTATGTTAAAGAACTTGGAACAAAAATTGCCTTGGTTACTCCAAGAAAGGTTGATTATCAATTTTATGTAGTAAACTCTTCTCAAATAAACGCTTTTGCTCTGCCAGGTGGACCTGTGTTTGTCACAAGAGGACTTCTTTTAAAGATGGATAAGGAAAGCGAACTTGCAGGTGTTCTGGCACATGAACTCGGTCATATTAATGCAAGACACCATGCAAAGTTTCTTGAAAAAACCTATGGGATGAGCATGCTTATAGGAATTCTTGGTGTGGCTTTACAGGACAGCAAATATGCTTCAGCGGTTATGAGCCTTGCTCAAATATCTGCAGGACTTCTTCAGCTTAAATTCAGCAGAGATCAGGAAAATGAGGCAGACTCCCTTGGTGTAAGATTCAGTTATCAGGCTGGATATGACCCTGGAGGACTTTTAACAATGTTTGAAAAGTTTAAAGTAATAACAAAAAGTGGAACTGTTGAGTGGCTGAGTACTCATCCTTTGCCTGATACAAGAATAAAGAATGTTCAGCAGATGATATCCCAGCAGTATCCTTATTCTTACAGTTTAATACATGACAGTGATAGATTTCATAAAATACAGGGAATACTTAACTCAACAAAAGAATCCTATGAATATGTTGAGAGAGCAAAAAAATATATAAATTCTCGTAATTACAATGAAGCTATTAATCTGCTTGATAGGGCAATTCAGGTTTATGGAAGTAATCAGGCTTATACATACAGAGCTCTTGTAAATCTTATTTTGAAAAAATATAACAATGCTATCATGGATGCTGATAGGGCAATTCAGATTGATAACCTATATTTCAAACCTTTTCTTATAAAGGGAGTTGCATTAAATCAGAGAGGTCAATGGCGTGAAAGTATTGATGCTCTCGAAAAAGCAAAAAACCTAATAATTGATAATGCTGATCTTTATTACTATCTTGGAGTTGATTATTATGAAATTGGCGATAGAAAAAACGCTATTGATAATCTGTCCAATGCATTAAGCCTTACTGATGGAAAACGTGGCTGGGAGGCAGATGCAAAGAGAAGATTAAAAATTTTAAGAGGATATTAAAGGAGGACATTATGAATATGCTTTTTATTATTACCACAGATGATGCTGAAACCATATATAATGCAATGCGTCTGGCAAATACAGCTGTAAGCAAAGGAGACACTGTAAGTGTTTTCATGCTCGGGAAAGCTGTTCTATTTGAGCAGGTAAGTAGCGAAAAATTCAATGTCAAAGAGCAAGTTGAACAGTTTAAAGGAGATATGTATGTTTGAGGAGTATGTATGAAAGCTCACGGTCTTGTGAGATCAGAAATATGCCCTATAGGCTATATGAATGATCTTTATGAATTGATCATAGAAGCGGATAAAGTGATTACATTTTAAATGAGGAGTAAAATAATGAAAAGGGCTCATCTTTTTATAAGTGGAAGAGTTCAGGGTGTCTTTTACAGGGCTTTTACAGAAGAGGTTGCTTACTCTCTCAGGTTAAATGGATGGGTTAGAAATTTGAGAGATGGCAGAGTTGAAGCAGTATTTGAAGGAGATGAGGATGCAATCTCTGTTGCCATACAACGCTGTAAAGAGGGACCACCTTATGCAAGGGTTGACAATATTGAAGTAATATGGGAAGAACCTGAAGGATTGAAAGGTTTTGAGATAAAAAGAACATATTAACAGAAGGGGTTTTTCCATGATGAAAAAATTTGAGCAAATAACTATTGTACTGATATTGATTTTTTTCTTTTTTCTTCTTTTAAGTTGTGGTGGTAAAAAACCTATAAAAAAAGAAGAATTTGATCCCGTGGTCTATCTTAAAAAAGCTGATGAACTGGTCAGCAAAAAAGAATACGAGGAGGCAAGAAAGCTTCTGCTTGAGATTAAAAATAGAGAATCTGCAAGGGAATATGCTCCACTTGCCCAGTTAAAGATAGCAGACTCATACTTGAAGGAAGATGATTCTGACCTTGCAATTATAGAATACAGAAGGTTTCTTGAGTTATATCCAGAATCCACATATGCTCCATATGCTCAGTACAGTATTGCAATGGCTTATTTCAGAAGGATTGAGGGAGCTGAAAGAGGCGCAGGAACAGCTCAGAAAGCTCTTGAAGAGTTTTTAAAACTTGAAAAGATGTATCCAAGACATCCATATGGAGATGTTTTGCCCCTTAGAATTCAGAAATGCAGGAACATTATAGCGGAGGGTGAGCTTTTAATTGGCAAATTTTATTATAAAAAGGGTTCATATAAAGCTGCAATTGGAAGGCTTGAGGGAATAGTTAAAAACTATCCTGATTTCAAGAATCTTGATGAAACTCTTTATTTACTTGCTGATTCATATAAAAAACTTAATATGTTAGAGAATGCAAAAATATATTTAAATATGCTCAAGGAGAGATTCCCAGAAAGCCAGTTTGCAAAAAAAGCTGAAGGGATTAAATTTCAATAAATGACAAAGTTTTGCCCTGTCCTTATAAATATTGAAAATCAAAAATGTGTTGTGGTTGGTGGTGGTAGTGTTGCGGAGAGAAAAATAAAAACATTGCTTAAGTATGGTGCTAATATAACTGTAATAAGCCCTGAAATTACTGATAATATTAAAAAGCTTATTGAAAAAGGGAAAATAAAACACTTCAGAAGGCGCTACAGGAAAGGAGATATTAAAGGAGCTGTTTTAGTTGTGGCAGCTACATCTGATAGTAGAATAAATGCTCAGATATTAAAAGAAGCCAGGTTTTTGATAAATAGTGCTGATGGAGAAAATACAACTGAAGGAATAAAATACATCGTTCCTGCAATATTTGAAAAGGGAGATTTAACAATAGCTGTATCCACAGGGTTTCCGTCATTAAGCAGGATTCTCAGGAATGAGATTTCTAAGCTTTATGGCAAAGAATTTGCTTTATATTTAAGGTATATAAAAAAAGCAAGAAAAGAAATTCAGAAAAAAATCTCTGAGAATAAAAGAAGACAGGAAATCTTTAGGAAAATTGCCTCAAAGAAAATTGTGTTAATTTTGAAACAGTATGGGTTCAGACAAGCAAAGAAGGAGATTGACAGAATAATAAATGAAGCATAAAGTTGCTGTAATAGGTGCAGGATACTTTGGCCAGAGACACATACAGATACTTTCCCAGATGCCTGATGTTGAAATCACAGGCATTGTTGACACTGATATTAATAGAGCCAGAGAAATTGCAGAGGAGTATGGTTTAAAATATTTTGACAATTACAGATATTTACTGAATTCAGCCTCTGTATTTTTCATTGTAACTCCTACAAATACTCATTTTGATATTGCCATGGATCTGGTTAAAAAAGGTAAGGATTTATTTATAGAAAAGCCACTAACTGAAAGACCTGAACTTGCAATGAATTTTATTAAAGAGGCAATGAATAATAATATAATTTTTCAGGTTGGTATGATAGAAAGATACAATCCTGCTGTAATGACTCTACTTGGTTATGTAGACAACCCGATTTTTATTAAGGCTGAAAGAAGTTCACCTTTTTTGGGAAGGGCAACTGACACAGATGTAAGCTTTGACTTAATGATACATGATTTAGATTTGCTCTGGATGATTCTGAAGAAGGCAGGAACACTAAAAATTGAACATTTGAAGGTTTTTAAGAAAAGTTTAGTTACAGAAAAAATTGATTTTGCAGCGGTATGGATTGACCTTTTATCAAATAATATTCCAGTAACTGCCAATCTGACAGCAAGCAGGATTTCATCAAACTTCAGAAGAGTTTTCATGATTATTCAGAAGAAATTCCTATTACATGCAGATTTGATGAATAGAACAGTGATAAGGGTTGATAGGGATGGGAAATTAAGAGAGATTCCTGTAAGAAAAAAAGATGTTCAACCTCTTTATACCGAGATAAGAGATTTCCTTAATTCTGTGAGGGAAAGAAGGCTTTCCAGTTATGCTCCAACTGCCGAAGAGATTATAGAGGTTTTAGAGATTATAAACACAATAAACGGAGGCAATCCTGATGAAACCTTTTATTGATTTGAAGGAACAGTACAGAAATATCAAAGAAGAAATTTTAACATGTATAAATCAAATTCTTGAAAGTTCTCACTATATCTTGGGAGAAAATGTAAGACAATTTGAAGATGAGGTTAAATCCTATTTAGGGGTTGAGCATGCAATAGGAGTTGCATCAGGGACAGATGCATTGCATCTTGCTTTGAGAGCTCTTGATATTGGTGAAGGTGATGAGGTAATAACAACTCCTTTTACATTTTTTGCAACTGTTGAGGCAATACTGTATGTTGGAGCAAAACCAGTTTTTGTTGATATAGAAGATAAAACATACAATATTGATTCTTCAAAAATTGAAGAAAAGATAACCTCTCACACAAAAGCTATTTTACCTGTGCACATATTTGGTTGCCCTGCAGACATGAAGAAAATAAATCAAATTGCTCAAAAATACGGATTAAGGGTAATAGAAGACGCTGCTCAGGCATTCGGTGCTAAAATAGAAAATAAAAGAGTAGGAAGTTTTGGAGATATTGGTTGTTTCAGCTTTTATCCAAGTAAAAATCTTGGCTGTTTTGGAGATGGGGGAATGATTGTAACAAATGATTCAGAGGTGGCTGAAAAGATAAAAGTTTTAAGAAATCATGGTTCTAAGGGAAGGTATATTCATGAAAAGGTAGGTTTAAATTCAAGGCTTGATGAGATTCAGGCAGGAGTATTAAGGATTAAGCTGAGGCATATAGAGCATTATAATGAGCAGAGAAGAAGAAAAGCCGCACTTTATACAAAATTATTAAATGAATATGTGATTACACCAAAAGAACCAGAAAATACCCATCATGTTTATCATCTTTACAGCATTCGTTCCTCTTACAGGGATGAGATAAAAGAAACTCTTTTAAGGCATGGAATTCCGTCGGTTGTATATTATCCAGTTCCTATGCATCTACAGAAAGCTGTAAGTTTTTTAGGTTACAGAGAGGGTGATTTCCCTCGGGCAGAAGCTGTATCAAGGGAGATTTTATCTTTACCTATTTATCCAGAACTTCCTGATGAGGAAGTTTATGAGATATCACAGATGATAATAAGATGCCTTCAAAAAAACTTTTAATAGTTGCAGGAGAGTCCTCAGGAGAACTTTATGGTTCTTTGATTGCCCGTTATCTAAGGAATGATTTTGAGCTTATTGGTATAGGTGGAAAACATATGTCTCGGGCAGGGGTAAAACTTATAGGTGAGATTACTCATGCTCTGGGTGTATTTGAAGTTATTGGAAAATTAAAGAAATTAAAACATAATATGAAAATGGCAACAGAGGCATTAAAAGAGGTAAATGGAGTTATTCTTATTGATTTTCCCGATTTCAATTTGGCTCTTGCAAAAAAAGCAAAAGTTTTTGATAAAAAGATTCTTTACTATGTAAGTCCGCAAATCTGGGCATGGAGGAAAGCAAGATTAAATAAAATCAAAAAGTTAGTTGATTATATGGCTGTAGTCCTGCCTTTTGAAGAAGAGATATATAGAAGGATTCATGTCCCTGTAAAATTTGTTGGACATCCTATGTATGAGGTTATGAAAGAAGAATTAAACAGTTTAGGCTTAAATTTTGACAATGAAGATTTAAGCTCTGATGATAAAAAAAATATAAGAGATAAATTTGGAATTAAACAGGATACAGTAATTACCCTCATGCCTGGAAGCAGACCTTCTGAAATAAAAAGAAAGATGCCATTAATGTTGAGCCTGATAGATTACTTTGATAGGCAGAAAATTCATTTTATAATACCTAAGGCACCTGATATTGAATTTGATGAAGAAACTCTTAAAAAGCTTACATTATGCGGAAATGTTACAATTTTCAATGAGCAATCTTTCACAGCACTTGCAATGAGTGATGTAGCTGTTATCGCATCAGGAACATCAACACTTCAGGCAACACTGGTTAAAATCCCTATGGCAGTTGTTTACAGACTGAATCCTGTTTCTTATTTGATAGGCAGGGCTATGGTCAAAGGTGTAAAACATATTGCTATACCAAATGTTATTGTTGATTTTATGAACGAAAATAACATTCGTATTCCTGAATTCATCCAGAAAATTTCAACTATAGAGATTGCTGAGGAGGTAAATAAAATGCTTTATGATAATTCCTACAGAGATAAAATAATCAATTTTCTCGGAAAGATTAGAAAATATTTTATTGGTAAAGAAGCATCAAAGGAAGTATACAATATATGCACAAAGCTTTTTTATTGATATATAAGATTCTTTATATCATAGTAGCTTTATTTTTACTGCCAGGGGAATATTTTAAAAGACCTTCTCAATTAAGAAACCGATGGATTAGAGAAAAATTCGGATTTTTTAGGGCACCAGACGAAAAAATACAGGATAAAAAGCCAAAAATATGGGTACATGCTGTTTCTGTTGGAGAAGTAATTTCAGTACAGAGTTTAATAAAAAAGCTATCAGAAAATTATGAGATAATACTGAGCACAATAACTGATACAGGACAGAGAGTTGCCGAAGATAGATTCAAAGATTATCCTGTAAAGATTATTTATATGCCATTTGATACTTCATGTGCCCTGAGAAGGACTCTTAGGGTTTTCAATCCTTCTGCCCTTATACTTACAGAAACAGAGTTATGGCCAAATTTGATATATCTGTCATCAAAAAAAATGCCTGTTATTCTTGTAAATGGAAGGCTCAGTAATAAGTCATTCAAAGGTTACAGAAAAATCAGATTCTTTATAAAGCACTTACTCAAAAGTATGAGTCTCATATGCGTTCAGGAACAGGACTATAAAGAAAGATTTCTTATGCTCGGTGCAGATGAAAGAAAACTTTATGTTACGGGTAACATGAAGTTTGACATAGAACTTAAAGAAATAAAATTTAGCTGGGAATCACTTATTCAGCATCCTGTTATCCTTGCAGGAAGCACCCATGAGTCTGAAGAGGAAGTTATTTTAGATGCTTTTTTAAAGCTTAATCTTGACGCAACTTTAATAATTGCACCCAGGCATCCAGAGAGATTTGAAGAGGTTGAGATTCTGATAAAAAACAGGATTAAAGAATTAAGAGAAGTTAATTTCTCAAAATTAAGCAAATTCAGCCCTACTAGACCATCAGCCTATATAATTCTTGTCGATCAGATGGGTATTCTTGGCTGTCTTTACAGAATTTGTGATGTCGCCATTATAGGAGGAAGCTTTATACCTCATGGAGGACAGAATCCTCTTGAACCTGCTTACTGGAAAAAACCAATAATCTGTGGTCCATACATGCATAACTTTCCATTCATTGAAGAATTCTTAAAACAGGAGGCTTGTTTAATGACAGACAAAGATGGGCTGACATATTTATTATCTGAACTGTTAAAAAGTTCAAAAAATATGCAGGAAATTGGACAGAGAGCATATAAGATTTTTTTAAAAAAATCAGGAGCTACAGAGAAAACTCTTAAATTATTAAAAAATATTATTCAGTAGCAAGTCCTTCCAGATGGGAGAGTTTATCTGTCTGTCCAACTACAATGAGAGTATCTCCTTCTTTAATTAAAGTTTGAGAAGTTGGATTAAACTTCATCCTTCCATCAGCTCTTTTTATCCCAATTATTATTACTCCAATGTCTCTTCCAATTCCGCTTTGTGCAATTGTTTTTCCAACAAGTTTTGATTTTGGAACTACTTCAATTTCTTCTATCTGGATTTCAGCATATTCAGAACGTGTTGCAAATTCTAAAAAATCAACAACTGTTGGTCTCAAAACAGTATGAGCGATTCTTAGACCACCTATAAAATATGGAGATACTACTCTGTTTGCGCCTGCTCTTTTAAGTTTTGCTTCTGCTTCCTTTTCAACTGCCCTTGCAACAATGAAGAGATTTTGGTTAAGTTCTCTTGCACTCAAAACAACATAAAGATTTTCTGCATCAGTTGGCAGAACTGTAATTAATCCTTTTGCTTTTTCAATTCCTGCAGATTTCAAAACATGATCATGTGTTGCATCTCCTATAACATAGAGCAGTTCTTCATCCTCTGAAATATTGCCTTCATTTTTTTCAATAATCACTACAGGAATATTGTTTGCTTTCAATTCTTTAGTAATTATGCTTCCCATCCTTCCATATCCACAGATAATATAATGCCCAGATAAGGATTCAATTTTCTTTCTCATTTTTCTTTTTTTAAAAACCTCCTTTATCTCACCTTCAATTATAATTTTTGCTCCTACTGTAAGTGTATATGTAAATACTCCAAATCCAGTTAATATAAGAAAAATTGTAAAAATTTTACCTGTTTCATCCAGTTCTTTGACCTCTTTAAAGCCTACAGTTGCAAGAGTAATTACTGTCATGTAAAGAGCGTCAATAAACCTTATATTTTCAATAAACATATAACCAGTTGTTCCGAATAAAATAACAGAGATAAAAAGAATTGAAATAAACAAAAGTTTTTTGCTTACTTGGTTCATACTCTTAACTTTTCAACCTTTTTCCTACAATATAAGCCTGTCCGAGAGAGATGCAGGCATCGTTGCTTGGGACATTCATATGATAAAGAGGCTTTATGACTATTTTTCGTAATGCTTTTATGGTTTCCCTTATTATATAGGAATTCTGAAAAACACCTCCGCTTAAGCCTACTTTATCAAAGCCTATTTTTTTTCTGAAATATTGAGTGAGCTCAAGGATTATTTTGATTATGGTGTTATGAAATTTCCACGAGATAAAAGAGATTCCTCCTTTAAGGGTCTCATCAACTATTTCTTTAATCATGGGCTTATAATCTATTATTATAGGCTTATCTGAGGAGGAAATAATCAAATCAAAGGAATAGCAATCTTTTTCAGAAAACTCCATGCCCTTATTTATCAAACTCTCAAGAGCTATTGCTGCTTCTGCTTCAAAAGTATTGTAATGACAAACTCCAATAATAGATGATACTCCGTCAAAAAGTCTACCAAGACCTGATGAAAGAGGGCTAAAAGAGGATAGTTTTTTTATTTTAAGTATTTGCTTAATTTTGTTTTCTTCAACAGAATTTGCAAGGGGCAGCTTTTTTATTAAATCCATATCTTCACCAAAAGCATCATCAATCAAAGAAAGAGCCATTCTTAAGCATTCCTTTATAGCATTTTCACCTCCCGGTAGCCTCATAGGTTTTAAATGAGCAACTCTCTTAAAATCATTCACTGTACAGTATAAAAACTCACTTCCCCAGATGGTGCCATCAATGCCGTAACCTGTGCCATCAAAGGCAATGCCAAAAACTTCATTGATTCCGTGTTCTACCATCAAAGAGGCTATATGGCAATAATGATGCTGAAGAGCAAAGGCCGGGATACCTTTTTTTTCAGCATGCTCCTTTGCCCACTGGGTTGAAAAATACATGGGATGAAGGTCATGTCCCAATGCTACAGGCTCAATGCGATATACGGATTTTAGATTATTTAAAACCTCCTCATAAAATTCAAAGGTTTCAAGATTTTCCATGTCTCCTATGTGCTGACTCATTATTGCGTAGTTTGACTTTATGAGTGTAAAAGTGTTCTTTAAATCAGCACCTGCACCAAGGACTTCAGGTAGTTCTTCTTGAAGAGCTATTGCCTTTGGAACAAAACCCCTTGCCCTTCTTATAAAGTAATTTTTACCTTCCAGTTCTCTTACAACAGAGTCATCAACACGCATGAATATCTCTCTATTGTGCAATAAAAAAGCATCTGCCACACTGCCGAGTTTTTCTAATGATTCTTCGTTTTTTGTTATGATAGGCTCTTCAGAGATGTTTCCACTTGTCATTACAAGAGCTTCAAAGTTAGGTATTTTTCTATCATTACAAGGCACGAACCGGCGAGGAATTTTCTCCTCTGGATAATAAAACAATAAATAATGTAATGGCGTATAGGGTAGCATAAAGCCAAGATGGGAATTATTTGGTGCAAGAACCTCTGGAAGAATGCAATCAGGCTTTTTTCTGAGCAGAACAATGGGTCTCATTGAAGAGGTTAAAATTTTTCTTTCAGCCTCTGACAGAAAGCAAAATTTCTCCACTGACTCAATTTCTGCTGCCATAAGGGCAAAAGGTTTATTACTTCTCTTTTTTCTTTTTCTTAAATTCTCTATTGCCTCTGGATTTTTAGCATCACAGCATAGATGAAATCCCCCAAGTCCTCTGATTGCAAGAATTTTTCCTTCTTTGATAAGTCTGATTGCCTCCCTTATTGGATTTTCAATTTCCTTTAATTCATCATCAGTTTTTACTAAAAGACTCACCTGAGGACCACACACAGGGCATGCATTTGGTTGAGCATGAAATCTTCTGTTTGAAGGGTCTTTGTATTCTTTCATACATTCTGAACACATCTTAAAAACTGCCATTGTAGTATTTGGTCTGTCATAGGGAATTTTAATAGTAATTGTGTAACGGGGGCCACAGTTTGTGCAGTTTATGAAGGGATAAAGGTATCTTCTGTCAGAAGGTGTAAAAAGCTCTCTGAGACAGTCCTCACATATGGAAACATCCTCTGATACATGAGTAAATCCTGCATCATCTATGCTTTCAATTATCTCAAAAGTTTGATAATTATTAAGTGGAAGCTCCTGAGTATCTATTGAGTAAATCTTTGCAAGTGGAGGAGGTTCATTTTGTAACTTTCTCAAAAACTCCCCAACTCTTTCCCCTTCTATCTCAATTGTCACTCCCTTTGATGTATTTGTAACAAACCCATTTAGATTAAGGGTTTTTGCAAGATTATAGACAAAAGGTCTGAACCCTACTCCCTGAACGACTCCTTTAACCTTTATGTGCAGGCGTTTCATGTATTAGAATAACATTAATTCTCTTACTGGAGAAAAGCTTTTTCTGTGAATGGGACAGGGGCCAAATTTTTTGAGAGCCTGCAGATGTTCTTTTGTGGCATATCCTTTATTTCTTTCAAAACCATACTGGCAATATTTTTCATGATAATTTTTCATTATTCTGTCTCTTGTAACTTTAGCTATGATGCTTGCAGAGGCAATTGAGGCACTCTTCTGGTCTCCCTTGATTATTGCTCTCTGAGATATTTTTAACTCTGGCAGGGAAAGAGCATCTATCAGTAAAAGTTCCACTTTTCTGCCAAGATTTTTATAAGCTTTAATCATTGCAAGGCGGGTAGCCTCAAGTATGTTTATTCTGTCAATTAGCTCTACATCAATAATTCCAATTCCTACAAAAGCATTACTGATTATCTGGTCAAAAAGGCTTTCTCTTTGCTCGGCAGTTAATTCTTTTGAATCCTTTATTCCTTCAATAAATACATTATCTCTGAAACTCACACAGGCTGCAACAACAGGACCTGCAAGGCATCCTCTTCCAGCCTCATCAATTCCAGCAATACTGCTGTATCCCTGAGCGAGAAAATACTCATCAAAGGCAAAAAGGTTCATGCCTTTTGATAATCTGTCTTTTCTTTAACCTTTGCCTCTTTACCTTTTTTTGTTCTTAAGTAGTAAAGTTTTGCTCTTCTTACCTCACCCCTTTTTACAACCTCAATTTTATCAATTATAGGACTATGAAGAGGAAATACACGCTCAACTCCTACTCCAAAGGAAATTTTTCTTACTGTAAAGGTTTCTCTCAATCCTTCGCCTCTTCTGGCAATAACAACTCCTTCAAAAACCTGAATCCTCTCTTTATCTCCCTCTTTAACCTTTACGTGAACCCTTACAGTATCACCTGGTTTGAAATCAGGGATCTCACTCTTTTTAAATCTTTCCTCTATAGCTCTAATTATTACCTGGTTCATGGACTCCCTCCAGAATTTTTTTATTTATTTCGGAGCAAAGCTCTTTGAGAATTTTCATTTCTTCACTGGATAAATTCTTCAACAAATCAGGTCTGTTTTTCAATGTATTTTTCAAGGCTTCTTTTTTTCTCCATAAAGCTATTTTTTTATGGTTACCACTTAATAGAATCTCAGGCACTTTCATTCCTTTAAATTCCTCTGGCCTTGTATAATGAGGATAGTCCAAAAATCCTCTCATAAAGGAATCTTCCTCTGCTGAAAGCTCATCTCCTAATGCTCCGGGTATGAGTCTTACAATACTATCTATTATAACCAATGCTGCCAGTTCTCCACCACTTAAAACATAATCTCCAATTGAGATTTCCTCATCCACAAAGGCTTTAACCCTCTCATCAATACCTTCATATCTTCCGCATATTAGAGTGAGCATTTTATCTTTTCTGTAAAACTCCTGAGCAATAGTTTGATTAAATCTTCTTCCCTGAGGTGAAAGTAAAATCACCTTTCTTGGTACATGATCACTTTTAATATGTGTCAATGCATTGTAAAAGGGCTCAATCTGCATAACCATTCCAGCTCCACCACCATAGGGATAGTCATCCACTTTTTTATGTTTATCAGTTGTAAAATCTCTTAAATTATGTATTTTCACTTCTGCAATCCCTTTATTTAATGCTTTTCCAAGAACGCCGTGCTTCAGATAGCATTCAATTAATTCTGGAAATATTGTTAAAACTTCAAATCTCATAAATTTTAATTTCAGGTCAAAAGAAAAGGGCGTGTTTATCACGCCCTTTATTTAATTCTTTAAATGGACTATTCTAAGATTTCAAGGACACATCTTTTACCCACTTTTGTTCCAGCAGCACCCAAGATGGTCCTCATAGCCCTTGCAGTTTTACCCTGCTTTCCGATTACCTTTCCAAGATCACTTGGAGCAACTCTGAGTTCATAAACAGTGGTTTTCTCACCCTCAATCTCAGTAACCTTGACCTCCTCTGGTTTGTCAACCAGTGACTTTGCCATTGTCTCAATGAGTGTCTTCATGCTCATGTTCTAACCTCCGTGCAAAAGAGTAGTAAATACCCAAATGGGTATGTTAAGCAGAAACGCGTTCAATTAACTTTTTAACAGTATCAGAAGGCTGTGCGCCCTTTTCAAGCCAGTAATTAACCCTCTCCATATTGAGATTAATCGCCGGTGGTTCTGTCTTAGGGTTATATGTTCCAACAATTTCAATAAAAGGTCCGTTTCTTCGAGATTTTGCATCAGCCACAACAACCCTGTAAAATGGTTTTTTCTTTGCTCCCAACCTCATCAGTCTAATTCTGACCAATTTCAACCTCCATTAATTAATTCTTCAACTTTAAATATATTATATTACTCATTATAAATTCAACTGTTCAAAAAAATAATATGTGACTTGACTTTAGAAATAACAGACAAACTCTCTTTTTAATCTAAAATTATAACCAACTGAAAATATACAGATATTGACAAAATTCTCCATTTTCGGGTATTTTTAAATTGTTAATGGGCCTATAGCTCAGTTCGGTTAGAGCGCACCCCTGATAAGGGTGAGGTGGTTGGTTCGACTCCAACTAGGCCCATAAAGTGTGGGGGTGTAGCTCAGTTGGGAGAGCGCCTGCTTTGCACGCAGGAGGTCGTGGGTTCGAATCCCTTCACCTCCACTTTTATTAGTCCAGGGAAGTCTAATCATGGCCAGTAACCTATATTCGTGCTATTGCAATTCAGTCAAATGAGAATTACTGATGATTATGTAAAGGACTTTGGCTGTTCTGACTGTAATTGTGAAAGCCATCTTTATTGGATGAAAAATGAGCCTTTTAATGAGGAAAGATTTATAGAAAGATTTATAGATATTATATTGAGATACAGGATAGAAGAAAGATTAAAGGCATTTTTGTAGCTGATAATCTACTTTTACACTACCCAGTGCAAAAAATTTATTGCTTCTAATATGAAGAAAATGTAAAAATAAAAAAACATAAAAAATTGATTAATGGAAAAAGAAGTCAAAGTATATGAAATTGAAGAAAAATGCACATTAAAACAGAAATTCGGCAAATGCCTAATTCCTTTCCGAGAAGCGAAATTTTGTCTGGACTGTTTCCCAATCCATATACAGCAACAGTGTCCAAACTGTCTTTCAGAGAAATGTGTGAGATTGATAGAACTGTTTCTGTCTGAGCCAGACCCAACTAATGAGAGAATTAGAGAAGTTATAAAAAAGGAGTTTCTCAAAATACCTTAAAAATCTACTTCACTACAAGCACAGCACATTTAGCATATTCAACGACTTTTGCGGATACACTACCAATAAGAAACTTTTTTGTCCCATGTTTTCCATGAGAGCCTGTAACAATGAGATCAACCTTCATTTTATGTGCGGTTTCAAGTATTTTCTCAGCGGGATCTCCTTCTCTTATAAGAAATTTCATCTCAATTGGTTTTCCCGAAAGGGATTTTCTTATTTTTTCCATATGTTCCTCTGTCTCTCTTTTAAGAACCTCAGTAATTCTCTGTCTGTCTGCATCAGGCAGTTCTGTAAGATAAAGCTCAGGAACAATAGCAAGTACAGTAAGAGATGAATTCATGCTCAAAGCAATTTCAAGAGCCTTCCTTAATGCCTTGTCTGATGCTTTTGAGCCATCATGTGCTACTAAAATTCTCTGCATTTTACTACCTCCTTTATATCTTAATCTTTTTTATTAAATCCCTGTTTTCTTTGAACCACTCAACTGTTTTTTTAATTCCTTTCTCTATTGAATACTTCGGTGACCATCCTATGTATTGCTTTGCTTCAGTTAAATCAGCCCATGTTGTATGAATATCTGCAGGATGTCTGGATTGCCACTGAATTTTTGCTTTTTTCCCAAGTAAGTCCTCAATTAAATTTATTACATAAATGAGCTCAACAGGTCTGTCATTTCCGAGATTTAGAATTTTATATCCATCAAGACTCAAGCATGCCACAGTAGCTTCTGCTATGTCTTCAACATAAGTGAAATCCCTTTTCTGTTTGCCATCACCATAAACAGTTATAGGTTTGTTTTCATCAATATTTTTTATGAACCTAAAAATACTCATGTCAGGTCTCCCAAAAGGTCCATATACAGTAAAATATCTTGGAATTATTGTGCTTATGCCATAAAGATAGTGATAGCTATAGCAGAAAAGCTCAGCAGACTTTTTTGAGGCAGGATACGGAGCAAGAGGTCTGTCTGTATTATCAGACACCCTGAATGGCATCTTTTCTGTATCACCATAAACACTTGAAGTTGAAGCAAGAATAAATTTTTTTATATAAAACTCCTTAGCACACTCAAGCAGATTAATCGTGCCTTGGACATTTGTATCAAGATATATCCAGGGATTTTCTACAGATGCCCTTACACCAGCTCTTGCAGCAAGATTTATAATTCCTTCTATTTTGTGAGATTTAAAAATATTTCTTAGTGTTTCAAGGTCTTCAATGTCTCCCTTATAAAAAATAAAGTTTTCAAAATCTTTAAGATTAGAAAGTCTTAGTTGCTTAATTTTTGGATCATAGTAATCATTTATATTGTCAATCCCTATTACTTTAAAACCTTTTTTGAGAAGCAGTTTAGATGTTGCCCATCCAATAAAGCCAGCACTTCCTGTTACCAGAATTGTTTGCATAGTTTTTTATTTTACCATAAAAAGTTATTTTCTTTGTTTGATTTTTATATTTACTGGAGTAAACTTGAAATCAAATGTTTCTCTGAGAAGTTTTTCAAGAAATTTTATATGATGCTGGCGCACTGCTGATTGATCATTTACAAATATTACAAAAGTAGGTGGTTCTGTACTCACCTGAGTTACATAATAAAATCTCAATTCTTTAGCGTCTGAGGACAGTACAACATCTTTCAATTTCAGATTAAAAAGTCTGTTCAGTTCAGAGGTGAGCACTCTTTTTCTGTACTGTTTCAGAATCTCATCAACAAGTGGAAATATTTTAGTCAACCTCGTTTTTTCCATTGCTGACACAGTCAGATAGGGTGCATAATCAACAAACCATAGTTTATGTTTTATTTCATCAGAGAAAAATTTAGCTTTCTTTTCTCTCTCATTATGTGGTATTAAATCCCATTTATTGATTAAAATTATAAGTCCCTTTTTTTGCTCAGCCACCATCCCGGCAATTCTCTGATCCTGATTTACTATACCCTCTACTGCATCAATAACAAGGGCAGCAACATCTGCTCTCTCAATGCTTCTTAAAGCTTTAAAATATGCCATTTTTTCAACATAGACTTCCTGTGAAAGCTCTCTTTTATAGTAGGAAAGCCTTTTAATCCCTGCTGTGTCAATAAGTAGATATTTTCTCCCATAGTAAGTGCATACAGAATCAACCGCATCTCTTGTAGTACCAGGTAGAGGGCTTACGATCATTCTTTTTTTACCGAGAAGAACATTAATGATGGTTGATTTGCCAACATTTGGGCGACCTATGATAGCTATTTTAGGCATTTGTTCCTTATCTGTCTTTTCTGTCTGAACCTTGGGAATCTTCTCGAGTATTCTATTTATAAGCTCTTCAAAGCCATATCCAGTAATTGCAGATACAGGTATTAATTGGTCTGTTCCTATAATGTAAAAATCATAGATTCTGCCGAGCTTTGAAGAATCATCTATTTTATTTACAACCCAGAGCACCTCCTTACCGGTCTGTCTTAATTTTTTTGCTGTCTCTATATCATCGGGAAGTATTCCCTCCTTTCCATCAAGAAGATGAATAATGAGGTCAGCCTCAGATATTGCTATTTCTATCTGTTCAATAATTTGCTGTTGAATTAAGTCCTTTATTTTTTCTTCAGGAAAGAAACCTCCTGTGTCAACAACACTAAACTGTTTATCATCCCATCTTGCAACTCCGCAATTTATATCTCTTGTAACCCCTGGAAGTCTGTCAGTTATTGCCTTAATTTTGTCTTCAGAGCTAATCATTCTATTGAAAAGGGTTGATTTGCCAACATTTGGTCTTCCCACAATAACTACAGTAAACATCTTTCCTTCAGGTCTCTGATTCTTTAGGCAGGATTATTCCGAGAGATTTAATTTTTTTGTAAAGATTGCTCCTTTCAATTCCAATATCTTCTGCTGTTTTTGTCATGTTCCATCTGTTTTCTTTTAATTTTTTCAGGATAAAATCCCTCTCAAAAGCATCTCTTGCTTCTCTTAATGTCTGGTAAGCAAAATATGTTTTCTCTTTTATTTTTTCTCTTATTATTCCTGTATTTTCAATATCTGAAATTTTTATTACCTCTGAAACTGTCATAATCATCAACCTTTCTATAGCGTTTCTTAATTCTCTTACATTGCCAGGCCAATCATAATCCTGAAGAATTTTCATTGCGTCATCTTCTATCCTCTTTTTTCCCCAGCCCTTTTCTCTACTGAATTCATCTATGAAATGATTAACAAGCTCAGGAATATCATCTTTTCTCTCTCTTAATGGAGGTATGTAAATAGGAACAACATTTAGCCTCCAAAAAAGGTCTTCCCTGAAGTTTCCCTTTTTTATTTCATCTGTGATATTTTTGTTCGTTGCAGAAATAATCCTAACATTTACTGTTAAGTTCTTGGTGCCTCCAACTCTCTGAAATTTCTGGGTTTCAATTACTCTTAGCAGTTTTGCCTGAGTAAGTAAAGACATGTCTCCAATCTCATCAAGAAAAAGAGTCCCTCCATTTGCAAGCTCAAATTTGCCAATTTTTTTCTCCACAGCGCCTGTAAATGCTCCTTTCTCATGACCAAATAATTCACTTTCTATAAGTTCCTGAGGAATTGCTGCACAGTTTACCTCAACAAAAGGAGCGTTTCTTCGTGGACTTAATGAATGAATCATTCTTGCAACAAGTTCTTTACCTGTACCACTTTCACCAAGTATTAAAACCCTTGAATCACCCCTGGCAATCATTTCAATCTGGTTTTTAATTTTCTTCATTATTTGAGAACTTCCCACAAGTTCATACTTTTTGAAAATGCTGCTTCTGAGTTTTATATTTTCACTCTCAAGATTTTTAAACTGCAATGCCCTTTCTGTTGTAAGTATAATTCTTTCAATTGAAAGAGGCTTTTCAAGAAAATCAAAAGCTCCAAGTTTTACTGCCTGAACTGCTATCTCAATATTTCCATGCCCAGAAATCATTATCACAGGAATCTGAGAATCTTTATCTTTTATCTTTTTTATTGCTTCAATTCCATTCATGCCTGGAAGCCATACATCAAGAAAAATTAAATCGATTTCTTCTTTTTCAAGAATGTGCAAAGCATCCTCTGCATCCTGAGCTGTAAATGTGCTGTATCCTTCATCCTCAAGAATTCCGGATACTGTGTCAAGAATTCCTATCTCGTCATCAACTATTAAAATTTTACCCTTCAAGCAGGCACCTCTATTCTAAAAATTGTTCCATTTGGCTCATTATCCATTACAGAGATTTTTCCACCATGCTCTGTTATAATCTTTCTTGCAATTGCAAGTCCAAGTCCTGTACCCTCCTTATTTCGCGAAAAATATGGCAAGAATAACTGCTGTTTTGTTTCCTCATCCATGCCAGGTCCTGTGTCAGCAATTTCCACAACAAGATTATTATTTAGCTTAACAGAAACTGTTATCTCACCCTTAGCATTCATTGCCTTTATAGCATTATCAATTATATTGATAAGAACTCTTTTAAACTCCTGAGGATCTAAAAAAACTGATCTGATTTCACTTTTAACAGCAAGATTTATCTTTACATCCCAGTATCCTTTATAAAGTTCTATAACATCTTCTATAACATTTAAAGGATTTAGGGATTCTTTTTTTAACTCTGGAAGTTTGCCAAGTTTCTGAAATGCCTCAATCAGATTTTTAAGGGATTGTACCTCCCTTATTATAGTCTCTGTAGACTTTTCAAATACTCTACTGAAGTCCTCATCTTTATTTTTCCATTTCTTTATGAGTCTTTCTGTTGCAAGTTTTATAGGTGTGAGAGGATTTTTAATCTCGTGAGCAAGTCTTTTTGCAACCTCTTCCCATGCAGCTGACTGCTGTGCCTTCACAATATCTGTAATATCATCAAATATTACAAGAAATCCAGTAGCCCTGTGTTTATCTGATTCTCTGAGAGAGACAATTCTTGCTTTAATCATTTTGGTTCTTCCTTTTATTTTTATATTTAAATCTTTAGCAATCTCATAAATTCTTTCCTGTGAAAGCCTCATCACAAATTCTTTTAATTCATCAGATTCAATAAATTTTAATAGTTCTTCATAATGTCTATTTTCTACTTTATCCTTTGATATCTGAAGTATTTCCTCACCAGCTCTGTTTATTTTTAAAATTCTACCATCAAAACTCACAAATATAACACCTGATGTTATGTTTGAAAGCATTTTTTCAAGCAGGACATTTCTTTCAGATAAATCCATATAAGCTTTGTCAAGCTTTTCTATCATCTCATTGAAGGAATTAACAAGTATTCCAATCTCATCAGAACTCTTACTTAGAATTTTAACCTTCAGGTTACCCTCTGCAACTCTGTTGGTTGCCTGAACAAGTTCCTTAATTGGGGTTGTTATTTCCTGGGAAATTTTTAATGATGCCCAAAGTGCTAAAAATACAACTATCAAACTTAAAAAGCCGAGAAACATGAAATAGTTTGATTTTGCAGATTTTCTCAGAGAACCCATTTTAAGAAATTCTTCATGATGAACCTTAAGTTGTTCAACCTTCTTTGTGATATGAGGAGGAATCCGTGTTTCTGCAACAATAACTCCATTTTTGTAAGGCATAGCAGAAATGATTATATCTGCATCTTTGGTGGAAAGAACCTGAGCTGATTTCTTTCTGTTGAAGGCTTCTTTTACACTTTCAGGCATACCAGTAAATGGTTTTTCTATTTTTTTAATTGTGATCCCTTGAGGAAGTCCTTTAATCTTTCCTTTTGAATAATCCTCAAGGATGTTGAGCAGATTTTCCTTTTCAAGATCATAAAAAGCTTTAACAGCGCTGGCTGCATTTGAAACGATTTCTCTGTTAGATTTGGAGAAAATTTTATCTATTGAGCTTTCAAGAACTCCGCTGAAAGCGATAAATAAAAGTATTGATGGTATTAAAACAAGCCCGACAAAAATTGTTACAATCTTTATCCTGAATCTATAACCTGGCACTTCTCTGTGTTTTTCAAGATAAAGCTTGAAAAGACTTCTTATAACAAAAAATCCAAGTGTAATAATGGAGATTATATTTATAACAAAAAGTGAAACAATTATAAATCTTGTAGGAATCTGTTCAGGAGGAAGTTTCAAAATGTATATTTCAAAACTCAAGACAACAAAGAGTAATCCTGAAAGAAAAACAGGGAAAAAATATTTTTTAATTTTTTTCTTCATGGCAGTTTAAAAATCTCCGATTCTTTAGTTATTTTCTTTTCATAAGTTGGAATAAAAAACAAAATATGTTCAAGAACCGACGGAAGTTTCTTTATATTTGATTCAACAGTAATCTTTATATAATATTTTCCTTCTTCCAGATTATTGATATCCGAGATTTTTACTGTATCAATGTTTAAAGCACAGTTAAGTGCCTGCTGCCAGCTTTTGAATCTTTTTTCTATCACTCTATCTTCATATAATGTCTTTATAATATATTCATCCTTTATAGGATCAGATATTAGAGTTTTCTGTATAAGGTATCCTTTTATGAACTCATCAGGAATAATTGGCCATCTTCTGAAAAGTTCTATCAGAATTGAAAGATTTTTCCCCAAACCACTTTTAAAATCTTCAATAAATTCTTGTGATGGTACTATCGTTGCTGTAACTAATAAAGAGTTGCTGCTTTTTTGAACCTCCATTTTGACATTTTCAATACTGTAAGCAATTGAGGTTGAAATAATTATAAATCCTGCTATCAAAATGCATCTCAAAAACTTTTTCATCAGTTTTATTATATTATTTTTGCTTTACTTTTTATTAATATTTATGATAAAAACTCCAAGAGATGATGGTTAAAAAATTTTTAATCATTATTTTTTTAATTTTATTAACACTGGTTTATGCTCAGGATAACAG
>Ga0185342_1000309_pt1 | contig 26192 bp, 28 predicted proteins | sample ConPoolayeEmetaG_FD_128045 | JGI IMG/M metagenome (GOLD analysis project Ga0185342, IMG submission 128045) | Hot spring microbial mat communities from California, USA to study Microbial Dark Matter (Phase II) - Cone Pool mat layer E metaG... ... | reverse complement strand
GCTACCAACAACTATTTATATACCATACTTTCAAATAAACTTTCTGGCGATTCATCCCCACGACTAAAGTCGGGGGCTTTCTCGCCAAGGTTTTGTAATTAGCCTTTTTTGGGTCTTTATTTAGCACTACCTGAACACAGAAACTTCTTGGTGATGCTTCCACCTTTTTTTTGTGAATCATAACCTATTTAATGGGCAGCGTCCCCAAAATAAAACAAGTACTATTAAAAATCTAATTCAATATAAATTACCAATAGCTGATTAGTCTTCTATTTTAGAAGTTGAAGGTTGCCTTATGGGCGGATTGCACTTGTGGTTACACCAAACTCTCAGTTTTTAACCTGAATTAGTTAAAATCAGAATCTTTGATTCACATTTTCCAAAAAAGTAAGCAGTCCAATCTATCGATAATTTCCCCGAATGGGGTTTTGTTCTTTGTATATTTTTTGTTTGACTTTTCGCGGCGACATTGGAAGGGAAATATTCCTTCAAACTGTTTTTTTGGAGGTTAAATAAGTGGGGCTTCCCAAAAGATGCGGATTAAAAAAACAGATCTAGCTGGGGGAGAAGGTTCAAAATTAACAATTAACAGAAAAATGAAAAAAATCCACATAATAAATCTTAGACTCTATGGTACAGAATGGGGATTGTGCCATTAGGGGAGTTTATTAATTGTAAAAGTAGAAAATTATTGATTGATATGTACAGGTTTTGGTTATGTTTCCCACAGGCTTCCCCCAAAATCCTTGTAGGTGCATTAAGGAGTATGGCAAAGGCTTTGCTCTACAAGGTTGAAAGGGTCTCTTTCCAAATATTTTTTGGAAAGGGGGGAGAAGAGTACACCTCACGTAGGGTGCCTCGCAATAATTTGGATTTGGCGTTGGAGATGGTAGAAGGGGCGGAAAGTTTTACCCTAGAGGTCGAAGGAATTGGGATGATTGCATTGGATCCTTCAGGGGTTATTGTGGCTCCTGAGCGAATAATGGTGTGTGTGGGTAACTATGGAGCTGAACGGTGCGGGGAGGTTGAGGTGGAGTTTAAAGACCTTGAACTAGAAGCCAGCAAAAATGGGGTCGATGAGCGGAGGGATTGGTGGGAATGGTATTCGACTCATGTTTATCTGAGTAATTTTGAGAGAATGTGTAGAATGGTGATTGAAGCATTCATAGGAGAGTTGGTTGATAATGGACAACTCATGCAGCAATGAAAAATATATTATTCAAAAAAGGGAAATCGTTGAAACGCCTGACTTGTCTGATTTTACAATGTTTGAGAAGGCCCCTTATGACTTGCCTGACGTTCGCACCTCTACAGAGTTTCTACTAAGAGGAATAGAGGAAGAGGCGAAAATATACGGGCCGGTATTCACAGAAAAATTCGTGAGGTGTACACTAGAGTTCATATCTCAAAAAATCAGTGAACCTCCACCTGAAGACATTAAAACATTGGATCAGCTACTGGAATATTTGGTGTCTATTTCTGACAAATATCCTACTCCCTATGCAGCGATACCCTATTCTCAACCCAAAACTGAAAACGAGTTTCAGGGACAGACCGGAGCAGGCACGACCATTGAGGCAAGATCCTTTGCCAAAGGTTTAAAAATTGATAGAACCACCGAGGGCGAAGAGCAAGAGTTCGAAATCGACCAGCTTTTGAGGAATATTCGGGATGCTGCTACGGCCATAAAATTTTGTCCCTCAGAAGTGGGGTACAAGAAAAATAACGATGGAAGTGTAGACATTGTATTCCCAAAATGTCCCTACAGAGACGGCTGCCTCAAAGCATACAATGAAAACCTTTTGAAACGACCGGACGGCAGGCTGAGGTGTGTGCCAGTAGCAACTGTCTGCCAGTACTTGGGCATGTTCACAAACTATCTCTGGGACTACGACCGACTGGAACCACTCTACGAACCATACTGCATATCACGAATATACATTATTTAACTCTCAGCTTTTTTCCGGCCGTAAGGTTGTGGGCAACGAGCAGTATGAAAAGGATAGATGTTTAACTATTGATGGGTAGTGAAAAACAAGTGTTAGAGCTGTTGGTTTAGTTTTGGAAAGGTTTATTTGTTGAAACTTGAGTATTATACTCATGTTTCAACTTTTTGTTGATAGGGATAGGGAACTAAAATTTCTGGAGGAGAGATACGCTTCAGGTGAGCCGGAGCTTCTTGTGATTTATGGAAGGAGAAGGATAGGAAAAACAGCTCTTCTTCTGCGTTTCGCTCAAAACAAGCCTCACATATACTTTTTGGCCACCGAGAAGCCGCTTTTGGATTCTGTTAGAGATCTGAAAATGCTTTTTGCTGGCTACTTGGGGGATGAACTATTCAGGCTTGCTGACATAAGAGATTTTGAGACCCTGTTCAGGGAGTTTTTTCAGCGTAAGGGGCCTGAGAGGCTTGTTTTGATTATTGACGAGTTTCCGGTTCTCATTGAGGGTTATAAGCCTGTGGTTTCCATATTCCAGAGATTGTGGGATACCTTTTTGTCAAAACGTAGGGATGTGTTTCTGGTTCTGTGTGGTTCAAGTATTGGAATGATGGAAACAGAAGTTCTGGGCTATAGGAGTCCCCTTTACGGTAGGAGAACCGGTCAATGGATGCTTCGTGAAATGGGCTTCTTTAGTGTGGGTGAATTTTTTCCGAATTATGACACTGAGGATCTAGTTAAGGTTTACAGTGTGGTTGGAGGTGTGCCAAGCTACCTCGCAAGCTTTGACTCTAAGAAAACATTTGAAGAAAACCTTGTTGAGAACATTTTTTCCAAGGGAGGCTATCTTTACGAGGAGGCTGAAATTCTCCTAAAGCAAGAGTTGAGGAAACCCGCGAACTACTTCACCATCCTGAGAGCCATAGCAGCAGGAAAGGAATCCTTTGGTGAAATAGTGAACGAAACAGAGCTGGATAAAAGCTTGGTATCAAAATACCTATCAGTCCTCCAGAATCTAAACATAGTAGAGAGAGAACTACCCACGTTCTCCAGCATAAAAGCTAAAACAAGAATAAAAAAAGGAAGATACACCATAACAGACAACTATTTCAGGTTCTGGTTCCGCTTTGTATACCCCAATAGAGGAATTCTTGAAAGCGGAGATCTAAAATCATTCATGCCCAAGTTCAAAAAAGAGTTTAACAACTACCTCGGAGAAGCTTTCGAAAATATTTGCAGAAAATACATTCTCAGAAGCCTCATCAAAAAGCCACTTCTTGAGGTGGGCAGATGGTGGCACAAAGAAACAGAAATAGACATAGTAGCCAGCAACAACAAATTAATCACGGCAGAAGTTAGCTGGTCAAACCTATCACAAAAAGAAGCAGGGTTAATCCTAGAGAAGCTAGAGGCTAAAGCCGAAAAAATAGAATCCACAAAAAAGAAACACTACATCCTAATTGCCAAAAAGATACAAGACAAAGGCCAACTCCAAAACACAAACCACTCCGCATACGACTTAGAAGACATAGAGAAACTCGTCACTAGACCACCTCCAAGTAACATAAAAACCCACCAATAATCGCAAAGGTAATAGCAACCCAAAATATTTCACACTAACCCAGGCTCTGCCCACACCCAATATCCAAAATAGAATTCAGGGATCCTTTTGTTATATTGTGATGTCGACAAGTTTTTTAGAGCCAAGTTTTTCGGATATTATAGGTGGTTTTGGTTGAAATATGGGATTGAGGCCATTCCCCAAGAGGAGTATCGATGGATAGTTCGGAGACTCTCCGAGCTTTTGATTGCGAGGTTTGGGGAGAAACTTGTTTCAATTGTTATTTTCGGTTCCGTGGCCCGTGGGAAAGCAAAGGAAGGTAGCGACATAGACGTTCTCTTAGTATGTGAAGAATTTGAGAAATCCATGTGTAGAACAGACAAACTTGTAGATATCATACTTCAACTATGGGATGAGGAGAAGAAACCTCCGGGGGGGCATACTTGGATACAGTTCCACCCTCTACGCCCAGAAGAAGCAGAGAAAAACCGTCCAATCTACCTCGACATGATTGAAGATGGAGTCCTAATACTTGACAGAAACGGCTTTATGGAAAACGTGCTAAAAAAGTTGGAGAAAAGCCTTCGAGAACTAGGCTCTAAAAAAGTTTACCTCCCGGATGGCACCTGGTACTGGATTCTTAAACCTACAATTAAAAGGGGAGAGATTCTAGAAATATGAACACCGAAGAAATGTCTAAAGCTTACTTCAGGGATAGCGAGTACACTTTACGAGAGGCTAAAAACGCGTTAAAACAGGGGCTCCACCACAGAGCCGTGAGAAGAGCTCAAGAATCTGTGGAGCTAGCCTTGAAAGCCACCCTAAGGTTGCTTGGACTGGACTACCCAAAGAAACATGAGGTAGGAGAATTTTTTGAAGCAGCACTCAAAAACTTGAATCCCCCACAGGAAATCCTGAACGTGTTACCCGAAATAAAGCGAATAAGCCTGAACTTGGTTCTAAAACGTGGCCCCGCATTTTACGGAGACGAAGCTACACTTAAGCCTCCAGAACAACTATACACAAGAAAGGACGCAGAAGAAGGAATAGTAAACGCTGAATACACTCTAAAGATTTGCAAAGCAATTTATAGATGGTGGAAAAAACAAAAACCCTAAAACATAAACACATGGCTAGATTTCGCTTACATCTATTTTCTTTTCTTGGAGTTTTATGGCTAAAACTTTCAAGAACTCTTTTATGTCCGCTAGGTTGTTATGCAATATGGCGTATACTCGGTCTAAATCAATCTTTGTGTACACATGTGCTAAAACATGTCTGAAACGTGCCATGGCAACAAGTTTCTTGGCCAACTCTTCTGGTATCAGCTTCTCTTCATTGAGAACCATAAATGCATCCGCATAACTTTCCGGCGTTCTAAGAGATAGTTTCGAGATGGTTTTGAGGGCTATGTCTATGCAGCCTTGCACTGCAAGGTAGAGGTGCCATAGAACTCCTCCAAGCAAGGTTGAGTCTTCTTCTACTTCCTTTACACTCCTCATCTTTAGATCTTCTAAAACCTTAATGGCACTGCTAACCGTCTCAAAAAGCATCAAGAACCCTCCTCAATCTCTCCTTCCTCATGCTGCCAAGAGTCTCTCTCAATTCCAGCGCCGATACTAGGGTGCTGTAAACAAACTCTTCGTGAACCACCTTATCCTTAACAAACAACAATTTTCCTTCCCTAATAACATTATATCTGAAGATGGGTGGAGCATCATTCAAAACTCTAACATCAACCTCCACACCTATATCTACTGGCAACTCTGATAGCAAATCCATGTACCTCTCATGTCCACTCTCACGCAGAAAAACAGCAATATCCAAGTCGCTGAATCTGCCAGCCGTCCCTCTGGCATAGGAGCCGTAAACATAGGCGAAAACAACATTGCAGTCTTTCTTCAAAACATCTCCAACCTTCTCAATTACACCCATCAAAAATGCACCACCATAAAACGGATGAAATAAACATCACTTAAACCCTAAAAATTAATCCGGCCTTCAGCCAGGCAACTCCTGTAGTTTAAACTGGTTAAAAATTACATTATGAAGTATAAAAACCTCTCCTAAAATTTCAAGACAACAAAAAGAAACAAATCATATTAATCCAATGAAGAATACCTTCGAAAAACCTATCAGATAAAAAGTTGACTTATCTGTTACAATAAAAACCTAAAAATGTGGATGTCATCATTATCAATTAGATAATCGTGAGAATTTCGGCTATTTTCCCTCCCTTATTCCTTCCGTAATGTCAGTATGACTAAACTTTTTCTATTTCTTGTCCTCTAAAGCTCTGAGAACGCTTTTTACCATCCTTTTTTTCTTCGCTGGGCTCTGTATCTTATATATATGGCTGCTGCGCTTAGTAGGAGTACGAGTGCCATAAGTACGAGGGCGGTTGCGTGTTGGATACCTAGGGTTTGTGATGCGTAGGGGCTTTCAACTGCCATGTAGTATATGTGGTAGGTTAGGGCCATAACTGGATCATATATTGTTGCGGGATAGTAGTTTGATTGGGAGATGACTACGGCTATGAATAGTATGGCTGCGGTTTCTCCAACTATGCGTCCTATTCCAAGTATGGTTCCCGTGGAGATTCCGGGCGAGGCTAGGGGCAGGGTTACCGTGGTGATTGTTTGCCATTTGGTTGCTCCCAGTGCTTGGCTGGCTTCTCTGAATTCTCTGGGTACGGCTTCCAATGCGTTGTTAGTGGATTTTATTATTATTGGGAGAGCCATGAATCCCAGTACAATCCAGCCCGAAACCAGACTTGGACCTCCGTCTGCGATGTTTAGGTAGCGTAATAGGAAGGATAGGCCGAATAGTCCAAAAACTATTGAGGGGACTCCAGCCAAGTTGTTGACTACCTGGTTTATGAAGGATTTTACTTTTCCTTGGACCAAGTACTCCGACATGTAAATAGATGACAAGACCCCCAAGGGAATTGCTATTATCATAGCTCCCACAACTAGGGCGAAGGTTCCAAAAATCATGGGTGCTATTCCCCCCACTCTCAGATCAGTGTTGGGTATGGGATTGCTTGTTAGGAAGCTTGGAAAATTGAAGGTGAGTGTTGGCCAACCGTAGAAAACCACTGTTACTAATATTGTGAAGAAGGCTACTATGGCTAGAAAGGTTGGTATGCCTATTAATACGTCTCCCAGTATTTTTCTGATTTTAGCTTCTCCTATTGGTATACCTTTTAGTTCTTTCCTCACTTTCTCCATTTTAGAATCTCCTTTTCACCTTTTTAGAAAATCTCAAAATTGTGATTTCAGCAATGCTGTTGATAATGTAAGTGATTATGAATAGGACAAATCCAATTGCCAGGAGTGCTTGGTAATGGGTGCTCCCCCAGGAGGTCTCACCGATTTCCGCAGCTATAGTGGCAGTCATTGGCATAACTGGATCCAAAAACAGCTCCTTTAAGTAGAAACCAAATTTATCCAGAACTGGAAGGAGAGGAAAATAATTAGGGTACAACATGGTGAAAGCCGAGTTACCGGCGATCATCAAAACCGCCATTGTTTCCCCTATGGCGCGGGCAACTGCTAGAACCACAGCGGCGGCGATACCTGCCGAGGCAGCCGGAAGTATCACTTTACGAACAGTTTGGAAATGTGTAGCCCCCAAGGCGAATGAAGCCTCTTTAAATTCCCGTGGAACCGCGGAAATGGCATCCTCACTAATACTAATTATGGTGGGAAGAATCATAATGGCAAGAACTATTGCCGCAGACAAAGCAGTTCGCCCATTATCCAAGTTGAAAATTTTTTGTATTAAAGGCACCACAAGAGTGAGACCGATCAGCCCAAAAACAACTGAAGGTATTCCAGCCAGAAGCTCGATTATAGGTTTAAGCACATTTTTAACCCTTAGAGAGCAGTACTCCGCTAAGTGCACCGCAGACAAAACCCCAATTGGAAGCGCGATAACAACCGCTCCCCCCACCACAATCAAAGTACCTATAATAAGAGGCAGAATTCCAAACTCATAAGCATTAGGAGCCCAAATGCCTCCCGAAACAAAATTCAAAAAACCCGCAAAAGGGTTACCACCACTAAACAACACTAAACCATACCTATCAATAACATATCCAAAATCAGTATTCAAAACATACAAGAGGTGTAACATACTGGTACCATAGCTCATCTTTTGAAAAATGGGAATAGCTTCCCTAAAAAGAAAGAGAAATATGAGACCAGTAATCACCAAACTAGAAAAAGCACAGAGTGCAGTTAAACCCTCAGGCGAAAAAGCCCTCCTAAAATATCCAATAATCTTTAATCCAAATTTTTTGAAATCCTCAGCAGTAAAAATATATTCAAAAGTTTCCAATGCTTCGCCACCTCCAGAACCAATTCTAGAACTCTTCCCTCTATTTCTAACCTTGAACCACATTTCCACCGCCTCAAAAAAATGGAAGAGAGTGGAGAATGAGAGATTTAGTTCCATACTATGGGTGTGGAGTAGTACCAGTAGGGCAGCCCCAAAGTTAGACCTGCTCTCTCTACGCTCACGTATCCTACACTGTCAATTATGGCTTGACCGGCGCTGCTGTAAACGAATCCCAAGTATCTGTCAATTAGAGACCCCGGCTCCGGGAAACCGTCAGTTATGTAGTACAACCATCTGCAAGCAAAATAGCCACCAGTGTACACGCCTGGATTGGTGATTTTTGCCTTTGCCCATGATATAACACCATTAATGTCTGGAGTTTCATAGCTATAGGAAGAATTGTAGGCAACGTTTACTCCTCCAATTGGTGAGGAGGGGTTTGCCTTTTCCGCTGTGTAATAGGATAGGGCGACGTATCCCATAGAATACTGCTGACTTTTAACACTGGAAATCATTAGACCATTTGAAGTTACTTTGGTGACCCCAGGCCATGTACCAGTTTTATCCACTTGGAAATCGCTCTCAAAATCTCCTCTTGTACCGGAACCATCCTCCCTGATGAAGACGGTAATGGGTTGATGAGGAGCCCCTGGCACATATTGATCCCAATAGACCGGCCCGGTTCCTTTTGCTGAGGCATTAAATATCTCGCCTACCTGTGCTCTGGTTAAGTTCACTTCACCCACTCCCAGTCCCTGACTGTTATATATTACAACTATTGCGTCTGCGCCAATAATCCATGTTATGAGTTTTACACCAGCTGCTGTGGCACTTGAAATTTCTGAAGTCTTGGGTTCTCTTGAAGCTGCTGCAATGTCTGTTTGTTGGTTAATTATGGCACTGTATCCTGCACCTGAGCCTCCTCCCGCTGCTTGAATTGTTATGAATGGATTCCGTGCTGTGAAGGCGGGGGCCATCTCAACTGTTATTGGGAGCACTGTTGTTGACCCGGGAATATATAGTGAGCCTGATGCTTGACCAAAAGTATAAATCAAAACTAGGTTTTGTTGCTGTTGTTGGCCACTGGTCACAACTGGAGAAATAATGAAGGTGCCTACGCCTACTCCTGCCAATAGTGCAATTAGGATTATTGCTATTCCTTTACCACTAAGCATCGAAGACAACTTTTTCATTCCTCAACTCAACATTTTTCAAATTTTTTGGCGACTAGCCAATTTTACTTATGGTATAATAAGGTTTTCCAAAAGATACATATGGAATTATATGAAAATTATGTTAACTTATGTATACATATGGATAGTCAGGGGTGGCGTTCAATAATTGTAAAAAGTAGTATATTAAATAGGATATATTCATATTAAAAAAGCTAGAATCAATACTTAAAAGGTCAGTAATTATTAGAAAGACTTGCCTTTTACAAAATAGAGTTATTCCACGAGTATCACCATTAAATTTGGAAACTATAAGTTCCTGAAGAGTCTTTTCTGGCGGAGGTTTATGATACATTTAAATTGGGTAGAATATTACTACTATTATGACAGTTGGCATTTGGGGATCAGGCGCTCTTGGAGATTGGTCTACTATTAGCAGGATAGTATGTTTTGTTGGTTTTGGGTGATTGTAGTGGGAAAATCTTTCCTGAGTTCTCAGATTAGTAGGATAAGCAATATTTTGTTGAAGGGTGTTGAGCGGCAGCTGACGGATTATAAGAATCGGTTCTCCCAGATTGACGAGTTAAACTCTTTTATCTCTAAACTTTTGGTTACTGATTTAAATTTTGAAAGAGCTTACCATACCGCTGTTGACTTTTTTGGCTCTGACCGGGTTAGGTTTGCGGCTGTAGATGGTACTGAGTATTCGAGGAGGCTTTTCGACTTTATTCTCTTTTTTGGTGGTGCCTATGCTGCCAGTGGAGAAATCCATTTCCACGAAAATGCTAAACCTACAGTGGATTACTACACTAAGCATATAGAAGAGGGAAGGGGAATTTCAAGCTGTGTCCCCGTTTATATTAATGAGGTTCCCGAAATTGACCAGACTTTTTTCAGTGAGGGCGACGACCCGGAGGGCTTATTAACTCAGCCCTTGTCTGAACAGGAAATTGCGGATAATTCTCAGATTGCGGACTGGATTATGACCTTCGCCGAGTACTATCTGGCTTACCTTCTTGTGACTGATCCAAATGCCCCCGTCAAGATTCTTTTCCTAGATCGATCACTCTCGGGCACCCAGCGTGCCATCGCTAAGGAAACCTCAAAGAAAGCTTACTGGGATAAGAAGTGTGCTATTCTGGGATTCAAGGTGGACGGTGAACCCATAGATAAAAATGATCTATTCATTGGTCGCTACCACGTCTCAAATCCCGAATTAAATCTCCCTCCCGCTAGAGGCGACTTTTTGAGGCACAGCATCATTCTCCTCTTAGAGAGGAAGGATTCTCCACTAACACTGAAGCAGATTTGCGAAGAGTTGGGAATTAATGATTCGGTTCGAGAGGATAGGGTTGGCCGCTATCTTAACAGTTTGGTTCGGGAGGAAATAATTCTCAAGAGCCATTCCAAGTATCGCCTGAATCCCCGTTATAGGAACTCTTGGGATAGAATTTCAAAAATGGTTAGAACTTTGGGTGAACGTATTTTTCGGGAGGAAATGGAGGAGCCGGCATCGGGAATTAGGATGATTATTGAACGTGAGGACGGTTCATCCCAGTACCTGTCTACGTTGGATATTGCTTTTCTCACACTTTTCTGCTTCTATATGCTCATTGAGGAGTGCTGGAAACGCAGAGTTCTCCTTTTGGGAATCACAAAGGACACTGCGGCAAGCGATTTTAAGAACCATTTCATTCCAGTATGCTCTAACTGCAACATTTTCGGATGCACGGTTTCTCCTGAATTATTCTCAAAGCTTCCCAACACTGACCGAATGCTTCTCCAACACTTCTCCTTTAACTGCTGTGATACACTGCATCCTCCCTGGAGCCTGATTGAGTATGACTCAGCATTCACCACAATTGTGCCAGATCAGGATAGGGGCCCTAGGTTTGTGAGGGGCGCAAGGAAAAACAAGATTACCATGGAGAGATTGTTTCTTAAAACCTATGTTCAACTGCAGGCTGCGGAGCACGACCCGAAGGTGAGAAGCAACGTCCTACTCATAGATCGCCTCGCCTATGCAGAATATGATATGAGGGAGGAAAACATTGAAAGTTTCCACCAGATTTATGTGGGAGAAGAACCCGTAAATGTCTTCATACTAAAAAATGAGAAAATCAGGAATGAGCTTCAAAACCTCATCCTTGTGACCTTGGCTGCCACCACCAGTTCCACCATTCCCGAGATTTTCGGACATAATAAACCGCTATTTATTGCGGATAATGTGGCGAAGTGGAACTACAGCCTTTTTAAAAACCTGATTGACACCACGAAGGATTGGATTATGACAAATAAGGATTTAAAGAAGTTTGTTTACTATATGACAAGCTTCCGTGAACGGAGGGGTGAGTTTGAGCGGCTCAGAAGAGGAGCTTAAAATTTATTTTACAGATTTCGATGGAAAATTCAAGGCCCGACTGGGAAGAGTTGTTGCAACCAGCGAAACCTCAAGCGAAGAATTTGGAACATCTTCCCCCTACACCTGCAGGGTTCTCGCGGAGTACGACCGGGAACTTATGAGGCTCATTGACTCGGGAATGCTTCTGGCTGTGAGGAACTTCAAAACTAAAGAGGCTGGCAAAAACAGGTACACACTAATGGAGATTCTGCGTTTTTGGCCCGAACATTTTGGCTTGAGGGGTTTAAAGGATTACCAATATTATCCTCTGCAGTTTGAAGTCATTGAACAATCGGTTGGCGACTGGGAGACAAGCGACAAATCCACCATGATTATTCAGATATCGGCAATCCCCATAAATTACGACTTGGTGACGGGTGAGAACCACGTATTTGGCTATGAGAGGGGCTTCTCCTATCCCGTGGTTGGGGAGAGAGTTTACATTCTCAACAAGGAAATGATTAAGGACATGTACAACCGCAAAGTGTTGGAGAAAATGGGTTTCAGTTCTGAGGAAACAAGCAGTAATCCCTGGAAGGATCCAAGGCTTGGGACAATTAAGATGTTTGAAGCTTCAGCTGAAAACATTCCAATATATGTTGACTATGACTCCCTAGTGAGATACCACTTCGGCATATTCGCCTTCACAGGTGGGGGGAAAAGTAACATGCTCTCCAACATTCTAAGAAGGCTCCTCATACACACTCCAGACACTAAAGTGGTGATTTTTGACATATCCTGCGAATACCCCTTCCTCCTGATGGACTTATTCGCAGACAAGAGGATACCCTCAAAAATCATTCTTGAACATAAAGCTGGGAATGCGAGAGAATTCTACAACTCAATTGTTAAACCTAAACTGTTCGAAGACGATCCCCGAGTAATTAAAGGAATGGAGAAAATATTTTCACAAAACAAGGTAACCCACTATGTGCAGGAATTGATGAGAATCCCCACCTTCAGGGAATTTCTAGACAGCATAGCCCTACTAAAATCAGAAAACCAAAATAGACTAAACTATGTTGAAGCACTAAATGAAGTAGAAATACTAACGGCAAAATACATGATTGAAAAGGGCTACATTGAAACCGACGAAATAGACCGAGAATTCGTAAACAAGCTGGTAGCTGCAGCACCAAGCATAGTTACATCCTACAAAATACACGAAAAAAGCGGTCTATACGGCTGGTTCGAAACAAGGCAACGCATGACACGATACTTCCTCGAAACAGAAATCGACACAAGCGGTGGACTAACCACAGAAGACATACAAGAATTAGTAGAAGGGGAAACCCGACTAATCAGCATCACTATAAGCGACCCTCCAACCATAAAACAAATTGTCATAGACTTAACCCAAAACATACTCGCCCAAAGAAAAAGAGAATTCAAAGTAAAACCCTACATACTCTTCGTCTGGGACGAAGCACAAGAATTCGTAGCAAACCCCGCAAACGTTTCAGGAATAGACAGACAATGCTCAACAGAAGTCGAAAGACTACTAAGACAAGGAAGAAAATACGGACTAGGAGGATGCATAGCAACCCAAAGAATAGCACACCTCAACACAAGCGCCCTACAACAACTACACACCTACTTCGTAAGCACACTACCCCGACCCTACGACCGAGGACTAATAAGCAACACCTTCATGATAGACAAAAACATACTAGAAAAAACCTTGGAATTCACACCCGGAGACTGGCTCCTCTCAAGCTACATAGCCACAGGACTAGCAAACGTACCAATATACATTAGGGCGGACAACGCAGAAGAAGAAATAGAAAAATTTCTGGAAAAAGTCTAGGTGCTCCGGACATTATTTTAGAAGATTGGACCTTCAAAGAATCAATTAGTCAGTATCTAACCCATACATATTCACCGAATGAAATTAAGGACATAAAAGGTTTTTAGTGCGCTTTTTTGGAGGGTTTGCCCAAAAGTTTGAGACGGAGGTTCTCCGAAAATGTTTCAGGTCTCATACAGAAAGAAAATATGGAGAGACTTATTTTAGCAAAAAAGATGATAGGGGAAACATAAACCACACATGATGCTAAAAAGAAATTTTCTCCACGAGTTTCCCTAAAACTTTTAAAACCAAGTTAAAAGACAAATGTGGTTTTTGGGGCTATCCTCCAACATTTTTTTCTTTATGGTGCAAGTTTTTGGGGAATGCTTTTATAAGACAATTATTACAATAGAATACATGAAAATAGTTATGGACTCAGACTCCCTAATCAAACTAACTAAGGCAGGTGTTAAAGATATAGTTTTGGACAATGTTGAGGTATGCATTCCGCCTAAGGTCAGGGAGGAGTGTGTTACTGTTGCGAAGAAAGAGGGGTTCGCTGATGCTTTTGAAATAGACGAAAACCTGAAGAAAAATAGAATTAAAGAAAAGGAGCCCGCTAGGAACTTAGAAATCGAAGAAGAAATAAAGCATCTTGGTTTAGGCAAAGGCGAAGCGGATGCTTTCCGCCTGTATAAATCCGGAAAATTCGATGCAGTGTCTAGCGATGACTCTATGTTCATCAGAATACTTGACGCATTTAATATTCCCTACCTCACACCATCCACGGTTATCCTCCACATTTATTGGAAAGGAGCACTAACCAAAGAAAAGACTAAAGAAATCATTAAAAAACTGAGAAATCTAATTTCCGAAGAGGAATACCATCTTGCCATAGAAGAGTTAGGAGGCATAGAAAATGAAAACTAAGACCATAAGATTACCCGAAGAAATTTTAAAAGGCATAGCCTACACGGCAAAGAGGGAAGACATAGAAGAATCCACGGCTATCCGAAAACTTCTAAGAGAGGGACTAATAGAATACGCCGCAAAACTATACAGGGATGGGGAGATTACTCTCGGAGAATCTGCACAACTTGCGGGAATCAGCCTAAGAAGAATGCTTGAAACACTCCTAAACAAAGGAATACGCGGAAACGTGACACTAAGCCAGCAAAAAAAATCCATAGAACACGCAAAAAAATCAAATAAATAACAACACCGCACACCCCTCATCTATCCGCATCACAAAAGCTTTAGAGACGCTAACAAACAAAAATTTACATCCCTAAATTATAACTAAACGCTCACAAAATAAGATAGAAAAAGAATTAAAAAAAGGGTCGGTGCAAAAGGGAACTTAAAATCGGTGGAACCTAGTTAACAAGTCGAGCATATGTGCCTATCTTCCCAGAATGGTTACGTTGCATGTTCCGCCGTCTCCGTGGGAAAAGTTTCCCATACAGTGAGCTAAGCCAATTTCTGCGCCGTCTACCTGTCTTGTCCCTGCTTCGCCTCGCAATTGCCAAACCAGCTCGCAGATCTGAGCTACGCCGGTTGCACCTACAGGGTGTCCCTTTGCTAGTAGTCCTCCGCTGGGATTTATTGAAACTTTGGCATTTATTTGGGTTTCTCCCTCCTCCACTGCTTTTCCCCCCTCGCCTTTTTTGAAGAATCCTAGGTCTTCATTGTGTAGGATTTCAGCTATAGTGAAGCAGTCGTGAACCTCTGCAAGATCTATGTCTTTTGGTTCTACCTTCGCCATTCTGTAGGCTTCTTTTGCAGCTCTTACCGTTATGTCAAAAGTTGTAATGTTGAGCTTTTCTAGGAATGTTCCAGATTTTTGGGTGGCTGCCAAAATTTTGATTGGTGTGTCAGCGAATTTTTTTGCGACATCTTTGCTTGCTATTACTGCTGCTGCTGCGCCGTCTGATATTGGGCAGCAGTCTAGCAGTCCTAGGGGGTAGGCTATCATTGGTGAGTTTAGAACTTTCTCTAGGGATACTTCTTTGGGATAGTGGGCGTGGGGGTTCATTGTGGCGTTATGATGATTCTTTACGGAGACCATTGCCATTTGTTCCCTAGTTGTGCCATATTCCTTCATGTGTCTATTTGCTATCATTCCGAAGACTCCAGGAAAGGTCATTCCCATAAATCCCTCAATTTCCAAATCGCTTCCTTGGGTCATAGCTTTGAGCATTTCTCTTGTGGGAAGCCCAGTCATCTTCTCTATTCCCAGAACTAGAACCACATCGTATAAACCCGCTGCTACTGATATCCAAGCTTCCCTGAAGGCGGTGGAGGACGAGGCGCATCCATTCTCGCACCTTGTTATTGGAACACCAGCTACTCCCACCTGTTTCATAGCTAAGTTACCTGCGAGGGGGCCTTGTGCGCCGCCGGCACCTGCTACAACTCCACAGTAACCTGCTTCAACGTCTTTGGGGTATACGTTTGCATCCTTCATGGCCTTGAAGCATGCCTCTTCTCCCATTTCTTTAACTCCGGGCCTTATGGGGAAGTTGCCAAATTTTGTCATGCCGACTCCGATTACATAAACATCTCTCATATCTTACTTAACCCTCCTTTACTGGTCTAAACTTCCAGCCGATTACCTCTGTTCCATCCTCGTCTGTGGTAATTTTTCCCGAGGTGAGTTCTACTTCCATGTCGATTTTCAACTTTTTTTCGAAGGGCTCGCAGTCTGTGAAATGTGTGAAAATACTTATGCCTTCGGGTAACTCGACAAAGCCAAAGGCGTAGGGTGCGTATTCGAGGGGTCCAACATGAGCAATTGTGTAAGAGTATATTTTGCCTCTGCGGCTGAGTTCCACCTCCCCCATTTCGTCGATAGTCATACACTTGGGGCAGACTCTTTTCTTTGGGAAGTAGATTTGGCCGCAGGATTTACATTTGCTTCCCACCAGTATTGGGTTGCCGCTTTCCAGAGATCCTTCTTTAAAGATTCCTTCTTTAAATATACGCTTCTTACCCATTCAACCACCCTGTAAAAAATCAAACGAATACCATATTGTTTTAAGGTTAGAGGCTGTTAAACCCTTTTTATTTCTGCTTAAAAATTTTTGTTCTTACTTTTCTGTACATACATTATTAGTAAATACGGTAGTCGGTTCCTTCAAAAATTTACTTGCCCATTTGAATACTTTTAATTACTATTTCTGCAAATTTCAGTAATTCGTGCATGTTTCCCCAGATTGTCACTATACCCTCTTTTAGATATTGTCTCATCCTAGTTGGATCTTTGAAAATTCCGTCAACTAGGTTTTCCTCTTCTGAGAGAAGCATCAAGTCGAAGGATGCTGGTTCACCCTCAATCATTCTCACCTCTCCTTTGCCAAAGGCTATATATAGCGCCTCACTGGGCATTTTGAAACCTATAGTTTTTCCATCGTATCCATCTATCCATTCTTTTATGGCGTTGAGTAGGTTTGGCGTTTCGTTAATTCTTTCAACCATTTCCTTCAATCTTCTTTTAAGCTCAGACACATCTTTGGCCTCCCTATCTTTGCTCAGCTATCCATTTCTCCAAAGCCTCAATTACTGCCTTATTTAAAGTGATGGCCGAAAATGAACCAAACTTCCTCTCCACCGCCTCTATGAGCCTATCAAACATCTCATAAGGAAGGGTTGCCATCACTTTAGGCATCGCTGCTTGCACAAAGAACTTAGCTAGATAAGGACTCCTATGCCAATAGGGAGACAAATCACCCAGACTTCTCTTAGGTTTTCCTCGCCACTCAGCCATTTACCTCATCTCCTCAAACCTTACGTTCATTATCTCGGCTTTAGTTATTGTGGAAGGAAAGGTGGGCCACTCAATAATTACCTTCCTACCCAAGTCTACACCCTTACTTTTCCACGTTCCACTCCATATCGAACCATCCTGAATGACGAACTGGGTTAGCACAAAACTCAGAAGTTTGGAAACATCCCAGCCATGTTTCTCAGCCATAGCCTTCCAAGACTCAAATATATCTCTGGGAAGCTTCACAGAAACAACATTTTCACTCAATATTTTAATCCCCCTCTAAGTGCTGGAAACCATCGAAGTAACTCTCTCAGTTCTTTTCTCTCGGTAATCCAATCTGCGGTAGGGATTACCCCAGACTTCCTCGTACATTATTCCCTCCAAGGGATATCTTGAAGGTGCTGCGGCTCTGAGGAATGCTGGCACTCCAAGGCAGAGGGCAGTAATAGGCTTAACACTTCTAGGAATTCCAAGATAGTCGAAGAGTTCTTCACTCCTTCTTGTATCCGCAACTGCGACTGCATTAAAGCCGCAACCTACGCCGAGCGCTGTGGCTGCCAACCAAATGTTCTGGATCCCTGCACCAATTCCCACATAGGGATGATACGACGCCTCACCCATGCCTGTGGGATAGTCGGTATCCGCGGGAGTGATACAAGGAATGAGAACAACATCGGCAGTCTCTGGATATCTTAATACCTTGGTGAAGCCCTGAAACGCGTAGGGTCTCAGTTCTTCAGGCATAAACCATTGCCTGTCCTGAGTAACACTCCATGGATCCCTGCCCATAACCATTATTGCAGTTTCTTCGGAGATGTCCGCTATCCACCTCTTAACTTCTTGGTCGCGGATAACTATGTATTTCCAGTACTGCATGTTTTCTCCTGATGGAGCCCACCGGGCCACGTCAAGTATTCGCTCAAGCTTCCAGTCCGGAATTTTTTCACCTTCCTTAAAGTATCTCATACTCCTCCTAGTGTAAATAGCTTCAAACACATCCAAAACACTCACCACCCGATAACTGGGATTGCCTTATTATCAACCCTTTTTTAAATTCTGAGATGTTAGACCTTTTTCCATTACAACATCACGAAGGTGTATATATGGTTTTATTTTCCTTTCTTAACAGTTGGGGAGATAATGCTTTTTTAGGCTGAATCCATCTGTCCTACTTTTTATTTTACGATGTAACTAAACCAGCGGATATAGAATTGTATGTTTTAAAATTTCTATACAAACATTTAAATTGACAAAATTTATGAATCAATACCAAATTGGAGGGAGAAATTTTTGAGTAGGCTTTGGAGTCCGCAAATAGAATCTATGGAAAGGGAACAGTTAGAAGAAATGCAAATGGAACTCCTAAAAAAACAACTAAAATATGTCTACCAAAGAGCGCCCTTTTACCAGAAACTATACAAAAAGTCAGGTGTAAAACTGGACGACATAAAAAACATTGACGATCTGGAAAAACTGCCACTCACAAAAACTGTGGACTTACAAGCAGAAATGAAGGAAACCAGAGACGAATACTCCGGCAGACTCTGCGTTCCAGAAAGCGAACTCCTAGCGGTATACGGACCAAATCAGCATCCAATGCCCGAAAATCCTCTAATAACTGGAATAACTGACTCTGACCGAAACACCATAATTCAACACCTTGCAAGAAAACTAATAATGGCTGGAGTCTACTCTGGAGATACTATTCAATCACTATGCTGGGCCTGGGAACCATTCAACCGCCTATATATGGCTGCGATCCTTCTAACAAGCCCTAGCGTAAGTGAAATACTGGGCATTATTCCAATAACTCTTGAAATAATTCCACTAGAAGCCCCAAGAACCTTCTCCACTGCAAGGCTCCTCAAACCCTCACTAATCATAGCAGACACAGGCCACCTAAGGCAGCTAGCTGCAGTGTGTCAACAGAACAAAATATCACCAGAAGAGATTGGATACAAAACCATAATACTGAAGGAGCAAAGAATTCTTAGCGAGAAGGAAATCAAAGAAATAAGTGATAAGTGGAAGGCCAAAGTGCACAACATGCTAGAGGTGCAAGACAATATGTTTTACGCAATGGATTGTGATAAACATAAAGGTCTACACATTTGGGAGGACGCCTTCATAGCAGAAATAGTAGACGAAACAACAGGTGAAAAGGTCAGAGAAGGTGAAGCAGGTAAACTCGCAATCACAAACCTATTCGCAAAAGGAACCCCTATGATCCGATACCTAACTAACGTAACGGCGAAAATAGATAGGTCACCCTGCGATTGTGGACGCACACACTCCAGGCTAAAACCACAATAGAGGTGGAAAAGATGAGCCATGAATTATGGAACCCCAGGATAGAAACTATGCCTCGGGATGAGTTGAAGGAGCTGCAATTCAAATTCATAAAATCACAAATAAACTACGTTTATGCAAACTCCTCGTGGCATCACAAACTCTACAAAGAAGCAAACGTAAAACCCGAAGACATAAAAACCCTAGACGACTTCAAACAAAAAATCCCAATCTACAACAAAGACCACCTAAGAGAAGAACAGAGAAGAACTGGAGACCCATTCTCAGGATTGTGCTGCGTTCCAAGAGAAGAACTAATAAACTTATGGACTTCCTCAGGCACCACCGGAATGCCCACCCTAGGAGCCGCCACAAGAAACGACATCTACTTGGGCACAGAAATAATGTGCCGAAACCTCTGGGACGGAGGATTCAGACCAGGGATGAAGGTCTTCAGCGCAGCCATCAATTGGCACTGGGTGATGCCTTCTGTGGTTAATGCTTGTTATAGGTTGGGACTTAAAACTTTTGGCTTCGATTTTCCACACCCACTATTCGTGGACAGGTGGGCGAAGTGGATGATTATTCATCAGCCTGAGGGCATATCTGCTATTACAACAGAGGTTTTTGCCTCCTTCCTTCCACTTGCCTTGAAGCAGTTGGGCTACGAACCCAGCGAGATTCTCTCATGTGTGAAGTTTGCTGTGTCTATGGGTGAGCCTCTTTCTCCTGTGGCTCGTGAAAATGTCAAAAAGAATTGGCCTAATGTAAGAATTATGGATGCTGGAGGTGCTGGGGAGTCTTGGTGTTGGCCTGTTGAAATATGTAGGGAGCATGTAACTGGTCATATTTGGGAGGACATGGGTCTTCCAGAGATTCTTGATCCGGATACGCATGAGACTGTCGCCCCCGGTGAGCGGGGTGAGCTTGTGGCGACAAATTTGAGGGTTAAGGGGTTGCCCTACATTAGATTTAGCACAGAGGACTTCCTTGAATTGTACACCGAACCATGTGAACGGGGAATAACGCATTCCTATGGACGTATTCTCGCAAGAACTGGATGGCGAATAAAGGTTAAGGATAGGACTTTCATCCCATTCGATGTGGAGGTTATACTTCAGAAACATCCTGAAACCATTAAGGCAATGTTCAGCCTAGTTAAATACTCATCTACTATGGATAGATTGAGGGTTAATGTAGCCTATGACCCTGCGGTAACCAAGGACCCCGACAAGTTGAAGGCAGAACTGAAAAAGGAGATGGAGAGAGAACTAGGAGTAAATGTCGAGATTAACTGGGTAAAGGAAGAAGAGATACCCAGGCCGGTCCCACACAAGATCGCCAAATTCGTGGACCTAACAAAGGGCTAAAAAATATAGATTTTTAACATTCTTTTTCTATTTTGAATCATGGAAATAGTTTAAATGTGGTTAGATTACTCCTTCCTTCTCTAGGTTCTCTATTTCTTCTTCGTTGTATCCTAGTTCTTTTAGTACTTCGTTCGTGTGTTGTCCGAATAGTGGTGCGGGTGTTCTAATGGTGGCTGGGGTTTCGGAGAATTTTAGGGGGAAGGCTACGTGTAGTGTTTTGCCTTCAACTGGGTGTTCTACTTCAATGAACATTTTGCGGTGTCTGAGTTGGGGGTCTTGAATTACTTCCCCAATGGAGTAAACGGGTGTTACGCAGATATCTTGACCTTCCATTAGTTTTAGCCACTCGTCTCTAGTTTTTGTGCGCATAATTTCCCTTACTTCTGATAGTATTTTCTTTTCCTCGCTTTTTGATACAAATTGCTTGCTAATTAAATCCTCTCTACCAATTATTTTGCAGAAGTTTGCCCAAAACTTCCCCTCAATGTTTCCAAAAGCGATGAACTCTTTGTCTTTGGTTTCGTAGACATTATAGTATGCGGATTCGCCCAGTGTGCTGAGTGTTCCCTCTTCCCCTAAACTATATCCAGATATGTAGGTTCCGATGTGTAAGACGTTGAATGTTAGCACTGCGTCGGTCATTGACACATCTATGTATTGTCCCTTTCCCGTTCTCTCTCTGGCTAACAGTGCTGATACAATTGCTAGAGCAGAAAAAACACCTGAACTCATATCGGCTATTGGTATACCTGGAATTACTGGTGCTCCTGTATGTCTGCCTGTAACTCCTAGAATTCCCGCTACACTTATGTAATTTATGTCGTGTCCAGGTTTGTCAATATAGGGGCCATCCTGTCCATAGCCTGTAGTTGAACAGTATATTATTTTTGGATTAATCTTTTTCAGCTCATTATAGCCTAGACCTAGTTTTTCCATGACTCCGGGTCTAAATGTTTCAAAAACTACATCATATTTCTCAACCAGTTTCTGCACTATTTCCCTACCTTTCTCTGTTTTCAGGTTCAACTTCATACTTTTCTTATTTCTATTCAACATAAGAAACACAGCGTTTTCCTTTTTGAGGATGGGGGGAGCCCAACGCATATAATCTCCCAGAATTGGCTCCTCTATTTTCAGAACTTCAGCCCCCATATCAGCTAAGAGCAGCGTGGCATAGTTGAAAGGCAGAAGCCTCGAAAAATCCAAGATTCTTACGCCATCCAGTGGCCCCAATCAATTCACCTCAAATGTTTAAAATGGTGTCTCACCATCAGTTAAATATTTGTATCCCTAAGCTCGGACAAAATTTGTTTAACTCTTTAATCTAAGGGTACTGTCGGCTTCTTGGGTTTTAGCTCGACGTTGCCACTATAAGCTTTATAAATTTATGTATTTATGTTTCTACAGCTTGTCAAAGGAAGGGTGTTTTTGTTTTGGAAATTTTGGATTCTCTAATTAATTGTGGTTTAACAGAGAAGGAGGCGGAGTTATACCTTTGTATTTTGGGGTCAAAGAAGGGTGGCTTGTCTGCCAGGGAGATTTGTAACGTTTTAGATTTTTCAAGACAGATGACTTATAGGCTTCTCAGGGAACTGATTCAGAAGGGGTTTGTCACCCAAACTCTTGAAAGGCCCAGAAAATACAGAGCCGTCAATCCATTGAATGTCCTAGATTCATTGATTAATATGAAAAGACAGCAAATAACTCAGATGGAGAAAATTAAGCCCAGTCTAGAGAAGCTGCTTTCAAGCGTTGAAAATTATGAGGTTGAGAATCCTGAGTTTCGTTTGATTCACCATCGTCAGAACATTTACAACGCGATGGCTGACATGGTTCTGCGTGCCAGGAAACGCGTAGACCTTTTAACAGATGAGAATGGTTTGTATCTCTGCTCCCTTTTCGGGTTAACTGACATTTTTAACGAAATTTGTGAGAACGGGGTTTATGTGAGGCTTCTCACAAAGATCACACCAAAAAACTCTGAAATTGTGAAGAGTATTAATCCAAAAATCCGTGTAAAGCATGGATTTCATCCCGATCAGAACATCTTGATTGTTGATGATAAGCACCTTTTAACATTTATTCAAATCGACGACGTTAGAAAGATGAAATCAAAAGCGGACTCCGCATTCTTCACAACTTCTCACACATTCATCACTCAGCAGGGCAAAATTTTCAACTATTTCTGGGAGAACGCCCTAGACATAAAAACTAGACTAGCCGAAGTGAAGCTTGGGGAAGAGTACCAAATACAACCTCTAATAGGGGAGAGAAACCTAATAAAAAAGATGGCGGAATTTCTAAAAAACGCGGAAAGTGAGGTTCTAGCATTCTTTTCGATTAAATATCTGTCCACATACGCACTAAGATTCCTCAATTTTATAACAGAAGAAAACATACCAGGAGAAATAATTCATCTACTCTTACCTCCAAACTACTATGAACCAAAATTAATGGATATGATTCTAGACCTAAAAATAAACATTCGCCAAATAGAAACCTTTAACAAGTTGTTCCTAGCCGATGACCAACCCTTACCTCGAATGGTAATATATGATGCAAGGACAGCCGTAGTAATGCTCGAAGACCTCCCTGACTCCCCAGCTCTAGACGCAGGATTCTGGACAACCCACAAAAAATATGTCTCCAAACTACGAGAAAAATTCTTGGAGGTCTGGAAACACTCCAAATCTCTAACATAGAGCCATAAAATCCAGATTTTAAGGTGCAGCCCGCCCAAATATCAGATTTACTAAAAGTCGCGAAAAATCCTTTTTGAACTTAATTTGGAGTAACGTCGCTCCAAGTAAATATAGTGTTCCTCAAAAGTTTTGCGACTAACTGGAGGAAAGAATCAAATCTTTCTTCTGAAAATTTATTTTTTGGTGGTGAGTATGGCTCTTCAAGGTGATGAGGGGCTCCCACGGACTTTAGCGAAGAAGTGTAAGGAAGCCAGAGAGAAGATACACTACCTGGCTCTACACGCCCCAAGCAAAGGCTAAACAGTCTCTTTGGCGGCGGATGTATTCTGCGCGGATGAAGCTACTATCTATCGCTGAATAGGAAAGATGGCGGGTGGAAAGGAACATCGCCGACCAGCCCAAAGAAGGAAAACCCCAAAACTACACAAGAAGGATAAAGAGGAGATAAGGAAGCTTGTGGAAGAAAATGATCCCAAAATACATGGGGTTAACGCTAAGGGTTTGGGACTGCCGAGAACTAAGCCTATACCTCCTCAATATATGGAAAAACTGTCTCCCAAGAAACAATAAGACGGTGCCTTAGAAATATGGGAGCCCGCTACGTCAAGGCGGAAATCAAGTACGCGGAGGCGGATGAGGATGAAAATGGAGAACTTCGCACAGCTTTTTCTCCAAGATCTGGCTTCCAAACCGGACTCCGCAGTCGTCCCCTTCCAGGATAAGACGGCTGTGGGTGCTCTCCAAAAAAGGGTTACGGGTGGACTTGGGAGAGATTGGTGGTAAGCCCCTCAGACTGACAGGAGGAGGATGAACTGCTTCGGGGCTGAGAACCCCCCTTTGGGGGGAGAATAATCCAGATGGCTGCCAAGGAAGCTAAGGCTCCCGCCTTCACAAAGTTTCTAAGAAGGGTAATAAGAGAGTACTCTAAAGGGAGTATATGGCTTTACACAGATAATCTGCCGGTGCACAAATCCAAGAAGGGTGAAAAACTTCCTACAAAACCACCCCTCCCGGGTAGAGTTGAGGTTTCTACCAGCCTACTCCCCCGACCTCAACCCCCAGAACCAGTGGTGGAAATTTTGAGAGGAGGAAGCTTCTGAACAATCGTTATTTTGCAACCCCTCACCAACTCGCAACAGCCATCAGTTGGTTCGGGCGCAACACACCACCCAAAACGCGCCACAAGCATAAGCTCACCCACAGCCATAGAGAACCTCCTCGTACACCAAAAATAAAAGCTCGCATTACCTTTGTGGAGCGCCACAAATAAACAACTAAACCGCTCACCCCTCTGCTACCCGCATCACAAAAGCTTTAGAGAAGCTAACAAAAAGAAATTTACATTCCTAAATTATAACTAACGCTCGCAAAATAAGATAGGAAAAGAATTAAAAAAAGGGTCGGTGCAAAGGGAAACTTAATCAGTGGAACCTAGTTGGCAAGTTGAGCATATAATTATAGTTACTGGAAAATATTGGATGTCTTTTTTGGTGATATGCGCTAAGATTCCTTTCCTATTACGAGGTCTATGTTCTTCACTTTTGCCATCCTTTTCATTTCCTTGGCCACGTTACTTGGAGCCGTCAAAACACGTAGAAAGAGGTATCGGGGTTCCTTCTTGTATTTCTTCTTTGCAACTTCAACCTTTCTCAAAAGCTTGGATATTTCCTCAACACTCCCAGCGTAGGCAGTAACCTCCCCAACTATCAAAGGTTCCTCACTGAAAAGATTTATCTCTTCCCCATCTACTACTGCCTTATCTAAACTACTCCCTACCGGAAGAATTCCCCGTTCTCTAAGATAACCACTCATCCAAACTTTCACAAACTCCTCTAAGCTAACCCCAGCAAACACTCTCATAGAATCAAAACCCACAAAAAGTTCAGACCGTAGCCCCTCCACGCTTTGCCTAAGATCTACATGACCCTTCTCCAACAACTCAATTCTACTCAACATCTTGTTAAAATCTTCCCTCATCTTGTTAAAATCTTCCCTAAGCCCCTTAATCTCCTCCCAAATTTTACTCTGTTCCTCCCTAAGCCCCTTAATCTCCTCCCAAATTTTACTCTGTTCCTCCCTAAGCCCCTTAATCTCCTCCCAAATTTTTGTTTGTGTTGACTGGTAGGAGTCCATTCTACGGGTTAGTTCCTCTAGCCCGAGGTAACCTAGGACAGTATATCTGAATTCTTCGTCCCTCTTCAAAAGTTCCAAAAATTCTTCCCGGAGACCCATAGGAATACAGAAACACTTACCAAATATAAACATTAAGGAGAATGTAGAGGTGAAGCATGACCAGAGGGATATGAACCAGTACCAAAAAAAGAAGGAGATCTATTGATGAGAGGATCAATGAGAGGAACTTGTAAAATTGATGTTTAAAAAAGAGTATTTAATATTAACTCCGATTCTGCACTTTCGGTTTATTTTTCTTTTTTCAGTGTAATTCGCAATTCTGTGGGGAGCCTTGGAAGATTTTCCAGATAGTTTTTAGCAAAGCTTCGAAACTATAACAGAATACAATTTAGTATCTGAGAAAAATGGGAAAATCAAAAAATTTGCAGAGGATGTGGGAAGTGGTTTGTATAGAGAACGATGAAATGGTTCAAAACAGTTTCCGAGTATTCCATTGAGGCACTAAAGAAGCCAAAAAAATAAAATAGCTTATGATTTATCTCGTGGGCATCATTCTGAGTTATACTTTCGAAAATGAGGTTTATTTCAGATTCTTTTCATCGGCGGTTAATGTTTTTATCTTAACTGTTCTAAAATTTTATACCGGTAGGACTTACGCGGTTAGTCGGGTGTTTGTTTGGGTCTTGTGGTGGATTTGACTTTTTAGCCTAATTTTTCTATTTTAA
>Ga0185342_1000307_pt1 | contig 26246 bp, 31 predicted proteins | sample ConPoolayeEmetaG_FD_128045 | JGI IMG/M metagenome (GOLD analysis project Ga0185342, IMG submission 128045) | Hot spring microbial mat communities from California, USA to study Microbial Dark Matter (Phase II) - Cone Pool mat layer E metaG... ... | reverse complement strand
ATTTTTATTATTTTGCGCTTTTATTCTATCACATGAATTCTTTAAGAACTCCGCTTATATCCTGCTTCTCCACATTCACAGGAGGGTGCGTTCTTGCCCATTCTTTGCTTTCATAAAGAGAGGGCTTCTCAACCTGGTAGAAAACGCCTATTGGGAATTTTGTAAAATTGCTTTCATAAGGCTCCATCGCCTTTTCAAAAGCTTTCTGCCAATCCGTCACATCATGATGCGCGTCCTCCAATTTATACGTCCTCTCCCTCCACCAATCATAAGTGTTGAGCGAATTCCATGTTACGCAGGGCTGGTAGATGTTCACAAAAGAAAATCCTTTGTGGAGTATTGCTTTTTTCATCACTTCCTTCATGTGCGGGATGTCGCCGGCGAATGTTGAAGCGACAAACGAAGCGCCCAGGAGGAGCATCATCGGAATCTGTTTTATTGGTTCTACGGTATTTCCTTGCGGGGTTGTTTTTGTTTTCATTCCCTTCATGCTTGTCGGAGAAACCTGGCCGGTTGTAAGGGCATAGAGCTGGTTGTCCTGTATAAAATAATTTACATCGTGGTTTCTTCTTGCGGAGTGGACAAAATGCTGGGTTCCCTCGCTCAGGCCATCCCCGTCTCCGGCTATTGCAATAACAAGGAGGTTTGGGTTTGCGAGCTTTATTCCCTCTGCCAACGGAAGGGGCCTGCCATGGATCCCCTCGTATCCGTATGTTCTTATGTAGTGCGGGATTTTGCTTCCGCAGCCAACTCCGGATACGATAACGGTTTCGCTCGGTTTTTTGCCAAGCTCTTGAAGGGCTTGTTTAAGTGCTAGGAGGATGGGGAAGTTTCCGCAACCAGGGCACCATTGGGGCTTTTCGGGAATATCAAAGCTCATCCGCTCACCTCTGTTTTTTCTTTTGCTTCTTCTGCCTTTTTTCTTTCCTGCTCTTCGTATTTGTAAGGGTAGTAGAACTCGTAGTTGTCAAAACCTTCTTTTATTACTATTTTTCTCCTTCCGTTCATCGCTTCTTTTACTGCCATGGCCAACTGCTCGGGGAAGAACTGCCTTCCTGTGTATTTCAGGATAGTTGTGTCGAATTCAATTCCGGTTTCCATTTTCAGAAGCTTCGCGAACATTCCTGTGGAGTTGTTTTCCGCGATGACCTTTTTTCCGTTTCCGATTGCGGCCGCAACCTTTTCCTTATTAAGCGGGTAGAGCCAGGAGAAATGCACAACTTTTATCTCTATTCCTTCGGATTTGAGGAGTTTTTGGGCCTCGAGCGCAGGTCCTTTCTGGCTCCCCCAAACAGCGAGGGTAAGTATCCCGTCTCCATAAACATTCGGAGCCCAGCTCTCTTCCAAAATTTTCTCCAGCTTCTTTGCCCTTTTGTTCACCTGTTCAGCGCGCATGTCAAAATCCTCTGTTGTGAAGGAATCCTCCCTGTGCTCGTAGCTTGTCGCGACATGCTCGCCGTTTTCCATCCCTGGGAACGTTCTTGGAGAGACCCCGTCGTCGGTTATCATGTATCTGTGGAACCTCTCCCCCTCCGAGAGTGGCGCAAGGTTTTTAGCAACCCTGCCCCTGTCGATCGTTATTTTTTCTGTGTCGAAAGAATCAACAGTATAGTGGCTTTCTGCAAGGAATTTATCCGAAAGGATAAAAACAGGAAACTGGTATTTTTCGGCGAGGTTGAACGCCTCTGCTGTTTGATAGAAGCATTCTTCAACATCCCCCGGAGCGAGTATTATTCTTAAAAACTCCCCCTGGCTTGCGCCGATCACCTGAAAAATGTCTGCCTGCTCTGTCCATGTCGGCATGCCTGTGCTCGGCCCGACCCTCTGGGCGAGGTAGAAAACCGATGGCGTCTCTGCGAGAGCGGACATGCCGACGCTTTCCGTCATAAGGGCAAACCCTCCGCCGCTTGTGCCAACCATTCCTCTTGCACCGGCGTAAAAAGCTCCTATCATCATTTGGGCAGCTGTGATCTCATCTTCTGTTTGAACGACAACTATTTTTTCTTTCTCTTGGTTTTGAACAAGAAAATGAAGGAGGTTCGTCGCCGGGGTCATCGGATATGCAGCGTAGAATTTCATCCCTGCGGCTATCGCGCCTATGCCTGTAGCTTCGTTTCCTGAGATGTAGAGCTTGGGCTGGCCGACGGGTTTTATGTCTATTGGTGTTTTAGCATTTTTCATTACATATTCATACGCAACCTTTGCCGCGGCGATGTTTTTGTTGACTACCTCTTCTCCCTTTCTTGAAAACTCCTGCCGGATCAATTCATTAAGCATCTCAACGGGATATTTCACAAGGCCGATCATCGCACCGAGAAGAAGGACGTTCGCCATTTTCGGCTCTGCGTTCGCTTCTTTCAACAGGCCGAGAACCGGCAGTCCGCATTTTATTATGTCCTCCCTTATTTCTACTCCCGACAGGTCTATGGCGGAGTCGTAGAGAAGAATTCCGTCCTTCGAGAGAGAATCTTTGTGAAATTTTACGCTGTTCTTGTTCAGCGCAACTACGATGTTTGTGTATTTTGAAGGGGAAAGCACTTTCTCATCGCTTATCCTTATTTGGTAGGAGTTGTGCCCTCCTCTTATCAGTGAGGGGTATTCGGGGTAGCCGAATACATAATAGCCGCCGCGCGTGAAAAGTTTTCCGGCTGTTCTTCCGATAACCATTACTCCTTCTCCTGCAGCCCCGCCTATCTTGAATGAAAAATCCATGCTATCCTCTCTCGTATTTGGAGGGAATGTTTTTAAAAGTAGCGAAAGCTAAGTCGGCAAAAAACGAACAAACATTTTAAATCATTTTCGCACATAAATAAAAACATGAAAATATTGGTCGGGATTGCGCTTGCAATGCTGCCGGTTGTAAAGCCAACAATAGAGAGGAGGTTTACTCAAATGACCGTCCAGGACTCTCTTATTGTCGAGGAGTGGAAAAAGACGATCATGGAGAAAAAGCAACCGCTCAACATAGACTCGCTCACAGCCGAAAAGGAGGTTTTGATATTCGGAGAGAACCATGAAAAGAGCTTTCAGAGGTATTTTCTCGCTTCGAGGATGCTGGAATTTTATAAACGCGGGTATTCCTGTTTATGCCTAGAGATGCCCTCTGATTTGCAGGAAAAACTTCATTTCATGAGGATGATCGTAAAGTTAAGAAAGATGGGCGCTGAGGTAAGCCAGGGGGAGGAGATGTTTCTAAATTTTTTGAGGTTTCATTACTCCGAGGAAACAGCGCAGAGTATGTACGTTTTGATAGACGCGGCCTATTCTGCCGGGATGGAGGTTTATGCCATAGACGTTCCCTCCTCTCAAAAACCTCAGCCGTACAACTACCCGGCCTGGCTTATAGATGAGCGGGAGGAGTACATGAGAAAAAGGATAGGTGAAATAATGCAAAAAGGCGAAAAGCCCATAGTTCTTGTAGGAATGATGCATTACAGATTGGCCGGCTATCTTGATGGTCGGTTTGTGTCTTTTCCTTCTTCAGATAGCCTAGATTATTTTTATAAGGCGACAGAAAAACTCAGCATAACAGACACATTCATGATTCAGGATGGAAGGTTCTCTATTGTATTTCTTCCCGATAGTAAATAGTTTCAGCTTTGAAAGCCCTTCCTTCCCTTCTAATTATTAGGTTAAGCAGGAGCATGTTTTTTTGCGCTACGCACCACATTTCAGCTGTCATTCCGAGCTCGTCCACTATCTTTGTGTCCGCACCGGCATCTAAAAGAATCCTCGCGATTTCGGAGTGCCCGAATATGCAAGCGTATATAAGCGCTGTTCTTTTATAGCTGTCCTGCGCGTTCACATCTGCTCCGGCTTCGAGCAGGATCTTTACTGCCTGCACGCCCCCGTCCATAGCCGCGCCTATAAGGGGCGTCATACCGTAGATATCCCTCATCTCAAGCGCGCTTCTATTCTTGGCGAATTTTTTTATTTTCTCTACATCGTTCTCTCTGACCGCTTCGAGCAGGTTTTTGGGGCCGGCAGGGCCGTGGTTTTTATAAACCATTTTTATTCACCTTGTATAACTATTGTGTGTAGAAATGTTTTTAAATGTTTATGTTAGATAATGGCTAAATGTGAAAAAGAGAAAGAATGGTTTGAGAACTAGAATTACTGCTTTAGTATTCCTTTCAGCTCCTTCCAATAGAACATCGGCCCGTGGAGGCAGACGAGCTTCCCGCCAAGAGCGCAGCTCCCGCATATTCCTATTCCGCATTTCATGTGCCTTTCCATCAACAGCTGAGCGTTTATGCCGTACCTTTCAGAAATCTCTCCGACGGCAAGAAGCATCGGCTCAGGCCCGCACGCATAGACATTCTTGTACTTCCTTGTTTTTAGTTCTTTCTCAAGAAGCTCGGTGACAAAACCCTTGTGGCCAAATGTTCCGTCGTTTGTTGCGTATTCAACGCTTTTGTTTTTTATGAAAATCAAATCATCCTTTGTTTTTGCCCCCACAAGGAGTTTTATTTTTGTTTTCCCGGAAAGGAACCCGACGGGCGCAAGACCGTATCCGCCAACAACCCCTATTCCGTTTCCTTTTTTAATCTCAAACCCCCTCCCAAAAGGACCCCGGACAAAAATTTTGCTTCCTTTTTTTAATGAGGCAAGAGAACTGCTAACCTTTCCAACCTCCTTTACAATAAGGGTGAGGGGGGAGTCGTATGCAACCCCATAAGGTTTCTCCCCTACTCCAGGAAGCCAAACGAGAACAAACTGGCCTGGCGACGCAGGGAGTTTGCCGTCAAAAACAAGTTTTGCTGTATTTGTATTCAGCATGGCCTTCTGCTTCAGGCTGTATATTCCGTATATCATCCTACCATCCTTATCTCTTCAATTTTTTTGTACCTCTCCTTTTTCATGAATTCTTCGAGCTCCTTCGCTATCTGGGAGATCGCATTGTATCCTCTGTAATAAAAGGCAGAGCCGACCCCGACTGCGTTTGCGCCCGCCATCAGCATTTCCGCCGCATCCGTTCCGGTTGTTATCCCTCCAACTCCGATGATAGGAATCTCAACCGCTCTTCTTATCTCATAAACCTTCGCAAGAGCTATCGGTTTTATGTACTTTCCGGAAAGTCCTCCGAATTTGTTCGTAAGGATGGGCATCCTTGCCCTCGGATCTATTGCCATCGCCTTTACCGTGTTGATCGCGGTTATTCCATCTGCACCGGCCGCTTCTGCTGCCTTTGCGATTTCGGCTACATCGGCGGCATTTGGGGTAAGTTTTGCAAGCACGGGAATCTTTGTGACTTCTTTTACTCTTCTGACAATTTCTGCGGTTTGGCTTGCATCTGTTGCGATAATTTTTCCATCTACATTCGGACAGGAAAGGTTTAGCTCGATCGCGAATGGTTTATATCTATTTAATCTTTCAGCAACATACGCAAAATCTTCCTTGCTTCTTCCGACTATACTTACGATCAGCGGCGCTTCCGCCTTTTCTATCACTTTCTCAATTTCGTCGCTGAATTCCTCTATTCCGGGATTGCTAAGTCCGACAGCGTTTATCACGTAATCTTCTGCAAGAACGGTTGGGTTCTCGTGGCCCTTTATCGGTTCCTTGCTCACGGATTTGCAGGTAACAGCTCCTGCCTGCTTTGAGATTTCTATGAGCGTTGAGGCTGCTGAGCCGAGAATTCCTGAAGCTAGAATAAAGGGATTTTTCAGTTTTTTTCCAAACAGCGTGGTTTGGAGCATGGGGGTATTTTCCAGCCAACAATTAAAAACCTTAAGGTTTAAAAACACTAGGATACATAAAAATAAACATTATGAGGTTTAGCAAACTTTTTATTCTTGGGGGGCTTTTAGCCGCAGGGCCGGGAATTCCGCTACCGGCGCAGATTTCTGCAAAGGAGGTAATAGTCGATTATGGAAAGATCGATGAGCTCGACAGCCTAAAAACAGAGATTATAAGAAAGATGGGGGAGGGGGATTATAGAAGGCTCAACGCGATGAAGGCGCTTATTGAGATGAATAAAAGCACTGAAAGAGTACCCGGCCCTTTTGGAGAAGAAAGGGTGGTTAGGTTTGAAAGTGTAGCAAACTACTTACAAGAGGCTGGAATTTTTGAATTGAAACTTGATACAGGCGGATATCGATTGGAGTGGAGCGAAGAAGCAAAGAGGTTTTTGGAGAATAAGGGATACACGCCTGAGAATGTTGGAAGGGGGATAATTGAGAGGTGGCAGAAAGACCAACCTATTGGAATGCCTTATTATGGAATATTCAAAATCATGGCTGAACAGGTTGCGGAAACAAAAAATCCGGAAGAAGATGCAGAAATTCTTATAAGAAAAGCTGGGGAGAATTATGTTATAATGACGGAGGCGATTAGTCGTATAAGTATGCATGCGTATTTGGTTAATAGAGGGGGCATTGTTGATTATATGGGGCGGTATAATCAAGCGAATAAAGGAGATTTTCCGTACATTGTTTTAAGAGGGGACAGTATTTTCATTGTTAACGAGCCACCGAAAAATCTTCTAGCACAACCTAAGCCACCTCCCGAGCAAAAACCGACCAAACCACAACCACAGGGCGGGAAAAAACCGACGACAGAAAAAGGGCAACAGGTGAAAAAAGACAAAGAAGAAGTTGTAGAGCAACCTCAACCCCAAGAGCCGGTTGATACTGTAAGCGTTTTTTGGGGAAATTCTGAAAACGCATTTAATAAAAAAAACTATGCTGAAGCGATAGAACATTACGAGACTGCTAAAAAAGCGCGTGAAGAAAAATTAAGGGAATATGGTGTTAGACCAAACGCAGACCCGCTGGCATTATATTTTGAGGGATGCATAAAATTGTGCCGAGGAATCAAAACACAGGCAACTGATAGTTCAACATACGCAGAGAAAAAGGACTTATATGAAAAAGCAATTTCATATTTTAGTTCTGTTTTAGAAAAGCCAAACCCATACTCAGAGTGGGCGATGCAAAAGAAGGGTGTATGCGAAGCAAACTTGAAAAAGCTCCAAGAAAGTATATGGGGAAAAAAGGAAAGAGCTGACTCTTTGTTCGTAAATGCTTACCACAGCGCGGACCCGGAGAAAGCTTTCGGAACATTCAAAGAAGCATTAAAAATATATCTTGAACTCAAAAAAGAATACGGAAAAATGAAGAATGCGGAAAAGGAAAAGGAGATGCACGGTCTTGTTGAGAAGGCATTAGAAGGAATGGAAAAGAAACTACAGGATGTTATGCTTCTCGTGAACAACGCAGAAAAGCAGGGCGAGTACGAGAAGGCGATTAGGTATTATGAAAAGGTTATCGAGGGGTATTTTGAAATAGCAAAGGCTTACAAAGATATAGGGGAGAATGAAAACGCAGACTTATCAGAAGGAATGATAGTTAAGGTGCTAATAAACATGGGTTATGTAGCAGAAAGGGCAGAAATTGAAGGGAGATATGGGGAGGCGGTTAAGTATTATGAAAAGCTTGCTGAGGTATATTCTAAATTGGCAAAATGGACAGAAAAACCAGACAACAAAAAATACTACAAAGAACAAACGAAAAAATACAAAGAACAGGGAGATAAGGTCAAAGAAAAACAGCGGAAATTTAATACTGCTGAAGAAAAAAAACAACATGCTAATAGTTTGATAGACGAAGCGAAATATTTCGAAGCAATAGAAATTTTAGAAGAAGCGAAGAAATTGTTTGTTGAATTAGGGGCAGGGGATAAGGTGGATGAATGCGATGACCTTATAACGTTGGCAAAAGAAAAGAACATAGAAAAAATGTATGAAAGAATTGTTGAAGGAACGGGAACAACGCTCGGAGGGTATCTTATCCAGCAGGGAATCGATAAGGGGGAATGGAAAAAAATCGTTGAGAGGATAGGGAAAGAAGGAATCAATGAAAATGGAGCAATAAAGAGAGAGTATTTGGAAAAAATATTTGGCCAGCACTATCATGAGAAAGGAATGGAGGCTATGCAAAAAGGTAGCAAGGAAGATGCTTTGGAGTATTTCTATAAGGCTCAGAAGTTTGGGGTTGATGAAAAAGAGAGTATAGAAAGAGCAGAGCTGGCTGAGTACCACGATGTTTTAGAGCTGATAGAAAAATATCCGAATGCAAGCGCAGAATTCGATAAATTGCCTATTGAAGATAAAAAATATGTATTAAAATCAATCGCTGATGGGGTTAGAAAATTAATGGGATCGGGGGTTATTCTCACTGACAAAGACCTAGTAGAATTGATAAATGCTCAATTGAGAAATAAAAAATAAAGACAGGGTTATTTATTTGAACTTATGCGGATAGCGTTTTTTGTAGTAGGGGAAAATAACTTTTGTGAGTAAGGAGTATACGTCCGGAGCGAACAATCTAGCTAGCTCATTATTAGATACTTCAATATATTCTCCGTCTTCTTTTTTCAGTCTGGTACTCCCTTTCAAAAAATCCCAGGCGGCAAAAACCCTATTCACTATACTGGTATCGGCAAGCTCTCTTTTAATGATCACATCGAGCTTCTCTGTCTTATTGCCGTTAGGGTCGCATTCAATATCGACATTTTCTGCTTTATAAATAGAGCGGACAGAGTCGATTGCAAGCACTAGATCAATATTCGCAGGCAGGCCAACAGGGTAGTAGAGGGTCATGTAAAAGCGGTATAAAAACTCTTCTGAGTTTGAGCGGGAGGACTGCAACTCGGTAAGATAGGATTCGACGCCGCTCTTCTTTTCACTTGCCACTTCTTGTATCTTTCTCCACGCATATAAAACATCTATCAATTCTTGGTCTATCGGCTTTCCTGGGAGAGGTTGACGCATTTTCGCACCGAAGAAAGTGGCGGCGGCGTTGAACCTCTGCCAGGCCTCGGGGTCTTTTGTGTAGATGTAGTTGGGAGAAGGAATTCTCACAACATGTGTGCCGCTATAATCCGGCAGTTTGATGGAAATACCTGCTGAATGTGTGGATAAGGTTTGGAGGGCATCGCGAACGAATTCTTTTTTATTTTTTAAATATTGCTCAGCATCTCTTGCATTCTTTAACATTGCGGAATCATCCTCTCCTTTGAAGCGGTAAATGCCGTTGCCATCTATATATCCGAAATCTAGAAGCCTGGCGATCGTAGTATCCAGCGCCCCCAGCGCCTCGCCTATCCCTCTCCTGTCGATGCACGCCGGATCCCATGCGAATCTTCCTACATCATCATGAATGGACAACAAAAACGTTGCTGTTTTTTGAACATCGGGAAAGGTCCGGGGAATTTTTGATGGTCCTTTAACGGCATCGAATTTATACTCATAAATTGTATCGGGGACAAAAGTTTTGCTCGCCACAACCTCTATTGGGCTCACCGTGTAGGTTTTCAAACTATCCTGGTCTGTTTCGCGAGCAGAAAGTTTGCTTACAAGAGGATTTTGCACAAAAAACCAAGCAAGAGCAGTGCCGATGGAGGCGGATTTAATCGATGCTGAAAATCCGAGTTTAAATCTTACCATACTACTAATTTCTACAACAAAGCATTTAAAAAGTTAGTGGCAGTTGCAGATAAAAAGCGTTCTTATCCCATCCGAAGAGTTTTTGCAGGAGTAGTTGAGCTGAGGAGTTTGGCCGTAGAAAACAAAAAGGGCGTAATCAAGCTCTTCCGGGCATTCAAGCTCGGCGAGCTTTTCCATCGCTTCTCCTTTGCTGAGCTGAGGCGGGATGGGGGTGCAGGCAAAGGTTATGTTTTTTGAGTAGAGGTATTGGACGGAAGGATAGCGGAAGGAGGAGTGGATCGGATAGAAAGCGTTTTGGGAAGAAAAGAACTCCATCGTTCCCATTCTCGCGTCGTTTATCTGCATAATGTTTAGCTCAGCTGCAGGGGGAAGGAAAAGGAGGGTTCCGATTGAGAGGAGCAGAAATAGGGAGGCGAGATGGAATGGTTTTTTTACCGAGCCGGAGAATATGCTGAAAACAAGGAGGAGAACGACAAAAATATCTATGCATAAATCTGCAAAAATAGGAAGCTGGAACCTCTGCCAGAGCGCCGGAGAAGCGTAGAAGAGGGTGGCGTTGAGGAGGGGGAAAAGGGCTAATAGGAAAAGGAGTTTTTGAGGGATTGTTTTGAACTCTATTGCGTGAATGAAAAAGAAGAGAAGGAAGGCATACGAAAGGATGAGTTGTGGGGAGAAAAGGAAATATCCCTGACAGCCAAAATATTCAGGAGGAGCAGAGAGGGTTGTAAAGAGTTTGAACATGAAGGGGAAGGAGAGGAGGAAAGGAAAGAAAAGGGTGAGAATGTTGGAGTATTGTTTTTTGAAGAACAATTCGATAGAATGAAAAAACATGAAAAATATCGCGACAACGGGCTGGGAGAGAAATGCGAGGAGGGAGAGAACAAACTGCTGCCATGGTTTTCTGTAGGATAATATGGCGATGGAGAAAATGAGCGCAAAAGCCTGCCTCATCCTCCATGTGAAAGGAAAAAGCGAGGAGGTGAAGGGGTTTGTAAGGAGGAGAGCGACAAGTGCGAAGCCGATGAGATTCGGGAATCTTTTAAGTATAAAAAGCGCGATGATAAGCTCGGCTAGGATGGAAAGCAAGCCGACCGCGTAAATGGGCGGAAGAGGGATGAGGGAGCCGAGAAACGAAACAACCGGCGGGAGGGACCCGAAAAAATAGTATTCCCCAAACTGGAAGTTCGGAACATGCCCAAAAAAACCATAATCGTGGAAGGATTTTATGCTTGCGGCAGTGTCGGGGAAATCTGGAAGGGAAGAGAATATATCTTTTGTAAAGAAGGAGTATAAAAAAACAATTAGGTAGACCAAGAAAAGAGCTGCGAAAATTTTTTTGAACATGAGAAAGGAGTTATATATAAAGTTTATAAATGTTCTTAATCTAAAGTTTGAACGGTGGTCGTGTGGCAAATGAAATAGCAGTAATATCATTTGCACTTGGGGTGCTGCTTATTGTATATGTATTGTACAGAATTCTGTTTAGAAAAACAAAAGTTGAAGAGTACAAAATACCGGAGTACCACGAATTCGAAGAGCAGGAATCTATAGAAGAAGTAAGCGAAGCACTCAAAAAAATGGGAAAAGGAAGGCATAGGATAGTTTTCGAAAAAGAGGAGCCTGTAGAGAAAAAGAAAATCCCTGAGCCGCGTGCGGAAGTAAAAGAGTATATTAAACCAAGCGATAAACTGTACGATGTTCTTGAGAAATATCCACACCTCGTCAGTGAATTTGTTGAGGCAGGAATTAAAGGGGTTCAGAACCCGGTTGTAAGAAGGGCGTTTGGGAAGAGGACAACTGTTGCTGAGGCTTGCAAGCAGGCGAAGATAGATTTTGAGGATTTCGTTTATAGCTTGAACAAAAGACTTAGTAAGGAACTTAGTGGGAAAGGCGGCTGAAAGCAAAAAATCAGAGGGAAAGAATAACTTTCCCTCCGAAATTCTCTATTTCCAACTCCACCCCTTCAAAAAGGGAATAAATTTCGCGGGGGGTGAGGTTTGAGACATCTATTCTCATAGTTTCACCGAAATGTTGATTTTTTCAGTATTTAAAAAGGTGGAGGGACCTCGGTTCCAGTGTAACTATGGTTACATAAGGCTTCAACAAGGTTTTTAAGCGCTTTTGAGGAATTTTTCTCATGCCAGAAAAAATCCTCATTGTTGCCGGAAGCAAGAGCGACGGGGAGATAGTAAAAAAAGTTGAGGAAACTCTTAAGGAGCTGGGAATAGAATATAAAGTTGAGTATGCATCTGCCCATAGGGAGCCAGAGAAGGTCGAGAAGATTGTAAAAACAACATTTGCAGACGTAATAATTGCTGTTGCAGGACTGAGCGCAGCTCTACCGGGGTTCATAGCAAGCAAAACCCACTTGCCTGTTATAGGAGTGCCAGTAAGCGCAAAGCTTATGGGGCTGGATGCATTGCTGAGCATAGCGCAGATGCCCCCCGGGGTTCCTGTCGCAACCGTCGGGATAGATAATGGAAAAAATGCTGCATTGCTCGCTGCCAGAATCCTTGCTGTTTCGGATAAAAAAATTGAGAAAAAACTCCTTGGGTACGGAAAAAAATGAAAGTAAAACCTAGGCTGAACGATTTTCTGAAAAAGCTTAAGAGAGGGCCAGCGGTTGTTCTTCCAAAAGATATAGGGGCGATCGTTGCATACGCTGGAGTATGCAAAGAAAGCCTTGTGGTTGATGTAGGCGGCGGGAGCGGGTTTTTGGCTCTAAGCCTAGCAAGGATAGCAAAAAAGGTTGTTAGCTATGAAAGGAGAGAGGAGTTTGCCGAAATAATAAGAAAAAATGCTGAAAGGACTGGAATAAGGAATGTTGAAGTAAAGGTGAAAGATGCTAAGGAAGGAATCGAAGAAAAGGATGTAGATGTAGTAACGATGGATACCCCCGAAGCGGCTTTGCTTTTGGAGAATGTTTATTCTGCATTGAAAAAAGGCGGGTATGTTGTTGCTTATTTACCGAACATAGAGCAGGCGAAAGAGTTTTATTTGAAGGCTGAAAATATTTTTGAAGAGGTTTTCATGCTTGAAAACATTGTGAGGGAGTATGAAGTAAGGGAGAAAGGAACACGGCCGAAGCATTTTGGGTTGTTGCATACGGCGTACCTTGTTTTTTGCAAAAAATAGAAAAACAAGAAAAAAACGAAACATTTTTAAACACTAAATTACATAATTATAAAACGTGGGAATATGGGTGGAAATACAAAAAGGATTATAAATAAAATTATGGTTGGGGTTGCATTAGCTTCTGCGCCGTACCCTTCAACCCTAATAGCTAAGGAAAAAGAAAACCACGCTGAAACCCAAACAAAAGACAAAAAAGAGAAGTACTGGGAAATTATTAAAACAGCAAAAGATGGGGGGAGCGTTGATATAAATGAATTAAGAGAAGCGATAGAAAACATAGCGGCAGCTGCAAAAGGAGAGAGATACCTTGACTTTGCATCTCAGGAATATAAAAGCGTAGCTGACGATGTCTATGCTGTATATTATGGCGGGTGGAAAAACAAAGGTTCGCAGGATGAGGTTAGGGTTGAATTCCTAAAGGGAATGGCAATCGTAGATCCAAAAAAAGCGGCAAGAGAAGTTGAAAACGCGATAAACGATAAGAATAAGACAATAGCGATCGGAGCGATGGAGGCAGCCATATACGTAGATAGTAAGCAAGCAGCGGTTAATATTCTTTACAGAATTTTTGACGATGAGCCAGAAATCGTTAACCAAGCGTATAAATCCCTTTATATGATGAAATCGACTCCAGATGCCCTGCCTGGTGTTATGAACACTACTGGCAAAACAGACCGTCTCATAACCTATTTAGACATAGTAGTGAACTATTATCTAATAACCAACGATAAAAAAATGGCTAATATTCTGCTTAGTGGGCTCGAGAATGAAAAAAGGGAAGAAGTGATTCCGTATATAGTAAGAGCAATAGAAAAAACAGATATTTTAAAATCTGAGAATGTAAGAAAAACTGCCCTAAACAGATTGTTGAAAGGCGAGTACCCAGACCTAATGGCTGAAATTTATGTAGAATCTATTAAAAGTGCATGCACCGAAGGTCCAACTCTTTCATCCGCCGAAATAGATTTGGCAATTGCCGAGATAAATAATGAATATGAAAGAGCAAAAGACAAAGTAAGAGGGAATATGAATATCGTTCTTGCAGAACTATATATCGCAAGAGCTTTTATTGGGAAAGATTCTCAGCTTCCATTGCAGACATTCTTAGACAGGATAAATAATGGAAAAGGCGATGAAGAAAGGGTCGGTGCGGTAAAAGGATTGGGAAGGTTGCTGGAATGGTCTGCTAATAGCAATACAAGGACAGAATACTTGAGAGTTTTATTGGATATATATAAGAATGAGAAAGAAAACACACATGTTAGGAATGCAGCGGCAGAGGGACTGGGGATAAATGCCTTTGATGAAGCTATCGGGGGCTTTATAGAAAACCTTGAAAACAGCAATGATGTCGCGCTTAGGGAAGGAACTGCAAAGGCCCTTTATTTATACAACGAGAGGAAACGTTTTACATACAATGTTGGTGGGATAGAGAAGGTTACCGCAAAAGAAATTAAAAGAATAACTGATGAAGAGTTCGCAAAAAAGAACGGAAAGGGTTCAGGAGTTGTTCTGAACTATCTTCTTATTATTCTGGGAAAAACCACATATGTTGAAAAAACAGGCAGCGCGGTAAAAGAGTACAATTCAACGAACTTTGGCATTGATAAAGATGGCAAACAAGTTCAAAAACCAGAGAAATCAATTATACCCGATGAGATCAAAGGAATGATGGAAAAAGCTGATGAAGAAATAAAAAAAGCCTACGCCGGAATATTGGAGTACTACGGGTGGCTAGCAAAAGCAAACCTCCTTACTCAAGAGGAAGCAAACAATCTAGTTGCACAAGTAGGAACAATCTACGAATATGCAAAAACTAAAAAAGGCGAAGAGAGAGCAGAGCTCTTCAAGAAAATAGTTTTTCTCTCATCTGCACTCGGAACAAACTACGGCAATTCATCATTAGGAGGGGTCGTTGCTGAAATATTGAAAGAAACGTATGTTAAGGAGCCGGATATCGCGGCCTACACATTAAGGATACTCAGAGGAGATATTGTAAAAGATGGGAAGGGGAAAGTTAGCGGTGGATTGGCAACAACCGACAGCTTTTTGAGTGTACTGAAGACATTGGAAGAACTCCCCTCAACTTCTGATGCCAAAGGAGAAAGAACGCATATAATGATGTTGATTAACGAATTAATTATAGGGTTGATGTACAGGCAAGTGAATATTCCTGTGGAAAGAGAGTGGCCATGGGAGCAGAGAACGGTCGCAGTTTTTAGAAGCACAGAAGCTTTAAGAAGGGCGATATATGGGTTTGACGTGCTGACAGATAAGCCGGCATAACTCAAACCTTTTTATACTTATTTCTTTTATATATATCACCATATCCAGAAGGGCCTATAGCTCAACGGTAGAGCACCCGACTTGCACTCGGGAGGCTGGGGGTTCAAAGAACCCTTTTCCGCCTTCGGCGCAAAAGCGTTTCATCGGAAAAGGTTTGGAAATCCCCCTGGGTCCATGCAAAATCACCCCCTCAATTTTGATAACATTATTCCCAAAACGAGTTTAGAGTAACATAAGGGGGTGGAAGCGGAAGCGCCAAGGGGAGATTAGAAATACATTAGGTTTCATGGGCTAGCGAATGGGATTTTCTTTCCTATTCTTATTTCAATCACATCTTTTGACCTGAGCTTTGTTATCTCCTGGCCGTCGAGAATAAGGCTTGCGGTTCCGTTAAAAGTGATTTTTGTTTTTTTATCCGTGATAAAAGGAAAAACAGAGCGCATGTACGGCGCAACAGGAACGAGTTCGTATGCGTTAAGAGAGGGCTGGAGGACTGCTCCGTATTCCGAAAGGGCGTATGCGGTCGAGCCGGTTGGTGTCGAAGCTATGATGCCGTCGCCTTGGAACGAAAAAAACTTTCTATCCACTGAAACATCTATTTTTAGTATTCTAAAATTCCTGGTGTGCAGAACAACGTCGTTTATCGCCCAGCCAACTTTTTTTCCATTAAGATAGATATCTAATGTGATTCTTTCTTCTGTTTTCCCTTTTAACAATCTATCGATATCTTTCCATCTATCTTTATTAAGTTGGCACACCTTGCTTTTTTCACTTCCGATTCCAACAACCTTGCCTTCTATATTTTTCTTATTGTAATAAATAGTTCCGTCTCCGCCTATGAGTATTGTTGCATCAGCGCCGCTTCCGAATTTGTAGCCCTTGCTTTCAAGCAAAAGTTTTATTTTTTTTGCAATCGTTCTAGCCCATGGCTTTTTTTTGTTGAAGAGTATTTTTACTTTCATAAAGAAAAAAAGAAAGAGAAAATTTAAAAATTAGTCCTTTATGCCTTCTGCGGTCACCCGGAAAACAACCTCTCTTTCCGGAAGGTTCGGGGAATCGACAAGCCTTGCGATCCTCTTGTCATCCTTGCTCTTTCTCAGATAAACCCTGTAAGTTGCTGCGTGCGCAAGAACATGGCCGCCTATGGGTTGGGTTGGGTCTCCAAACATTATCGCAGGGTTGTCCATCACCTGATTTGTAAAATACACCGCAATGTTGTATTTGTCTGCAAGTTTCTGGAGTTTGTGGACATGCTGGTTGAGCTTCTGCTGCCTTTCTCCCAAAGCACCTCTTCCTATGTAATCCGCCCTGAAGTGGCTCGTTAAAGAATCTATTATAACGAGCTTTACATTTTCGTTCTTTATCAGCTGGTCTGCTTTTTCAGCAAGAAGAATCTGGTGGTCGCTGTTTTCGGCCTTTTGGACAAAGATATTTTCCAGGGTTGTTTTTGGGTCAAGCCCGGCCCCCTCTGCCATCTGCTTCACCCTGTCCGGCCTGAATGTGCTTTCTGAATCTATAAATATAACCTTCCCGCCAAGACCTCCTTTTTCAGGAGGCAGTTGTGCATTGACAGAAAGCTGAAAACCAACCTGGCTCTTTCCGCTCGCGAATTTCCCGAAAAACTCTGTGAGGGATTGGGTTTCGATCCCTCCGCCAAGCAGTTCATCAAGCTTTTTTGATCCTGTGGTTATTCTGCTTATCCCCTGCCTTCTTTCAAGCATCGCCCAAGCAGTTTCGAACTCAACCTCTATTGCCTTTTTCGCCGCTTCTATTGCTTTTTTTGCCGCCTCAACGCCGAGCTCTGCAACCTCATTCAGTTCATGCGGGTTTGCTGTTGCAATCTGCTCTATCTGTGTATAACCGGCCTGCCTAAGTTTTTCTGCCGTTGTTTCACCTATTCCAGGAAGGTCTTCTAGATCCTTTACAACTTTGTATTTTTCGTCTTTTTCCTTTGCCATGCTTCCACTACTCCCTGGGCTCGTTCTTGAAAACAAGCAGTCTCAGCTCGCCGATTTTCATTACATAGAACTCCTTCCCGCTCTTGCTCGTACTTTTCCACATTGCCCCTACATTTTTCAGAACCGGCTTTCCGTCTCTATCCGTGCTCGGTTGCACGATTCTGAAATCCGGGCGGTTTCCGCCTTTCTTTCCTTCAGTCCCCAACTCCTCTGTAGTCCCTAAATCCACTTCCTTACTTTCTATTTCCTCAAATTCATCCATTTTTTCTACCTCCGGCCTTCCCCTCGGCCGCCCGCCAAAAAACGGGTATTTTTTGGCGTTCTAAGCAGTTATTGTTTTTAGTATTTAAAAAGGTTTGGAGGCCTCGGTTCCAGTGTAACTATAGTTACATGAAAGCAAAACAAAAGCTTTTATTATTTAGTATATACTACTTGTTAGGCGATCAACATGGACATAGCGCAAATAATTTCCGCCTTCATAATAATACTTGTAATAATGGACCCTTTCGCAAGCCTTCCCATTTTTCTTACTTTGACAAAGGGCGCAAAGGAGGAAGAGATAAAGAAGGCTGCAAGCGAGGCTGTGCTGATCGCCGGTATTCTCGCAGTGCTCTTTGTGTTTATAGGACAGTTGCTCTTCTCCTATCTGGGCATAACGCTGGGCGAGTTCAAGATCGCGGGAGGGATTGCGCTTTTGCTTCTCGGGGTGCAGACAATATTTGATATACACATGGGCTCGCAAAATAAAGAGAATGATATAAAGAGCATTTCCATTCTCATCGCAACGCCCATCCTTACCGGGCCAGGGCTTATGACCGCGCTAGTTGTGCTCTCGCAGGAAATGGGTTTCGCACCGCCGCTTGTTGCGGTCATTGCCGCGCTTGCTATATCATGGATCATTCTTTACAACGCAAACATCGTGAAAAAAATAATAGGAAAAAGAATAATAGAAGTTTCTTCGAAGGTTTTCGGGCTTATTACTCTGGCTTTAGGTGTTGCGTACATAAAGAGCGGAATTATCGGATAGATTATGCGCCCAACTTTTCCCTCAACTTATCGAGCATAACTTTTGTCATCTTATCCAGCGTATATTCGTGCTTCCATCCCCAGTCCTTCCTCGCTTGCGAATCATCTATTGTTTTGGGCCAGGAGTCGGCAATCTTCTGCCTGAAATCCGGCTTGTACTCGCATTTGAACTCCGGGATGTATTTTTTCACGGATGCTGCAAGCTCTTTTGCTGAGAAGCTTATCGCGGCAAAATTATAGCTCGTCCTTATGGTTATCTTAGACGCCGGCGCCTTCATCAATTCCATGGTCCCCCTTATAGCATCATCCATGTACATCATGGGCAGGACAGTATCCTCCCTCACGAAGCAGGTGTATTTTTTATTCTGCAACGCCTCGTAGTAGATCGCAACCGCATAATCCGTTGTCCCGCCTCCCGGCAGTGCCTTGTAGCTTATCAAGCCCGGATAGCGCACGCTCCTCACATCAACGCCGTATTTGTTGAAATAGTACTGACAGAGGAGTTCTCCGGAAACTTTCGTAACGCCGTACATCGTTGTCGGCTCAAGAACAGTTCTCTGCGGTGTTTTTTCCCTGGGCGTTGTTGGACCAAATGCCGCGATGGAGCTCGGCCAAAAAACCCGGGTCATTTTATACTCTTTCGCCAAATCAAGAACATTCTTCAAACTCTGCATATTCACGTGCCACGCCAAATCCGGGTTCTGCTCACCTTTTGCAGAGAGCAGAGAAGCGAGATGATATATGGTGTCTATGTCGTACTTTTTTACCAACGCTTCCAATGCCGCCTTGTCCGTAGCATCCGCAAACTCAAAAGGTCCCTTCTTCAACTCCTCGCTAGGAGCCGTCCGGCTTCCAACCGCAACAACATGCTCGTTTCCGTATATCTTCCTCAGCTCCGGCACCAAATCAGAGCCTATCTGGCCCGTGGCGCCGATAACCAAAATATTTTTCATGTCGGCCATTCTCCCCACCTATTGAATAATTTTCAGCTCTTTTCCAACCTTCTCAAACTTCTCAAGAGCAAAATCCAAATCTGCTTTTTTGAAATCCGCCCTCACCATCGTCCTTATCCTCGCCTTTCCCTTCGCAACCATAGGGAAAACAATCGGCAGGGCATACACCCCCTCATCCCAAAGCTTTGCGCTCATCTCCCTCGCCTTTCCTTCGTCATATGTCATTATTGGCGTTATGGGGGTTTCGCTTTCGCCGATGTCAAAACCCAGCTTTTTCGCCTTCTTTTTGAAATATTTCGTATTCCTCCAAAGCTTTCTCACTAACCTGTCGCTTTCCTCAAGCACCTCAAGAGCTGCGATGCATGCTGCAACAACCGCAGGCGGGTGGGACGCAGTCAGCAGGTATGTTCTTGACTTGTTGAGAAGATATTTCTTTATTGTTTTTGTTGTTGAGATCAACCCGCCCATCACCCCAAACGCCTTCGAGAAAGTTCCCATCTCTATCTCAACCTTTCCTTCTAGGTTGAAATGGCTAACTATTCCCCTTCCATGGTCGCCCAGAACCCCGTCTCCGTGGGCATCATCAACATAAACATACGCTCCATACTCGCTCGCAAGCTGGGAAATTTTGTCCAGCGGGGCAATATCGCCATCCATGGAGAAAACGCCATCTGTAATTATCCATTTTCTCCTGTAATTCTTTCCTTTTGCTTCTTCAAGAATCCTTTTCAAATCATCCATGTTTCTATGCTTGAAAATTGCCCTCTCCGCCTTCGTCAGCCTTACTCCGTCTATTATAGAGCCATGGTTCAATTCATCCGAGATTATCAAATCCCCTTCGCCCGCAAGTGCGGGAATAGCTCCTGAGTTCGCCGTAAAACCAGTATTGTAATAAATAGCATCTTCAGTATGCTTGAACCTTGCTATTGTTTCCTCTAGTTTCAAGTGCAAATCCATGTTGCCCGCAATAGCCCTTACAGAACCGCTTCCAGCACCATACTTTTTCAATGCCTCCTTCGCGGCCCTTTTCACTTTCGGGTGGTTGCTCAAACCCAAATAGTTGTTCGAGCAAAACATCAAAACCTTTTTTCCATCGACGATGCTCCAAGGCGTTGAGGCGCTCTCAAGCTTTCTCGGGTTCCAAAGCAGGTTCTTTTCTTCCAAATCCTTTAATTCTGGGAGGAGCTGCTGCTCCAAAGAAGAAACCGTCTGGCTTATCTGCATTTTCTCACCCGCATACGCATGAAAGAAAGGATTTTTAAATAATAACCTTTTTTCCCCTCTCGCAAGGCTCTATTTCTATTTTCGCGTTCTTGAATTTTTTATCCAATTCCTTTCCCTTGAAATATTCGTGCAAAAAAACTGCCAGAGCGCTGACTTCTGAATGCGGCTGGCTTCCTACTGCAACGTTATGATCAGCGATATTATAAACCTCCGAGGGAACCTTTTCGCTCCCAACCACAACTATGATATTTTTCTCTTTTTTTACTTTATTTATTTTTTTATGCAACGGCATTCCGTACATCGTAAGATGAACGAGGGTAAATTTTTTCTTTGCGTTTTTCAAAAATTTCATCGGGTTTGGTTCATAGTTTATAGAAAAATTTCCTCCCCACCTTTCGCATATTTTTTTCACGCTTTCCTCAAGCCCCCTATCCTCTTCTCCTGAGTAGCACATCCCATCAGCACCGAAAGCCCGGGCAACAAGGGCGACATGCGTGCTTATCCTCTCGTCCCGGGGCAGGCGGTGGCCAAGCCTAAACACGAGAAGCAAACCTCTCCATCCTCCTTCCAAATTCTTCTATCTGTTCTACTGTTGGGAGATAGACAACCCGGAAATGTTTTTTCGATGAGCCGAAAGCAGAACCGGGAACAGAAACAATTCCTTCTTCTCTCATAAGTTTTCTCACAAACTCCCAGTCATCCATTTTCGCATCAAATTTTATCCAGTAGTAGAACGCGCCGTCTGGTTTTTCAGCAGAAAGAATCGGGTTCTGCTCAATAATTTTCGCCATCGCATCCCTTCTTTTCAAAAGCTCTCTTTTGAACTCCTCTATATGCCCCTTAGGCCCTTTTATCGCGGCAACAGCAGCCTTCTGCGTTTCCGAATTTATGGAAAGCCTTTGGTTGCAAAGCTTTTCAAAGGAATTTTTCAGGCCATCCAGCCCTTCTCCGTGAAAAACGACCCATCCGACGCGCGCTCCGGGAAATATGAAATTTTTTGAAACGCTCTGCCCGTAGATAAACGGAACATCCTTTGCGATTTTTTTGAAATCCGGCATGGGCACAAAAGAAAGCATATCGTACGCGCCATCATAAAAAATCGGAACCTTCAGTTCGCCGGCAATATCCACTATTGTTTTCAGCTGCTTTTCGCTATACACCCTGCCGGTCGGATTGTTCGGGCTTATTACGCAGATTGCCTTTATTTTTTTTCTTGCTGTTGCCTTTCTTATACCACCCTCATCTCTATAATCCGCGAGCAGTGGACCTTTCCCATACACCCTTGCTTTCGTCAAATAAAGCGGGTATGCCGGGTCTTCAAGAAGGATGTATTCGTCCTTTTCCGTTAGAGAGAAGTAAAGGAAATCTATTGCTTCGCTCAGGCCTGTTGTGATGAAAACATTCTCCTCGGTTGTTTTATGGAGTTCTGCAACAGCTTTCAAAAGCTCTGGGTCTCCTTTTGAAGGGGCATATCCCTTTATTTTTGGGTTGAGCGCGGCCTCTGAGAACGCTTCCATCACATGCTCCGGCGGCGCAAACCCATACGGAACAGGGTCGCCTATGTTGAAATAAAGAAGTTTCCTCCCTTCTTTCTCAAGCTTTTTCGCCTCCATTACAATATCCCTTATCGCATACTCAACATGTTTCGTTCTTTCAGCAAGCATGCTACACACCCACCTTTATCTCAACATTACCAAGAACTATTGGTTTTTTAATCGTTATACCCTCCTCCACCTCGCACGTGGAATAAAAATCAGCTTCTATGCACAAACCTGTTTCGCTCGTGATCTGCTCCATATCCTCCGCAGCTATGGAAGGATTGTATAGAAGAGCGACCCCATGCCTCAAGTAAAGCACCCTCCAAACATCGTTTGCCAGCTGGTACTGATAGAGTGAGTAGTCAGTAGGAGCGTCTGCTCCGAGCGTAAGCATCATGGAAAAACCCACAAGCACGATTAAGGAAAAAACCGCTTCTAATGTATGCATCTCACTCACCGCAGACAAAAAGCCTTCTTATTCTCTTATCCTTTCCATAAACAACTATTCTGTACACGCATATCCCTTTCCCCTCGCTAAAGCCAATACTGAGACGCTCCAGCCCTGCGCTCTCCCTTATTTTCTCAACATCAAAATTCATGCTCTCATCAGTAAGCCAGTTCGAATAGACGGCCTTTGGATTTCCTGTTTCATCCGCAACCGTTCTCGCTTTCGTTTTTACAATATAGTCCGCAATGGCGACAAGCTTGTTGAACGTTGTCTGCCTCTCCATCACTTCCATAGTTCTCGTTGAGTAATAGACCGAATACTGAACATAGAACAGGAGCATGAGCACTATTGGAACTATTGAAAGCATAAGGTCTATTGAGATAAACCCTTTAAACCGGCTCAACATCCCACGCACCTTTTACTATAGTTGGGATCTCCACGCGCGTTCCGTTCCTGAATGTGTAGGCCTTCCCCGCCTCAACTATAAACGGCTCTCCAAAAAGCTTGTCTTGCGCATATATGCCGTTGATATTTCCGGAAAGGAGAAAGCTGTCTATCAGCCTCGCCTTGTTTTCGCTCTCGGCTTTAAGCATGGCCATACCGAGCGCTTTATCGGAGGCGCTCTGAAAATAAACCGATGTTGAAAGCAGGACGGCCACTACCGTAATCATGATGAGAAAATCGAGCATAAACTCTATGCTGACCAGCCCCATTTTTTCACCCCGTATAGTTTGCAACCCGGTCTATTGAAAACCCGGTTTTCCCAAGCCCGTTTTCAAAAACCTCCCCAAATTCTACATCGTTGTCGATCACCTCTTTCATGCCGATATGCACAAAATCCTCGCGCGGATAGTATGCGGCCTTTCCATAGTTGTAGTATTTATCATATATAGTATAGCCGAAGAGCTTCTCGCCCCCAACTCCGCCGGAACCCAGAAAAACATCTATGGAAAGCAGTCGCGTGAATTCCTTTGCATAGTCGTCAACATCGCTTTCGCTATGAACCTTCAGCGCCTTTACCTTCTCCGGGTCAAAATTTACTTCTACATCAACTGCGCTCTCGCAATCAAAATAGTTCGCAAGATGTGGCCCGGTGCTTCCCCACCCGTTAAAAGCGCCGGACGGCATGGGAAACGGATGGTGGTTTCGTGCGTCTCCGGCGTCTATTGCAACAGATTTCAATTCATTTCTATTCGCACGCCCGCACCATGGAAAAACCTTGAACCTCCTTTCTTCAAGCCCCTCTGTTGCACTCAACCACACAAGCGCGGAGGAAAAAGCAACGGATTTTTTTATGTAGGACTTAAGCTCGTCTATTTTGAAATTGCTTATGAACTCTACTGGGAAGCATACAGGGAAGCCCTCTCCGCACTTCAGCGCGTTTAATGTTGCCTTTTCCGCAACCTGCAGTATGTATAAATTTGTGGCCGCAATCGTTGCACCTGTTGCATAAGCCCTTGTAAGCGCCTTGTAATCCAGCTCTGCTTGGTATGCCCTTTCCATAACAATTGCCTTGTCCTGAGAAAAAGATTTGTAGTATAAAAAAGAGTGGACAAAGTTCAATGATATGGCTAGAAAGCTTATGACAAGAAGGAAGCTCAGGTACCCTCGCATTCTTACCCTCTTGCCTTTTTCTTCAGGTAGCTCGCGATCTCATAAACCTGCAGGGTTTCTATGCCAACAACCTTTGCTATCTCATCAGCCTCGTACTCAAGAACAAGAATGGGTTTTTTGCCCAGAAGCTGCCTCCTTTCCTCTATCTTGTACTCTTTTATCGCCCTTAGAGGGATTACCCTCTCTCTCGCAAGGTCTTTTTTGTCTTTTACAAAAAAGCTCATTTCTTCTTTTGTCAAAACCAGAATTCCCTCCTTCTTCCCGGTGGATTCGCTTAAATTCGCAAATGTAGCTATCAAAACATCCATCCTCTCACCCCAATTCTGCTCTGACTGAAACTTTTTTTAAACCTACCCATAAAATAATATCCTCTGATAATATGGAAGCGCTTTATCTAGATGACAGTTATATGAAAGAATGCGATGCAAAGGTAGAAAGCGTAAAGAACGGAAAGTATGTTGTACTTGACAGAACGGTATTCTATCCAAAAGGCGGAGGACAGCCGAACGACACCGGGAAAATAATAAGGAAAAGCGATGGGGAGGAATTCAAAGTTGTTTTTGTTGGAAAATTTGAAGGGAGGATAAGCCATGAGGTTGATAGGGAAGGGCTGAAAGAAGGGGACGAGGTAAAATGCTTTCTGGATTGGGAGAGGAGGTACAAACTGATGAGGATGCACACAGCTGCGCACGTTCTTGCCGGTGGCATTCTGTACAAAAAATACGGCGCAATGATCACCGGAAACGAGCTTGATGTGGACAAAACAAGGTTTGACTTTAACTTGGAAAATTTTGACAGGGAGCTGATGGAGAAAGCGGTTGAGGAGGCAAACAAACTTCTTGAAAAGGATGCGGAGGTTAAAACATACTACCTGCCCAGAAGCGAAGCCATGAAAAACCCTGAAATGGTGAAGCTGGCGGGGGCGCTTCCTCCGAACATAGACCCTCTGAGAATAGTTGAAATCGCAGGGGTTGATGTTCAGGCTGATGGAGGTACGCATGTGAAAAACCTTAAAGAGGTCGGAAAAATAGAAATGATAAAACTGGAGAACAAGGGAAAAAACAATAGAAGGATGTATTTCAAACTACTTTAGAACTCAAACTCCCCGGCGCCCATTCTAACTATTTTTTTGTTCACCAAATCCACAACCGTTGAGCCCTCCCTGTACTTCGTTGGCCCGCCATCAATAACCAAATCAACAGAATTCATCATTTCTTTTTTTATTTCTTCCACTCTCACCGGCGCCTTTTCTCCTGAAATATTTGCAGAAGTTGAAACAACCGGAAACCCGACCTCCTGTATGAGCTTTGTAAGAAAAATATGCTCCGGAACCCTTACGCCGACTAGGCCCTTGCTCACCGGCATGGGTTTTTTCGGTTTGAGCAGAAATGTATAGGGGCCCGGAAGATAGCGCGTGAGGTAGGCAGTCTGCTCTCCACTCACTTCAAAAAAACGCAGAATCGTGGAAAGGCCGCCAAGTGCAACGCTCAGGGGCTTTTCCCCTTCCCTTCCTTTTATCTTTTTTATCCTATTAACAACCTCCTCTTTTAGCGCGTTTCCGCCAATTCCATAAAGCGTGTCCGTTGGATAGATTATCAATCCATCTGACAGCAAAACCTTTTTTGCGGTTTCAAAAGCAAGGTTCCATTTTTCAGCGAGTTTTATTATTTTCATCTAACCAATAAATTCAGGTTAGTGCAAATTTAAAACATTTCGCTCCAAACCACAAAAGTTTTAGGTAGAGGTAGCAAAATCTAAATAAACTTAGATAGGCTTTTATTTTTTTCCTTCTTAATTTTTTATATGCCATGGAAGAATGTAGATTTAGCGCGGATGCTATTAATGGAGTAGGAGAGTATCTGACAACTAAAGGAGGAAATGCGATATGAAAAGAGAAAAAATATTTAAAAGTTTGATTTCGATGCTTGTGAACGAGGGAGTAAAAAAAATAGCAGTTTTTGGGTCTTATGCAAGAAAACAGCAGAAAAAAACAAGCGATGTGGACCTTCTTGTAGAATTTAAAGAAAGAAAAAGTCTTCTTGATATAGTAGAAATAGAACAAAAACTGTCGGATACGCTGAATATAAAGGTGGATTTGCTCACTGAGAAGTCCATAAGCCCTTATTTGATCGATAAGATTAAAAAAGAGATGTTGGTGATTTATGAATGAAAAAGGATGATAGTGTTTATCTAATGCACATCATAGACGCCATAAAACGAATTGAAAGATACGTTGATGGAGTTAGCTACGAGCAATTTATGAAAAGTAATCTTATCCAAGCAGCTGTGATAAGGGAGATCGAGATAATCGGAGAAGCCACGAAAAAGTTGAACCAAAAATTCAAAGAGAAGCATCAAGACATCCCTTGGAAAAGTATAGCCGGAATGAGAGATAAACTAATACACGATTATTTTGGCGTGGACCTAGACGCAGTTTGGGAAACGGTGAAGAAAGATATTCCCATTCTTAAGGATAAAATTAAAAAGTTGGTAAAATAACATTTTCAACATGAAGATAGATAGGTTTTTAATTATTTTCTTTCTAATTATAATAGGTGGGTTAGTATGGTAGAAAGAGGCAAGGCATGGAGGAATGTATTGATTGCTTCTGGAATT
>Ga0185342_1000306_pt1 | contig 26263 bp, 22 predicted proteins | sample ConPoolayeEmetaG_FD_128045 | JGI IMG/M metagenome (GOLD analysis project Ga0185342, IMG submission 128045) | Hot spring microbial mat communities from California, USA to study Microbial Dark Matter (Phase II) - Cone Pool mat layer E metaG... ... | reverse complement strand
ATTTTAAACTTATAGTGTGCCAGTATATTAAATATTTTTAAACTTATAAAACTTATAAAATATTAAATGCTGTGCATTTAATTTATTACCCTTTTATTCTAGTCTGTTTTTTTGGTTCAGTTTTTAACTCTTGGTTTAATTATTTTAGCCGCCGCAGAACTTCTTCTAAGGTTAAAATCTCGATTTTTTCAGAGTCGCGGTATTTCCATTCAACTTTATCCGCGGTTTTTTCAGAAACAACCAACCGGACTGGGCAACCAATAAGATCAGAGTCAACAAATTTCTCTCCGGCTGAGACCTCATTTCGGTCATCATACAAAACCTCAACCTGTGCCTTTACCAACGCCCTATAAACTTTATCAGCAAAACTTTTGACTTTTGATTTTTGACTTTTGATTTCTATAAAATGAACCCGAAACGGCGCCACCGCCTCCGGCCAAACTATCCCCTTTTTATCATAATGAGTCTCTACCAAACAAGCCATTGTTCTTTCAATCCCAATCCCGTAAGAACCCATCCAAAGGAGTTTCCGCCGCCCGGCCATATCGGTAAAATAACCTTTCTGCAATTTTGAATAAACATGATCCAATTTAAAACAATGCCCCCACTCAAAGCCAATTTTTTTTCTTAGTTTTCCTTTTTGGCAACGGGCACAAAAATCACCATCTTTAGCCTCAACAATATCCGCCAAAACCTTATAACGAAAATCGCGCCCATAATTAACATTTATTGAATCGGTATTTTCTTCTTTTTGCCCACCAATATAATTTTTTACCATCGGCAAACCCAAATCACCAATATAAGTTACTCCTTTAATCCCCCAGGAATGAACATATCCCGGTTTTGTCCCAATTTTTTTCAAATCGTCTTCACCTGCGGGAATTAAACTTTCAACTTGTAAAACCCTCTTTAATTTAATTTCATTAACAGTTTGGTCTCCGCGTAAAGAAGCAATAATAATTCTCCCCTTCTCATCCTTATAAACAACATTTTTCAAATAACGCCAAAGAGGTTGGCCATAATGCTTAACATTATCCTCCATACTGCAGACCCATTCAGGTTGAGAAATAATTTTAAAAGGTTTTTCTTCCTCTTGGGGATTAACAGGAAGTCTTAAAAATTCTGCCTTCTCGATATTGGCAGCATAACCACAATTATCACAGACAAAAAAAGTTTGATCACCATATTTTGATTCTACCTGAAATTCATGAGATAAACTGCCGCCAATAGCCCCCGAATCGGCTTCAACAGGAATTACCGGTAAATCTAGCCTTTGGGCGATTTTTAAATAAGCATTATAAAAATTCTGATAAACTTCAAAAGACTGATCTTCGGTGGCGCAAAAACTGTAAGCATCCTTCATCATAAATTCCCTAATTCTCATAATTCCTCCGCGCGGCCTTTTATCATCGCGAAACTTCTGAGAAAATTGGTAAATTAAAATTGGCAAATCTTTATAAGAAGGACGAAACATTTTTACCAGTTCAAGCATTACTCCCTCGGCAGTTGCTCCAATAGCAAAAGTTGCCCCATGATGGTCAGAAACAACCAACATTTCCTCTCCAAAGGCCTTATCCCGATTTGTTGCTTTCCAAATTTCAATCGGATGAAGAGTGGGAACAACTAGTTTCTGACAACCAATTGCTTTCATCTCTTCATCAATCACCCTATAAATTTTTTCCCAAACCCTCATTCCTAAAGGCAAAAAAGCCCATCGACCAGTAGAAATCCTCCGAATAAACCCCCCTTTATATAAAAGTTTATGGGAAGGAATCTTGGCGTCTGATGGCAAACTTTTAGTGGTTTTGCCAAAAAACTGGGAATATCGCATAAAAACAATTATACCAAAACCGAAAAATAAAAAAACTACTCAATAAAAAATTTCTTAAGAGATTTTAAGTATCTTGAAACCTTCTGTTGCCCTAAAGAAAGATAATCCTGCCAAAGAGAATTAATTGTTTCTTTTAATTCTTTAAACTCCAAGGGAGTCAAATTTTCAATTTTAGTTAAAGTGGCAAAAATCTCTTTAAGTTCTCGCAAATAAGACAAAGCGGCATTTTTTGAAGAAGAAGTTTTATTTTTAATTAAATGAACCAAACCCGGAAGAGGAACTACCACTACCTTTCTATCTTTAAATCTATGATAAAGAAAAATCTCAACGCCATATCCTAATCTTTCAAACTTGTCTAAGAAAGGTAAAAGATCTTTCTTAAAATAGGCTCTTTGCCCACTTAAAATCCAAAGTGGTGATCTTATCTCAAATAAAGAACATTTTTCTTCGTCTTCACAACCAACCACCGCCTTAGCTTTTCCAAAAACCAAAGGCAAAACTAAAAATAGAAGATGGGCCTTGTTTAGACCTAAAAGATGGGCATCGCAAAAAATCACAATTTCTCCAGAAGCATTTCTTATTCCCGAAGCTAAAGCAGCCCCTTTCCCCTGATTTTTATCATGAACTACAATTTTAATTTTTTCCCCAAACTCTTTTAATCTTTCTAGAGTTTTATCTGTTGAACCATCATCAACTACAACTATTTCACAAGGGAAACCACTCTCAAGAATCGAAGAAACGGTTTTTTTAATCCACTTTTCTTCATTAAAAGCGGGGATAATTACCGAAACACTGGGAATTTCAATTTCCATTTACTTTAACACCTAAAGAAGAAAATAACAAACCATACCCCAGAGTGTCAATAGTCTTTGCAAATCACACGCGATTTGAGGTTCTCGGGAAATTTCTCTTAAAAATTCTTCCCTAAGAAGCCTTAAGCTTCTTAACCATAAACTATATGCTTTCTTGTTGTTTCTTTACTAAATATTTTTCCCCTAACTAATCACTACCAATTTCTCCTTACAATTTCTCCTTAAATGTAATTTTTCTTTTTCCCCTTAACAAAACACCATGCGATCGCATGTCTTTTTGTTAAGAGTGATTTAAAAAGGTAAATTAAAATCTCTTTGATTTTTTATTTCTTTTGAAATACAACATTCCAAAAATAAAATCCCGAATCTTTATCATAACGCTTCAAGTACTCCATCACTTCAAATCCCAATTCTTTTGCGCTCTTCATATTCGGATTATACCCGCCCTGCCAAATTAATAAACCTCCTTTCTGTAAAACCCTATACGCCTCAGAAAATATTTTTTCTCCTAATTCAAAAGGCAAAAAGCTAACAAATAGTGCCCCGCATCCTTCATTTTTAATAGGTATCGCCATAGCATCCGCTTGGAAATCAACTGATCCGATATAACCCAAAAATTTACCTGTTTCATCATCATACCGCGGGGGACCGGGAAAAAGATTTGAAACAAATAATCTTTTGTCTAATTTATCAAGATCTACCAGTGCGTAACCAGTATCTGTGGGGCCGGCCAATTCGACTAATGGGCCATTTAAATTTCTTATAGTTTCTATAACTGAAAATCCTTCACGCACCCAATGTTTATCTTCAGGGTATCCCCTCAAAAAATCCCCAATCTTATCCCTTATTTCTTCTAAAGTTAATTCAACTATTCTCGTTCTAGGGATTCTTTGTTCAACGCTTTGGTTACTCTCGCTTATAAAAATCCTCCTCCTTAAAAATCTATTTTATAATCCGACTACAGAAAATACAAGGTTTACTCGTTATCCATCAATATTCTCCAACATAGCCATCCCCAAACATAGCCACGCCGGGGGTGGAATAGATACGCCATCCCGAGAAATAATATCTTTTTGACGCGACAAAGCCAATCCTATCAAAAAACACCAAACCCCACAATCTCTATCTATACACACTTCTAAGGTGTGAAGAAAGACTTAAGCTGAATAAAAAAGGGAGAGTTCTTAAAAATTCTTAGAATATCATTTATCGTCACCAAAAGAAATAAAAAAAGAAGAAAAACCATCCCCGCAGTATGAACCCAGCGCTCAAAATTTACATGGGGCCGCCTCCCAAAAACAGATTCAAAAAGAATAAATAAAAGTCTTCCCCCATCCAAAGCCGGCAAAGGTAAAATATTTATCACCGCCAAATTAACCGATAAAATTCCCAAGAACTGCAAAACTGAAAGAAACCCCGTTTTTGCCACTATTCCTGTTATTTGAAAAATACCAACTGGCCCGGCAACATCTTTAGGTAAAACCCCAAAAGCAAAAAGTTGAAAGAGCATAGACGCCAAAGATTTTAAAACCAGTTTCGCCCAAGAGAAAGCCTCTTTAAATCCCTCAATTATTCCTAAAGGAATCATTTTCCAAAGAGGATAAAACCTCATCTCAACCTGCGAAATTACTACCCCCAACGGTCCTTCTCCTTCCGGAGGGTCTTTGCGAGGAACTACCTTCAGAAGCAAATTGTTATCTTTGCAAGAAATCTCAACTCCGGGATAAGCACCTAAAACTTTTTCTTTTAAAAGATCATCCCCAACGCAAGGATTATCTTTCTTGCGAAAAACTTCAACAACCATTGATCTCCCCGCAAATTCGTTAGTAATCTTAATAAATTCTGAAGTATCTTTGATATCTTTACCATCAACAGAAATTAGAACATCTTCTTCTTTAAAACCTGCCTTTTCTGCCGGAGAATTAGGAAGAACTCCAACCACTCTCACGGAAGAAGTTTTCGTAGGAATTCCAACATTAGCGTAAACGAAAGAAAAAGCCACTACCGAAAGTAAAAAATTCATCAAAACTCCGGCAATTACCACCGCCAGTCTTACTCTCTTCGGCTTAGCCCAAAACATTCTTTCTCTTTCTACTCCTTTTCTTCTTCTTTCGTCTTCCATATCTTCACCTGCCAACTTAACAAACCCCCCTATAGGCAAAAGATTAATTGAATAGAAAGTCTCTCCAATTTTTTTAGCAAAAATTCTTGGAGGTAAGCCAAACCCAAACTCTTCTACCTTAATCCCCGCTTTTTTAGCCACCAAAAAATGACCAAATTCATGGCAAAAAACCAAAATAGACAAAATTAAAAGGAAAACTCCAACGGTTAAAAACATAAAAATTTAAATGGTGAGAAGTTCTTCTTCTTTTCTCTCCCCCATTTCTCCAATTTTTTCAACAAACTCATCGGTTATTTTTTGTAGTTCCTGTTCAAGTCTAAATTTTTCGTCTTCATTAAGAAGTTTTTCTTCAAAAGCCTTTCTTATGTCAATCATTTTATCATGGCGGATTTGCCTTATCATAATCCTTCCGTTTTCAAGATGATGATGCAAAAGTTTAATGAATTCTTGTCGCCTTTCGCTTGAAAGTGGCGGAATTTTAATTCTAATTATTTCTCCGTCAACAATAGGAACAAGACCAATATTTGCTCTCTCAATTCCCTGGCGAATCTCACCAATTATTGACGGATCAAAGGGTTGAATCATAATCGTCTGGGGGTCAGGGGTAGAAATTGTTCCCAGTTCAACCACTTTAAGTTTTTGAGTTCCACCATAAACAAGGCAATCAATATTCTCAACCAAAGAAGAACTTGCCCGACCAGTACGAATTGAAGAAATCTCTCCGCGGACAATCTCAAGAACCTTCTCCATTTTCGGTCTAACATCTGAAAGATCCATAATTTAAAAAAATTATACCAAAAATAAAAAGGAGCGGGAAGATAAATTTCAAAAATATCATCTTACCCGCTCCTTATATAACTAAAAACCTAAATAATCTTATGCCCGCCCCATTTTCCCCCAGCAACTTTTATTATTTCCTTTTTTACTACTACAGGTCGCGCAAGTGGGAAGTCCCAGTGCCAATCTTCCTCCCTCTACTCTCCCTCCACAGATTATACATCTCCCACCTGCTGCGTTTTTCCTTCCTTCAGCACTTTGTTGACAAATATCGCGTGCAATAATACTGGCAAAATTATCATTAACAATAGGAATCAACCCATCATTACCCTTAGGGCCCTCAACAGAATTGACTTCAGCGGAAGTTATCACATCCATGATCTATCTTTCTCCTTTCCTTTAAGAAGAACAGAATCTGACCCACAAGCTTTTTTAGGAGAAAAAACCGGAAGGCAAGAATTTTTCGCTTTTGAAAAACCCTCCTTTCCTTTAAAATTAAAAATAAAGAAAGACAAAGAAACACTCCCTTGCTTTATAAGGGAGCTTTCTCTTTTGGGCCTAATTGGATTTCAAGGAGCCAATAAAAATTATATTAAAATAAAGCAAATCTTTCAAATCTTTTGATAACAATGTTTTCTCCAAATTGGGCAATTTTTTCTTTAACCAAATCAGAAATTTTTTTACTCTCATCCCGAATCCATGGTTGCTTTAAAAGTTCTTCAACATTTTTTGGAGCCATTGCCGCCACCTGCAAAGCCAATTCATGAACAAAATCTTTAAAATCTTTATTACGAGCCACAAAATCAGTCTCGCATAAAACTTCAACTAAAACCCCAATTTTTCCATCTAAATGAGTATAAGACTCAATTCTTCCCGCTTTAACCTCTCTTTCTGATTTTTTGTCTGCTTTTTCAAGCCCCTTTGCCCTAAGCCACTCCTTGGCTTTTTTCTCATCTCCTTCGTATTTTTCTAAAGCCAGCCGGCACTCCATAATTGGAGCCCCGGTTTCTTCTCTTAATTTTTTTATTTGCTCAAGAGATATCTTCATTTTTTTCCTTTTTTCGATTTGATTTTAAAACCTTGACTTTGCAAGCCTCGCCAATAAACCTAACAATAAGTTCAATTGATTTTTGGGCGTCATCATTGGCGGGAATAACATAATCAACTAAATCCGGATTGGAATTGGTATCAACAATTGCCACCACCGGAATTCCTTTACGCTTAGCCTCGCGGACTGCCCCAATTTCCGCTTTTATATCAACCACAAAAAGGGCTTCAGGTAATTTTTCCAAAGAAGAAAGTCCTTCCAAAAATTTCTCCAGTCTTTTAATTTCTCGATCAATTAAAAGATTTTCTTTCTTTGTATAGTCATTATATTTGCCTTCTTCTTTCTCTTTCTTTAAAGTCTTAAGTTTTTCAATTGATTTTTTAATTTGATCAAAATTAGTTAAAGTCCCCCCAAACCAACGCCTAGAAACGTAAGGCATATTAATTTCTTTGCAAATTTTTTCAATAGTCTCCCTTGCTTGTCTTTTAGTACCAACAAAAAGAATTTTTCCTCCTTTTTTAACTAATTCTTTAACAAAAGAAATTGCCTCCTCAAGCCCTTCTTTTGTCTTTGCCAAATCGAAAATATGGACTCCATCCTTTTCTCCAAAAATATAGGGTTTCATTTTGGGGTTCCAACGGTTAACCTGATGACCAAAATGGCAACCCGCTTCAAGAAGTTTCTTTAAGGTTATTTCCTCCATTTAGATTTTGTTTCCTTAGATTCCGCTACTCGGCTGAGGCTTTAGGAAACATTTCCGAGTATGAGTACTCAAAAAAATTCTATCACAAAAATCTCCCTTTTGCAACCTCCAACTAGGTCTGGCCTCCAAATGATGATATTGACAAATAAAAATCCCTTTTTTAATATCATACTTTAGAATGAAACTTAAACTTATAAATTAACGCCCTCCATCTCAAAAAGGAGGGCATTTTTTTATGAGAAAACTTATTTTAAAAGATGGGGCCATTTTTGAGGGAGAAGGTTTTGGCGCTTCCACAGACTCCGCAGGCGAAGTAGTTTTTTCAACGGCAATGACCGGTTATGTTGAAACCCTAACTGATCCTTCTTTTTTTGGGCAAATTCTTGTTTTAACCTATCCCTTAATTGGAAACTACGGCGTTCCTTGCAAAAAATATTTTCAGTCAAAAAGAATTCAAGTCTCAGGATTGGTGGTAACTCAATGGTGCCCTACCCCCTCCCACTTCCAAAATCAAAAAAATCTTGATCAGTGGTTAAAAGAAAACAATGTTCCGGGAATTTCTGGAATCGATACCCGCTTTCTAACTCAAAAAATTAGAAAAAAGGGGGTGATGCTTGGAAAAATAATCGAAAAAAAAGACAATCTTGATTTTTACGATCCAAACAAAGAAAATTTGGTTGAAAAAGTCAGCATTAAAAAACCAAAATTTTTTGGAGGAGGAAAAAATAAAGAAACAATTTGTTTAATCGACTGCGGATTTAAAAAAGCAATTCTTGAATGTCTCCTTAAAAGAAAAATCAATGTCCTTGTTGCTCCCTGGGATTTTAATCCTTTCAAAAAATCTTTTTGCAGAGAAATTTCCGGTTTGGTTGTCTCCAATGGCCCAGGCGATCCCCAAATGGCAAAAAAAACTATCGAAACAGTCAAGGAAGCAATAAAGAAAAATCTTCCCATTTTGGGAATTTGTCTTGGAAATCAAATTCTGGCGCTGGCGGCCGGGGCAAAAACTTATAAATTAAAATTTGGCCATCGCTCACTCAACCAGCCAGTTGAAGACATCTTTACTAAAAAATGCTTTATTACTTCCCAAAATCACGGTTTTGCCGTTGATATTGCCTCCCTCCCTGAAAATTGGGAACTTTGGTTTTCCAATCTAAACGATGGATCCTGCGAGGGAATTATTTCTAAAAATCGCCTTTTTATGGGTGTCCAATTTCATCCCGAAGGTCACCCTGGCCCTCAAGATACGGAATGGATCTTTGACGAATTTCTAAAAAAAGTTAAAGATGGAGGGAAAGTTTCCTAAAAAAGTTCTTATTTTAGGATCAGGAGCCTTAAAAATAGGCCAGGCTGGAGAATTTGATTATTCCGGATCTCAGGCAATAAAAGCCTTAAAAGAGGAAGGAATAAAAACAATACTCGTCAATCCAAACATCGCCACCGTCCAAACAAACAAGGGATTTGCCGATGTCATTTATTTCCTCCCTATTAACCCTGAATTTTTAGAAAAAATTATTGCCCAAGAAAAACCAGAAGGGATTCTTTTAGGTTTTGGGGGGCAAACCGCTTTAAACTGCGGCCTCTCTCTGGAAAAAAAAGGTATTTTAAAAAAATATAACGTTAGGGTTTTGGGAACGCCTATTGAAGCCATAAACCAAACAGAAAACCGAAAAATTTTTGCTCAGGAAATAAAAAAAATTGGCCTTAAAATCCCAAAAAGTTTTTCTGTTAAAAATAAAAAAGAGGCTTTTTTGGCGGCTAAAGAAATTGGTTATCCGGTAATCTGTCGCGGCGGCTATTCCTTAGGAGGCCAGGGTTCAAATATCGCCTTTAACGAAAAGGAATTAGAAAAAACAGTCAATCGGGCCTTTGCTTTCAGTTCTGAAGTTTCAATTGAAGAATATCTTGATGGATGGAAAGAAATTGAATACGAAATTGTCCGCGATCAAAAAGATAACTGCATTGCTGTCTGCAATATGGAAAATTTTGATCCTATGGGAATCCACACTGGAGAAAGTATTGTCGTTTCCCCTTCTCAAACTCTTAACAACGAAGAATATTTCCTTCTTAGAAAAATTGCCTTTGAGGTGGTTAAACACTTCAAAATCGTTGGTGAATGTAATATTCAGTTTGCCCTAAACCCAAAAAAATTAGATTACCGAATTATTGAGGTTAATGCCCGCTTATCTCGCTCCTCTGCTTTAGCCTCGAAAGTAACCGGTTATCCCTTGGCTTTTATTGCCGCCAAACTTTCTTTGGGCTATAGCCTAAACCAACTGAAGAATTCAATTACTAAGAAAACTTCCGCTTTTTTTGAGCCTGCCTTAGATTATCTTGCGGTCAAAATCCCCCGTTGGGACTTTGAAAAATTTGGTCTAGACTCCCAAACTATAGGTACAGAAATGCAATCTGTAGGTGAGGTTATGGCCATAGGAAGAAACTTTCCGGAAACAATTCAAAAAGCAGTTAGGATGCTTGACTGCGACGATGAAGGAGTAATTGATCTAAACTGCAAAATGAATACCAAAGAAATAAAAAAAAGAATTAAAACTCCTAACTCGAGAAGAATTTTTGAAATTTGCCACGCCCTAATTTTGGGAATCCTCCCAGAAGAAATAGGAGAAATAACTAAAATTGACCCTTGGTTTATTTTTGAACTGAAAAAAATAACCGATTTTTACTTAAAAATTAAAAACACCAAAAAACTAACCTTGGAAATTTTAAAAGAGGCAAAAATTTTAGGTTTTTCCGACAGTCAACTGGCAAAAATTCTAAAAATCAAAAATGAAAAAATTTTTCAAAAAAGAAAAAAAGAAAAAATTTTTCCTTTTGTTAAACAAATCGATACCCTTGCTGCCGAATACCCGGCAAAAACCAATTATCTTTATCTAACCTACCAAGGAAAAACCGATGACTTAAAATTCAAAGAAAAAAACCAAATTTTAATCATTGGTTCTGGGCCATACTGTATTGGTTCTTCGGTTGAATTCGACTGGTGCGCGGTGGGCACGGTTAACGTTTTGAAAAAAGAAAAAATCCCCACAATTTTAATAAATTGCAATCCGGAAACTGTCTCTACCGACTATGACATAACCGATAAACTTTATTTTGAAGAACTCTCCCAGGAAACAATCAGTAATATCTACCAAAAAGAAAACATTAAAGGAGTAATCATCTCCGTTGGCGGGCAAATTCCAAACAATTTGGCAATTCCCCTCCACTTTCAAGGTATAAAAATCTTAGGGACAAAAGCAGAAAACATTGACCAAGCAGAAGACAGAAAAAAATTCTCCAGACTTTTAAATAAATTAAAAATTGACCAACCACCCTGGCAGAAGTTAACCAGAAAAGAAAAAGTATTGGAATTTGCTCGGAAAATTGGCTTTCCGGTAATCGTTAGACCTTCCTATGTTCTTTCAGGAAAAGCAATGGATGTTATCTATACAAAAGAAGATCTTTTGAAATACCTAAAAAAACTAAAAAATAAACATGTAAGCGTTGTTATTTCTAAATTTATCGAAAACGCCAAAGAAATAGAAGCAGATATCGTTGCCTTTAAAGGAAAAATCCTTGTTTGCGCCATCTCTGAACATATTGAAAATGCCGGCGTCCATTCAGGAGACGCCAGCATTGTTTTCCCACCCCAAAAACTTTACCTTGAAACGATCAGAAAGATTAAAAGTGCTTGCTCTTCTATTGCTTCCTCTCTTAAAATAACTGGCCCAGCAAATATTCAGTTTCTGGCTAAAAAAAATCAAATTATGGTAATTGAGTGCAATTTACGCGCCTCAAGAACTTTTCCTTTTATCTCTAAAATCTCAAACCAGGACCTGATTAAAATTGCCACTTTAGCCCTTATAAAGAAAAAAACAAATATAAGAAAAGATGCTCGTTTTTTGGATGCCAATTTTGTGGGAGTCAAAGTCCCGCAATTTTCTTTCTCCCGGCTCAAAGGAGTTGATCCCATATTAAGAGTAGAAATGGCTTCAACCGGAGAGGTTGCTTGTCTTGGGGAAGATATCGAAGAAGCCTATTTAAAAGCAATTATTGCCACTGAGCAAAAATTACCAAAAAGAAACATTCTTTTAAGTTTAGGCGGAGAAGAAAACAAAATTCGTTTCCAAGAAGAAGCAAAACTGCTTTACAAAATGGGTTTTAAAATCTACGCTACCCAAAAAACAGCAGAATTTTTAAACCAAAGAAAAATCCCAGCAGAAAAACTCTATAAAATTCACGAAAGAAAAGAACCAAATATTGCCACCTATCTTGCCCAAAAAAAACTAGAGTTGGTTATCAACATCAACGACCAGGGATACAAACCAAAAAATATAACCGAGGATGACTATAAAATCCGCCGGGCAACGGTTGACTTTGGAATTCCCTTAATTACCAATCTTCAGGAGGCAAAATTATTTGCCCGGGCTCTTTTTTTAAAAAAGAAAAAAGATCTAAAAGTCAAATCTTACCAAGATTACATCAAATAAAAAACCTATTTTAAAAAGATCCTTTCATAAAATTCATTCCCCAGGCCATCAAGCCTCTAAATCCTAAATGGCAAATAAGCAAAACCTCATCTCTATCAATTTAAAAATATCCTTAAACTTCCTCTTTTTATCTTTTTGTTTTTATAAAATCTACAAAAAAATTTATCAAAGGCCATAAGCAGAAAGTGGAGCGTTGCCAATTCGAATTCTTGGCAACTTATAAGGAAGTTTGGCGCAAGAAAGACCACGAGAAGAAATAACCGCCGCCAAAAAGCCGTTTTCTTTTAAAATTTTTTCTGCCTGACCATTTACTCCGCCATAGGGATAAGCAAAAAGATTAACCGAAATTCCCAAATTTTCCTCAATAATATTTTTGGCAGAAATTATCTCATCTTTAAGTTTTTCTTCAGTTAAAGGAAGCAAAGATGGATGAGAAAGAGTATGATCGCCAACAGAGATAAGTCCCGAAGAGACCATCTCCCGGAGATTTTCCCAAGAAAGATAGCCTGTTCCACCTAAATGTTGGGTAATTATAAAAACCGTTGCTTTAAAATTATGAGATTTTAAAACCGAATAAGCGTTTTCGTAAAAATCCAAATAGCCGTCGTCAAAAGTTAAAACAATCGGTTTTTGCGGAAGAGGCTTTCCGGTCTGCAGGCTTTCCACCACCTCCGGCAAAGTCACAGTGGTATAGCCTTTTTGGGCTAAATAATCCATCTGGGAAAGAAAATAATCTTTTCTGACATAGAGCCAACCCGATTCATCAGCCACATGATGATACATCAAAATAGGAATATTCAGGCAGGGACCATAATCGGCAATAAATTTTTTGGCCTTCTCCTCTTTATGTTCTTTTCCCTCTTCAATTTTCTCTTTTTCCTCATTTTCATTTCTCCCCTCCTTAACTAAGGCAGAAAATCCAGATTGATGAGTAATTTTTTGTTCTTTTTTCGATGGCAATTTTTTAAAAATAAAAAGCCCAACCAAAACTAAAATCACTCCTCCTAAAAACAAAAAAATTTTAAAATTTGTTTTAAAAATTCCCATCTTTTTCCTTTCTCCTTTCTTAATAAACCTCTCTTAAGCCCCCAAGGTGTAATGCAAAATAAATCAAATAATCCTTAACAAAAAATCTACAATCGCCAACCCCAAAAATCTCTAAGTAGTGTTTTTATTTTTTTGGTTTACGCCAAGTGGCAAAAGTGCATTTTGGCCAATTCGAACATCCATAAAACGTCTTCCCCTTTTTACTTTTCTTAACTACCATCAAAGAGCCACATTGCGGGCAGACAAACCCTGCCTCTCTAAGATAAGGTTTGGTAAATTTGCATTCAGGAAATTTCGAACAGGAAATAAATTTCCCATAGCGTCCAACCCGAATAACCAAAGGCGAACCACACTCCGGACACCTCTCCTCAATTGGCTGGGCCTCAACCGTCACTCGTTCAGCCACCCGCGAAACGCTGGTGAGTTTTGTATTAAAAGGAATATAGAAATCTCTCACTACCGGCACCCATTCCTTCTTGCCGTTGGCAATTTCGTCTAAATCCTCTTCCATTTTGGCGGTAAATCCGTAATCAAAAATTTCCGGAAAATATTCCAGCAAAAAATCGTTCGTAGAAATTCCCAAAGGTGTTGGCCAAAATTTTCCCTCAATTTTTTCTACGTATTGCCGCTCCTGAATGGTTGAAATAATTGGCGCATAAGTTGACGGTCGGCCAATCCCATATTCTTCTAAAGTTTTAATTAGCGAGGCTTCGCTATAACGCGGTGGGGGCTGGGTAAATTTCTGAAAACTTTCTACTTTTACCAAATCAAGTTCATCACCAATTTCCAAAACCGGTAAATAATTTTCTCCTTCTTTTTCTCCTTCTTCTTTGCCATAAAGAGAAAGGAAACCGGCAAATTTCAAAACTTTCCCTAAAGACTCCAAAATAAAAAAATCCTTTTCTGTGGTCGCCAAAATTGAAAATTTGGTTTCATCATAAACTGCCTCTTTCATCTGAGAAGCCACAAACCGTTTCCAAATGAGTTCATAAAGTCGTCTTTCTTCATTTGTAATTTGTAATTTGTAATTTGTAATTTGCTCAACATCAGTTGGCCTTATCGCCTCATGGGCTTCTTGGGCAACTCGCGATTTTGTCTTATAAATCCTTGGCTCTTCCGAAAGAAGTTCTTTACCATAGGTTTTTTCGATATAACTCCGGCAGGCAGAAATTGCCTCCTTGGCAATATTTGTTGAATCAGTTCGATGGTAAGTAATTAACCCCTTCTCATACAAATCCTGGGCAACTCGCATCGTCTTTTTGGCTGGCCAGGAAAACTTATTTGCCGCTTGCTGCTGCAATGTCGAGGTGGTAAAAGGAGGATTGGGGAAACGACTAACCTCTCTTTTCTCAACCTCTTTTACCTCATAGCCTGCCTTTTGAAGAGCAGAAACCAGTTCCTCTGCCTCATCTTTTTGGTGGATTTCAATTTTCTGGCCATTTCTGGAAATTAATTTTGCCTGAAAAACGGCTGCTTTTGGAAGTTTCCCGCCCAAATGTTTTTTTAAACTAGCATAAATTTCCCAATATTCCTGGGGGACAAACTTCTCAATTTCCCGCTCCCGCTCAACAATCAACCTAACCGCCACCGACTGAACCCGCCCAGCAGAAAGCCCTTTTCTTATCTTAAACCACAAAAGAGGCGAAAGTTTATAACCAACAATTCGGTCAAGAATTCTCCGGGCTTGTTGAGCAGAAACCAAATTCATATTAATTTCTCCAGGGGCAGATAAGGCTTTCTCGATGGCAGACTTCGTTATTTCATGAAAGGTAATTCTTGAGAATTTTTTATTTTTAATTTTTAATTTTTCATTTGAGCATATCACGGCCACGTGATATGCGATCGCCTCTCCTTCGCGATCAGGATCAGTAGCAAGATAAATTTTTTTGGCTTTACGGCTTTCTTCTTTTAATTTTTCAACAATTTCTTTTTTTCCTGAAAGTAAAACATATTGTGGCTCAAAATCTTTATCGGTTTTTATCCCAAACTTTTTCTCCGGCAGATCCCGAATATGCCCCATGGTGGAAACGACCAAAAAATCCTTTCCCAAAAACTGGTTTAAGGTTTTGGCTTTAGTGGGACTTTCAACTATAACTAGGTTCATAAGAAATTATTATTTTAGCAATTATTTACGTTAATGCCTTATAGCGTATCTTCCTCCTCCTAAACTTTTTATTTTCCCTTTAATTTCCATTAAAGTCAATGTTTCTGCCACCTTGGCACTTTTAAAGCCTGATTCTTTAATAATTTGGTCAATGTGTTTTTCTTCATTTCTCAAAAGATTTAAAATTATTTCTTCGTCTTTACCCTCCGGTAGAATTTCCCTTGCCGCCAGGCACTTTACCTTCTGGGATATATCTAGTTCTTCTAGGATGTCTTTGACATTATAAACCAACTTTGCTCCTGATTTTAAAAGTTTGGCGGTACCGGCGCTTAAGGGTGAGGTAATCGGACCGGGAACAGCAAAAACCGGCCGGCCTTGACTTTCGGCAAAATTAGCCGTCAATAAAGCACCTGAATCTTCAGCCGCTTCGGTAACCAAAACTCCCAAAGATAAACCGGAAATAATTCTGTTTCTTTGGGGAAAGGTCTGTCTTTTTGGAAAAAAACCTAAAGGATATTCGGAAACTATTACCCCCTTGCCTTCTTTTAAAATTTTCTCAACTAAATTTTTTCTAAATCCCAAAAAAACAGAATCCAATCCGCCGGCCCAAACGCCAATCGTCCGTCCTCCAGTCTCCAAAGCGGTATAATGGGCAACAAAATCCACTCCATAAGCCAATCCCGAAACAATAGTCAAACCAGAAGAAACTAATTCGGAAACTAACTTTTCGGTTACTTGCCTACCATAAGAAGTTATCTTTCTTGTCCCCACCACTCCAAGAGCAATCGAATCTCTAGCGGAAAACTGACCTAGAGTGTAAATCAAAAAAGGTTCTCCATCTATATTTTTTAAATTTTTTGGGTAATTTTTATCTTCAAAAAAAATTGTCTCTATGCCTAATTTTTTTAACCGAAGAATATACGAAGAAAGATCGAATTTTTCCCTAAATTCCACAAAACTAGAAACCAATTTTTCGGAAAATCCAATTTTTAAAAGATCCTCTCTTTTTGCTTCCCAGGCTTTTTCCGCCGAGCCAAAATATCTTTTCAAAAGAAAAAATTTTTTGGGTCCAATTAAAGGAAAACAACTAAAAGCAAGACAGTATTTTCTCTCCTTAACCGTCATATAAAAATCATATTAAAAAATAATTGTCAATTAATTACTCTTTTCAAATCTAGTTCTAATCCTTTTCCCAAATCAAAAATCGAAAAAATAAATCGGGAAAATCAAAAAACTAAATAAATTAACCCTCAAACCCTTAACAAATCGGATTGCGATCGCATGGCTTTTTGGTAAAGTTTAAGAAATGCTAATCTTGATTTATCTCTTAACCAATTATCCGGGAGAAGTTCTTTTGGTAAATGGGGATCTTTAAAAATTAATTCTTTGTACTTCAACCATAATTTTCTAATCTCCCCAAAGTCTCCTTCTTTGCTCTCTAATTTCTCACTTAATCTTTGACACTGAACAATAAATTCTTCATATTCTTCATTTATCTTATCTAATTTCCAAACATAATTTGCCAAAATTTTGTCATTCCCCAACTGCGACCTTTTAGCCACAAGACAAAAAGCAAAAGGAAACAATTTTTTCGATTTAAGGTACTGATTAATCTCCTGTTCTATGGGATGGGGAGTAATATAAACGGAGCGCTGCCACATTCCAAAACCCAAAGAAAGAAGTTTGCTTCGCAAGGCTTCCCTTAAAATCTTATTTTCTTCCTTAATATCAAAAATAACAATTCGCCAGCGACCATCCCATGGCTTTCCTGAGAAATCCAAAATTGGAATCTCTTCTTTTAGTTTCTCAAACCCTTGCGAGGTAAGACGATAAAAAAGTTGCCCCTTTTTCTCCACTCGTTCAATCTCTCCAACTGACAAAAGTTTTGCCATTGTTGGCCCAAACGAAGATTTTTGATACCAACCATCACAATACATCCGCCGAAGTTGATTTTTAAATGAATTTGCATAAACTTCATCGGCAATCATGGCTAAAAGAATTAAAATATCTCTTTTTAATCCCCTTCTTATCATCTAACTAGAATTTTAAAAAAGAAAAATTAACAAATCAACAGGCGATCGCATGTAAATTTGTTAAGGGTTTTCAGCGGTGAAAATACGCATCCAAAACTTTCTTAACAATTGGAGCGGCAACAGAAGACCCCTCACCGCCTGCCTCAACTAAAGCCGTAACAACAATCTCTGGATTCTCAATTGGCGCAAAAGCAGTCAACCAAGCATGAGTTCGACCAGCCGGATCATCAAACTCGGCGGTTCCAGTTTTACAGGCAACTTGAGGCTTAAAATCAAAAAGAGGGAAAGCTGTTCCTCCCTGAGAACAAGCCTCTTTCATTCCTTCGGTAATTAAAGAAATCGTTTCTTTTTTTAATCCTACCTCAAAACAACTAGATTTATTTGCATTTTCCCTTTCTCCAAAATCCCTTTCTGGTGCTCCTTGAGAAACAAAAAGATATGGACGACACAATTTCCCTCTGCTGGCGATTACCGAGGTCATCACATTGACCTGTAAAGGCGTAAGCATTAACCCTCCTTGACCAATAGCCAAATGATAAGTATTTCCTAAAAACCATTCCTCTCCAGAAGGATTAGGTAAAAAACCTGAAGATTCTCCGGGAAGATCAATCCCCAAAACCTTCCCTAAACCAAATTTTCTCCCCCATTCGATAATTTTTTCCGCCCCTACCCATTCTCCTACCTTATAAAAAAAGGTATCGGTTGAACGCTTTAGCGCCCAAACTAAATCCACCATCCCTTCCGTTTTTCCGTATTGGGTAAAGTACCAATTAGCATAACGATATTTTCCTACCGTAATTACTCCCAAGTCCTCAATTTTGGTATCTTTTCTAATTTTTCCTTCTTCAAGCCCGGCAGCAGCAGTTATAATTTTAAAAGTTGATCCTGGCGGATAAATCCCAGAGATTACTCGATTAAAAAATGGATTTCCGGGATCAGTTAATTCATCTTTAGTTATTTTGTTAGGGTTAAAAGAAGGAGAAGAAACTAAAACCAAAACCTCACCGGTATTTGGATTTTGAGCAATTACCCCACCCTTTTCCCCTTTTAAAGCTTCAAAAGCAGCAAGTTGAAGATCTAAGTTAATTGAAAGTTTAACATCCTTGCCGGCAATTGGCTCCTTTTTCCCAATTTTCCGAATAATCCTACCGCTAGTATCAGTTTCAAACAATTCTCCCCCGTCAATTCCCCGAAGAATTTCTTCGTATTCCTCCTCTATCCCTGTCCTTCCTTTTAAATCACCAAGAGCGTAATTTCCCAGTTCTTCCTTATTTACCTCTCCTAAATATCCTAAAAGATGAGAAGTTGCCTCACCATAGGGATATTCCCGCAAAACATCAATTGACAATTCATTTTCTTCTCCCTCAGCCTCAAGATGCAAAGCCTCTTCCCGAGAAATCCTTTCCCATTCCCTCTTCTGTCTATTCCATCTTTTAAAAACGGGAATATTCCTTGCTAAAATTCTTCCTTCTCGATCCAAAATCTCTCCTCGGGGGGCTTTAATTTTTCTTAAACTAATTCTTTGTTCTTCTACCAATTTTCTATTTTTCTCTCCTTCAACAATCTGAAGCTGAAAAAGTCGGCCAAATAAAATTCCAAAAGCAAAAAACAGAAAAAACCAAAATATAAAAAATCTTCTCCTCATACTAAAATTTCTTTTCTCCTATCAAAAGCAAAAAAGGAAACAACCAAAGAAAAAAAGATAATTTCCCAAATCCTGAAATTACCTTCGCTAAGAAGCCTAAACAAAGAAAAAATAAAAAGGGAAGAAAAAAAAGGAACTAAAAAATTTGAAACAAAGAATTTGCTTTTTAATATTTGAAGAAATCCAAAAATAAAAATAAAAAAAAGTAAATTAAATCCTAAAGGTTTGGCCAAGGCAATATCCAGAAAAAAACCAAAGAAAAAAGCAAAAACTAAAATCCACGTTGATTTTACCCTTAAACCTAAAATTATAGTCGTTGCCAATAAAATGTCTGAAAGAAGAAAAAGATTCATTTTAGAATTAGCAAAAAAACCTCCTCAAGCTCTCCAAACGACAAAAAGGGCTCAACTTCTGCCTTTCTAAAAAGCTTATCCGAGGAAATCTCTTTAACCTTGCCAATTAACAAATCCTGAGGAATATCTTGCGAAGAGGCAGTAAAAACTAAATCGCCAATCTCAAAGCTCTCTGAAAGCAAAACTTTATCTAAAAAAATCTTTCCCCCAAAAGAAGATAAAATTCCTCTGGCTTTTATCCATTCTGCATTTTTATCTTTAACCACTGCCTGAATTTTTAATTTTTGACTTTGAAGAGTTTTAAGATGAGAAATATGCTCTCCCAAATAAAATATCTTCCCCACAAACACATTCTCTACTATCGCCGGTTGATTTAAAAAAACTCCATCGCTTCTGCCTTTGTCAAGAATTAAAACTCCCTCACTTATTCCAATTACTTTAGCCGGTAAAAACTGCCAACTCGAAGGAAGAGGAGCCCCTAAAAGACTACGCATATCTGCGTTTTCTTTCTTCAAACTAGAAATTTGCGCCTCCAAATTTGCAATTTTTCTTTCCTCAATCAAAATTTGAGGTTCTTCTCTTTTTTTTAAGAAAAACAATTTCTCTTCAATTGGCAGGAGAATTTTTTCTACTCCACCTCTTATTGATCTGACAATCCCTAGTTGATCAAAAATCATCAAAAGAAAAGCCAAAATAAGAAAAAGCAAAAACTTTCTCATCAAAAGGCATTATAAGTCTCCCTGAATTAAAAATCCAGAGTTCTTAAGGTTTACCAACAACGCTCCTCACACCCCACGGGTGATATGAATTCACACCTGAATTCACACCTGTGACAGGAGGATGCAACCCTTTTTCGCACCCTTTTTGCCCTGAAATATCAATCAAAAACAGATTAAACCTCAAAATATAAACACTCTTCTTGCTCAAATTTTCAATCCAACCATTTAACTTTGATTTCCAAAATTTACCTTTAGTTTCTAATCAATATTAATCTCTTTAATCTCCAATTCTATCTTAAATCTTATTTTAAATGGTTGAACTTAATCTTTGATTTTAATATTAATTAATTTAATCTTACTTTCTATTCCAACCTTAGTGTCTAATTCAACCTTAATCTCTAATTCAGCCCTAGTCTCTAAAACATTCCTCAACCTCCCTAATTTATACTACGATATACATTTGTATACCAGAGTATAAAGGGGGAGATAATAAAGATCAATTAATTTTCTATGGGCAAAAATGCTGTTTTAATTTTAATTTCTCTCTTTTCAATTCTCTTTAATTTCTTTTCCTAAAAGAGATTTTTATTTTTTTATTTCTCTTGTTAATTTCCTACCTTTTTTGATTTTCTCCCCTTTTAAAATCTCGCACCAAACTCCTTTGCCAAAAAAACCAGAAAACAATTTTAATCTTAAAGAAATTAATGAAGATTTATCTATCTTAATCCTCCCGTTACTCGAACGCGGGATAACAAAGAGGAATCTTCCAAAACCTTTCCGCACCCCCGAACAACTGCCATTTGGGGATTGTCCGCAATCCAAACAGGCATTTTGGTTGCCTCAGCAATTAATTTGTCAAAACCAATAAGCTGTGAGGTTCCTCCGCAAAGAACAATTCCCCTATTCATAATATCAGAAACAAGTTCAGGAGGAGACTCCTCCAAAAGATCGGTAATTGCCGAAACTATCTGCGAAGCAACAGGAGAAATAGCCTCTCTAATTTCTGTTTCGCTTACTTTAATTGACTTTGGCAAACCAGTTTCTAAATCTCTACCTCTAACCACCGTTTGTCTTTCACTTTTCTGGGGATAAACCGAACCAATACTAATTTTTATCTCCTCGGCAGTTGGAAAACCAATCAAAAGTGAATATTTAAGTCTTATAAAATTTAAAATTGCTTCATCAAAATCATACCCGGCGACTCTAAGAGAACGATTTAAAACTATCCCCCCCAAAGAAATAATTGCAATTTCTGAAGTTCCCCCTCCTAAATCAACTATAAAGAATCCACCCGGCTCAAAAACTGGAAGACCAACACCAATTGCCGCCGCCATCGGTTCTTCGATTAAAAAGGCTTTTCTTGCTCCAGCAGATAAAGCTGCATCCTGAACTGCCCGTCGCTCAACTTCAGTCACCCCAGAAGGAACACCAACTACTACTTTTGGTTTTGGGATTTTTGGTAAGAAACCAACTGATTCATGAACTTTTTTAATATAATATTCAAGCATGCTTTCGGTGGCATCAAAATCAGCAATCACTCCATGACGAAGAGGATAAAAGGCTTCAATATTTTTAGGAGTTTTCCCAAGCATTTTTTTCGCCTCAGAACCAACGGCTAAAATCTGCTTTGTCTTTTTATGCCTGGCAACAACTGATGGTTCTCGAATTACCACTCCTTTCCCTTTTATTAAAACAAAAATATGAGTAGTCCCAAGATCAATCCCTAAGTCATGAGAAAATAAACTGAATAAAAAATCCAACATTTTATCTAAAAATAAAAATTTCAGGAAAATATCTTCAGTGGAAGTATAACATATCCTCTCCAAAGAAAAAAATCAAATCTATTAAAGTCTAAAAATAATTATGCTATACTAAAAAACTATGACAAATATTTTCAGTAAACTCATTGAATATTCCTTTTATTGCCTTTTTTTTCTTATCCCCCTAATCATGACTCCTATAAATTTCGAACTTTTCGAGTTTAATAAAATGATTTTGACTTACGCCTTTACCATAATAATCGTCGGTTTCTGGCTGGCAAAAATGGTTGTTGAAAAAAAAATTATTTTTAAACGCTCCCCATTTGCAATTCCTTTTCTTTTTTTTCTAATTTCTCAAATCCTTAGTTTTCTCTTCTCTATTGATCCTCACACTTCGCTTTGGGGTTATTATTCAAGGTTTCATGGAGGTCTGCTTTCTACTCTCTCCTATTTTTTTCTTTATTTTGCCTTCGTTTCAAATATGGGACAATTAGAAACAAAAAGGGCCATAAAATACCTCTTAAAAAGCGCCACTTTAGTTTCTTTTTACGGAATATTGGAACACTTTGGAATTGACGCCAAATATTGGGTTCAAGATGTCAAAAACCGTGTCTTTTCAACCTTAGGTCAACCAAATTGGCTTGCTGCCTGGCTTGCGGCTTTAATTCCTCTTTCTCTTTCTCTAATTATCGAAAAAATCCCAACCCTCAAAAAAGAAAAAAAATTAAAACTTAAAAACTTTCCCCTTTTCAATACCAAAATCATTTTTCCTCTTTTTCTTCTTGTTAATCTTTCGCTTTGTCTTATTTACACCAAGTCTCGCTCGGGAATTGCTGCCGCCATCATTTGTTTAATCTTTTTTCTTTTTCTTCTAGGTTTAACAAAAAATATTTCTCTTAGGAAAAAACCTTTAATCATCTCATCTTTCTTTTTTACCATCTTTTTAATTGCTATTTTTTTGTGGGGCGCTAAAACTCTATTTAAAAATACCCACCAAGATATTCTTTATATCCTTGACTTTTCAAACAAAGCAAATATTCCCCTCCATGAAGTTTGGCAACCAGGATCAGAATCAGGCGATATTAGAAAAGTGGTTTGGCGAGGGGCAATCAAAATCTGGAAGGCTTATCCAATTTTTGGCTCAGGAGTAGAAACATTTGCTTATTCCTACTATAATTTTCGCCCAATTGAACATAACTTTGTCTCCGAATGGGACTTCTTATACAACAAAGCCCACAACGAATATCTAAATTTCCTCGCCACTACTGGAGTGGTAGGTCTGGGAACATACCTTTTGTTAATTGGCTGGATTATTGTCTGGAGTCTTAGGGAAATTAAACAATTTAAAATTTTAAACACCGCTATCTTCTCCGGATGGTTATCTATTTTAGTGTCTAATTTTTTTGGTTTTTCTGTAGTTCCAGTCGCCTTACTTTTTTTTCTCTACCCCGCCTTTTTATTTATTTTAAAAAATGAAGAGGAGGAAAAAAATGAATTTTTTAAGAAAAAACCTAGTTCTTTAAAAGGTGTCCACTACTTTATTATCATTTTAATTTTTTCTTTTCTCCTTTATCTTCTATTTTTTCTTTATCGTCTTTGGTATGCTGATGTCCTTTATGCCAAAGGCCAAAGATTTAATAAGCAAGGTTTATACGACCAATCTTATCAATATCTAACCGAAGCAATTAATTTAAACCCCTCCGAACCTGTCTATCATGACGAACTTGCTTTAAGCACCGCTAATCTTGGGGTTCTTGCCTTTGAGCAAGGTCAAATCAATCTATCCAATCAACTAATCCAGTATTCTCTTTCACAATCAGATATCGCCTTAAAAATTTCTCCAAGACATTTAAATTTTTATCGAACGCGGGCAAAAATTTTTCTAATCCTTTCAAGAATTGACCATTCTTTTTATCAAAATACCTTAGAAGTTCTTCTTAAAGCCTCAGAACTTGCTCCAACTGATCCTAAAATTCTTTATAATTTAGGATTGGTTTACTATCAACTTGACCAAAAAGAAAAAGCAATTGAAACTCTTAAAAAAACCCTTGACCTAAAACCAAATTATCAAGAAGCAAAAACCGCCCTTGATCTGATCACCAAGAAATAATCCATATCTTAGACGAGGTTGGCAATTAAATCAAAAAATCTTTACCTCCTTTTAAAAATACTACCCCTAAAAAGAAAAATTTTAGAAATATAAAAAAATAGGAAAGCAACAGCAAAAAAAGATAAAAACCTAAAAGTAAATCTAAACCCAAAAACAAAAACCCAAATAAAAACAAACCAAAGGTCACAGTTTACGCGGCCGCTTAAATTTGTGTCCAAAAGAATCATCCTCTAAACTCTAAATAAAATTAGTAAAAAAATTAGAAAGCTTTAAAATAATCCTAAATAAGAATAATCCTAAATAAGATTGAAAAACACTTTAATCTTTTCTTCCCCTTCGATTTTTTCTGCCAAGATATAAGTCACACCAAAACCAACTCGATAAATTTGACGTAAAAATTCTATTTCATTAAAACAAGGATAAGGATAAACAAAAACTGATTCTTGAAGCCTAAAAAAACCAAGATTCTTAAGATGATTGCGAAAAATATCTCGATAAAACTTCTTTTTTTCCGGAATATCAAAAATAACCACTCGCCATTTCTTATCCCATCTTTTTGGCCTTTTAATTTCCATCTTCTCAAGTTTAAAACTTAAAGCCTTAATCATCCCCCCTTGAGTAATTCGTACCACCGGTAAACCCTCAACCTCAACAACTTCTACCAATTTTTGCTTATACAATCTTTTCAAAACTTGGCTAAATCTCTTTCTTTCATATCCTCTCCCCTCCCAAATAAAAGGCTTAAGAGCAATCGGTAAGCCAGGCATAACTAAACAAGCAGAAACCAAAACCCCTGCTGCTAAAATTGCTAAAACTTCTTCTACGTAAGGATATCTTTTTACTTTTTCCTTTAATTCATCTAAAATTCGTTTCTTTTCCGGTTCAAAAATTTTCTGGGCGAGCGCCCAATCTATCGAAAAAGATTTAATCTTTTCCTCCTTTTTCTCCATCTCCTAATCCTCTTTTGGATATTTATAAAACTTACAATTAAAAATAATTTTACTCCAAATTTAACCTTTTTTAAAACTATTTAATCCTCATTAATTTTTTAGAATTTCAAATCTTCCAAAATCTTTAAATCATTTTCTACTACCGGTCACAAATTTAAGCGGCCGCGTAAACTGTGACCTAAAATTATGATAAAATAAAAATGAAGAAATAAACTTAAAATTTAAATGAAAGAAGCTCTTTTTTATCAAAAAGAAAAAAACAAAAAAATCCGTTGTTTCCTCTGTTCCCATCGTTGCTTAATTTCTGAAGGTAAAAGAGGAATTTGTTCTATCCGCGAAAACCGAAATGGTATCCTCTATTCCCTCGTCTATGGAAAAACTATCGCCCAAAATGTTGACCCAATTGAAAAAAAACCTCTATTTCATTTCTTGCCGGGAACTTTAAGTTTTTCTATTGCCACCGCAGGATGCAATTTTCGCTGTGAATTTTGCCAAAACTGGCAAATATCTCAAATTACCAAAGGAAAAGAAGGAAAAATAATTGGCAAAGAAGCATCACCAAAGCAAATAGTTCAAAAAGCGCTTGAAACTGGCTGTTCCTCAATTGCCTACACTTATACTGAACCAACTATTTTTTTTGAGTATGCCTACGATATTGCTAAGTTAGCAAAGGGAAAAAATCTCGCAAATGTTTTTGTTACTAACGGCTATCAAACCAAAGAAACCGTCAAAGAAATGGCAAAATTTATTGACGCTGCCAACATCGACCTAAAAAGTTTCTCAGAAAATTTTTATCGAAAAATTTGTGGCGCCTCACTTGCTCCTGTTTTAGAATCAATAGAACTAATGTACAAACTTGGGATCTGGATTGAAATCACTACTCTTTTAATCCCAAACCAAAATGACTCGGAAAAAGAAATTACCCAAATTGCAAATTTTATTTCAAAAATATCAAAAAATATTCCTTGGCATATTTCCCGCTTCCACCCCGATTTTCAAATGACTGATTCTTTTCCAACTCCGCTTGAAACTTTGGAAAAAGCGTATCAAATCGGGAAAAAAGCCGGGCTAAATTATGTTTATCTTGGAAATGTTTTAACAGAAACACGAGAAAATACCTATTGCCCAAAATGTCAAAATCTTGCCATTCGCCGAATTGGTTATAAAACAGAAATTTTGGGAATTGATAAAAAGGGAAGATGCCTAAAATGTAAGGAAAACTTAAATATAAAACTCTAATTTTATTTTATAAACGTTTCCCTTAGTTCATCAAAAGTTCCATCGGTTACCAAAGAAACAACCTTCTCGCCATGAAGATTAACCTTTGCCTCATGAGGAGTAATAACTTGGGCTAAAACTTTTCCGCTTCGATTACCATAACCTGGATGACGGCTCTTAAAAGAAAAAGTAAACTCAAAACAACCTTGACAATCAAGTTTTTCTGAGGAAAGAAATTTTAGATCAAAACCGTCAAATTTATAGGTTGGAGAATTCTCAACCGCCCTTTGGGCGATTTCCTTTGCTTTTTCTAAATCTGCTTGGGTAAAGATTCCCTCCGAAGACTCCTCCTGCTTTTGTTCCTGGGTTTTTAAAAACTTTCCCTCTTTAATTTTTTCTCCAACTTCCCCAAACCTACCAATATTTTTAAAAACTAAAAAGGCACCAAGAAAAACTAAAAACAAGATCCCAACTATTATTATTACTTTTTTACTCACTGTCTATATTATAGATCTTTTGTCAATTTCTGATCCTCTATAATTATGGT
>Ga0185342_1000305_pt1 | contig 26326 bp, 16 predicted proteins | sample ConPoolayeEmetaG_FD_128045 | JGI IMG/M metagenome (GOLD analysis project Ga0185342, IMG submission 128045) | Hot spring microbial mat communities from California, USA to study Microbial Dark Matter (Phase II) - Cone Pool mat layer E metaG... ... | reverse complement strand
TCGGATGACCCCGAGCGCTGGGCCACAGACTTTGCCCAGAAGGAGCTGACCCTGGCTACCTCGGCTCTGGAAGCCGAGCAGTCGCTGCGGAAAGTCTCGCTGTTCAAACCGCAGGTAGCCCGGCAGGCCGCAACGCAAGCCTTGCTTGCCCTGGTTCTGGCATGGCTGATGATCATCGCGTATCTGTGGGTGCGGTTCGGGCGGCCGATGTACGGCGTCGCAGCCGTCGCGGCCCTGATCCACGACGTGTGCATGGCGCTGGCGTTCGTGGGAATCGCGGGCTGGATCGGCGGCAGCCGGCACCCGATCGGCGCGGCCCTGTTGATCGAGGATTTCAAGGTCAACATGACGATCGTGGCGGCGTTGCTGACCATCATCGGATACTCCGTCAACGACACCATCGTGATCTTTGACCGGATCCGCGAAATGCGCGGCCGCATGGCCCATCTGACGCCGCAGATCGTCAACGACGCGATCAACCAGTGCATGTCGCGGACGATTCTGACGTCGCTCACCGTGTTTGTGGTGGTGCTGGTGATGTACATCTTCGGCGGTAGCAGCATCCGCGGCTTCAACTGGTGCATGATGGTGGGAGCAGTGACCGGAACGTACTCATCGATCGCGATCGCGGCTCCGCTGCTTCTGGTGCGCTGGCGGGCGGCAGCACAGCCGGCCCGCGCGTAGAAAGTTCAGAGTGACCCCGGCAGGCGCCTGCCCACGCCGCTTGAACCGCGGTTATAATGCCGGGAACCTTGCGACGGGTGTCGCACGGAGGCGGTCGGAGCCTTTTGGCAGGGCACGTCCATGCGCACGGAAGTGAAAATCGGCCTGATCGTAGGACTCGTAGTAATCGCAGGAGTGGCGGCGTACCTGTTCCGACAAGCCGGCAAGGGCCAGCAGGCCGACCAGATACCCTGGGCGGTCAAACCGCAGACAGCGCCCAGCCCACCGGCGGTGGCGGCCAAGCCGACCACGCGTCCGAGTGAGCCGCGCATGTCGGCTCCGCGCCCAGCTCCTTTGCCTGCTGAGGTGCGCCTAGCGCCGCGGACACCCACGACCCAGCCGGCGCCTCCCGTGGTTCAACCCGGTCCGAGCGAGCCGCAGACACCGCGGCCACTGCCGCCGCTAGTCGAGACCGAAAAGCCACTCGTTTCGCCTTCGGTTCCCGGGCCCACGCCGGCAACCACCCCAGTGCCGCTGCGCCCGGGGCGCGAAGAGGAGCCGGAAGCACAGGTGGTGGTTCGGCCGGCCCCGAGCACGCAGCCGGCCATAACGCCACCGCCGCGACCGCCAATTTTGCGCCCTGAGGAGCAGGTGCCGGCAAAGGTCCGCGAGTCGCCGCGCCCCGGCCCGGAGCCCGCAAAGTACACCGTCCGCGAGGGCGATACCCTTACCGCCATCGCACGCGAGCACTACGGCGACGGGAACCTGTGGCCGAAGATCGCCGCGGCCAACCCCGGCATTAATCCCGATCGGCTGCTGGTCGGACAGGTTCTGATCATTCCGCCTAAAGAGGCTGAAGCAACTGCGGCACCTGCGGCGCGGAAGGAAGAGCCCAAGCTGACCACACGGCCCGCGGCGGCCGCGACGTACGTAGTCGCCAAGGGCGACACGCTGATCGGCATTGCCCGCAACATTCTGGGCGACGGATCGCGCTGGCGCGAGATCTACGAGCTTAACCGCGACAAGATCAAGGACCCGGATCACTTGCTCGAAGGGCTGGAGCTGCGGCTGCCTCCGGTAGAGAAGGAGAAAAAACCCGCTTCGCGGCCGTAGCTACCGTTCGTCGGTTCTTAGCAGGGTTGCTGTTAGCAAAAAAGAGGGCTGCCGGCCGGCAGGTGGCTTGGCCTGCCAGCCCGGCAGCCTTTGTCAATCCCGCCCGCGCATTACGGACAGGGCGGACAACCAACGGTCAGACACTGGACGAACGCGTCGATATCGAACGCGTTAATGTTCCCGTCGCAGGTGATGTCGCCGTTGTAGATGTTGCAGTCCGGATACGCGGCTTCGTAGGCAGACGGGTTGGTCAGAGCCAGCACGAACGCGTCAATATCGAACGCATTGATCACGCCGTCGCAGTTCAAGTCGCCGCGTACAATCGCCGGCCCCGGCGGCAACAGCAGGACGTCCATCCGGATCGGATGTGTCAGGTCAATGATCGGCCGCGGCAGAGTGGCCACGCCGGTCGTGGTGACCCGTGCCCAGCGCTGAGCCGTGGTATCCCGCCAGAACCAGATCAGCCGGACGGAGTTGCCGGGGTTGCCCTGGTCGGCCGAGACGGCCGAGGAGCTGGGGGTGCGTGTCATGTGGCCGGCGGTGGTACCGGAGTAGGTCGGCTCCTGGAAGAGGACCTCGCTGCCGATCGGGTTGCCGTCGAAGTTCGCCAGAACGAAGTCTTGACCGCCCGGGCCGGCCCCGACGTTGACAACGTTGTCAACGTACAGCGTGTACGGGCCGCTGCTGCGGTCCGAGCTGGCCGCGTTCACGGTCACGGCCAGATGTTCGAGCGTTCCGCGCGGAACGTCGATGACGCCGTTGCCGGTGAAGCCTAGCACCGGTCCGGCGACGGGGTCGAACGTGAGGGTCCGCCATTGAGGCAAGGGGCTGATGGCGACGCCTTGCGGGGCGCCGTCGATCTGGCTGGACGCACCGACCCACTCGATGGCGCCGGTCGTTCCGCCGGGCGAGCCGAGCGGACCGGTGTCATTGGTCTCGCGCACGCCGATGCAGATCAGGATATCCCCGTTGCCGCGGCCGACCTCCAGGGTGTCCGACACCGCTGAGCCGGTCGGACCGTAGGCCCGGCTGCGGATGCGCTCCAGCGGCTCCAGGGGCCGCGACAGCGCTACATCCACCCGACCGGTCGGCGGAATCGGGTCCGTGTATTGGCCGATCACGTTAGAAGCCCCATCCAGAATTTGAAGCGTGGTTACGTCCAGATCGACGTCTGCCACCGTTACGATCTGGTCGCCGCCGACGATTGGAGCCTGGACGATGCCCGCGTTAGGTGGCCGACTGATGAAGCGTACCGGCCCGACCTCCACGCAGTAATCATCGTAGTACCCGGGTATGCTGCTGCTGGCGCTGGGGCCGATCCGGCACATGTCCATAGTCGTGTCGGCATTCAGGCTTATGTTCTTGGCCGCCAGCTTCCGATCAACGTAGACATCCACGGCCCGCCCCTTGTGCACTACGGTGAACGTGTGCCAGCCATACGAACGCAGCGGCGAGTCGTACTGATTGAGATTGATCCAGTCGGGTCCGCCGTTGCCCACGGCTCTATAGTGGTAGTAGTTCGGGTTCAGGTACGGCTGGGCACTGGACATGCCAATATGCTGGTACCAGAAATCAGCGGTCTGGCCGTTGAGCTGCGCATACTGGTTGGCGCCGGCGGGGCCCTGACCGTAGGTGTCGAAGATGTTTACATTCCAGATCACCGGATTTGTCGCAGTCGGCGTAAGGTTGGCGATCGGGTGCTGGACGCGCTGGAACGCCGCGGCCGCGTAGGCCGACTTGGCCCCGCCCGGAGTGGCGTTCTGCGCGGTCGAAAGCGTAAGACGTCCGGAAGCCCCCGGCGAATCCACCCAGAATGCCGCAAAAGAGGCTTCATCCGGGTATTCCATGTTGTCGCACACGATGGTGCTTACCAGGCTGGCGACCGTCACGGTCTCCGGAGCCGATGGGCTGCTATTGAATCCGCCGGCGCTTTGGAATGCGACTAGCGTGTCGCCAACTGCCAGTCCGGTCACCGGAACATCTACATACCTTGCACCCGGCGGCACCGGCACCGTAACGTCGCGCGTGTCATTGATGCGCACCGTGACGTATTCTGCGGTCGGATAGAGCTCCTGAACGCGAATGACCGTGTTTCCGGCCGGCGGCGCGGCATAGATCACCGGCGCCGGGAAGCCAACCGTAACCGTTGCTGACGGTTCGCTGGTAGCCCCATTGACCGTCTGCGTCGCGAACAGCACGTCGCCGTTCTGGAGTGGGCCGCTCAGCGTCACGGTCACTGTCGAGCCAGTCGGAACCGCCGTGGCGATCTGCTGCCCGTTATTAACGTTCACTGTCACCAGCGAGGCCTGCGCAAACTGCACCCAGTACACATTCTGCACCTGTACCGTCGTTGCCCCCGGCGGAATCGGAGCAACCAGCCTGGGTGGCACCGGTACCGCTGAAACCGCACGCGGATAGGCGAAATCGCTGGCTTGACCTCCGATCACCTGAGTCGCCGAGACCGAATCGCCCGTCTGTAGCTGGGGCTGAATGTTTACAAAGTCGGTGTACGTGCCTGAGGGCACCAGTGCCGGCCCGCGCGGCGCGCCGTTGACATAAAGCTGCACCGCCGTCGCCGCCGCGTCATTGTTGACGCGCACGCTGTTCTGGTTGCCGACGATCGGGCCGACCACCGCAGGCAGCGGCAACTGGTTGATTGGCTGGCTGCGCGCCACGATGTGGAACCGGATCTTCGCGCCCGCGTCGGAGAACCGCGGGCTGGTCCCGCACTGGTAGCCGATGTTGTGGTACATCCCCAACGTCTGGTCCGGGTTGTTCGCGTACGTCCAGACCAGCCGATGGCAGGTCAGGCCGTCGTAGCTGGCCAGGGTCGACAGCGCCGAGCTGGTTGGCGTGGTTGAACTCTGGCCGCGCGGGTTCAGCAGGTAGTTGATGCCGTTCTCGAAATCGTGAATGACCTCGATGACTTGGTCGAACTCGTCAAGCAGTTCGACCGCGTCGATGAGCAGCTCGTGCGGCCCGACCTGAATCTCCGGCCCCATCGTGAACCACAAGCTGTCAATCGTGTAGTAGCCGGTTACCGAGTCATCCAGAATGCCGTTGCCGCCCAGCCACGGCAGGACGAGCTGGTCGTCCGTAAGCGGAACGTCGACCGTCTGCCAGACGGCGTTGTCGGCAAAGATGCCGATGGCACCGCGTGGTACGGGATTGCCGCCGACGGTATCGACGGCAGTCACCGGGACAAACTCCCACCCGCCCGGCGGCTGGTACGAGCAGCTTCCGTCGCCATCTTCATCGATCACCAGCGAGAACACATATGGCGGCGGGCCCGGCAGAACCGCAACCGGCGTCGATTCCGGGCTGGCTACGCCGTCGACGATCTGAATCGCGCTATAAACCTCACCGTATTGGGCGGTCCGGCCCAGCTCGGTCAGAAGGTTGAACACCACATCCTCGGTGCTGGTCACGTTGCGGGTCAATATCACCTGGTGGTGCTCAAGGAGTTGAACTACGTCGACGCCGTACTGAAGGCCTGTGACAGTGATGGTCTGGTCCCCGTGAATGATGGGCGATACGACAGTTGGCGGCATAACCGGGTCAGGCTCGGGGGCCTCGAAGCGCAGTTCGTCGATGCCCAGCTCGACCACGCCGTTTCCACCGGTTTCCTTGTTAACGAACGCAATGTGTTCAAAGACACCGCGGTTGGTTGGCGTGCTCAGAATGCCGTCACCGGTGAAGCCGGTGGTTCCACCTTGCCAGGGGCCGGTACCGACGCGCACTTGGCCCGTTGCCAGATTGAATTCCAGCGTGTAGGGGTTTGGCGACGGTGCCAGCGTGACCACCGGGATCGGAACGCGATCGCCGTTAGCGCCGATGTAATAGCCCCAGCGGAGCTGGTCGTCGCCGCCAGGCGTTGTGTCGATGACGCCGTTCGGGCCGGGCTCGATTACCGCGGTGCCCGAAGGCAGGCCAAGCTGCTGAATGTCGGTTCCCACCGGGTAGACCTGGATGTCATCGCCGGCTGCCAGCGTTTCCACGATCCAGTTCGGACCGGCAGTGATGCCGTTGGGTGTCGTGTTGACCCCGACCCACTCGATGGGCCCGACGATTCCGCCATTGCTCATCATCGGTACGAGCACATCCGTTTCGCGTATACCCAGGCAGACGCTCACACGTCCGTAAACGAGCTGGCTGCGGTTGATGATTTTGAAGCGCACTTTCCCCTGAAGGTGAACGGTGGGGTTGGGCCGCAGCGGGCCGTTGGAAGTGGTGAAGCGCAGCCACGAGTCCGGATCGGATAGGTTGTCCCAGATCCAGCGCACGTACAGCCCGGCTGCTCCCTCGGTCTTCAGGGCTGAGGATCGGTAGGCGGCGTTGTTGTTGTACTGTCCCGGGTCATTCGGCACGATAAAGCCCACCGTTGTCGGCGAGAACTCCGGAATGCGGAACATCTCTTGGCAGGTTGCCGGGTCGTTGATCGGCGGGCCGTTGAACCCGACGAGCTCGGAAAAGTACTGGGCGGTGGCGACGGAGCTGGCAGTGGCCAGCACCAACAGTCCTGCGGACAGAAGTACGAGATCTCGACGCATGTGTGTGTCTCCATGAAACTTGCTAGAAGAACGCCGACGCGGCTTTGCGATCATTATTATCGGACGCCGGTGAGCGCGAACTTCAACCTACGTGGCGCCCCGCCGGCTCAGGCGGCTACCCGGCCCCTGCTTCCTGGTGAGTGCCGGCGGCCCGACGCCAACCCCACCTAGCGCCGGCGGAGCGTCAAGGCTCCCAGGGCCAGCAGCGCCAGCGCCGAAGGTTCAGGAACGTAGTACAGCCACATGTTGTCGTATCGGGCCTGGCCGCCGGCCGACGACAGACCCGAGCCGATCCGCACCTGATACCACCACAACGCGGTCGCATTCGGATTAAGCGCCAGGTTGGCGGTATCTAGCAAGCCATCGACATAAAAGTCAGCATACGTCCGGTGGATCTCCACCCTGAAGGTGTGCCAGCCCACGGAACGGTTCGTGTTCATGTTGATCCAGTTGATGGCAGAGTTGAACGCTATCCGCAACTGGTACTTATTGCGGTTGTGGTTCGTCGCGGCGTTGTACTGGCCTACGGAGATCAGCTCCGCAAGGCTCCCGCCACCCTGCTCCGACCGGGCCAAAATCTGGCAGTACTGCCGCGGATCCGCCGTGTTTCCGACAAAATCGTAGTAATCGAACTGCCAGACCAGATAGCCGTTCGGCTCAATCTCAATGTCGGGGAAATTGAAATCGCGGCGGGCCGCAACGGTCGTGTGGCGGACGCACTTCTCGCCCGGCCAGGTCGGACCACTCGCCCCTATCTCAAGGTAGGTGTCCGCGTCCGTGCCGACCGAACGCGTCCAGACCAGATTGAGCGCGGCGGTGTCCGCGTACGACTCAAAATCGTCCTGAACAATTGCAGCTACTGCGGTTGACGCGATGAACGCTACGACTGCCAACGGTGTGAGTTTGCGCATCTTCCTTACCTCCTTCTCGACTCGGCTGTCTGAAACTTCTCAACGACTCCGAAATGCATTTGCCAAGACCCTGCGCTTCTTCTGCGGCGGTGCTGGCGCCAGCCGGCCCCTGCTTCCTCCTCCCCACACCCTTCCCGCGGTGCGAATTGGCGGACTTGTGCCGGGCAACGTTTGCAGTATACCGCAGGCCGGCTTTGCGCTACAAGCTCAAAAGGCCCCCGCGCCGGCTGGCTGGCTAGGCACCACCGACGGCGCCAACCGTCCCATAACGCCCGCCGCCGTTCGGCGTGCACAACCTCGGCCGACGGACACCTCTAGGCGCGGTGCCGGCAAATTGCCCCAGAGGCCGGCGTCCCCGCACCTGCGGGCAGTGCGCGGACAGCTTTCCCTGCGGTAGCCGAGTCTGGTTCTGCTATCATGTACGCAGCGTTGCGGGTCGGCATGCTTGCCAGGTGGGGGAGCGTTCAGACACACCGATTGCGACGCCGACCCGCGGAGTGATCACCATGCAGTGTTCTGTGCCGGCCTTGGGCGCCTGGCGGGCGGCAGCAGCCACAGTCTTCTGCGGGGTTGTCACCGCTTTCGGAATCGCCCAGACAGTCACCGTGGACAACTCCGACCCCCAGTTCAGCATCCTGTACGGTACCTGGAACACCGGAGCATACGGGCAGCCGCACGGTGCCGATTACCGTTGGGCTCATACGACCGGCTACGGCTATCCGCCGGCAGCGGCCGAATGGCGCCCGCAACTGCCGCTTCCAGGTCCCTACCGCGTGTCAATCTGGTACGTTGCCGGCAGCAACCGTGCGGCCAATGCTCCGTTCACCGTGCATCATGTCAACGGCGATACCACCGTCATCGTCAATCAGCAGATTAATGGACAAACGTGGTTTGAGCTGGGAATTTTCGATTTCGCAGCCGGCACCGACGGGTATGTTCTGCTGACGAACGCCGCCGACCCTTACGTGGTCATTGCTGACGCGGTTCAGTTTGCCTTCGTTGGCTCGACGGTCGAGCTTACCATGGCCGTCAGCCCCGCGGGCGCCGGGACGACGGATCCGCCGGCAGGCGGCCCGTACGTCTACGGCGTCAACTCCGTAGTGCCGATTGCCGCCTCGCCGGCAGGCGGCTGGGACTTTCATCACTGGACGGTCTCCGCCGGTTTGCCGGTCGCGGACCCCTACTCGCCCAGTACTACCGTCACGATGGATCAGAGCAAGACGGTGACGGCGGTGTTTGTCCCCTCAGGTCCTCCGGCGCCGGAGTTTCGTGCGTTCTGGGCTGACGCATTTCATGCGGGGTTCAAAAGCGTGTCTGAAATCGACACAATGATCTCCTGGGCCCTGGCCGGCAACTACAACGCGATCATTGCCGAGGTCTTGGCCTTTCAAGACCAGGGCGCAAACGGTCACGGTGCGTACTGGAACTCTGGTATCGTGCCCCGAGCCGCAGACATCGTGGGTGGAATCGATCCGCTGGCCGAGCTGGTTCAACGCGCCCATGCAGCGGGCCTGCAAGTGCATGCCTGGCTGGTCGCCTTCCGCGTAAGCTCTAGCTGGCCGCCCGCAGGAAACCCTACACTTTCTGCCCATCCTGAATGGTTGATGGTGCGCCAGGCGGATATGAACCAAGGCCCCAGGCCATTGGTCGACGGTAACCCTAACACTACCGATTACTACACCTTGGACCCGGGATCCCCCGATGTCCAGCAATACCTGACCGCTATCGTTCGCGAGCTTGTCACCAACTACGCGATCGATGGCATTCACTGGGACTACATCAGGTATACCCAGGTCGACGCCGGCTACCCCACAGACCTTTCCTATGACCGGTCTACTCTGCGGCGGTTTCAGGCAATCACAGGCTATCCGGGCGTGCCGGCGCCGACCGGGGTAACCGCCTGGGATGATTTCCGCCGACGCACAATTACCGAGCTGGTGCGCCGGACGATGCCTGAGGTCGCTACGATCCCGAATCCGCAGCAGCCCCTGCGTCACACGGCGGCGCTCATCACCTGGTATCCGGCCAGCGCCAATTTCCAGCAGACCAACGCTTATCGGCTCTTTTGCGACTGGAAGTATTGGCAGCAGCAGGGATATCTCGACGCGACCGTGCCGATGTGTTATTTCGACGAAGGCACGTACGGATCGACCTACCGCGCCTGGGTACAGAACTCTATCCAGTGGGCCTACGATTACGCCCGGCATGTCTACATTGGCGTGGGCATTTACCTGAACACATTTGCTGACAGCGTCACGCAGATGCTGTATGCCCGCAGCGCAGGAGCACACGGCCTGACTACTTATTCATATATGTCTACGAACGACGCCGGCCAGCCGTGGTCAACCTGGTACCTGTACGCGGCGGCGAACGTGTTTACGGCTCCTGTGCCCGTTCCTGCGATGCCCTGGCGCGATCCGCTGACCGCGACCCAGGGAAATGTTTATGGCCGGGTGACCATTGGGACCACCGGTGCCCCGCTGGACAATGCCACGATTCTGTTGGCGGGCATCCCCCAGGTGCAGACCGACGGCAACGGTTTTTACGTTCTTACCCGGCTGAGCGCTACGCCTGCCGGCAACCCGCTGCCTTTGAGCGCCGCCGCCCCCGGGTTCGACGAAGTTCTGCGGCCGGCGGTGCGGGTGATGCCGGCCGGGTTTACCGAGGCGAATTTTGCTCTGGGCGGCTGGAAACCGGGGGATTACGACGTGGACGGCGACGTTGATCTGGCGGATTTTGGGCGTTTTGTGACGGGTTGGACCGGACCGGAATCGGGCCCGCCGCCGCCGGGGGCGGATCTGTTCGACTTCGACGACGACGCGGACGTCGATCTGGCTGATCTTGTCACATTTCAGCGAGCATTTGGGACCTAGTGGATCCCGGCCTGCCGATTGCGCATCATGAAGCGCGCTCGTGAGCCGCAGGACCGGTGCAGCGTCCGAAAAAGGATCTTGGGCGAGGCCGGACGTTAGACGCGGCGGCGCGGACGCGGTAGACTTAACTAGCGACCTGTCGTGCGGAAGTCCCGGAGCGGGTTGCCGGGCCGGCGGTAGCCCCGAACCTCCGGGCCAGTAGAGTTGAAAGGCAAAATGAATATCCTGCTTGTCTCCCCCGCTACTCCAGAAACGTTTTGGAGCTTTCGTCACATACTTTCCTTCCTGTCAAAAAAGGCCGCGTTTCCGCCGCTTGGGCTGCTTACTGTCGCCGCCATGCTTCCGCGACACTGGAACTTGCGTCTGGTGGACCTAGACGTGCGGCGGCTGACCGACGCGGACATTGACTGGGCTGATTATGTGTTTATTTCCGCGATGCTGATCCACGAGCGGTCGGTGCGGCAGATTGCGGCACGCTGCGCTGCCCGCGGCCGGCCTGTTGTCGGCGGCGGACCACTGTTTACCACCAGCGAGCGCCGGTTTCCCGAAATGAGCTGCCTGGTGCTGGGCGAGGCCGAAGAAGTCATGCCGGCGCTGGTGGCGGACCTGGAAGCCGGGCGGCTCCAGCCGGCGTACCGCGCCCAGACCAAGCCAGATATTCGCAAGACCCCTGTGCCGCGCTGGGATCTGATCAGCCCGCGCGACTACATGACCATGTCGGTGCAGTTTTCGCGGGGCTGTCCCTTCAACTGTGAATTCTGCGACATCGTGGCGATGTACGGGCGGGTACCACGGACAAAGACGCCTGCGCAGTTGATCGCCGAACTGGAAGCCCTGCTGGCCCGCGGCTGGCAAGGCAGCGTCTTCATCGTCGACGACAACTTCATCGGACACCGCCTCAAAGCCAAAGAATTGCTGCGCGCTCTGATCCAGTGGCGCGCCCGACAGAAGGTACGGGTGCCGTTCATCACCGAGGTTTCGCTGAACCTGGTGGACGATCCCGAGCTTCTGGAGTTGATGGCCGCGGCGGGCTTCAAGCGGGTCTTCATCGGCCTGGAAACACCTGAGGAAAGCAGCCTGACCGAATGCGCCAAGGTTCAGAACACGCGCCGGGACATGCTCCAGGCAGTGCGCACGATTCAGCGTGCGGGGCTGGAGGTGCTCGGAGGCTTTATCATCGGCTTTGACCACGATTCCCCGGGTATTTTTGAAAGGCAGCGTCGGTTCATTCAGGAGGCCGGGGTAGCGGCGGCGATGGTGGGGCTGCTTAACGCGCTGCCACAGACGCCGCTTTTTGCCCGACTGCTGCGCGAAGGACGCATTCTGGCAGAAAGCACCGGCAACAACCTGGATGCGGTGCTCAACTTTGTGCCGCGGATGGACCGGCAGACGCTGCTCGAGGGGTATCGGGCGCTGGTCAAGCATCTTTATTCGCCCAGAGAGTACTACCGCCGCGCGATGACGTTTCTGCGTCACTATCGGCGGCGCGGGCCGCGGGCGTCGATACCCTGGAACGATGTTGCAGCCTTCGTGCGTTCGCTGTGGGTGCTCGGCGTGCGGGGTTCGGACCGTCGCGAGTACTGGAAATACTTGCTGAAGACGCTGCTTTTCTACCCGCGGGCCTTTGCCGAGGCGATGAATCTTGCGGTCATGGGATATCACTTCCGCAAGATCGCGGCGACGTTGTAGCAGGCGCTGCCGGGACGCAGAATGCCCAATTTTCTTGCGGCGCGGGCTGTCGCCCGCCGCGGCTGCTGGGTAAAATTTAATCGGTTCGTCGACGAAGGCCGTACGGGACGGCGGTCGGGAATCGGCACTGCCCCATCGCCCTTCCGGTCGAGCCGCCACTAAGGCGGCCCCTTTCCCACACGACCGGGAAAGTAAAAAGCAGGTCGATCGGTTCGGTCAAGGAGTAGGCCTGAGAGAGCGGAGCCGCCAGTGAGCATGCGCGGGGCCGCGCGGCGGGCGGCGTGAGCGTTTCTTGCGTGACCCGCCAAGGCGGGAGCCTGACAGGAGAACTACCAATGCTGACGGTAACCGAAGGAGCTGCGGCGCGGCTGGCCGAGATTCTCGCCGCCGAAAACTGCCCCACCGACATCGCCATTCGCTTCGTCTTCGACGGCCGCGACCTGGCGATGCAGGCAGACAACCAGCGCCCGGGCGACGCCACGTTCGAGCACGCCGGCCGCGTCGTCCTGCTGCTCGACGAAGAAGTGGCCCAGCTCCTGGAAAACCAGATACTCGATCTGGACGGCGGACGGCTGGTGCTCCGCGCCACCCCGATCACGCCCTGACCTGCGATGTTGCCTCGTCGGGCAACATCGCCCGCGCCGGAACCGATCGCTCCCGCGTGGCCCATGACGCCCCAGGAGCAGCAGCAACTGCTTGCACTGTTCGACCGCGGCGAGCGCTGGTGTCAGCACGCGGAGGCTCGTGACCGGTCGGGCCAGCCCGTCAGTTACGACGACGAGGCTGCCGTTGCCTGGGACCTGACCGGAGCCCTTTGCCGCCTGTTCGGGTGGCCGCGGGCAGGCGAGCTGTTCTGCGAGCTCCAGCGCCGGCTCGACGGCTCGCGGCAGACTGCCCGCGAGGAAAGGCGACCCGCCGGGCCGGCACAAGACCCGCAGATGCGGGCCATGGCCGCCTTGCAGGAGTTCAACGACCACGCCCAGACGAACTTCGCGGCCGTCGTCGCACTGATACGCTCTGCCGCCTGAATGTTTGGTGCACCTGCGGCGCCGCGGCGGCTGGTTTTGAAGATGGCACTTGTCGGAGAATGCTTATGTTTACCGTGACGAAAGCCGCCGGTCTGCGGCTGGCACAGAAGCTGGCCGCCAAGCGCGCCAGCGCGCAGATGGTGCTGCGTTTCCTGCGTACTGACCGCGGCTGGAAACTGGAGCTGGACGAGCCGCTGCCCGGGGACATCGCGTTCGCCCACGATGGCCGCACCGTGCTGGTTCTGGATGACGAGGTTGCCAAGTCGTTGGCGAACCGGACGCTCGACGTCCGCGCCACGCATGCCGGCCTGCGATTAGCCCTGCGCTAGCTGCCGCCACCTCGATTGCTTCGACCGGCTTGGCCGCGCCTCTTTCGGCGGCGGCTGCTCCGAACAGCTTAAGGCGCCACGCCGGAGCAGTGGTTCCGGCAAAGGCACCAGCTTGCCTGTGCCAAGTCTTTCTTTGCGTGTGCGACTTGGCTTTCCGAGCGAGCCCGTTTGCTGCGCCGACACTACCTTGCCGCATACGGTTTGCCGTACACACCTGGGTCGCATATGCCCTCGAGCAGCCTGGCCATTCCGGCGGCAGGCGTGGGCGCCCCCCAGCGTAGGCGGCTGGCGCGTGAGGGGCGGATCTTTATGACGCTTTGAATTGTGCAGCAAGTGAGCGCTTACATCGCAGTCGCCGCGGGTATGCGCGCCGGTGCAGGTGGTAGCACCCCATATGCCAGGCCCGGCCGGTGTCGCGGCTGGTGCGCGGGCCGATAGATTTATGGGCCTAGGCTGAGAACTTTGCTGAGCAGCCGATGCGTCTGGTGGTGCTCCAGCAGGATGCGATGATCGCCGACGTGGTTTGCGGCGAAGAAGCCATCTACGTCGGTTCGCGTCCGGACTGTCGCGTTGCGCTTGCCGACCCGCGGATCGCCGAGCGGCAGGTCGTGCTGTACCCGCAGGGCAGCGGCTGGGTGGTGGAACAACTTGCCCCCCAATGCGAGGTCCGCCTGAACCAGATGCGGCTGACCGATCGGGCCGAGCTCCAGACCGGCGACGAGATCCGCATCTGCGACTACCTGATTCGTGTTTATCCGGAACACGTGGAGTCGCAGGTCGCCAGGATTCCGCTGGGCACGTCCCGGGCGGCCCTGGAGCGTTTTCTCGCATCGCGCCTGCCGCCGGGCTCGGTCGTCAAGAAGATTGATGAGCCGCTGACGGTCCAGCCCGAGCAGGTGACCCGCATCGCCGAGATAGGCCAGCGCGTCTCGCAGTGCACGCTGATTGAGGAATTCATGGATGCGGCCTTGCAGGCGCTGCTGGAGGTTTTCGCGGCCCAGCGGGCGTGGCTGGGCGTGCGACGCGTGAACTACGGGCCGATGGAGTACGTCGAGGGCCGGCTGCTCACGGGGCAGGCGACCGACCTTCCTGATGTCGGCGAGGCCCTCAAACCGCGGGTTCTGGACCGGCTACAGTACGTCTTGGTTCCGGTTCTGAGCTCTGAGGAGCGTACGAGCATTCTGGCCGGTCCGCTGCGCGGCCCGGAGGGCGCCCTGGGCATGGTTTACATCGATACGGGTACCACCGGAAGGCGCTTTGGCACCGCGGAGCTGGACTTTTTCGTCCTGCTGACAACCACGCTGGCCGGACAGCTCGACGCGATCTTTAAGTACCTGGCGCGCAACCGGGCAGCCCTGGTTGAGGGGCAGGTTGCTGTCGCTCACGCGATCCAGGCACGTCTGACTCCGCGCAAGCTCCCGCAGTGGGAGCAACTTCAGTTCGGAGCTTTTCGGGAGCCGGGCCGACAGAACACCGGCGATATCTACGATGTCATCCGGCTGGATAACGGCGTCGCGGCCTTCATGATTGCACATACGCCAGCCTCCGGCCCACTGCCGAGTCTGCTTATGGCGCAAGTCCAGACCGCTTTCAGACTGGCCGCCTTGCGCAAGGAGACCCCGCACAACCTGCTCCGCGCCCTGAACTGGGTCCTCTACGACGGGCAGCCAGACCATCCGCTTAACTGTTTTGTTGGCCTGATTGATCCGGCCAGCGGTCAGATGCGCTACAGCCTAGCCGGCAACACCGGGGCTTACGTCATAAGCAGCCGCGGCGAAGAGCGCCGGCTTGGCACCGTCGAACCCACGCCGCCGCTGGGCGTCGCGAAAAGTGTCGCTTATGGGTTGCTGCCCGAGCAGCTCGCCCCGGGTGAGACCATGGTTTTGTTCACGCCTGGGGTCACGACCGCGCGAAACCGGGCCGGTGAGGTTTTCGGCGAAGCGCGGTTCGTGAACATTTTGTGTGATGGCTTCGGACAGCTCGTAAGCGCCATGCTCAAGGAGATGCTGTCGGACCTGCGCAGCTTCACCGAAGCCGGCGCGCAACCCGACGATATCACAGTCCTTATGGCTCACTACCTTGGTCCGGCTCCAGTTTGAATCGGCGCCTGCCAGCCTGTGCGTACGCCATCGGCTTGACTGCCTCCCATGGCCTCGACAATAGTGGTTGCAGTCAGGGCGCCGACCGGCGGGCTGCATCCCTTCGAGCGTTCTCGGGCGGATCAGGCCGGCGGTATCAACACGATTAGCCCAAAACAAAAAAGTTTCAAGGAGGCTCGCAGTGAGTAGGCGTGCGTTGGGGACGGGATTGGTGGTGATGCTTTTGGCAGGCTTCGCGGTTGCTCAGGCCGGGTCCGCGGAGAGTGCGGCACTCTATTACAAAATAGGGAAGGAAGCTCTCATTCGGGCTGACTTCGACGCGGCTCTTCAGGCTCTTGAATCCGCCGCAAGGGCTGACCCGCAGAACGGGGAGTATGCCGCTCAGGCGGCTCTGGTTCGTCGCATTATCGAGCTGCGCCAGTCGCTGGAGCGGCAGTCTGACGACCAGAAGTGGCTGGCGGCAGCTACCGCCCTTTTCTCGTTCTACATGGATAACGGTATCGAGCGGGAGGCTCTTTCTCTGGCACTCAAGGCGCACAGCCGCCATGCGACTGCCGAGACGGCCGCGATGCTTGCTCGGGCCCGCCTGGCGCTGAATCAGAATGCCGAGGCGGCTGACGAGCTGCGTGCCTTGGCGGCCGAGAAGGTGACCGCGGAAATCCGCGTACTGCTCGGCATTGCTCTGGCGCGCCAGGCCCAGGTCGACCAGGCCAAAGCAGTGCTTTCGGAGTTGAAGCTCCCGGATAAGCCTGCTGGGTACTTTCTCTTCGATCTGGCTCGCTTGCACGCGCTTCTTGGTAGCCGCCAAGAAGCGTTACAGAAGCTTATCAGTGCGTTTGAAAACACGCCGCCGAGCCAGCTCAATGTCGCCAAAGACCGCGCCCGCAAAGACCCGGACTTCCAGAGCCTGCGCGAGGATCCGGAGTTTGCCCAGGTCCTTCGGACTGCCTCCAAGGTGACTGATGAAGGGTGCCCGTACGGCCAGAAGCACGAGGACTGCCCCAAAAAGGCGACTTGCCCCGCCGCCAAAGCCGGCAAGGACGACAATAAGGGCAAGTCAAAGAAGGATAAACCCTGACGCCGCGCCTTTTTTGGCTGAGCGTATTTCCGGTCACCGTGTCGCTCCCGGCAAATGTGGTCGACATAAGCCACGCTGGCCCGGTCGGCGGGGCAATCGGCTAGTTTCTCGCGGTTTCCCGATCAATGCGAAAGAAGCGTCGCAGTATTCAACTGGCGTTTCTCACTTTGACGATAATCGGCGTCTTTGTTGTCCGCGGGAACGCCGAACGCTGGTGCCCGTTTGGCGGGGTCGAGGCCGCTTACCTGTACTTGGCTGATGACGATCTGATTTGTTCGCTGGCGGTATCGAATTTCTACATTCTGGCCGGCGTGCTCGTGCTGGCTTCGCTGCTGCGGCGAGCCTTCTGCGGCTACATCTGCCCGATAGGTACGCTGAGCGAGTGGCTACGCGGGATTGGCAAGCGTTGTCGCGTGCGCGAGCTGCCGGTGCCACAGCGCGTCGACCAGCTTTTGTCCCTGCTGAAGTATCCGGTGCTGGTGGTCATCGTCTGGGCGACCTGGCGCGCCGGCGAGCTGGTATTTCGCGCTTATGACCCCTGCTACGCTTTGATCGGCCGACACGGCGAGGATATTACGTTTTGGGCTTACCTTATCAGCGGCCTGATTGTCGTCGCTTCGCTGATGCTGACGCTGCCATTCTGTCGATGGCTGTGCCCGCTTGCTGCGGTCCTGACGCCATTTGCGCGCTGGGGGCTGGCGCGGATCCGTCGTGAACCGTCAGCGTGCAACTCCTGCGCGGTTTGCGCCCGGGCATGCCCGATGAAAATTCCGGTCGATCGCCTGGTCACGGTGACGCCCGCGCGATGTACCGCGTGCCTGGAATGCGCGGACGCCTGCCCTCAACGCGCCAAAGGCGCTTTGGTGCTGAGTCTTCCGGGCCCCCGGCGCCGCACTCTCACTCATGCGGCCCTCATCGGGATCGTCCTCGCGTGCGTCGGCGTGCCGGTGGCAGCGGCGTACGCCTTTCCGCTGCCCTCTTTTGTAAGGACGCGGGGCGAGCCGCCGCAGACACTGGCGACCGTGGAATTGCGAGTTCACGGAGTTTCCTGCCGCGACCGGGCACGACAGCTTGTCGAGCTGCTGTACCGCGACGACGACCTGGAAATTCCCGGCTATCTGCGAATCGAGGCTTGGCCCGGTCAAGACCCAGCCAGGGTCCTGATCCGCTACGATCCGGCCCTGACCGACCTGGAGGCGATCCGCAAGGCGATCGTCTCGCCAGTCTTCGACATGTCCAGCCGATCGTTCCGGACACCGCCGTTCCGGATCGCTGACTGAGGCTTCCGATGCTGCCGTGCCGTACGGGGGGGGTTGAGCGGAAGTACGTGGCCAGGGCTGCACCGCCAGACGACAGGGCGCAAAAAGGGCGGTGGGGAGCCGGGCACCGACGGCACCGGCCCACCCACCGCCCGGTAGCCGTGCATCACTCTTTGTCGAAGGGGAGCCTAGTGATGCACTTCAAAAACAAAAAGCCCGCAACTGGCCCCTTCCGATCCAAGAGGGCCCTGCGAAGCTTGTCGAACACCTCCTGCGCGACCAACTCAACCACGCCATCCCAACCTCTGGCTCCCGCAAAAGGCCGGCGTCAGTGCCACGCGATTCCGACGTTTGGTCGGCGCCTGGCGGGTTGGCGGCCACTGTTTGAGCGCCACTGGCCCTGCGCGGATTGCTGGTATCCAGTGACCGCCTCCTGTTCCCTCGCCGACCCCCGGTTGCTTGTAGTCGTAAAATGCTAGGCCGGATCAGCCCCATATTTCCACTTGCGGAGCTTGCCGGGGGCCGTCCGGGTTAAGTTTTTCCGGGCCAACGGCTTGCGGTAAGAGCCCGCTCGCTTGAGGCCAGCGCGTCGGCGCAGCGTTACCATTATGGGACGCCAGCCCCTCAGGCGCGTCCGCGTCGCCAGGCAGAGCACAACCGGGTATACTGACCTTGGTAACCTCTGCGGGTCCTGCCGGCGCGGTTGCCGAGCTGCAGCCGGGGGCCTGCGTCGGCGGCTTGCAAACCCAGGGCAGCTTCAATGATCAAGGCCAGCGACCTGAGGAAAGGAAAGCTGATTCTGTACAATAACGAGCTCTGGACGGTCCATTCGTCCCAGCATGTCTCCAAGGGCAACTGGCGCAGCTACATCCAGGCGCGCCTCAAGAACCTGCGGACCGGACAGCTCGTTGAGACGCGCTTTGCGGTCGACGAGTCCATCGAAACCCCCTTCGTCGAGACGCGACCCTTCGAGTACCTCTATCGCGACGGAGACGATTTCGTACTGATGGACCAGTCCACCTATGATCAGGTTCACGTCCCCAAGGACATCATGGGCGACGGAGAGCTGTATCTCAAAGGCAATGAGACCGTTACCTGTATGATCATTGACGCGAAGATCGTGGGCGTTGAGCTGCCCAATGTCGTGGAACTTGCGGTAGTCGACACGCCGCCGGCAATCAGAGGCGCGACCGTCACCAGCCAGAGCAAGGAGGCGGTACTTGAGACCGGGCTGCGGATCAAGGTCCCCTCCTTCATCGAGAACGGTGAGGTGGTGCGGGTCGATACCCGTACCGGCGAATACGTCGAGCGTGCCAAGGGCTGAGCCCGGAGGCGCCAGCACGGCGATACCGGCGCTTCTGTTCCAGTCCGTCGCGGGCCGCTCGACGGGGCGCCTCGGCAGGTCGCGTTTGCGTGGTCGGCAGGCTGACGGTTCGGAGCAAAACGGTCCATGAACTGGCTGCTGGCCGTCGGTGATACTGACATCCTGCGGGAGGCGACCAGCGCCTGGAGGGTGTTCTGCCACCGGGCACGCCACGGCTGGCGCCTGGTGCTGGCGGATGCCTTGCTGGGCTCGCTGCTGGCAGCCGCCGCGGTGCTGACCATCCTCGGGCCAGAGGGCAGCGGCGTACCCGCTTTGCGGCGCGACTGGCTGGCGCTGCTCACCTCTTTTCTGCTGGTGGGATGGCTGGGTTACAGCGGGTACCTCACCTTCAAGTTTCTGCCTTCCCGAAACGACCGCATCGTCCTGCGGCTGCGCCAGTTCGTACGAAACCAGATCGAGCCGCTGGAAGCGCGGATCCGCCAACTGAGCGATGATGAGCTGCGTGCCAAAACCGCGGAATTCCGGCGGCGTCTGGCGGCCGGGGAGTCGTTGGACTCCATCCGGCCGGAGGCTTACGCCTGCGTCCGTGAGGCCTCGCGGCGCGCGCGGAATCATCGTCAGTTCGAATGCCAGCTCATCGGCGGCAAGGTCTTGGAGGACTGCAACGTCGCCGAGATGCGCACCGGCGAAGGCAAGACGATCGTCTGCTACCTGGCCAACTACCTGAAGGTGCTCCAGGGCCTGAAGGTGCACCTCGTTACCGTCAACGACTACCTGGTGAAGCGCGATGCCGATTTCTGTCGGCCGATTTTTGAGCTGCTCGGCGTCAAGGTGGGCTACATCACTGCGGACATGCCGACCTTCGGGCCGGAGGCGGAAGTTCGCCGCGCCGCGTACGCCTGCGATATTACTTACGGCACCAACAGTGAGTTCGGCTTTGACTATCTTCGCGACAACATGAAGCACAGCGTCCGCGACCAGGTCCAGGGGCCGCTAGAGTATGTGGTCGTGGATGAGGTTGACTCGATTCTTATCGACGAAGCCCGCACCCCGCTGATCATCTCCGGACCGGCCCACGATGACGTGAGCAATTACCGGGTCGCTGACAACATCGCGCGGCAGCTCATTGCCCGTCAGCAGCAGGCCAACCGTCAGATGCTGCGCCGGCTTGACGAGCTGGAGAAAAACCCGCCGCCGGAGGCGCGGAGCAACCCCAAATTCGCCGAAGCCATCCGCAAGTTCCGGGCCGATCCGTTGTGGCTGTCCTCGGACGAAGCCGAAGCCATCGGCCATTTGCAGTACTTTGTCGTCGAGCTGGACCGCAAAAGCGCCCACATGACCGAGCACGGGGCCAAGGCCGCTCAGGCCGAGCTGGGAATCGGCTCCTTCTACGACACCCGGAACATGAACTGGCCCCACTATATCGACAACGCCCTGCGCGCCCATCTGTGCTACCAGAAGGATCGCGATTACGTCGTGGTCGACGATCAGGTCATCATCGTGGACGAGTTCACCGGGCGCATGATGCACGGCCGGCAGTGGTCGGACGGACTGCATCAGGCCGTGGAGGCCAAGGAAGGCGTAACCATCAAGCAGGAAACCCAGACCCTGGCAACCATCACACTCCAGAACCTTTTCAAGATGTACCGCCAACTCGCCGGCATGACCGGAACCGCGATGACCGAGGCCGATGAGTTCATGAAAATCTACAAGCTCGAGGTCATCGCCATCCCCACCAATCAGCCGGTCCGACGTATTGACTACAACGACAAAATCTACAAGACCAGGGCCAGCAAACTCGACGCCATCGTCGAAGAAATCCGTTCCTACAGCCAGAAGGGTTACCCGGCAGATCCCTGGTCGCTGGCGGACATGCTCAAGGTCGCGCGGCAGACGCTGCTTGCCGCGCAAGCGGCCGGCCGCGCAGACCCCGAGAGCGTACGCCTCCAGGTGGAGCGGATCGATCAGGCCCTGGCGGCTTTCCGCAACGGACAGGGCGATCCGCAGGCGCTGGAAGAGGGATACCGCGCCATCATGGGCGAAAACATCGGCGGCCGACCCGTGCTGGTCGGTACCACTAGCGTCGAGGCCTCCGAGGAGCTCAGCCAGCTTCTGACGCGCCGCTACGGCATCGAGCACGAGGTCCTCAACGCGCGACATCATGCCCGCGAGGCCGAGATCGTGGCCAAGGCCGGCCAGCAGCACGAAGTAGTCCGCGGCAAGAAAAAGGAAATGCACGGCAACGTGACCATCGCGACCAACATGGCCGGCCGCGGGACCGACATCGTACTGGGACCTGGGGTGGCCGCGATCGGCGGACTGCACGTCGTGGGTACCGAGCGCCACGAGGCGCGCCGCATCGACAACCAGCTCCGCGGCCGCTGCGGACGGCAGGGCGATCCGGGCAGTTCGCGCTTCTTCCTTTCCCTCGAAGACGATCTCCTTAAGCTCTTCATGGGCGAGTGGATGCTCAAGATGCTCAACATGCTCGGGTTTGAGGAGGGCATGGCGATCGAAGACCGCCGCATCTCCAGGGGCATCGAGCGGGCCCAGAAGAAGGTGGAGGAGCGCAACTTCGGCATCCGCAAGAACCTGCTGGAATATGACGAGGTAATGGATTATCAGCGCAAAACCTTCTACGCCATGCGCCAGCAGGTCGTGGAGGGCCGCGGGCTGTCCGAGATCATCTGGCGGATGATTGACGAGACCGTCGCGGATGCGGTCGAGCGCTATTATGACCCGCATTACCCGGCCCACTGCGTCGCCGAGTGGGTCGCACAGCACCTGGGCGTGGCGATCGACGCCGAGAAGCTGGACTCTTCCGAGGGCTTTGACGTCCTCTCAACCCAGGTTCGGGATCTGGCGACCGCCGAAGTCGACAGCACCATCCAGCGGACCTTTGGGGAATATGTCGAGCCGGACGCGCCGCCTGAGGAGTGGGATGTTCGCGGCCTTTCGGGCTGGGCGGCCCAGTACGGCCTCAATCTGACCCAGAATCAGATCCGCCGGTCCACGCCCGACGAACTGCTCGAGCTTATCAGTGAGGCAGCCCGCAAGCGGATCGCCGAAGCTGATTTGCACGCCTTGCAGCCCTATTGCGATCCGCTGTATGGCAAGGTGCGGCTGACACGCTGGGCCCGCGAAAAGTTCGGCGTCGAGGTGCCTCCAGACGACTTGGCCCAGGCTAACCGCGAAGAGGCCATTCGCATCTTGTCGGAAAAGATGCGCGCCGCCTATCGCAATCGCGAGATCGAGTACCCCGTTGACGCGGTCATCAGCTTCGCCTTGCAGACCTGCGGCACCAACGTAAATGAGTTCTACCGGCGCGTCGCTAACTGGGCCAACCGCAAGTACGGCTTTGCCTGGACCTATGAACATTTTGCCGGCAAGACACCCCAAGAAATCTTTCTCGAGCTGCGCAGCGTCAATGAGGACTACCTGACCAACGGACGGCTGGACCAGGAGATCGATCAGGCGTTGCAGCGCTGGCAGGGTCAGGAGCTGCTGGAGTGGGCTCGGCAGCGGTTCGGCTCGGTGCTGGACAGCAGCCCGCTTGACCTGGGTCGTGAACTGCGCCCGCAGCTTCAGCGCTGCGCTTATGAGATGCTCCGTTACGAGCTGACGCAGCTCGAGCGCTACGTGGTTCTCAGCACGCTGGATGCGGTCTGGAAAGACCACATGTACGCGATGGACCTGCTACGGCACTCCATCGGGCTGCGCGGCTATGCCGAACAGGACCCCAAAATCGCTTACAAGCGCGAAGGTACCCGCATGTTCCAGGAGATGCTCAGCAACTGTCGCGAGCGGGTCACGGACCTGATCTTCAAGGTGCAGCTTGCCGTGCGGCCGGATGAGCAGTTCGAAGTTGCGGCAGCGCCCTCCAGCGGAATCGCATATGCCAATCTCCAGCTTCTTAAGGCCGATGCCACCGGTGCCGGGTTCAGCAGCGCGGCTGCGGATCAGGCCGCGGCCATGCGCCCGGGAGGTGACGATACGCCACGCACCATCCGCCGTGAAACCCCCAAGATCGGCCGCAATGATCCCTGCCCCTGCGGCTCAGGTCGCAAGTACAAGCACTGCCACGGCAAGCAGCGCTGAAGCCCGCCGTAAGTACGGACTGGGCCTCGGGCAGCGCATCAAGCGCCAGCGCGCTACGCGGGCTCGAAGTGGTCCAGGTCGCTTACCTGCCCCTGGCGCTGGCCTGCGGGTTTGAAGACCGCGCGAACCTTCATCCCGATGCGCAGCTTCTCGGGGGCGACTCCGTGAACCGGTGCGATCCAGCCGCCGACGGTTCCGTCAAACCGGACCAGTCCGATGACCGTCGGCGGCAGGGGTCTGCCTTCATCCAACGGCTCATGAAGAATGGTAAAGCTGGTCAGCGTGCCCGTGTCGCTCACCGGTTGATAGTCAGTGATTTCGACGAAGCAGTCTTCGCAATACATGCTCGGCGGCACAAAGGCTCGGCGGCACTGGGGGCAGGTGGATGCAAGCAGTCGTCCGTGGTCCTTGATTTCGCGGAAAAAGCGCTCGCCCGCAACGCCGAAAGTGTAGCGGTGCCAGATCCCCCACTCTCCCGAAACGCCTTTCAGTTGAGTGTTTCTGGTCAGGTACTCATGCATGGTTGGTCCTGCCTTTATTCACTCAGCGGACGGAAGTAACGGATATCTGTGATAGCCCCTTCGCGCTCCTGCGGCGGTTTCCAGACGGCTTGGACGCGCGACCCGATTCGAACGCGCTTTAGGATCTCGTCTACTGAGTCGCCCACCTCGCCCAGCAGGTGCATGATGCCCATGCCGGGGCTGGCGCCGTCGATTTCGATCACAGCCGGTACCTGGGGCGTGGTTCGTCGGGACGCATCCCAGTTCACGTAGGAAATGGAAAAGGTGTTGACCCGGCCGGTGTCCTTGAGTTCTACCCATTCATCGCTGCGCCGGAAGCACTTTTCGCAGAACATGCGCGGCGGGATCATGATCCGCCCGCAGCCGCGGCACTTGCGGCCCAGGAGCTTTCCGGCCTTCAGTCCTTCCAGAAACTGTCCGATGGCAACGCCGGCGTCCCAGTTGTAGTCGATCCGGCCCCGCCACTCGGTGGTCAGGGCTTTGCCGGTACGCAGGTCATCCTCGCGCAGCGGCGTGCCACGGAAATTGAGGCTCATGCTGCTCATGCTCATACCCCTAGGATGATCACGGTTCCTACCTGCATCAGGTCGCCCCAGGCCTGGGCCAAGCCGCGCTTGGCATTGCGCCGGATCTGGCGTTTGCCCGCTTTACCCTGAAGCTGCCAGAAGATTTCCGCAACCTTCATCAGGCCCGCCGCGGCAATCGGGTTGCCCACGCCCAGCAGGCCGCCGGATGGCGACGCGGGAATTCCGGCAAGAGTGTCGCGGTCGTAATAGCCTTGCTCCAGTAGCGCCGGCGCCTTGCCGCGGTCGGCAAGCAGCAGGCCCTCCAGATGATGCAGTTCTTTGTAGCAGAATGGGTCGTACGGTTCGGCCACGTGGATTTCTTCGCGGGGGTTCGTGATGCCGGCCATCTTGTACGCCATCACCGCGGCCTTCTCGACGTATTCGGGATAGGCCAGGTCGCGGTTGGTCCAGTACGACGTGTCCAGACACCAGCCGACGCCCTCGATCCATACGTGCTTGTTTGCCTTTTTGCGTGCGAACTCTTCGCTGGCCAGTACCACGGCGGCGGCACCGTCGGTGACCGGGCTGACCATCAGCCGCGTAACCGGGTAGGCCATGATTTCGGAGTTAACGATTTCTTCGATGGTATAGTCGCCGCCAAGCTGGCAGGAGGGGTGATCCTTGGCGTTGCGTTTGTTCTTGACGGCGACGCGCGCTATGGCCTCCAGGGGAATCCCATAGGTCTGCATGTAGCGCATCTGCTCGAGCGAAAAAATCCACAGCAGATTCACGCCCAGCGGCCGCTCGAGGAACTGGTCGTAAATCGCGTTGAAGGCGCCCTGCGGGTGCGGCATTGTGGGTGACATGCGCTCCTCGGCGACGACCAGGCAGGTGCGGAACTTGCCGCTGGCCACGTGATACCAACCGGCAATGGGCGCGAACACCCCGGATCCGCCGCCGACGAAGACGCGCAGGTAGGGGCGACCCTTGCCGCCGGCGCCGTCGAGCAGGTATTCGCCTTTCATGTGGACCCCGTCGAAGGCGTCTGGGGCGCTGGCCATGACGACGCAGTCGATGTCTTTGATGGTGAGGTCCGCCTCCTGTAGCGCGGCGGCGGCCGCTTCCCAGCACAGCTCGCGCCCGGTTTCCAGGCTGCGTCGCACGAATTTTGTCAAGCCTGCCCCGAGTACTGCCACTTTGCCCATGCTCTTATCTCCTGCTGAGGACCGCGACGGCGCCGGTAGCCGTCGGGAGTCCACGCCATGAACAGACTAGGCCACGCTTGGGGTCGCGGAGTTGTCGCGGTCCGGCCTGGCCGCGGAGCTGCCAGACCGCCTCCAGCAGGCCGCGCAGCGGATTGGCTTCCAGCAGATTGCCGCAGCCTAACGCTCCGCCCGAGACGTTGACGGGCAGTTTGCCGCCCGGGTCGAACGCTCCCCGTTCGAGCAGTCGGCCGCTCTGGCCGCGCGGAGCCAGCTTCAACGCTTCTAGGTGCTGGAGCTCTTTGTAAGCATAGGTGTCGTCGATTTCGGCGAAGTCGAAAGCGGTCGCTGGGTCTTTGATGCCGGCTTCCTCGTAGGCCGCCGCGGCGGCCTTTTCTGCGTACACGGCCCGGCCCCAGTCGCGGGTGAAAACGTTGCAGGTGTCTGAGACCCAGGCGATCCCGTCAACGAATACGGGTTGGCCCTTGTACCGGTCCAACGCCGTCTCCGGCACCAAAACGAACACGAAAGCTCCGTCTGCGGTTGGTGCTGCGTTCAGTTCGCGTACCGGCAGCGACAGCGGCCGCGAGGCTAGCACTTGCTCGGGCGAGACCTCGGCCGGATACGCCGCCAGCGGATTTTTCAGTGCGTTCCGCTTGTTCTTTACCGCCACCAGTGCGGCCTGAGCCTCGGTGTTGCCGCTGTTGTGCAAGAAGTGCTGCATTTCGAGGCCGGCCAGAAAAACCGGATTCCAGCCGTGGGGCCGGACATAGACCGGGTCGAGCGCCATCGCTTCGATGTGTGCCGGGTAGCGGATATTTGATGCCTTGCAGTGTCCTTCGAGTACTACGACTTCGAAACATCCGGTCCGGATGAGCATGCATGCCACGCCGAGCCCCTGGAGCCCGTCGCCGGTGACGGTCTGGACTGGTTTCTGGACCGCCCCAAGTTGATCCGGGGTGTACTCGTCGACAATGCAGGTGCCGTCGTTGTAGTCCTCGCTGACGCTCACAACTGCGTCGATCTGGGCTGGCCGGATGCCGGCCTCCTGGTAGGCTCGCACCGCCGCTTCAAAGATTAGCT
>Ga0185342_1000304_pt1 | contig 26490 bp, 18 predicted proteins | sample ConPoolayeEmetaG_FD_128045 | JGI IMG/M metagenome (GOLD analysis project Ga0185342, IMG submission 128045) | Hot spring microbial mat communities from California, USA to study Microbial Dark Matter (Phase II) - Cone Pool mat layer E metaG... ... | reverse complement strand
GCTTCAGCCGCTATTACATCGCCAATATTCTGCAGTGGTTTGTGACGGTGAACCCGAATAGCTTTATAACTTGGCGGGTGCGCTATTGTGTTGACCCGGTGACCGGGAAATGGCGGCCGGTGGACCCGACAAGTTCCTACTACATGTATAATTTCAGCGCCACGGCGGAAGCGAAGATGGACCCGGATGTCAAGTCGCCCTATTTAGACGAGTTCATCATCGGCTTGGAGAGGGAGTTGATTACCGACATGAGGCTGGGGATTCGCTACATTCGCAAGTGGGACCGCAATCTTCTGGAAGGGGTGAACCTGAATGCGCTGGATTATGAGAAATATAAGACAGGTAACTATGATATTCTCGACCCGGCCATCTGGTTGAACTACACTCCCGTGACAGCGACTGACCCCTATTACAACCAAAAGATGACGTTCTGGAACCAGGTCAGTACGGCGGTGGCCTCGCGGCCATTCTATACCAACCCGCCCGGTGCGAAGCGGGATTATGACGGGGTAGAGATAACCCTGGATAAGCGGTTTTCAAACCGCTGGTCGATGTCAGCCTCGTTTGTCTGGCAGAAGTCGCGGGGGTTAATCGGGACAGATTTTGACGATAGCTGGAGCGGGACGGCCTATTTCGATAATCCCAACGCCCATGTCAACGCCTATGGTCGATTTCCGTATGAGAGGGAGCATCAGTTCAAGTTGCAGGGAGTGTGGCTTGGTCCATGGGGTGTCCTAATAAGCGGTTATTATCGTTATCTTGACGGCCAGCGCTGGACCAGAACCATCCGCAGCTCGGATGTGGGGCTTACGCTGACGCAGGGGACAACGACAATTTATGCTGAGCCGCGAGGTTCGCGCAAGATGGCGCCACTTTCGCTGTTAGATTTAAGGCTGGAGAAGCGGTTCACGCTGCCGGCCAAAGTGGGCGCGGTGGGTCTGTTTGTGGATATTTTTAACGTCTTCAATGTGGCTATTCCGACCTCGGTCTGGTCCCGTTCGAGCAGCACCACCATCATCAACGGTAAAGTGGTCCAGTTTGGTGACCTGACCGCCATCACTGACCCACGGATTTTCCGTCTGGGGTTCCGCTACGAGTTCTAAATAATTATTTCAGCCCGAAGGGGGAAGTAAAACCTCGCTTCCCCCTCCTTTTTTTAAAAAAAGACTATTAAAAGCCCGCAAAGAATTTTAAATGTTAAGGGTCGGTTTTTAAAGACAGCATTTTTGCGAGTAGTTTAATAATTTCTAAGTTAGCTCGTATGAGGAAACAATTATTTATTTTACTCTATCTCCCCAGCTTAAAGACCCGCCTCTGAATTAATTCCCTCCTTCTCTTTCGCCCACCAAACTTAAAGCGGATGGCCGCGGCGGTTATGTTTTAATTTCAGGCCTCACTTAATAGATTGCGTCTTTTTTATTGAACAGTAAGTTCACTAAAAGCAAAGGAAGTTTTTAGGGAATGGGTTGAAAGAAAAAAACTAAATAGCCGCTAAGACAAAAAATTCAGCGAAAAATAGGAAAAGAGAATTACCCTCTCGAGTTAGGCAACCTGTAGGTTTGCGGTTAGTCGCGAGATTGGCGAATAAGTAAGAGGCGTAAGAGCTGCATTACGGCCATTGCGGTGGCGGCGACATAAGTTAAGGCAGCGGCGGCGAGCACCTGGCGGGCGCCGTCCAATTCTTCGGACGTTAGATAATTGCCTTCCCGCAGAATAGATAGGGCTCTCTTGGAGGCGTTGAATTCGACGGGCAAAGTAATAACGGTAAAAGCGACGGCGCCAGCAAAGAGCAATATCCCTAAATCCATAAGAAAATGTGGCTTACCCTGGCTTAAGATAAAACCGATAAAGAAAAGTGGAAAGGCGAGCGTCGAGCCCAGGTTGGCCACCGGATAGATAGCATTGCGGAGATGCAGTGGAGCGTAATGAAACTGGTCCTGCAGCGCATGGCCAGCCTCATGAGCGGCCACTCCCAAAGCAGCGATAGAACTGGAGCTATGAACTGCTTCTGAGAGGCGGAGGGTCTTTTTTCGCGGGTCATAATGGTCAGTCAGCCTTCCAGGGATTTTTTCGATTCGGACCCCACCCGCACCGCTTGCGCCCAAAATCTCGGCTGCAACCTCGGCTCCGGTTATTCCGCGGCGAGCCAGTCTCTGGCTGAAACGAGCATAAGTTCCCTTAACTTTTGCCTGAGCATAGAGAGCCAGAAGGAGTGGCGGAATCAGAAGGAAAAAGGTGTAATCCCAGAAAAACATTTTATCGCCTCCATTTTTATCTTAATCGGGGGTGACCAGTTTGTCAATATTTTAAGAGGCTTATCATTAAAACGGAGGGGGTAGATTCAGAGACTTTTTATTATGAGTATTTAATATTTTTTGCCTCAAAGAGCTCTTCTCACCGGGGAAAAGAGGGGGTTTTAAAAGACCTTATCTTGGCTCCCTTTTAAAGGTTAGAACGAGAATAAATCCGTTTGCAATTTTAAAAGGCCTTTAGAGTGCTTAAAACCTTATATCTTCTTGCTTTTAAAAGAAATACAGCCGATATAACCCCAATAAATCATTGTGCTTATGCTGAAAAAGCCTGTTTAATAGCGAAGATGATTGAGGAAGTAGGGCATTTGTTTAGAGAGGCGCGACGGAGATGGGTTTTGATTGGAGTTAATTATGGTCTCCAAAATGACGGACTCGGCTCGACTAAATGAGGGCAATTGAAATCCTTCAAGAGAGCTCAAGATATTTGTTTTGACAAAAATGAGGGTGTCCAGATACTATGACTGAAAGGAGTGCCCATTGAGCGGAAGAGCCATTAAATCGAAGACCATGGAAGAAGAGAAAGGGGAGCCAGAAGTGAAAGAGATTTTTTTGCCGGCCAAAAGAGTTATTCCGGCAACAATTTTTGCTCTAACGAGAATCGTCTTTTGTCTGAGTTTTCTTCTTTTTTTGCCACCTCGAGCTCAGCCTCAAGAAAGCGGCGTTGAAGCCTTGCTCTCTCAAGCGGACGTGCTTTATATCCAGGGCCACTATGAAAAGGCGCGAAGCCTTTATCTTGAGGCTTCTCAATTAACCGAGAAAAATCTCTATCTTTCCAGAGCTTTCTTTGGCGCCGCTCTTTGTTCTTTTTATTTGGGCGATGAGGTCGAAACTCGAAATAACCTCGAGCGCGTTTTGGCCATCGACCCGAAGAAAGAGATTTCGGCGCTTTTTTATCCCCAAGGTTTTTGGCAAATTTTTAATGAAATGAAAAAAAAGTTTTTATCTGGCGAAATTAATAAGGGCGAGTTGATAGAGAGAAGCGAAGCTAAGGAAAAGGTAGTTGAAAAAGACCTGAAGCCCGAAGCTAAGCCAGGCTATGCCACCAAAGAAGAAGCAGTGGCTTTCAAGGAAAAATCAACCAAAGAAACTTACCCTACGCCGGGCAAGAAAGATCCATCTTTGCCCCGCCCGATGCGCTATTTGTTGAGTGGACACTGGGAGTTAGAGGTGCATTATGGCCGCTGGGGTTTAAACCCGGGTTTAAGCCTTTTCCAAGATAGTATAGTTAAAAGAATTGGCTCTGAGGTCAGGCGGGAGCTAACTGACTATCTCTCCTCTCGGTATGGTTCTTTAGTTCAATCTAACTATTCGCAGGAGCTGTCTCTTGTGGTTGAGGGTTGGAATGAGGGATTGGGGCTTCGTTATTATTCCCAGGGAGAGAAGGGCTCGATGAGCCTCGGTTTCTCCGTGGAGCGGACTCACCTGCGGCTAAAAACAGCCGGGTCGCTGCGCCAGGAATTTTCTAACGGCTCCCAGGCTCAAGTAGAGGCAGAAGCATTTGTTCGGGCCGACCCGGTTTGCAGTCATTTCAGTTTTCGTTGGGACTTCTGGCCAGCCGGCCGTCTTTCGCCCTATTTTGTTTTCGGCCTGGGATTGGGGCCTTTAAAGGGAACGATGGGCTATGCCTATGAGGGGACATATAGTTTTTATGGTTATCAGGAAAAAGTTAAAGAATCCCAGGAAAAATCTTTTGAAGCCTGGCGGCAAGAGGAGGGGAGTCATATCAATCTAAGAAATATAATTCTTTTACAGCTTTCTCTGGGGGTGAAAATCGAGGTTTATCGTGGCCTTCAACTTCAGGCCGAAGCAGGCATCTGGGATGGTTTTCTTGTGAGGGGTGGGCTTGCCTTTCGTCTTTGACTATGGCATAAGAGGAATGGATCGTGCTAGACGGGGAGCTAGCGGTGCCCTGTAACCCACAACCCGCTCCAGTGGGGTTGAATTCCTTGCCGCGGCCACCACTCTTCTGGCCCGAATTCGAGGAAGAGGCGATGAGGGTCAGGGCCCTCCGCGAGGCGTCGCCTGCCAACCCCGCCAGGACCGGAAGGTAGCAACGGTAGCAGGAATGATTCCTGGGCGTGAGGTCGCCTTGCCTGAGCTGATGACTCGAGTTACGCAGGGGAGGGGCTGGTCAGAGCAAGGTGCACGGTCCAATTTTTTTCGCCTTTTTCTGTCTTTTTGAAATTTTCAGGTTCTTTTTAAGTCTTAACCGCCGATAATTTATAAGCCGGTCATCTTATGATCAAGGAGAGGCGATTAATCCCAATTCAACCAGAAGATTTTTCACCGTTTCCTTGTCTTTCTCGGGAAGCGGAAGAATGGGGAGGCGGGGGGAACCGCCGTGAAGACCGATTAAGTCTAAAGCATATTTTATGGCGGCAATTCCGTAGGTTTGGGTCAGCGCTTTATTAAGAGGGATAATTTTTAGTTGCCATTCCCTGGCTTCACTGAGGCGGCGACTTTGCCAGAGCTCGTAAAGACGGCAGCAAATATCGGGAATGACCGAGGCCACAGCCAGAATAGCGCCGCTGGCACCCATTTGAAGCGAAGGTAGCAAAATATTGCCGGCGCCAGTTAAAAAACAAAAATTGTCCTTCAGGTAGGGCACGACTTCGGCCGCAGTGGAAAGATTTCCCGAGCTATCCTTGAGGCCGATGACGTGAGGATGGGAAGCTAATTCGATGATTAATTCTGACTCCAGAGGAATGCCCGTATTCTGGGGGATATGATAGACGATGACGGGGATTTTAGCTTTATCTGCCACCGCGAAATAGTAAGCTCGAAGCGCCTCTCGAGTCATCCGGGATTTATAATAGTAGGGGGGTTTGAGCAGGACAGCCTCCGCTCCGAGAGCAGCCAGTCGGTTGATAAAAGTGATTGCCTCCTTAGCTGACTCTCGCGAGGCACCAGCGATTAGTTTTTTCCCGGGAGAGATGTTTTCGCGGGCTGTAGCCACGACTTGTTCAGCTTCTTTTTCGGATAAGAAAACTGCTTCACCCGTCGACCCTAAAACAACATAGCCGGCGAGAGACGTCTGGTTATACCATCGGAGATTATCTCGCAACTGGTCTAAAGCAATTTCATCTTGCTCAAAGGGAGTAGTAAGGGCGGCGAAGACCCCCTGAAAAGACTTCTCAGCCATTAATTTAACCTCCTATTTACATCTAAGCAATTATAATTTTAAAAGTTAATAATTTTAATTCCTTTAATTTTTCTTATCTTTTTGGACCAGGCTAAACTGTCCCTTGGCAGAATTTTTGTCTCTTTCTCGGCTGAGCTGGCTCAACTGAGATTCGCTCAGGCCGAAATAATGACCAATCTCGTGGAGGACAACCTCGCGTACCTTTTCCTCTATTTCCTCGTCTGAAGAACAAACAGCCTCAATTGGTCCCTGGTAGATAATAACTATATCCGGGCCAACATTGCCGTAAAATGGCCCGCGGTGGGGAAAAGGAACACCGTGGTAAAGCCCAAGGAGGAGCCGACCTTGAGCTTCTTGGGGCGGCCAGGGTTCAACCATTACCACTAAATTATGCAGCCGTTGGCGGAAACGACGGGGAAGGGAGCCCAGGGCCTGCTCAACGAGCCGTTCAAATTTCTCTTTGGGCATCATTTCTCGATTCCCTTTCTGGCCAGCACTCCTTTTTGATAGTAGTGTTTCCTCTCTTTCATCTCTGTAACCAGGTCAGCCCGGCGGATGATAGAGGGAGGAGCATACCGCCCCGTGAGAATCACTTCCACCGGTTCTGGCTTTTTAGCTAAAAACGCCAGCATCTCCTTTTCTTCTATTAGACCAAAATAGAGAGCGACGTTGATTTCATCAAGGACAACGATTTGATAACGACCGGAGAGCATGGCCTGAAGGCAGCGCGCCAGCCCCTGACGAGCCCGGTTTATATCTTCTTCATCCGGGTTTTCCGTCACGTGAACAAAACCTTTGCGGCCGAATTGTTCGATAGTGATGAGGCGGGAAAACTGGCGCAAAGCCGCGATTTCTCCGTAGGGTTGACCCTTGAGAAACTGGCCGATATAAGTGCGAAGGCCGTGCCCGGCTGCCCGGATAGCCAGGCCAAGAGCCGCCGTGGTTTTACCTTTGCCGTTTCCCGTGTAAACCTGAATATACCCCTTTTTAAACGGTGCCGCCTTACTCATTGACCCAATTTCCTTCCCTTCAAGTCGAGACAAAACGATTCTTAGGCTGGATTCTCCTGTTTTTATTCATTCTTTCGAAATCAGCCATCTTGCTCGAGAGCCGTTTTCTTAATTTTCTTTATAAAGTTTTTTAATAGCTTTTAACCTCGCCTGGATTTTTTCCCAGGTGGTGGTGATTAAAAAGCGTTCCTCCATATTATCGACCATCTCAATGAATTTCGCCATAGGCCCAGCAAAACTTAAGCTATCCTCTGGAAGAAAAGGTCTGGCTGATGGGTCAAAGAGCCCATAACTGCTTCATATAACTCTAATGCTAACATGGAAAGGAAAAGCGGCTACAACCTTGGCGGTCATACCTGTCTACTTCGCCTTTTCAGGTTTTAAACAGGGTTTAATAATTACTTTGAGCGCGTCTTCGGCCTTCCTTACCAGGTCAAATCCCTTGGCCGTGGCCTCAAGCGGCAGGCGATGGGTGATCATTTTGTCGACTTCAATTTCCTGTCGAACCAAAAGTTCTATGGCCGTTTGAATCTCCGCTGGACCACAATAATAAGAAGTCATTATCTTAATTTCCTGCGTCCAGAAGAAATTAATCGGCAAATTGACTTTTTCTTCAGGCGCGGGAACAGCAAAAAAGACGATCGTTCCCCCCTTATCAACACTCGCCCAGGCCTGTTCTATAGCTTTGGGAGAAGAGGTGCATAAAACGACGACATTAGCCTTTCGGCCAAAACGCTCCTGAAGGCGAGCCGAGACGTCGTCGGCGGCGTCAATTACTAAGTCCGCGCCCCATTGCTGAGCATAGGCGAGCTTTTTTTTGTTGATATCCGTCGCTGCGGTCCGACACTTTTTCTTTTTGGCCAGCTGGAGATGGAGCAGACCAGAAACCCCGCTTCCTAGGATCAGAACAATCTGCCCCTTTTTTAGCCTGGCCAACTTTTGAGCCCGAACAACGCAGGCTAAAGGCTCGATAAACGTGCTTTGGTCAAAAGAAATTTTTTCAGGAAGAAGATAAGTCCCGCGCTCTACAATTATTCCAGGCACCAGAATGTACTCAGCCATCCCTCCGGGTAATCTTTCTTTTACGGCTGAGCACTGAGGGAAGTGTCCCTGGCGGCAATAGTAACATTGGCCGCAGGGTATCTTAGGAGCGATGAACACTCTGTCTCCGGGCCGAAAGTCCTTTACCAATTGGCCAACTTCGACTACTTCAGCGCCGATTTCGTGGCCAGGGATAAAAGGAGCCCGAGGCAGCCGGTACCACTCGACGACATCGCTTCCACAGATTCCACAGGAAATAACCTTGACTAAAATCTCTTGGGGACCGGGATGAATTAAAGGTATTTCCACCAGCCGAATATCCAAATTATTGTACCAGATGACCGCCTTCATCACCCGCTGCTTTTCTTAGGCTAATCTTTAGTGAAGCAATTAACTTTTCCTTATCTTTTGTGGCCCAGCTTTCCTTGTCTCTTTTGAGCAAGCGAAAGCTCCTGGTAGAGGGCAAAGGCTTTTTCTGGGGTTTCCTCCTGATGAACTACAGCACGGACTGCCTGAATCATAGCTTCCGGGTAATCTGATTGGAAGATATTTCGTCCCATGTCCACGCCCGCGGCGCCTTCTTGAATGGCTCGATAAGCCATCTTCAGAGCGTCTATTTCGGGAATTTTTTTGCCGCCAGCAATAACAATTGGGACGGGGCAGGCAGCAGTGACGGTTTCAAATCCATCTTCTACATAATAAGTCTTAATGAAATGAGCGCCGAGCTCAGCGCAAATTCTCGTCGCCAAACGAAAATAGCGAGCATCGCGCTGCATATCTTTGCCTACGGCCGTTACGGCTAGAGTGGGAATTCCGTAGCGACTGCCGAGGTCAACAAGGCGGGTCATGTTAAGGACGGTTTCGCGTTCATGCTCGCCGCCAATAAAAACCTGGACGGCCAAGGCGCAGGCATTCAACCGGATGGCCTCTTCAATATCAACAGCCAGGCCTTCATTGGAAAGTTCTTTCAAAATGCTTGGACCGCCTGAAACCCGGAGAACTACGGATTTGGGGGTCGAGGGAGGAATGACGGTTCGCAGTATTCCCCGGGTTAACATGATGGAGTCGGCATGAGGAATTAAAGGCAGGATACTCAGGTCGATACGCTCCAAACCAGAAGTAGGTCCCTGGAAATAACCATGGTCAAAGGCCAGCATGACAGTGCGGCCGGTTTCCGGGTTAAAAATGCGCGCTAACCGATTTTTCATTCCCCAGTCAAGGGAATTTGAACCCTTGAGAAAAAATATTTCGGTAACTTGAGGTATTTCGGGCCGAAAGGCCGCCGTTGATTTATCGTCTTTTTCGGGCATCTTAATTCTCCTCCCCGCTTAATTAATTCGTGCCGCCTTACATATTTACCCTATTTTTCTCGTTTCTTCAAAGCCGTGTATGCCGTCAGGATACGACTGACACTTTGGCCGACGTTTTTTGGCCATCAAAGTCCCTTTTGGTTGGGTTTGAGTTGTCAGCCATTAGCTGTCTCTAAGAGGATAATCAAAAATTATTCTGGAGGAAAAGCGATTAAATTCTCCCTCACCCCCCAGATATAAGGGGGTCGTCTTAAACAAAGCTCCTTTCCCGCCAATCAGGCTTTGGCCATGGAGACCACCTGAAATTAAATTTAATTTCCCGCTCGACATCTCAATCGAGAAAAGGAAGATAGCCAATCGTTAGAGGTCGCTAATTTTTGCCTTGCATCTTCTGCGGCCCAGAAAGGGATATTTGTTTAAAAACCTGGTAGCGGTAAGAAACTTGACGCATTTTTAGAGATGCCACCAGAAAACCAGCCTTCAAACCAGAGGAGTTAATTTTAACCTAAACGCTTATCGGTTAGTGAGATAAGAAAGCCCTTGTCTTTTGGTTAAAAAGATGAGAAAATTCAAGGTAGTATTAAAGCGGGGTAGACCAGATGCGGGGAAAAGAGAATGGTTAACCTTTTCGCTGAATTTTTCCCGGCCAACCGGCGTTTAATAGCCTGGAAAAAAATTTCCCGCGGCGCCGTCTCCCCTTTTTTCATGTCTATTTTAATTTCTTTTGGGCTTCATTTCTGTCTATTTCTTTTACTTATATGTGGTTCAGCAGGCCCTTGGCGGCGGGTGCCTACGGAAGCTTCTTCCTCTGATATTAATAAGTTAGTCGCAATTAAAGAAAAAGCCCTGGCCCAGGCTTTGGGTTCGCTTCAGGGAAAATTCCCCTCTCAGGAGAGCCTGGAAGAAGCTATCGACCAAAATAAGCTCAAGGCTTTTCTTTCGGCCTTACTCAAGTTCGAGTTCTTATCGCCGGACTTGAAGGAAGAAGAGCTAGCCGCCTTTTATCAGTCGCTATTGGAGGCGATAATCAGGAGCGACGTTGAACCGAAGAACTTAGATAATAGAGAGATAACTGAGGAAGACCTTTTCGCCTTATTTGACCAGGTTAAGAATAAGGAAGTAGAAACAAAAAGGGGCCAGGTTTTTATCCCACCCAGTTCTCCTGAAGCAGGCGCCTGGCTTTTCCTAGACCGCGGCCGGCTGGAAACGCTACGTCGTCTCAAGCAGGTTGTTCCCAACGAAACTAGGTTTTCGCTGCAAGGGAAAAAGGTTATAGTCAAGAGGAGCTATGGCCTAGAAAGCATCCCAGCCGTCTATTTTTTTAAGAGTTCTCCCTATGAAGCAATTCTGGCCAGCGGCGCCAGTCTTTTTTATTTTGTTTCGGGCTTCCCCCCTCTTCCCTTTAGTCCAGAGAGCCCGCCGGTTGAATCCGCTTCCCCCCGAACTCAGCCCCAGGAGGTCTATTTTCAAGGCAATAGCCTCCCTTTAAAACTTTTCATGGTAGCGGATTGGCCTTCATTCCAAAAAGATAAACCGATCCAAGGCCACCCGGAGACGGAGGAAAGAGAAAAGGCCCTAAAAAAATTGCTTGTTGAATGGCCTAAACTCCTGGATGAAATGGTTAAGTTGCCGGAAAAAGAACAGCTTCGTCTTTTTTTTCAGCAGTATTTGGCCCCTTTTGACTTGAATGACCCCCGCATCGCCGCTCTTACTGAGGAATTTCTCACTCACAATCTTAATAATGTTATCATTCCTATTAACAATATTTCTGTTGCTTATGATTATTTGGAGGAGCTTTATTTTAACAAGACCTTCGACCGGGAAATTATTGCTTTCCTCCGCCGCCATCTCCAAACAAGAGTCGGCGCTGAGTTCTTAATTTATTTAGCTTCGCAATATGCCTTTGAGCGGCGGGCGCTAAATTACCTCAACCAGGCTTATAAGGAGGCGAAGGAGTTTCTCATCCGCCGCTTTCTTCCCCCCGAAATTCACGACCAAATGGCCAAATGTTTTGTGGTGGCGCTCATTTATGAAGACTGCTTGGCTGTGGCCAGGAAACAAGGCTATAAGTCCTGGTTTGAAGTTGAAGCTGATTATCTCCAGGCTCAGATGGCTTGCTATCAATACCTAATCGATTGTCATGAGTCATATCGCGACCGAGGGTGGTATGAACTCGGTTGCTTTTATTGGAACGTTGGCGAGAGAGAGAAAGCTAAGGAATGCTGGCTGCAAGTGGGGACAAATTTCCCTTCCCGCGTCTGGCGAGAAATAATAGAGATACTGACCCGGACTGCCGATAAAGAAAAAGCTTTTAAGCAGATTGATAATCTGTTCGCCGCTACCAGCGATGAAGAATGCCTACAGCTCCTCGCGCGCCTCCTCAAGGCCGGACGCTGGGAAAGCCGGGTCCGTCAGACGGCGAGCCAGCATTAAATTTTGTAAGAATGGTGCTTCTCTTCCCTGTTATGGGGGTAGGCAACAAAGCCTCCGAAATGGCCTCCCTTCGTCTCAGGGTTTTCCCGCCGTTTCGTCCCCCCTCTTGGCGCCGACAGATGGTGGTTGTCAGATAATAGAGGTAGCGAGGGAGCTTTTTGTTTCTAGCCCTGCACCTGATATTTTGCCCTCAATTCCTCTGGATGGAAGATATGACTCGTAAGAATAATTCACCGCTTTTTAGCCTCTTTGTTTGTCCAGCTTAGGTTCCTACATCCTCTGCGGTCAGGGGTTCCATCGAAGGCGATTCGGGAAGGCCGAACCTTTAATGCTCGGTTCCGGCATCCCAGGCTTATCCTTCAACCCAGCCCAGAGAAATTGGAAGAGAAAGAAATTTATCAAATTGCAAAACATTTGAGTTGATATTAATCTTGTAACCAGAAATTTGGGAACAACAGATGGAGAGAAGAGGGTTGAAATTCATGCCCTTCAAACAGAGAACACGGGGCTCAGGGCTTAACATTGAGATAGAAATAAGCTAAATGTTATAAGGGTTAATTAGTTAAGCGAGGACTAATTTAGAGGTGAGGAGAGACAAATGAAACCAGCTAATTTTTCTCCGGCCGCTCACCGGTTTTTGAGACAAGGCTTTTTTGTCTTGGCGACTTTGTTGCTGAGCGTGCTGGGCGGCTTAATAGCCTTCAATTTGGGTGCTTGCCGGCCTGAGCTGGTGCGACAAGGAAAGCTGCTCGACATGACTTATCCTTTTGATGAAACATCTATTTACTGGCCGACAGCAAAGCCATTTCAACTGACTAAGGTTTTTTGGGGTATTACTGAACTCAACTATTGGTACGCCTCGAACGAATTTGCCGCCTCAGAGCACGGCGGAACCCATGCTGATGCCCCAATTCATTTTGCACAGGGGGGCCGAACCATAGACCAGGTCCCTCTCGAAGAATGGATTGGACCCGCGGTGAAAATTGACGTTGCCGCTAAGTGTGCCGCTAACCGTAATTATTTGCTTCAGATTGAGGATATTCACGTCTGGGAGAAAAAGAACGGTCGAATTCCCACCAACGCCTGGGTCATTATGTTTACTGGTTTCGGGACAGTCCATTATCCAGATAAGAAGGCAGTCTTAGGCACGGATAAGGGTGGCCCGGAAGCCTTGCCGGAGTTAAGCTTTCCTGGGTTTTCAGCGGAAGCCGTTGATTTTCTGATAAAGGAGAGGAATATAAAAGGGATTGCCATTGATACCCCATCCATCGATTATGGTCAATCCAAGGACTTTAAGGTTCACCAGGTCCTCTGCGCGGCCGAGAAACTGGCTCTGGAAAACATTGCTAATTTAGACCAGCTTCCCGAAAAAGGAGCGACTCTTTACGTGATTCCGATGCTGATTAAAAATGGCACCGGCGCGCCGGCCCGGGTGTTTGCTTTTCTCCCAGAATAAATGGCAATAACCCTTTAGTTTTCTTGGCCTGAGCGAGTTTCTGTTTCCCTCCAGCTACTTATTCTAAAAAAGACTCAGAATATTATCACCTTGAGCTTTTGGCGTCAGGGTCAGGCGGTGTTTGCCTCATCCATAGGAAGGGTGGTAAAAATTGATTAAAGTGAGAGGGTAAGGGGGACAAAAGAAAGGAGTATTTTTTCATCTCAATTTTCACCTTCTTGAAGGCGTTTGAGTCCCGGGTTAGAGGAGAGTATAATTGAAAGCTATGGATGAGAAGGCCGTTGACTCCATAATCAGAGCGGCTTTAGCCGAAGACCTGCCGGCCGGGGATATAACTACAGATACTCTTATCGCCTCCGAGCTTCAAGTGAGAGCTGTTATTATCTCTAAGGAAGAGGGGGTGCTGGCTGGTTTAGACATAGCCAGACGCGTCTTTCAGCTTCTCGACCCCTCGATAGTTTTTGAAAAACAAAAGGAGGATGGCCAGCGTTTCCGCCGGGAGGAGATTTTAGCCCGCCTTTCTGGCCCAGCTGTTGCTATCCTTAAGGGAGAAAGAACCGCGCTCAATTTTCTCCAGCGGCTTTGCGGAATTGCGACCATGACCTCTCGTTTTGCCGCCGCGGCCGGTCCCAAAACCAAAATCCTTGATACCCGGAAAACCACCCCTAATCTTCGCCTCTTGGAGAAATATGCGGTTCGCATGGGAGGCGGCTATAACCATCGGCTGAACCTTTCAGAGGCAGTTCTAATTAAAGATAACCATCTGCGGCTTTTTAGCTCAATCCGGGAAGCCGTCGAAAAGGCCAAGGCTTTGCTTCCACCATTGACTGAAATTGAGGTAGAAGTGACTTCGGTAGGTGAAGCCAAGGAGGCCTTAGAAGCAGGCGCCTCCCGACTTCTGCTGGATAATATGCCGCTGCGCCGGATGAGACGAGTCCTCGCCTTGGTCGCAGGTCGAATTCCGGTTGAGGTCTCGGGGAGGATAAATTTGCGTCGGGTCCAGAAAATTTCTTGTCTCGGAGTTGACTATATTTCTGTTGGCCGGTTAACCCATTCCTACCGTTCGATTGATATCAGCCTGGAATTAGTGGAGGATTAATTTGGTCCTAAATAAAAAGGAACAAGCTGATATTCTTATTTTAGGCTGTGGCATAGCCGGGGCCAGTGCGGCTTTGGAAGCGGCCAAGCACGGCTTTCGAGTGATTATTGTGACCAGAGCTTCCCGGCCTGAGGAGTCAAATACTTATTATGCTCAGGGAGGCATTGTTTCCTTGGGCAAAGATGACCATCCCGAGATTCTTAAAGAAGACATCATTAAAACAGGCGACGGCCTTAATAATCCCGAAGCTGTCGACATCCTGACCCGGGAGGGCAAGAAGCTGATAGATGAAATTCTGATTAAAGAACTCAAAATTCCTTTTATGCGGAGTAGCCCGGACGCGCTTGATTATGCCCAAGAAGCGGGGCACTCCCGGCGCCGGGTCTTACATGTAAAAGATACGACGGGAAGAACAATCGAAGAAGCTTTTATCGCCGCCCTAAAAAAATTTCCCAATATTCTCCTTCTTGCCGACCACACTGTCGTCGACCTCCTGACGATCCCCCATCACTCCAAAAATCCCTTAGCTACCTATCGCGAGCCACAATGTATCGGCGCCTATGTTCTGGAAAATCAAACTGGCCTCGTTAAGAGCATTTTTGCGCCCCATACTATTTTAGCGACGGGCGGTTGTGGTTCTTTATATCTTTATACCTCTAACCCCAAAGGCGCCATCGGCGCTGGCTATGCGATGGCGGCGCGAGCTGGGGCGCGCTTGATAAACATGGAATACATCCAATTCCATCCTACTTCTCTTTACCATCGAGATGCTGAAGGCTTTTTAATTTCAGAAACGGTGCGGGGAGAAGGTGCCAGGCTAAAAACCAAGGATGGCCAAACTTTCATGGAAAAATACAGCGATAAAGGCGACCTCGCGCCGCGTGATGAAGTAACCAGGGCCATCTATGAGGAAATGATCAACACCAACGCCAATTATGTTCTTCTTGACCTGGCTTCTTATGCTAAATGTGATATAAAGGAGAGGTTTCCCAATATTTATCGCACCTGTCTTCAGTATGGAATCGATATTACCAAGCAGCCAATTCCGGTTGTCCCCGCCGCCCATTATTGCTGTGGAGGGGTCTTAGTTGATGGCTGGGGCCGGACTTCTCTCAAAGGCCTTTATGCGGTGGGAGAAGTGGCCTGCACTGGAGTTCATGGCGCCAATCGCTTAGCTTCTACCTCCCTCCTTGAGGGACTCGTCTGGGGAACAAGGGCGTCGCGGCATATTGCTTCTCATTTTAACCCGACACCACCGTATAAGGAATCCGAGATTCACCCTTGGTATTACCCGGACAAAGAAGAAGAGGTTGACCCGGCGCTTATCCAGCAGGATTGGCTGATGATTCGGTCAACGATGTGGAACTATGCGGGAATAATCAGGACGAAAAAAAGACTGGAAAGAGCCAAGGCCGACTTGGAATACTTGCAGCATCGGATTGAAAAATTTTACCGGGAAGCCCGCATGGAGCCGCAGTTGGTTGACCTGAAACACGGGATTCAGGCCGCCATTATGGTGACGAGAGCGGCTCTGGCCAACCCCATCAGCTTAGGCGCCCATTATCGTAAAGATTAATTCTTTTCAGGTATTAGCAGAGGTTGAGTTGCTAATTCCAAAAATTAATTTCTGAAGATATATTTTTTAACTCAAGAGCCGGAATTTATTTAGCCTCCAGATTACCATTGCCAGCTAAAGTATTTTATAATATGGTAATTTAGAAGTTGAGCAAGCTTTAAAAAGAGGAGCAAGAGATGGCGAGGGATTTTAAGGAAACGCTCAATCTCCCGCGGACGAGCTTTGCGATGAAAGCGCAATTAGCTCAAAGAGAACCAGAAATCCTCAAAAAATGGGAGAGTCAGCAGCTTTACCAGAAAATTTTGGCCAAGAGGCAAGGGAAACCTGTTTTCGTCCTCCATGACGGCCCGCCTTACGCTAACGGTCACATTCATTTGGGCACGGCTCTTAACAAGATTTTGAAGGATTTTATCGTTAAGTCGAAAACAATGCAGGGTTACCTCAGTCCTTATGTTCCTGGCTGGGATTGCCATGGCCTGCCCATTGAAATTAAGGTTGACCAGCAATTGGGACCGCGCAAGAAAGAAATGTCAGTGATTGAAATAAGAGAGGAATGCCGGCGTTATGCCCTTAAGTTTATCGATATTCAAAAAAACGAGTTCCAGCGCTTAGGAGTTTTTGGCGACTGGGACAAACCTTATCTCACAATGGACCCTGGCTACGAGGCAGAAGTAGTTCGCTATATAGCCGCTTTCCTCGCTTCCGGCAATGTTTATAAAGGTCTACGGCCAGTTCATTGGTGCCCTCATTGTCAGACAGCTCTGGCCGAGGCCGAAATCGAATATAAGGAAAAAGTTTCGCCTTCGATTTATGTTAAGTTTCCGCTTCTCAGCGACCTTTCGAAGAAATACCCCGCTCTCCAGGGCAAAAAAGTTTCTATCATCATCTGGACGACCACCCCCTGGACCTTGCCGGCTAATTTGGCTATTGCCTTTCATCCCGACCATGAGTATGTCGCCTTTGAAGCCGGACAAGAGGTTTATATCGTGGCCGGCCGACTGATGCCTGTGGTCGCCGAAGAATTGGGTTTTGTTCAGCCTAAGGTTTTAGCCAGGTTTCCTGGTAAAGAACTCGAGGGATTGAAGGCCCAGCATCCTTGGGTTGAGCGCGAGTCAATCCTGGTTCTGGCTGATTATGTCACCCTTGAAGACGGGACAGGCTGCGTTCATACTGCCCCTGGTCACGGCTATGAAGACTATTTGACCGGCGTCAAATATGGTCTGGAGATATATACCCCTGTTGACGGCGAAGGCCGCTTTATTCCTCAGGTTAAACGATACGGACGGCTTAACGTTTTTGAAGCTAACTCCAAAATTGTCGAGGATATGAGGCGGGAAGGCACTTTGCTCAAAGAAGGCGAGGTTTCCCATTCTTATCCTCATTGCTGGCGCTGCAAGAATCCGGTCATTTTTCGGGCAACTTCGCAGTGGTTTATTTCTCTTGAGGCCAACGGTCTCAGAGAGCGAGCGCTAGAGGAAGTTCGGCGTATCAAATGGATTCCGCCCTGGGGCGAAGAACGAATCGCTAACATGATTGCTGCCCGGCCGGATTGGTGCATTTCTCGACAGCGATTATGGGGAGTTCCCATTCCCGCGTTTATCTGTGAGGATTGTGGCCAGATAGTTATTTCCGAGCAAATTGCCCAACACGTGGCAACTATTTTTTCCAAGGAAGGGTCCAATGCCTGGTATCTGAAGCCCGCCTTGGAGCTTCTTCCCCATGATACTAAGTGTTCTTCTTGCGGGTCTAAGAGGTTGCAGAAAGAAAATAATATTTTGGATGTCTGGTTCGAATCGGGAGCCAGTCATTGCATCCTGGGCCGACGGCCTGACCTTCCTTGGCCAGCTGATGTCTACATCGAAGGTCATGACCAGTATCGGGGCTGGTTTAATAGCTCGCTGATGGTCGGAGTGGGAGTCCGGCAGGGCTCACCCTACAAAACTTGTATTACCCACGGTTTTGTCCTGGACGAACAGGGCAGGGGAATGTCTAAGTCTCTTGGCAATTATATTGAGCCGGCCGAAATTATTGCGGCCAACGGCGCCGAAATTCTTCGTCTCTGGGTGGCCATGCTTAATTATAAAGAGGATGCTCGTTTCGGCCCAGAAATTCTCGAGCGATTGGTTGAGGCCTACCGCAAAATTAGAAATACCTGGCGATTTTTGCTGGGCAACCTTTATGATTTTTCACCAGACGAGGAGTCTTTGCCGAAGGAAGAGCTTCTCCTGATAGACCGCTGGGCTCTCGACCGGCTCTCCGACGTCGGGGAAAGGGTGCTCCAGGCTTATGAGGATTATGAATATCATGTAATTTATCACTCCCTATCCCAATTTTTCACCAACGATTTGAGCGCCTTTTACCTCGATGTCTTGAAAGACAGGCTTTATTGTTCGGCGCCGCGCTCTAAACTTCGCCGCTCCGCACAAACTGCTTTATTCTTGATTCTCCGGGAGACGCTGCTTCTCATGGCGCCTATCCTCCCGTTTACTACCGAAGAGGCTTGGGAAAATATGCCCAGCTTCAAGGCTAAGGAGGAATCAGTCCACCTGGCATTTTTCCCTCAATTAACCGAAGAATGGTTAACGCCAGAAGAAAAGAAATATTTCGAAATACTGCTAAAGATTCGGGATAAGGTGTTAAAAGCCCTGGAAGAAGCGCGAGCTGGAAAACTCATCGGGAATTCCCTGGAGGCCAAGATTATTCTCGAAATCCCGCCCTCTCTTCAGCCTATCTTAGATAAATATTTTAAAGACCTGCCGATGTTATTCATTGTTTCAGCCGTTGAAATTAGGCCCGGCGTTGACCCTGAAGGAAAGGTGACGGTGGAATTAGCCCCCGGGCAAAAATGTCAGCGCTGCTGGAATTATTCTCTGTATGTGGGGAAAAGCATCGAGTATCCAGAACTTTGTTCTCGGTGTGAAGCTGTCCTCAAGGGGGAAGGATGAAACGTTCGTCGTGGCTTTTCCATTTTCTGGTTCTTATTTTGGTCGGTCTTGACCAGTTAAGTAAGGCTGTTGTCGCTAAAAAAATTTTCCTATACCAGAAGGTCGAGGTGATTCCCGGCCTGGTCAATTTAACCCGGATTCATAATCGAGGGGTCATTTTTGGGGCCTTTGCCAATCTCCAACATCCTGCCGGTCGCCTCCTCTTGACTCTAATTTCTTTAGTTGCCCTGAGCATAGTTATTTTTTACTACTTGAAGACTCCAGCAAGCGCCGGATTAATTAAATTTTCCTTCGGCCTTATTTTGGCTGGGGCCTTAGGCAATCTCATTGACCGGTTAGCTCGAGGCTACGTGATTGATTTTATTGACCTCCATTTGGGTCAACATCATTGGCCCTTTTTTAACTTGGCCGATTCTTGCATTACCATCGGTGGCCTATTGCTCATTATCTTTCTTATCCGGTCTCCGAGGAGAGAGCCGTGTTCCCCATCTTGCTGAAATTAGGCCCATTTTCTCTCCATACCTATGGCGTCATGATGGCCATAGGCGTGGGGATGGGGCTTTGGTTTATTTTAACCCAGGCTAAAAAGCAAGGCCTGGATACCAGGCGATTAGCTGATGGAGCATTTTATACCCTAATCATTGCCCTTATCGGGGCTAAATTAGTACTTTTGGCCGGGCATTTCTCTGAATACATCAAGTCTCCAGGTGATTTGCTTAATTTAGCCCGGTCAGGAGGTGTTTTTCAGGGCGGATTGGTTTTTGGTTTAATTTTTGCTCTTTATTATTTCTGGCGGCATAAGATTCCCACCTGGAAGGCGGCAGACATAATCGCCCCTGGTCTTGCCCTGGGTCATGGTTTTGGCCGGATTGGCTGTTTTTCCGCCTCCTGCTGCTATGGCCGGCCTAGCGCTCTTCCCTGGGCCGTAACTTTTACTAATCCTTACTCTCATGAGCTTACGGGTGTCCCCTTAGGCCTGGCCATTCACCCCGTCCAGCTTTATGAAGCTGGTTTAAATTTTCTTAATTTTTTTGTCCTCTGGCTAATCCTTAAAAAAAGAACTTTTACCGGGCAAGTTTTCGCTTTTTACGTCATTAACTATTCTTTAATTCGCTATTTCACGGAGTTTTATCGGGGTGATCATCAGGAGAAGATCTATCTTTTAAGAAATGCCTCACCCTATCTCAGCTTATCAACGCCGCAATTTTTTTGTTTACTCGGGCTCATTGGTGGCCTCACGCTTCTTTTAATTTTTAAATCCAGGGGAGGCGATGAAAAAAGAGCTTCCCGTCCCTGAGGCTGAGGCTGGCCAGCGTCTCGACGTTTATATCACGCGGCGCCTTAATTGGCTCAGCCGGTCGCAAGTGAAGCGTCTCATCGACCAGGGCTTAGTGCGAGTAAACGGAGAAATAATTAAAGCTGGCTATCGTCTCAAGGGAGGGGAGAAAATTGAGATGGAGGTCGAAACGACCTCGCCGCCTCCTACTTCCCTTGAACCGGAAAACATTCCTTTAAACATTATCTATGCCGACGAGGATGTAATTGTCATCAATAAGCCTGCCGGTCTTGTTGTCCATCCTGGCGCCGGAAAAAGAGGCGGGACTCTGGTCAACGCAGTACTTTATCATTTTCCAGAAATAAAAACCGTTGGCTCACCCCAAAGGCCAGGAATTGTCCATCGTCTTGATGGCGATACCTCTGGGGTAATGGTAGTTGCTAGGTCTAATTTAGCCTACAAGGCCTTGCAACGGCAATTTAAAAATCGGGAAGTGGACAAAACATATATTGCTATTGCCTGGGGAAGGATGTCCCAGCCTGGTGGTCGCATTGAATGGGGAATCGGTCGTCATCCCCATGACCGAAGCCGTTTTTCCATCCGCTCGCGTCGGCCTAAGGAAGCTGTCACCATTTTTTCAGTGCTCCGGGAGGGGAAGGATTTTTCTGTCCTGGAGATAAAGCCGATAACCGGACGGACCCATCAAATCCGGGTACACTTGGCCGCAGCCGGCCACCCCATTGTCGGTGACCGCCGCTATGGCCGTAAAGAAGGTTCGAGTCGGCGTCTTTTCCTCCATGCCCGGCGTCTGGCTTTTATTCATCCCACGAAACAGGTCTGGATGGAGTTTGAAGCCCCTATCCCTCCCGAGTTCAAGGCCTTTTGGGAAGAAAAAGACTTAAAGCAATAGGCGGCGGCCGTCAAATCTTAGAGTGTGTGGGAAAGGGCGGGGAGCTATCCATAGTTTTCTTATTCTGAAGGTAAAATCCTTTGAGCTCCCTCCTTAATAAAAACGGAGGGCTGACATCGCGGCTCAGGGTTTTGATTTGAGTTTGAGGTAACTTACGGACAAAGATAGAGGTGTTATTATTACCGGGCCAATGATTAGCTTCTTTTAGGATGAGCCTAAGGCTTGAGACCGAGCGATTGATTGTGTATCATATTACTTCCTTTTTCTCCCTTAGCGGCTTAAATTTAGCAAGGCAGAAAAGGTGAATCATCTCGGAGGATAAAGAATGAAAGATTATTCCCCTGAACAAATCCGCAATATTGCCTTGGTCGGGCATGGCTCTTGCGGCAAAACTTCTCTTGTAGCGGCCTTTCTTTTCAACGGCGGCGTGACGCCCCGGCTGACAAAAGTGGATAAAGGCAACACAGTTACTGATTATGAACCCGAAGAGGTCGACCGCAAAATTTCGATTAATGCGGCCCCCTGCTTCTTGGACTGGAAAGGGTATCGTTTAAACTTGATTGATACTCCCGGTTATCACAATTTTCTTTGGGATACACGGGCGGCGCTGCGGGCAGTCGATGCCGCGGCCGTTCTTGTTTGCGGTGTGGCCGGCGTGGAAGTTGGCACGGAAAAGGTCTGGGCCATGCTGGAGGAATTGGATTATCCGCGTCTATTCATTATCAATAAACTGGACCGAGAGAATTCTCATTTCGACCGCACCCTTGAGGCCATCCAGCAATTTTTTGGTCGAAAGGCCGTTCCTCTTCAGGTCCCGATTGGGGAGGAAAAGGATTTTGCCGGAATCGTTGACCTGGTCCGAAGAAAGGCCCTGGTTTATGCCAAGGACGAAAGCGGGCAATTCGAGGAACAGGAAGTGCCGGCGTCACTCCAGAAGGAAGTAGAAAAAAGAAGGGAGCAATTGATTGAGATGATTGCGGAGAATGACGAAAAGCTAATGGAAAAGTATTTTGAAGCTGGCGACTTGAGTGAGGAAGAAATTAAAAATGGTCTCAAAAAAGCAGTCTTAGACCGACAGCTTTTTCCCGTTTTGGCTTGCTCGGGCCTTTTCAATATTGCCTGCCGGCCGCTTCTTGATTCCTTTGTCGAGCTTTTGCCTTCCCCCTTGGAAAGACCGCCTCTTAAAATCATCAAGGGCGGGAAAGACGATTCGCTGAAGCCTTCTCTGGAGACGCCTTTTGCCGCGCTCGTTTTTAAAACTATTTCCGACCCCTATACTGGGCGCATTTCCATTATGCGCGTTTTTTCGGGCAAGGTTAACCCTGATGTCACGGTTACCAATGCGACTCGCGAAGCCGAAGAAAAACTTGGCGGGCTTTTCTATCTCCAAGGGAAAGAACAAGTCCCAGCCGGTCAAGCCAGAATGGGCGATATTGTGGCCACGGCTAAGCTGAAACTAACGACAACCGGCGACACGCTCACTGCTCGGGGTTCAGATATTGTTTTTCCGACCATCAAGTTTCCCGAACCCTCTATTTCCTTTGCTATCGAACCAAAAACGCGGGCGGATGAAGACCGCATCTCCCAGGCCACTCACCGGATTACGGAAGAAGACCCGACCGTCCGGATTGAACGTGATGCCGAGACAGGTCAGCTGCTTATTTCGGGTAATGGCCAACTCCATGTTGAAATAACGACGGAAAAATTGAAGAAGAGGTATAATGTTGATGTCATTCTAAAACCGCCCAAGATTCCCTATCGGGAGACGATTAAAGGTCGTTCGGACGTGCAGGGAAAATATAAAAAACAGACCGGCGGCCGCGGCCAGTACGGCGATGTCAAGATCAAAATGGAACCCTTGGTCAGGGGGACTGACTTTGAATTCGAGGATAAAATTTTTGGGGGGGCCATTCCCAAGAACTACATCCCGGCCATCGAGAAGGGCATTCAGGAAGCCAGAAAGAAGGGAGTTCTGGCTGGTTACCCGACCGTTGATTTCAAAGTTATTCTTTACGACGGCAGCTACCATGAAGTTGACTCTTCTGATTTAGCTTTCAAAATAGCCGCCTCCATGGCTTTTAAAAAGGGCGCCAAAGAGGCAAAACCAACGCTTCTTGAGCCGATCATGAATGTCGAGGTTTATACGCCTGAAAACTACCTTGGGGACATTATGGGTAATCTCAACGGGCGCCGAGGCCGTTTGCAGGGAGTCGAGCAGAAGGGAAATATGAGGATCATAAAAGCCATTGTTCCTATGGCTGAAATGTTGGATTTTGAGCCCACTCTGACCTCGATTACCGGCGGCCGTGGCTCTTTTGTGATGGAATTTTCGCATTATGAAGAGGTGCCGGCTCAAATTCAGCAAAAAATTATTGCCGAGGCGGTGCGAGAAGGAAGAGTTAAGCCAGAGGAGGAATAAAATAATCCAGGTTCTCTTTCATTTTATTTGCGCTGGTTTGAAGCCTAAGCCTGGGATGGCAGAAGCGGCCAGAAAGGTTTAGCCCCCTGAATCCTCTTTCGAGGGGCTTTTTGGGACCGAGAATGTCTAAGCCGGCACCAAAACTGGTGAACATAAACAAAATAGGGGAATGAAGAAGGTAAAAAATTGGTGACAACTTATATATTTACCTAATTTTTATAAAATTGGGCAAAGGGAAAGGCTAATAGAAGGTAGAATGCTTAAAACTTAAATAAAATCTTTAAGACCAGTGAAATGAGTTGCCCGGCGCCGAAGAAGGGCGAACACGAAACCGCGGAAAAAATCGAACAGGAGAGGGGTCATTTCAGCCGCGTCTTTAATCTCCTGAAAACGGTCGATCAATCTAAAAATTATTCCTGGAGGTTAGGAATGATGAAGCGACGAAAAGTATGGATTTTTTCTGGGCTTTTGGTTTTAGCCGGTTTCCTTGGAGCTCAACAGACGAGAGTTTTAACTCCGGCAGAAGAAGCAAATTATTTAGGCTATAGTCAGACCGAGGAAATAGCCCGCTTCTTAAGCTTAGTCGACCATCTTTCTCCTGAGCTAAACGTGCTTCTGGCTGGCCGAACCAGACCGGTTCCCAACTTTGATTATCGGAACCTCTATTTGGTGGTCATCAACGAAACCGGCGTCACCTCTCCAGAAGGCCTTAACCGAAACAAACCCACGGTTTTTATCTTCGCTTCTCAGCATGGCAACGAACAATCTGGCAAGGAGGCCGCCCTCCAGTTTATTCGCGACTTGGCTGTGGGTGAATTGCGGCCGCTCGTAAAAAAACTGAATTTCTTAATCCTGCCCCAAGCTAATCCCTATGGTAATTGGTTTGATGTCAGAGTGAATGAGCAAAGCTTAGACCTTAACCGCGACCATGTTAAGCTGGAAGCTGAAGAAACCGCGGCCATCCATCAGATATTTCAAGCGTGGTTGCCAGAAGTAACTCTTGACCTGCACGAGAAGGGAGATGATTATTATCGGGTTTCGATTGGCTGTGTCTCTAATCTGAATATTCATCCCCAGCTCCAGGCGTTTTCGCGGCAAACTCTCTTTCCCGAAGTTAATCGAAGTTTAGAAAAAAGAAGAATCACTTTTTTTGAATATTTAGTGAGCCAGGAAATGGGCCTGGATTCTTCGGCGGGAGTTAGGTATAGCCCGCAGGAATTGGCTGGCCGAGAAATGATGTGGCGCTATTCTACGACGGACCTCAACGACGGTCGCAACAGTTTGGGTGTTTATGAAACTCTTTCTTTTATCCAAGAAGGCGCTTCTCGGCATGACTTGCCAACCTTGGCCGAAAGAACTCGCTGGCAATATTTTGGCGTCCGGAGCTTGATGGAAGCGGTGGCCAATCATGCGGAGGAAGTGTTAAGCCTGGTGCGCGGGCTAAGGAAATCGTTGGTGGAGAGAGCCACGGTTTACCAGCCTGATGACCTGGTCCATTTGAGGATGGAATATGCTCGCGACGAAGCTAACCCGACATTAACCATTAAACAATTTGAGCGGACCGAAAGTCCGGTCCGGGGAATTCTCAAGGTGGATAAAAAAGCTGGTGATTATCTGTTGCAGAATGAAATAGAGCCAGCCCCCGCGGCAGGACAATATAAGATAATCACTCAAGTAATTAAGAATTGGTTTCCCTTAGTGACCTCGAAGCTGACCGTTACCAGGCCCTTAGGTTATATTGTCCCCGCTCAGAGATTGGATGTGGTTAATACTTTGCGGCGACACGGAATTAAGGTAGAAATGGTCGTTCAGGACAAAACGGTCGAGGTTGAAGCTTACGAAGTGACGGATATTATTCCCTCTCGCTATGATTATCTTCCGCCAGAAAAAATAGAAGTGGAAGGGCGGAGCCTTCAAACCTTAGTGCGTAAGGGAGATTTTTACGTTTCTTGTGGTCAATTAGCGGCCAATCTTATTCCCTGTCTTCTGGAGCCTCAGTCCCAGTATGGTCTGATCCGATATTGGGGTTACCATCTTGTCCCGGAAAAAGGCAATTTTTATGCTCTCTTCAGAGTGGTTAAACCAGCTGGCCTTTCTTTGCTTCCCTATCGTCCCTGGTAAAATTAGGAGATAACTTCGTCGTGGAGAAAAAATCATCGGCTCAATGGAAATTATTTTTGTCTCCTCGCCGATGAGCTGAACCGGACTCAGTTTAATCTTTAAGATTTTTCAGACTTTTTTGCGGGTAAAAAATAGGATATTTAGATGTGCCTTTTAGTAAATTCACCTCAGGTGGTTTTATATCCATGAAGCTAATTAGATTAATATAAACAAGCGACGCTAGCGACCTAAGAAAGTTTCCTCTAAAAATCTACATCCAAAGGCTCCCGAGATTCCTTCTTGCGCCTCCCATTCTCCAGGTTTACCAACAATAAACCTGGAAGTTCTGTCTTTAGTAATTCAGAATAAAAGGCTTTCACTTCTTTTCGGTCAGCTCAAGATAGATAATTTCTACCAGGCTGGGCCGCCTGGTTCGACCGGGAGCCACGGGTGCTTCCTGGACGTTTAAAGCCGCCTTGATTTCCTCCAAGGACTTTCCTTGCGCTAATAAGGTTTTAACCTGAGCTTGTCTCGCTTCAAGCTCAGAAATAGCTTTTTCCACTCCTGAACGGTCGATAACTTCACCATGTCCATGAATAAAGCTCGTCGCCTCTAATTGGAGAACCTGCTTTAGTATTTTTACTACCCCGAAGGAGTTGCCGCCCTTTTGACGGTGAATTAGCGGCTCCCGTCCGATAAAGACCAGGTCACCCAAGAAGGCCACTTTTTCTTCAGGAAGATAGACAACCGTATCACCACTCGTATGGCCAGGGCCAAAATAGAGAAGGTGAACCGCGGTTTTTCCGGAACGAATGATTAATTCCTGCTTATAGGTAATCGAGGGAAAATAGTCGAGAAGCGGACCTTCTTTTATGGTTCCTTTCATTTCCTGGAAAGTATTCTCATGAGCGATGACTGGGATTTCTTTGGGCCAGCCGATTAACCCGTTGACATGGTCCCCATCGCTGTGGGTTAGAATTATTGCTTGTAAAGGAAGGGAGCTGACCTTGGAGACGGCTGTCAGCATTTCTCGGGCCGAGTCAGCCGTCATCTTGGCATCGACGACAATTACCCCTTTCTCTCCGATGATGAACCCAGTATTAGCCCCGCTACCACCAGTAACCTCGTAGACATTGGCTCGGACTTGCTTTATCTCTAACGGTGGAGGAGTCTGGGTTGTTTGCGCCAGCCCCAAGCAGGGCCAGGCGATGACTAGGATGACCAAAAGACCTAACATCTTAGGCCACCTAAGATGTTCAGCCCTCTTACCTTGATTCTTTTTCATTCTTTGCCTCCAAGTTTTGGCTTCCAAAGAAAGTCATTAATTATTGCTTTAATTAGGATTTTATAAGTTTGATTTTCTCGGGGCAAGGAAAATTCCTGCCATCTAAAAAATTATGACATACTACCTATTTCCTAATTTCCCTTTTTCTTTCCCCTAAATAATGAGGCGCTATAGCC
>Ga0185342_1000302_pt1 | contig 26761 bp, 25 predicted proteins | sample ConPoolayeEmetaG_FD_128045 | JGI IMG/M metagenome (GOLD analysis project Ga0185342, IMG submission 128045) | Hot spring microbial mat communities from California, USA to study Microbial Dark Matter (Phase II) - Cone Pool mat layer E metaG... ... | reverse complement strand
ATATAATAACAATGTTGCTTAATTTCTAATTAACTATAATGGTTTTGAGAAAAAAGTCGCGACTAAGAGCCAGTCGCACGCGAGTACTTCAGAAAAAAGTTGAACGATTATTTAAAGTGAAAAATCCTAGCCGGATTCAGATTCCGCGTCGGAAGTCGGTAAAAGTAGGAAAGAAACAAATCAGTTTAAAATTGATCAGTAAAATTGTTTTAGTTTTCTTGGTTGCTTTGATTGTCTTTTTAATTGTGGTTGGTGTTGGTATTTATCGCTACGATTGGAATAATTCCACGACCAAGTGGGTTTCAAGAATCATTCCTTATCCTGCTGCGTTGGTTAATTACCGCCTAGTTACATTTTATAAATATCGCGATTCGGTAGAATCTACCAAACACTATTATTGTAAATTACAAGGAGTGAATTTTGATACTGAAAGTGGTAAGGAGCAGATTAATCGTGTTAAAGAAGAAGTTCTAAATCAAATGATTGATGATGAAATTGTTAAAATCAAAGCGAAGCAATTTGGTGTTTCGGTTAACGATAAAGAAGTTAATTCTGAATACTCTAAAATTGTGGAGCAGAGTGGGGGGGAAGTAAAGGTGAAGGAAATTTTAAGTGACTATTACAAGTGGTCAGTCAGGGAATTCAAAGACCGGTTAAAGATGTATCTTTTAAGGAAGAAGTTGGAGGAAAAAGTGACCACTGATGATATGGTTAATGAGCGGGAAAAAGCGAAGGCAGAAGATATTTTAAATCGTCTTAAAAATGGTGCCAATTTTGCTAAAATGGCTAAGAAATATAGCGAAGATAAAACTACTTCTGCTGCGGGGGGTTATCTTGGTTTGATTAGAAAAGGCCAAAAAGACGATCTTGCTTTAGATGAAGCAGTATTTTCTCTCAAAAAGAATCGTTTTAGCGAAATTGTTAAAATCAAGACTGGTTATGCAATTTTCTTGGTTACTGATATTAAAGGTGCTAAACGTGCGACTTATTATATCTTAGTGAAATTTCGGGATTTCAATGATTGGATGAAAGAACAGAGGGAGAGTATGAATATTCATAAATATGTAAAATAGTTTAGTTATTACTGGTATCTAGAAAAAAGAAGGGACTTTTATATTGTTTTGCATTTCACTTTTTAATTTTTAAGTTTCCCCTGGGGGACGTAGCTCAGCTGGTTACCTGCCTGCCGGCAGGCAGGGAGCGCGTGCCCGTTTAGAATTATAGATAAGGGGCTATAATGTATGTAGTTTATGCTTTGAAGTTTATTGATAATGAAATTTATGTTGGAATGACGGATGGTTTGGAGGAGAGAATCTCTGAACATAAGAAGGGAAGAGTAAAATCGACAAAAAATAAAGGAAGATTTAAGATAATTTATGTTGAGAAATGCTTAGATCGATCTTCCGCACGTGCTAGAGAAAAATATTGGAAATCGGGATATGGGAAGGCGATCTTGAAGAATATTCAAATCTTTCTTTAGGTTCATGTTTTTAACTTTTTGCCGGGGGCGTAGCTCAGCTGGTTAGAGCGCGTGCCTGTCACGCACGAGGTCGCGAGTTCGAGTCTCGTCGTCCCCGCCATAAAGAGGTCAGAATTTATTCTGCAGAGTAGTCTGCATAACGAACTTCATTTGGAAGATCCTGCTATGGTGAGAGAAAATGTAGGAAGTATAGAATGTAGAAAATTAGAAACAGAGACGGGTTAAAGCCGTCTTTTATTGTGAACTCCATTGGGTTGCAAAGGGTTTACATGATCTTGCCTGGTAAAGTTTCAGTTCTTCGGAGTACATTCGTTTTTTTGATGGATTTTTGTGTTAAAATGAAGTTGTTATGAATTCCTTAAATCGGAAATTGAGGGTTTGTGTAGCATTGTCAGGAGGGGTAGATTCTTCGGTTGCTGCAGCGCTTCTGAAAGACCAAGGCTATGATGTCTTTGGAGTTTTTATGCGCTTTTGGTTTGATGCGGACGAATCGATTCTTCCCAAAGAGGAAAGCGAGAATGCTAAAAAGTCTTTTGACCTCGGGAAGGAACGGAAAGAAAATCGTTGTTGTTCACTTGAGTCGGAGTATCGGGCACAGGCGGTAGCGGAAAAGTTAGCAGTTCCTTTTTACGTGATGGATTTCCGAGAAGAATTTAAGGCAACGGTAGTAAACGATTTCCTCCGCCAGGAATTGAAAGGGAGAACTCCAAATCCCTGTATTGTTTGTAATGAATTTATCAAATTTGGTGTTTTATTAAAAAAAGCATTGGCAATGGGTGCGGATTATTTAGCTACTGGTCATTATGCGCGTGTTGTTTGTGACCAGAATGGGTTTTTTCATCTTTTACGGGGTATTGATGCGGAAAAAGATCAATCTTACTTTCTCTATCGCTTGAATCAGGATCAATTGGCGCATATTCTTTTTCCTCTTGGTGAATACACTAAAGAACAGACACATCGTTTTGCTAAGAAGCATCAATTACCTTTGGAGAAAAACCAAAAAGAGAGTCAGGATTTATGTTTTATTAGGAAAAATAAGGGATCATTTTTGAAAAAGCAGTTGTTAGAACAAGTACAACGCGGTCCGATTTTTGATTTGAAGGGAAAGCGTCTTGGAGTTCACGAGGGATTAATTTATTACACTGTTGGTCAGCGCAAGAATCTGGACATTCCGGACACAAAGCCGTATTATGTAGTTAGAATTGACCAAAAGAATAACGCTTTGTTTGTTTCGGAGAAAGAGGAAGATTTGTTGAAACAGAATTTGATTGCCGAGAGTGTTCACTGGATCTCCGGTACGGTGCCGAAACTACCATTAGAGGTAAAGGCGAAGATTCGTTATCAACATCAATCAGTGGAGGCTTTAGTTAGTCGTACTCTTCATCCGAAACATTTTAAGGTCTCTTTTCGTTATGCTCAAAAGTCAATTACTCCCGGTCAGTCAGTGGTTTTTTACCGGGGAAGCGAGGTTTTGGGTGGCGGAGTAATTAATGGATAATGATTAGTGGCTAATTATTAATTAGTTCTTAGCTATTATCCATTGTTCATTAACAATGAGTGGTTTCCCGGCAATGTTTGGTAACGCGAGGAGGATCTGCAGTGTATCCAGATAATTGTGTTGAATTAGCACGGGATATCGAGCCAACTTTTTCCTTCATTTTGGGCTTTTGTGTTCAGATTGTCGATAATAACCTTATCTTTGAGGTATCTGATCTGGTTGATGCCGGCAAGTACATGGTTGTTTATATTGAGACACCAACACGGAGAAATTAAAGGAGGTAGATCAGTGCAAGTTGAGGAGTTCTGGAATGCAAATCCCAAGGGGAAGCAGGTTTACCACCGAGAGTTTGGTCAGGGTGTTATCGTAACCGGGCATGTATGGCTTGGCTCTCAAGAGGAAAGCCATGAGACGCTTGTGGAATTTTCTGATTCCCTCATTGGCCAGAGGGTGGTTCTTGTTTCTGAGCTCACCTTTACTAATACTAACTAGCCCGCTTCAGAAGCGGGCTTTTTCTTTTTAAAAACTATCACCATCTGTGGTTCGTGGTAGTTTTTAAGTGATGTAATTTGGACTTAATTACTTCCCGAGATTTCTTAACTGCTTAAACAACTCTTTCTCCTCTCGCGAAAGTTCTTCGGGAGTGACAATAACAGTTTCTAAGTAATGATCGCCTTTGCCTTTCTCACTTTCGATTCCTTTATGCTTCAAGCGGATTTTCTCACCGCTTTGGATACCGGCAGGAATTTTTACTCGCACCCGACCATAAAGAGTTTCCGTTTCTACTGTGTCGCCTAAAGCTGCTTGGCTGAAAGTCAACGGTAATTTGCTTATGATGTCATTACCTTTGCGTTCAAAGTAGGGATGGGGATTTATTGTTATATGGACAAGTAAATCTCCGCTTTCCCCGCCTTTTTCTCCGGCGTTGCCGCCACCTGGCATTCTTAAAATAGTTCCATTTTCAATACCTCTGGGAATTTTGATTGCAAGAGTGGGTGTGTCCTTGACAAATCCTTTTCCTCGACACTTGTGACAAAGTTTTTCGGGAACTTCTCCTTGCCCACTACAATTTGGGCAAATTGTTTCTTGGATAAACTGTCCGAAAAGAGTACGGCGAGCCTTGCGGAGTGTTCCCTGTCCTTTGCAATGAGAACATTTTTGCTTACCGGATCCTTTCTCAATTCCTGTTCCTCCACAATCAGGGCAACTGACTCTTTTTTTTAAACGAATCTCCTTTGTTGTACCAAACACAGCTTCTTTTAGATCAATTTTCAATGCAATTTCCAAATCCTCACCGCGGAGATTTTTCTCATAATTTGCTGTGTGACTTTTTCCACCGAACATTGATTCAAAAATATCACCGAACTCTCCAAAACTACCAAAATCAAAGTGAAGATTACCAAAGTCAAAATTGGTACTTTGGAAATCTTGCCGTTCTCCAAAATCGCTAAATCCTTGGCTGAATTGTGGTCCTGCCTGACCAAATTGATCATACTGTCGTCTTTTTTGTGGATCAGACAGTACCTGGTAAGCCTCATTAATTTCTTTGAATTTTTTCTCATCTCCGCCGCTTTTGTCGGGGTGGTAAAGATGAGCTAATTTGCGGTAGGCCTTTTTAATTTCATCAATAGAAGCGTTTCTGGAGACGCCTAAAATTTGGTAGTAATCAGTGGTTGTCATTTTGAGAAACAAATAGGCGCCTTTTGGTGCCTATTAAGAGATAGATTTAAGAAAAGAGGTTATTTCGGTGCTTTGCCAGCCGAGGTTTTAGTGGAGACAGGTTTTTTAGATATTGCTTCTTTTCCTCAAGGAGCAAAGACTTTAACGAGAGGTCTTGACTGCTTCTTTTTCCTTTTCTTCTTTTGTGGGAGCTTCTTTTTTGTCTGCTTCAATAGTTGATGGGCTTTCTTTACCTTCTTCGGTATCTTCGTTCTCTTCTTTCTTCTCAGTGGTGATTTCTACTTGATCAACATCTGCCTCTGCTTCTTTTTCTAGTTCTTCTAGCTCTTCTTCGCTACGGGGTGGGGTAACTGTTGCGACTACTTCTTCAGGATTGTTGCTGATTTCAATTCCTTGAGGAAGTTTTAAATCTTTAATGTGAATTGCATCATCAAAAGTTTTTAAGGGTGAGATATCCACAACAATTTCGGAAACTAAATTATTTGGCAGGCAGGTGACTTCTAGTTCATCGATATTTTTTACGAGAATTCCCTCTTCTTCTTTCGCTGCTTTAGAAACCCCTGTGAATTTTAAGGGAACTTTGGTGGTAATCTTTTCATCAGTGCGAATTTGGTAGAAGTCAACATGAATATAATTTCCAGAAAGGGGGTCTTTTTGAGTGTCGTGAATCAAAACTTTAACCGGGGTTTCTTTTTCGATAGTGAGGTCAACAAAACGGCTTTCTCCTGCTTTTTGATAAATATGATTAAACTCATTGGCTTTAACTGCAAGAAGTTGATTTTTGATTCCATGTCCGTAAATTACCGCAGGAATTAAACCCTTTCGGCGAATCGCCTGAGGTTTTACTTTTGATTTACGTAATTGCGCAGCAAGATCAATGGTTTCCATTTCTTTTTTTTAGAGAGCTGAATAGTTTAACGAAATTGCCATCAAATTTCTGCAAAAACTGGTTGAATTCAATTACTTTATTTTTATTAATTAAACTGTAAGGAAATTTCTTTGAGGGAAGAGAATTGCTAAGATCGGAATCATGGATTATAACTGTTCCTAGGGCCTTGGTATTACATTTACTGCAATGCATTTCCAAAAGACAAGTGTTGGCAGTTTCTTCAATAAGTTGAATTTGACCTGCCTCATACTGTGCCTGACAAGTTGGGCACTTTGAAAATGCTCGAATACTTGCGATTAATTTCTCGATCTGATCTTGATTCATAGCTAGCTGTAAGATAAAAAAACGTAGATTATTTTTACATTTAGGTTTTTTGGTAGGTCGTACAGGGATCGAACCTGTGACACCCTGCTTAAAAGGCAGGTGCTCTACCAACTGAGCTAACGACCCAGGCGCGTAGGTTTAGGTTACAAACAAGCAATTTTAATTTCAATCTAGGATTTTTAAGTGAAATTTCTTTCCTCAATTTTATCAAAAAATCCTGTCCCGCCGGCCTGGCGGGACTCCACCTCGGGACTTCTAAGCAAAAACGCTTGTGAATGTAAATTAGAGCTATATTAACACTGCCTTTTAAGCAGCTTAGACGCGAAAGTTGGAGATTAAAGTAGTTTATTCGTTTCCACTATTCCCGTGGCGGAAATTTTCAAAAACTAATACTACCAATGGTAAGATTAACCACCAGATTCTCAAATCCATCATTACCTTTGCCCAATGAGATTGAGCAAAGAATTGATTGCGTCCCTCTGGGGTCATAAAGAAAATAATGGAAGTGATAATTAGACCAGCAGAGAGAAAACTGTAGATAATTGTGAAAATGATAGAACTCATACTGCCGCTCTCATCGCTACCAGCAAGGTATTTGGAAATTGCACTACGGCTTGAGAAAAGAATTGCAAGCAGGAACACCGCGATTAGAAAGACCGAAGTTTTGAGAATGAAGGTAGAAGTACCAGTCTTGAAAATGAAGTTTGCCGAGAGTAACGCGTCGCCTACTTCGTTGGCAACTGCTAACATGATGTAAGTTGTGAGCATTGTTAACACGATGCGATTTTTTCCCAAGAGAAAACCATAAGCAACAGCAATCGCGAAGAACAGCATAATAAAAAGGTCCCACGTTGGTATCGTCATAATTATTTTTGGTTATATTGTTAAGCTAGATTTATTATACAATAGAAATACAAAACGCAAAAGGTAAAGCGCAAGGGGTAAAAATTGGCTTTAATATCCTTCCAAAACCGTACTGCGGTGATGTTTTCTAATTTTCTCTAGTGCCTTTGCTTCAATTTGACGGATGCGTTCCCGAGTCACGCCGAATTCTTTTCCTACTTCCTCTAAAGTGTGGCTTTGCCCGTTTTCCAAGCCAAAGCGCATCCGGACAATTTTTTGCTCTCGCGGGGAAAGATATTGAACAATCTCTGAAACATGCTCCTTAAGAAGGTTTAAGTTAGAGCGGTCTTGAGGAGAAAGAGAAACTTCGTCTTCAATAAAGTCGCCAAGTTTGCTATCTTCCTCATCGCCGACAGGGGTGTCCAGAGAAACAGTTTCTTGGGAAACTTTGATAATTTGGCGGACTTTATCGGCGGGAATACCCATTTCGGAGGCAATTTCTTCAGCGGTAGGTTCGCGGCCTAACTCCTGAACAAGGTTACGTTGAACTTGGGTTAGTTTATTAATTGTTTCTACCATATGGACGGGGATACGAATTGTACGTGCCTGGTCAGCAATTGCGCGGGTGATCGCCTGTCGAATCCACCAAGTAGCGTAGGTAGAAAATTTATAGCCGCGGGTGTAGTCAAACTTTTCCACGGCACGGAAAAGACCAATGTTTCCTTCTTGAATTAAATCAAGTAGTGATAGACCACGGCCAGTATAGTTCTTAGCGATACTGACGACAAGTCGGAGATTCGCCTCTACTAGTTGTTTGCGTGCTGCTTGTTCTCCTTTAGCAATTCTTTTTGCCAAGTTGATTTCTTCTTCACTAGAAAGGAGAGAAACTTTGCCAATTTCACGCAAATACATTTGTACTGAGTCATTAGCGCTATCGAGAATATCAATCCCGGTGATATTAGTGTTTTCTTCCTGATCAGGAGTTGCGGAAGTTTCCAGAATAATTTTGTCAATAGCGTCAATTACTCTAATTTTAGCTTTATTAAGTTTTCCCAGAAATTGATCAATTTCCTCAATACGATCTTCAATGTTGGGAATGAGTTGGAGGATTTCCTGCTGGGTAACAAAACCGCGTTCCTTGCCGAGGTGAAAGAGTTTTTCCTGCGGGGTTAAATCAGGAGAAACTTTAGGTTGATGCTTTTCGCGTCTTTTTGCCATTTGTTTTTTAAAAATGTGAAGCGTGAGATAGTAGGTGTCAGATGTATGCGATTAGGTATTTTACATCTAACATCTAACACCCCGATCATTTTCTAAGGCGTAGATCTTTTTTGTAAGATTGCTGATTTTAAGAGTGTATCTTTTGATTTGTTCTTGGTTATGATTTTCTTCAGCAGTTTTTAAATTTTGGTGTAATTTTTTAATTTGTTGTCTAATTTTTTGTAGTTTGCATTTACGGATGTATTCTTCAATTTTATTTGAATCAAGAGGGGAAGCCAATTTTTCATTTTCTATCTCTACTTTAGTCAGAATTAAGTTTAGTTTATTCTTGGTATTATAATCTAATTCTTTGAGGAAATCCCGGGTATTTAAGGGAAGGATCTTTTTCGTGTTAGCAATCTTAAAGATATTCTGTATTAGTGATTCGTTTGGAAAATCAGTTTCGTTCAGTTGTTTGAAGATGATTTTCTGAAAACGCGGCTCCAAAATTGCAGTAGCAACTAAAAACTCACCCAAGGTGATTTGAGCTCGATTTTTGTTCAAATCTTTTGCTTGGCTATCTTGAATTTTAGCATATTGCTCACGTTCTTGCAAGTAATTTTTAAACTCGGTTTGAATTGTCTTAGTATCGAGATCCAATTTTACTGCTAGTTTTTGCAAGTAGTGGTCTTGATCAATAGGAGATTGGAGTTTTGCAAGGAGAGGAAGAATTTCGGCACTAATTTTTTTCTGATTTTCAGGGGTAAATCTGGTTTTAGTGGGAATTGACTTCTTGAAAAAGAACTCAATTACCGGAAGGGCTTTTTTGATTGCTTCTTTCCAGAGAAGAGGGTTTTCTTTAATCATTTCATCCGGATCTTTGAATTTTCCTAAGTCAACTATTTTTAAATTGAATCCTTTTGATAATGCTAATTCAATCCCGCGTTTAGTTGCTTCGCTTCCGGCAGTGTCGGAATCAAAGGCGAAAAGAAGATTAGAAGTGTAACGTTTTAAGATATTTAGTTGCTGTTCAGTTAGAGCAGTACCCGAGGAAGCAATCACAGAAAAATCTTTTGCTTGCCAAACGGCAATGACATCCATGTAACCCTCAACGAGGATAAAATAATTAGTTTTGCGCACATAACTACGAGCCTGATCAAGATTATAGAGAATGCTGCTCTTGTTATAGATAAGAGTTTGGGGAGAGTTGAGATATTTGGGAATATTGGGGATGTCTTCTTTGAGGGTACGTCCGCCAAAGGCAATGGTTTGACTTTCCAGATTTCTAATCGGAAACATTAAACGGGCACGGAACTTGTCGTAGATTTGACCATCTTCATTGCGAGTAGCAAGTCCTGCCTGGACAATCTCGTCATCATGGTAATTTTTTTTGCGCAGGAAACGAAGTAAGGAATCAAAGCTATCTGGCGCATAACCAATTCGAAACTTTTTAATAGTGTCCAAAGAAACCTGGCGTTTCTTTAGATAATCATAAGCATGTTGACCGATTTTTTGCGAGAGGAGATAGTGGAAAAAGTTTGCCGCGTGTTCATTCATTTCTGCCATTCTGATGCGCGCGTTTTTCACTTCAGGGTCTTCTGGCCGTAATTCTATTCCGGCTTTGTCAGCAAGGATTCTTAGTGCTTCTTTGAACTCTACTCCTTCAATTTCTTTGATGAAGCCAAAGATGTCACCGCCTTTGCCACATCCGAAGCAGTGCCAGATTTGGCGCTCGGGATTGACGATGAAGGAAGGAGTTTTTTCATTGTGAAAAGGGCAGAGTGCCTTAAAATTCCGCCCTGCCTTTTTCAAGGTAAGATGTTCCGAAATCACTTCTACAATATCCAATTGGTCTTTGATGTCGTCAACTACAGTCATTGAGAGTTAGTCTAAATAATGGATTTTTTAAGTTTTAATTTTTAACTTTTAATTTATTTTTTGGCGGAAAGGTCGGGATTCGAACCCGAGATGCCCTTGCGGGCATACCCGCTCTCCAAGCGAGCGCATTCAACCACTCTGCCACCTTTCCTTAAGTACAACAAACAATGCAAGTTACTAATTACTAACTTGCTTTTTCCTTGCCAAATTTATTTTAACAGATTTAGCGGTTTTGGACAAAGAATCCCTTCATACGAGGGGATTCTTGCTTTTAAATAGACTGAGGTAAAGAAAAACCCCGCGGTCAGAAAAGTGGTCGCGGGGTGTAAATCTTCAGCTACTTACTGGGGAAGTATTATATGGAGGAGATATAGGTCTGTATTTGGCTATGGTAGCCAATCGGGATTGACGTGAACCTAAGAGGATCGATGAATGCCTGGTCATTCCCGTTTGGTGGAGCGAAGACGAGAAATCTTCCACGCTCTCGTTCCACTTCCAGGACAATCCCGATGATTCTTAGACTGTCAGAGATCACTCCTCTTTTTCCTCTGTCGTACCATAAGAGGTCGAGACCTTTGTTTTCGCAACAGGATTCGACCTCATTTTTTGAATAAAGACACATTGCTTTCTCCCGGTTTAAGGTTTTAGGAGGTGGTTTATTTCGCGCCGTTCTTCACCCCCAACCTTATAAGACTGGTGGGGGAAGAGAATGTTTATTTTTCAATAGTTTTCCTCCTTTCAATTCAAATTTGGTTTTCGCTGAAGTAAAGGTAGTTAGAATAATAGCAGAGGAGTGTCTTGGAGAACTTGGTTTACCAGCACCGGGAGGAAGCGAGGTCAAGTCTCTTTTGACACTCCTCCGACACTCCTCCAATCCTAGGCTGGCGCAGTTCCTAAGATTGGTTAAATAAATTTAAGGAACTTGCTTTTTTGGGACACCTCTTACTTTAGCATATTTTATCAATTCATTCAATCAAAAAACAGTGTTTTTAATGAACCCTGTTTTATAAGTGATCCTAGCTAATTCCAGTTTTTTTTCTCACCTCTTCCATTGTTTTTCGGGCAATTGCTTTTGCCTTCTTTGCTCCCTCAGCAAGCATCTTTTCTACCAATCCCTTTTTCTTTGCCAATTTCTCTCTTTTCTTTCGGAATGGTTCAAAATATTTAATAATTGATTCGGCTAATATTTTTTTGCATTCTACACAACCGAGTTTTGCCGATTTGCAATTTTTTTCAATTTCCTTGATTTTATTTGGAGTAAAGATTTGGTGGAGATGAAAAACATTGCATTCATCGGGATGACCAGGATCAGTCATTTTAATTCTTTTGACGTCAGTAATCATACTCATTACTTTCTTTTCAGTCTCTTTCGGCGCGGAAAAAATTTCAATCGTATTATTATAGGACTTGCTCATTTTGCGACAGTCAGTACCGAGGATTACTTGGGTGTCTTTGTGGACTACCTCTTTAGGTTCAACAAAGGTTTTACCGTAAACACGATTGAAAGTGCGTGAAATTTCTCGAGCGATTTCTACGTGTTGGATTTGATCTTTGCCAACCGGGACTAAATTTCCTTGGTAGATTAAGATATCCGCTGCCATCAAAACCGGATAAGCAAACAAACCGTGATTAACATTTTTCTTGTTCTTTGCTTTTGCATCTTTGTAAGCATGAGCGCGTTCCAAAAGTCCCATTGGTGTTAAGCAGGAAAAAATCCAGCTTAATTCAGCTACTTCGGGTACATCTGATTGTTTAAAGATCGTTGCTTTTTTGGGATCTAGTCCTAGTGCTAAATAGTCTAAAACGATGTCTCGGCTGTTTTGCACTAGTTCCTGGGGATCTTTAAGGGTAGTGAGAGCATGATAGTTGGCAACGAAAAAGAAAAGATCATTATATTGATCCTGCATCTCAATGTGATGACGCATTGCACCAAGGTAATTTCCTAAGTGCGGGCGACCACTAGGTTTGATACCACTAACAACACGCATCAAAATGTTAAATGTAAAATGGGAATTGGTTTTAGAATAAAAATCTTGTCTTCTTGACTCTATTCTATCATAAATAAGCTAATATCAAAACTAATCTATGTTATAATAAAATCGTTTTATTAGTAGATATGCTTGATTTTTTAAGTACTCAATTTAATCTTCGTCAGTCTGTTTTGGCTACCTTAGCTTATTTTGATATTTTGCATTTTCCTCTCACTTTAATAGAGTTACAGCGTTATCTCCTAAAACAAAAGGCAAAGTTGGATGACATTAGTGAGGTTTTGGAGCAATTAGTAGAAGAGGGAAAAGTAGAAATGGAGAGAGGGTTTTATTTTTTAAGTCAGAAAAATTCGTTGGTGGAAAATCGCTTGAGAAATTACAGTAACTATGTTTTGTCTTACTGGAGGATTGCCAAAAGAGCTTTGAGAATTTTGTCCTGGATTCCTTTTGTTCGTCTGATTGCGATTTGCAACAGTCTAGCCATTGATTACGTAAATTATAAGAGTGACATAGATTTGTTTCTTGTTGTTGATCGTCGTTATCTTTGGCTAACTCGTTTTCTTGTTAATTTTGTTGTCGGTATTGCTGGTTTAAGGGAACGCTATGGGAAAAATAAAGCAGGCAAGATTTGCTTGAGTTTTTATGTTACTGATGATTGTTTAAATTTGTTTTGGGTAGCGAAAAAACCCTATGACATTGATCTTCCTTACTTGGTTGCACAGTTTATTCCGCTTTTTGATGAAGGAATTTATAAGCGTTTCTTGGGGACCAATCTTTGGATTAAAAATTTTTTGCCGGCATACCCATCAGCTTTTGATCGGCACGTTGATGTTATTGGTAGCTTTTGGCTTATCAAGTTCATCAAGAAAATTACTGAGACAATTTTAAATCTCGGTTTAGGATGGGGTTTAAATAAGTTTTTGAAATTGCTACAGTTGGCAAGAATTAAAAAATTAGCGATGATTACTCCCAAACATTATCAAGGTAAGGATGTAGTGATTAGTGACAAGATGCTCAAGTTTCATTTCAATGATCGTCGTGATTACGTTCGCTCCGAGTTTGAAAAACGCCTAGGTAATTTAAATTTGCTATGAATAAGGTGTTCATATTAGCGAAAAAGTATTTCTGGCAGCTTCTGGCTTTCTTTTTGGTTTTGGGGCTCTTTTTGCAAGACCGCTTGATTATTAAAAAGGTAATTTGGAACGGTAGTTTTATTGAATATCAATCGTTTGCAATTTATCCTTTGAGCGTTTTAATTCTGGGCTGTTTTCTTGGTCTGGTGATTTATCGGATTCTTAAGAAGAAAAGATTTTACTTTGGTCCTAAATGGTTTTTAGTTTTAAGTGGGCTGATTGGGATCGTGATTTTGATTACGGGACTTTGGGGATTAAACCGGGAAGTGTCGTTATTTTTTCTCACCAAATTTATTTTGGGGTTTTTACTCTATTTGGTCGTTTTGAATCTTGGAGTTTCTTTTCGTTTTTGGCAGTTATCCTTAATTGGGTTTATTGTTCTTGAAGGACTTATTGGTATTGGACAGATGATTTTTCAGAGAGATTTGAATCTTACTTTGATTGTTGGTGAACCAAAATTGAACCCAAGTATTTTAGGAATTTCAGTAATTGAATGGAGTGGGCATCGTTTACTTCGTGCTTATGGGAATTTACCTCATCCAAATATTCTGGGAGGAGTGCTTTCAGTAGGGCTAATTTTACTTACTAGTTTCTATCTTACTGTTAGAGAAAAGTTAAAGTTTCGAGGTTCTTGTGAATCTGTTTTGCTCTTCATTTTTGCTTTTCTTACAATGTTTCTGGGATTATTCTTTACTTTCTCACGTTCAGCTTGGCTACCTTTAGGATTAATTACAATTGTTGGCATGGTCATTTTCTTGATTTGTCATCTTCGTCATAAATTAACGAGAGAGTTGCGCCAGCGTATTTTTAAAGTGAATTTAATTTTACTGGGGTGTTTGATTTTAACAGTTGCTCTCTTTTTTGCACCACTTAAAGTTCGTTTTAACCCCGAAGAATCTTATATGCCGCAAGTGATCAAATCGCGTAGTGATTACTTTCAGGAAACAAAACAACTGAGCGAGAAATATTGGTGGAAAGGAGTAGGGGCGGGAAATTATGTGAAAGGGGTTTTTAATCAGATTACTAGTACCGATCAGGGATTTCTCTACCAGCCGGTGCATAATGTTTTGGCATTAGTTTTTGCGGAGACAGGTATCGGGGGATTGATCTTGGTTTTGATTTTAATTGGCTATTGGTTTAGGGAATTACTCATTAGAATCAGAGGGGGACTAAAATCAGAACGAGAAGTAGGTTTTTTTGTTGTTTCACTATCCTTGTTTACTCTCTTCTTAGCCAATATGCTTGATCACTATCTTTTGACTTCCATGATGGGGTTTTATTTACTTTGGCTTTTGATGGGGATGGGATTTTTGTTGACAGGTGAGAAGTGATTAAGTTATACTTAACTTAGTTTAGGGGGAATTTTTTAATCGCTAATTTATAACCGTTAAGTTTACCTTTGAAAGGAGGTAGTATTATGGCAGAAGAAATGAAAGCAACGTTGACCTTTGATCAAAAAGACGTTGAGGAGAACAAGGTCTTTGCGGCAATTGGGTACTTGGGGATTCTTTTCTTGGTTCCGCTTTTGGCAAAAAAGGAAAGCCCTTTTGCTCAAGCTCATGCCAAGCAGGCATTAGTTCTTTTCATTATTGAAGTAGTTGGCTGGGTAGTATTCTGGATTCCCTTCATAGGTTGGATTCTCGCTATTGTCGTTTACGCAATCGCGTTGGTAGCTTTGATTCAAGCGTTGATGGGAAAATACTGGAGAATTCCCGGTGTTGCTAACATTGCCGAAAAGCTCAAATTCTAATTGAATTTTGATCTTTAAGAGAAGAAAATAACAGCTTCCTTTTGGGGTGGCTGTTATTTTATTTTGGTGATAATATCTGCTAAAATGAAGGTGATTTTGCCCTTGTAGTGAAATGGATATCACGCGAGGCTTCGGACCTCGTATTTCGGGTTCGAATCCTGACAAGGGCACCATAAATGTGGTTCGTCCCGCTGTAAAGGCGGGATGCCACGTCTTCATGACGTGGCGATTCTTGCCGGGGGTACCAATAACAATTTAGAATTCAGAATGTAGAATGTAGAAAATAAATGCTACAGGACTTAGTTTCTAAATTCTACATTTTAACTTCTATGTTCTTTGCACGGTGACTGTAGCTCAGTTGGCTAGAGCACTAGATTGTGGCTCTAGAGGTCGTGGGTTCGAATCCCACCAGTCACCCCATCTGAAGCAAATTAAAAATTAAAATTTAAAAATTAAAAGTAAGTCCGGATGTAACAATCATTTATTTTTATTTATCTGTAGGAACGTTACATTGTAACTTAATAAAGTTAATAAAGGTAGTTTAATTATTTAAGGTAGTAAAAACTTGGCAGGAAAGATTAAATAATGATCAGGAGTTACCGAAGTAGAGAAAATTATTGGTAAGATGTTAAGAAGTTGAGAGGTAGGGGCAGTGGTAATTCCAATGTTGCGAGAAGTAGATGCAATTATGCAAAAGTGCCAAAGGGAAAGTTGATTACGATTAATGAAATCCGGAAAGTTTTAGCAAAGAAGCACAAAGCAACAATTAGTTGTCCGATTACCTCGGGAATTTTTGCCTGGATTTCTGTTTGAAATGTTGTTGAAGGAGAGAAAGCAGGTAAGAAGCGAATTACTCCTTGGTAGCGTACACTCAAAGATAAAAGGTTTCTCAATGAGAAATATCCTGGTAAGATAATTTTGCAAAAGAAATTGTTAGAAAAGGAAGAGCATAAAATAGTTAAGAAGGGGAAGAAATATTTCGTTTTGGATTACGTAAATCACTAGCAAGAATTTGTTAAGAAAGGAGTTCAAATATGTGCAAAGATTGCGGTTGCGGCGGGGAAGAGAAAAAATAATTTTTGATAATTTTCTGATTATTGAGAAATCAATTTTCTAAGCTTTTTGCTTAGGAGTTTTCTGTTTTTCTACATTCTTCATTTTACATTCCCCCGCGTAGCGGAGTCCCGCTCTGTGAGATAAATTCTTTTTGCAGAGAGTATTAGTCTATTTATTCTCAAAGTGTTTTTCTAAATTCTTCATGCCCCTGTAGCTCAGTCGGATAGAGCAGCAGTTTTCTAAACTGTTGGTCGCAGGTTCAACTCCTGCCAGGGGTACCATGAAAATAATGTAGAAGAATGTAGAAGTTAGAATGGAGAGTGTAAAAAATAGATGCTACAAGATCTAGTTTCTACATTCTGAATTTTTTCTCATAGCTTGATTGGTAATCCGTGTCTACCAGCAGGGTAGAAAGCAGTTGTCTTTTAAGCAGTTAGTTTTAGTTTACTGCGTAGAGATATAGTGCTATACTGAATGTTATTGACTTTTTAATTTTTGGGTCGTTAGCTCAATTGGTAGAGCAGTTGCCTCTTAAGCAATTGGTTACAGGTTCAAGTCCTGTACGACCCACCAGATATAGCCGAACTTAGAAAGACATAGGGTAACAGTATTATTGAGAGATTTCACAGGACAGTTGCTGAAGAATTTTACCTTCAAAGAAATCTAAACCCAGCTTTGACTAGTCTAAATCGAGGACTTCTGAAATATCTTAGCTGGCATAGAAAAAGGGAAATCTGTCTTGGTTTAAATGGTCGTATTCTAAAACGTAATTTTTGTTATATAATTATTATAGTAATTAGAGTTACCTTTAGGATCTTGTTCTAGGGTAAAGTGGTGAAGAAAGTAAAGCATCTAATGTGAAGATCAGATGAAACATTTAAGGAGAGCTGATTGCAGTGAAAGAAAGGAAATTATTGGGAAATGTCTCAAAAAGGAACTTTTATGCAAAGGTGGAGCTAAACTGTTTCAAATGCATCATAAATCTTTCTTAGGAAACATTACATAATGGAACAATTTAAGGGAGAACAACCAGAGGAAATTTCTTCCGAGCAACGAAAAGAGGAAGAAGATTTAAAATCAGCAAAGGAAATTGAAGGATTGAAAGCTTAATCAGATCAAACCAAAGAAGATCTTCTGACCATTATTCAAAAAGCCAGAGAGTTAGAGAAAATTCTCTCTCAAGAAATTATTGGTTGGAGTTTAGAAGGAAAATTAACCGAAAAAGAAGTTTTAGCTGAATACAAAGCAGGAGAAGTTCGGGTTCGCTATGGTTCTTGTGGGATACATTGAAAAAACTTTGAGAAGAAAATTATTATCAAGCCGAGAGTTCTCGAGTACCTTGGTTTATCTCTGAATATTTGATGACTTGAAGCAGGTTGGCAGTACCTGTCAATAAGAAGAAAACTGCTTTTTCTTTTGTCAAAATTTCAAAAACACCCTGATCATCCGGGTGTTTTTAATTAAACTAAATTATTTTAATTCGAGTAATAATTTACAGCTGGCATAGATTTCCGAGTGGGTTTTAATCTAGGTTGACGACGTTTTGAGAAATAACGGGCGATACCGATAGAAGCAAAGATAATTAAGAGTGCTTGTAAAATACTGACACCAGTTTCAGTTGGTCCAGCGGGACCACCAGCGTGGTAAACAAGAACAGTAGTTTTGGAGAAAGGAATAGGATTATCCGGGTCACTAGTTAAAGTAGGATAGAGTTCATTACAAAAGATTGTTCCTTGAGCATAGATAGTAGTGCCATCGGGGGTGTCTTTATCAATGAGAGCTTTAAAAGTAAGAGTTATTGAATTTCCCGCGGCAAGTGTCCCAATATTCCATGCCATCACATTAGGATTAGAGTCGTCTTTTCCGATACCAGTAATACTTCCAGTGACATAAGAGGTATGTTCAGGAATAGGACAAATGGCACGGGTACCAGTGGCTGAAACGTTGCCACTGTTTCGGACGATCATTGTGTAAGTGATGACGGTATCTACTCGAGCGCGACGAGGAGAGGCATCTAGGGTAGAGTTGTTGAAATTGGGTGCGTGGAGATCAAATTCTATGCCATGCTGGACTGGTCCGGCAGTAGCAGCGATAGTCTTATTTGGTGTTAGAAAAGAAACAAGACAAACTAAAAAAACAACAACAAAACAGGTTATTCGGACTCCCCCGATAACTTTTGCCTTTTCCTTCAATGTCATTTTTGTTTTTGGCGCTTTTATTATACCACGAAGTTTTTTGGCGGTCAATTTATAGTTTGGGGATAAAGTTGCTTGATTCTTATTTCTATGTTACAATTTGAGTACAGGGAAACCTGTTTTTTCTTAGAAATAAGCTAAGAAAGGATTAAAAAGCAATGCTTACTAAAGCAGAAAAAGAAGCAATTATTGGTAAGTATCACTTAAAGAGTAAAGATAGTGGTTCGCCGGAAGTTCAGATTGCGCTTTTAACTGAACAGATGAAGCAATTAAGTGATCATTTAAGGAAACATCGTAAGGATTATCATTCTCGCTTGGGTTTACTGGAAATGGTTAATAAACGCCGCAAACTTTTGGATTATCTTGCCGATGAAGATAAGAAGCGTTATGAAACCATTATTAAGAAATTGAAGATTCGCAAATAAGGGCACAGGGTACCTGCCTGTCAGCAGGCAGGGAGGTCAGAGGGCAGAGTTGCTAGATCTAATAACTCTGACCTTTACTCTCTGACCTCTGCCCTTAGACATTTAATTCATTTATTAATTAATCTGTGGTCCGCGGACTTAGCGGTTACAGTGTTGTTCCCACTTAATATTGGCGGGACCTTTGCCACAAACACTGAAACTTAATTCAGAGTTTTGGCTGAGTTTTGGCTGTAATCAATAGTCTGCGGAGCACAGGTAAGAAAGGATTTTTAATGATGAGTGTCAAAAAATTAGTGACTGAAGTTGGTGGAAAAAAGTTGATTTTGGAAACCGGCAAATTTGCCGAGCAGGCAAGTGGAGAAGTAACTGCTAGATATGGAGATACTGTTATTCTTGCTACTGCTGTGATTTCTAAAAATGTCAGAGAGGGTATTGATTATTTCCCGTTTGTGGTTGATTACGAAGAGAAGATGTATGCCGCAGGAAAAATCAAAGGCAGTCGCTTTATCAAACGTGAAGGGAAACCAACCGAGAAAGCGATTTTAACCGGGCGTTTAGTGGATCGTCCACTACGTCCGCTTTTTAATAAATATTTAAGAAATGATATCCAGGTTATTTTGACCGTTTTCTCGGCGGATTTAGAAAATGATCCAGCTACTTTTGCGATTAATGCTGCTTCTGCCGCTTTAATTTTGTCTGGAGTGCCATTTAATGGCCCAGTTGGAGCAGTTAGAATCGGTTGCCAGAAAGATAAGTTTATTCTTAATCCTACTTATGAGCAGATTAAAGAGGGGAAATTAGATCTGACAGTTGCGGGTACTAAAGACAAGGTGCTAATGGTGGAAGCCGCGGCAAAAGAATTACCAGAGGAAAAGATAATGGAAGCAATTGAGTTTGGTCACAAAGCATTACAGCCAATTATTGAGTTACAAGAGAAACTGCGACCTTTGGCAAAAAAAATTGATCCTGATAAATTAGTTTATGCTAAGCCCGACGATAAGCTAGTGCAAGAAGTAAAAAGTAAAGTGGAAAAGGGTATTGATGAAATTGTTGCTTCTAATGATCGTGATTTTCGTCATAAGAGAATAGATGAGCTTGAAGAAGAAACATGGGAAAATTATAAGGAAGCGATTGAAAAAGGGGAGACAACCAAGGCAATTTTAAGAGATATTGTTAATGATTTTTTAGCGGAGAAAGCACGTAAGCGCATTTTAGAGAAAAAAATTCGTCCTGATGGTCGCAAGATTAATGAAATTAGGCCGATTACTTGCGAAGCAGGATTACTTCCTCGTACTCATGGTTCAGGTTTATTCACTCGTGGCGAGACGCAAGTTTTGTCGGTAACTACTTTAGGTTCCGTTGCTGACGAGCAAATTATTGATGATATGGACATTGATGAAAAGAAACGTTTCATGCATCATTATAATTTTCCACCATTTAGTACGGGAGAAGTAGCACCATTACGTGGACCAAGTCGTCGCGATATTGGTCATGGCGATTTAGTAGAACGTGCGTTTGAATCGCTAATTCCACCAAAGGAAAAGTTTCCTTATACTATTCGGGTTGTCTCAGAGGTACTTTCTTCTAATGGTTCCAGTTCTATGGCTTCTGTTTGTGCCACTACCTTGTCGCTAATGGATGCAGGAGTTCAAATTAAACCAGTTGCTGGTATTGCGATGGGATTAATCACTGACGATAAAGGTAACTATCAAATTCTTTCCGATATTCAGGGGATTGAAGATGCCGCTGGTGATATGGATTTCAAGATAGCAGGAACCAAAGATGGTATTACTGCTATTCAAGCAGATTTCAAGGTTGAAGGAATTTCTTTGAAGCTAGTTGAAGAAATTCTAAGTCGTGCTAAAACTGATCGTGCAGTAATTATGGAAAAGATTTTGCAAGCGATTCCCGCACCGCGCAAAGAACTTTCTCCCTATGCACCGCGGGTGATTTCCATTCAGATTAAAAAAGAACAAATCAAGGATGTTATTGGGAGAGGTGGCGAAATGATTAATAAAATTATTGACGAAACTGGTGCGGAGATTGATATTGACGATGGAGGATTGGTAACAATCACTGCGGTTGATCCAGAAGCATGTAAAAAAGCAGTAGATTGGGTTAAGAATCTTACCCGTGATGTTACAGTTGGAGAAGTCTTTGATGGCAAAGTAACTGAAATTCGTGAATTCGGTGCTTTTGTGGAAATTCTTCCCGGTAAGGAAGGCTTACTTCATATTTCAGAGCTTGCTCCCTACCGCGTTAATAAGGTTGAGGATATTGTCAAAGTGGGCGACACTCTCAAAGTAATGATTATTGGTGTGGATAATGAAGGAAAAATTCGTTTATCTAAACGAGTTTTAGGAAAAGGAACAAAACAAATCACTCATAGTGGGATTTCTTTTCATAAACCAAAAGGTAAGTTTAGCCGGAGGAGAAAACGGGGAACTCACCGCTAATTAGATTTATGAGTGAGTTAGCAAAACTTAATCAAGAAATAACTAAGTGTACCAAGTGTCTTCTTTCTAAATGTCGCACTAATGTTGTTCCTGGCGAGGGAAATTCTTCTGCGGAAATTATGTTTATTGGTGAGGGGCCAGGTTACCATGAAGACCAACAGGGAAGACCTTTTGTTGGTGCTGCGGGAAAATTTTTAGACGAACTTTTGGCTTTGATAAATCTCAAACGTGAGGACGTTTACATTGCTAATATTATTAAATGTCGTCCACCTGGGAATCGTGATCCTTTGCCAGAGGAAGTAGAAGCATGTGCTTCTTGGCTTGATAAACAAGTAGCTTTGATCAGACCTAAATTAATTGTTCTTTTGGGGAGACATGCAATGAACCGGTTTTTGCCGAAACTTTCTATTTCCGAAGTTCATGGACAACCAAAACGCTATCGCGGGCAAGTTTATTTTCCGATGTATCATCCTGCGGCGGGGCTTTATAATAGCAGCAACAGGCCAATTATTGAGAAGGATTTCCAAAAAATCCCTCAAGTTTTAAAAAAGATTACTGCTTTAAAATCAGAGGAAGGCTCCATTGAGGAAACTGATCCCGAACAGACTTTATTTTAATTTATTGATATGACTAACTACAAATTGCAAATTGTTCCTTTGGGTGGTCTAGAAGAAATTGGCCGCAATATGACTGTCTTTGAATATCGTGGGGATATTTTAATTGTGGATATGGGTTTGCAATTTCCTGAAGAGGATATGCCAGGGATTGACTATATTATTCCTAATATAGAATGTTTGCGTGGTAAGGAGGATCGGGTTAAGGGGGTTGTCATTACTCATGGGCATTACGATCACATTGGTGCAATCTCGCATCTTTCTCCGCGGCTTAAAAACCCACCGATTTATTGTACCCCCTTGACTGCTGCAATTATCCAAAAACGTCATGAGGAATACCGGGGTGCAAAACCTTTGAACATTAAAATAATTACTGAGGAGAGCAGGATTAGATTAGGTGAGTTTCGCTTGGAATTTTTCCGAGTTAATCATAATATTCCGCAAGGAATAGGGATTTTGATTCAGACGGAAAGCGGTACAGTAATACATGCTGGCGATTTTAAGTTTGACTTTAGTCCCATTGGCGAAAGACCTATTGATGTTGGTAAGATTGCTCGTTTCGGCGAGAGAGGAATTGATTTGCTGATGACCGATAGTACCAATGCTGAGAGTCCCGGTTACCAAATTTCCGAGCGCGGGATTGAAAGTGAATTAGATAAAATTTTTGCTAAAACCAAGGGGCGCTTAATTGTTTCTACTTTTTCATCATTGATTAGTCGTTTGCAGGAAATTATCAATCTTGCCCAAAAATACGATCGTAAGGTAATAGTGGAAGGTAGAAGTATGAAAACAATTTTTGAAATTGCTTTGCGTTATCATGCTTTACAAGTTAAGCGTGGTACTTTAGTGGATGTTGGGAGAGTGAATCGTCTTAAAGATAATAAAGTCTTGATTCTTTGCACTGGCGCGCAAGGTGAAGGAGGAGCGGCTTTAATGCGGATTGTCAACGGTGAGCATCGCCGCATCAGAATAAAAAAGGGTGATACTTTTGTTTTCTCTTCATCGGTTATCCCGGGAAATGAGCGAGCGGTGCAGTGTTTGAAAGACGCAATTTATAAAGCGGGTGGTGAAGTGATTCATTATCAAATGATGGATATCCATGCGGGTGGTCATGCAAAAGCGGAGGAATTAAAGATGATGATGCGTTTAGCGCGACCAAAAGCAGTGATGCCGATTCACGGGAATCATTTTCTTTTGGTTTCAAATGGGAAAATTGCAAGCCAGCTTGGCTATCATAATCGTCAGATTATAATTGCTCGCAATGGTCAGATTGTGGAGGTAATGAAAAATAGGGTTAATTTAACGAGAAAAATAGTTAATACTGATTATGTAATGGTAGATGGTTTGGGTGTGGGAGATGTCAGCGGTGTTGTTTTAAGAGACCGTCAGGCAATGGCTAGTGATGGTATGGTAGTGATCGTTTTGACTATGGATCGGGAGGGACGTTTGCATGGTGAGCCGGAAATTATCTCTCGTGGTTTTGTGTATGTGAAAGGAAGTCAGGAGCTGATCGGAGGGATTAAACGTAAGGTAAAAGAAATTATCCATCGTAATCGAGGAATAGCGGCGACGGATCATGACTTGTTGCGTGCGAAGTTACGTGATGATATTGGACAACAGCTTTATACCAAAACAGAGCGCAGGCCATTAGTTTTGCCAGTGATTGTCAAGGTATAAAAAGTATAATTAAGTAATTATTATTAGATCTTAATTATGAAAGTTCTAGTTACTGGCGGAGCAGGGTTTATCGGATCAAACTTTATCCATTACCTGTTGGAACAACATCCAGGTTATCAAGTTATTAATCTTGATAAATTAACTTACGCAGGAAATTTGGAGAATCTTGACAGTATTAAGAGTAATCCCAATTATGTTTTTATAAGAGGTGATATTTGTGATGAAAAGATAGTAGCGAAGATTTGTGAAAAGGGAGTAGATGCTATTATTAATTTCGCGGCTGAGACACATGTGGATCGTTCAATTCTTGAACCGGATGCGTTTATTCGCACTGATATTTTTGGCACTCATACTCTACTGGAGGCGGTGAATAAATATAAAGTCAAGAAATATATTCAGATCAGTACTGATGAGGTTTATGGCAGCATTGGACATGGGTCCTTCAAAGAAAATAGTCCCCTTAATCCTTCTAGTCCTTACTCTGCAAGTAAAGCGGGAGCTGATTTACTGGTTATGGCTTATCACAAAACTTTTGAAACACCGGTAATGATTACTCGTTGTTCCAATAATTATGGGCCGTATCAATATCCAGAAAAGTTAATCCCGTTATTTATTACAAATGCGATGGAGAATAAAGAGTTGCCGGTTTATGGTAAAGGTGAGAATATCCGGGATTGGATTTATGTGGAAGATCATTGTTCAGCGATTGATTTAGTTTTGCACAAAGGCGAGATTGGTGAGATTTATAATGTTGGTGCCAATCAGGAGAAAAATAATTTGGAAGTAACCGAAACAATTTTAAAAGCGCTAGATAAACCAAAGAGTTTGATTAAGTTTGTCAAGGATCGTCCGGGCCATGACTTACGTTATTCTATTGACTCTTCTAAGTTGCAGGAAATAGGCTGGAGGCCGAAGTATAGTTTTGAAGAGGGAATGAAGTTGACGGTTGAGTGGTATGTCAAAAATACCGAGTGGTGGCAGAAAATTAAGTCGGGAGAATATTTAAAATATTATCAAAAACAGTATAGTAAGCGCTAATGAAAATTCTTATTCTTGGTGCCAAAGGAATGTTAGGTCATGATCTTGTGGAAGTTTTTTCTAACCATGAGATAATAGGGTGGGATATTGATGACCTTGATTTAACTAACTTTTCTTTAGTAGGAGAGAAAATTACTAAACTTAAACCAGAGTTGATTATTAACGCTGCGGCTTATACCGCCGTTGATGATGCTGAGACCAATCGGGAAATTGCGATGGAGATTAATGGCGAGGCGGTAGGTAATCTTGCAAAGATAGCCCAAAAATTGAATATTCCAATCGTTCATTATAGTACTGATTATGTTTTCAACGGTGAGAATAGGGAAGGATATAAAGAAGATGAAAGGCAAATTGCTCCCTTGAATGTCTATGGCGAATCAAAAGCTTTAGGAGAAAAATTATTACAGGAAAATACGGATAAATTTTATTTAATTCGTATTTCTTGGCTCTATGGGAAAAATGGCAAGAACTTTGTGGAAACCATGTTGAAGCTGGCGAAAGAGAAAGATGAACTGGGAATTGTTAATGATCAGACTGGTTGTCCTACTTATACCAAAGACGTCGCCTTAAAAACGAAAGAAATTATTGAAGATGAATTACCTTTTGGTATTTATCATAGTACTAATAGCGGCAAAGCTACTTGGTATGAATTTGCGAAAAAGATTTTTGAACTTGCAAAGGTAAATATCAAAGTGAAACCGATCCCGACCAAAGCTTATCCTACTCCGGCAAAACGTCCGAAGAATTCGATTCTTTTAAATACTAAATTAAAACCATTACGCAGCTGGGAAGAAGCACTTGCGGAATATCTGGGATGTTAAATATAAAATGTCAAATGCCAAATGCATGATTTACATTTAACATTTTACATTTAACATTTGACATAGTTCATGGCAGAATTTAAAGTAACAAAGACAAAATTAGACGGTGTATTAATAATTGAGCCGCGGGTTTTTGGTGACAAAAGGGGTTTCTTTATGGAGACCTATAATAAGGAAGAATTTAAGAAACTAGGTATTGATGTTGATTTTGTTCAGGATAATCATAGTAAATCAAAGAAGAATGTCTTGCGCGGATTACATTTCCAGAAAAAGTTCCCGCAAGGAAAATTAGTAAGAGTAATTGTTGGCAAAGTGTTTGATGTTGTAGTTGATCTACGTAAGGGTTCTCCTACTTTTGGCCAATGGACGGGAATAGAATTAACTGCCGAAAATAAAAAAATGTTTTGGGTACCCAAGGGATTTGCTCACGGATTTGTCACCTTGGAAGATGATACCGAATTTGTTTATAAATGTGATGATTTATATCATCCAGAAGATGAAGGTGGATTGCTTTGGAATGATCCGGAAGTGGGAATTAAATGGCCGACAGATAATCCACTACTTTCTGATAAAGATCAGAAGTTTCCGACATTGAAGGATTTGAATTTTAAGTTTTATTTATAATTATAATTTCATGAAAGGCATCATCTTAGCGGGAGGAAAAGGAACAAGATTATATCCGATTACCAAGGTAACTAATAAACACTTGTTGCCTGTACATACTCAGCCGATGGTTTATTATCCGTTGAAAACTCTCATTCAGGCGGGAATTAAAGACATTTTTCTCGTAACTGGCCCGGATAATGCTGGAGATTTTATGAAATTACTCGGTTCGGGAAAGGAATTTGGAGTCACTTTTACCTACCGCATTCAAGATGAAGCGGGTGGTATCGCTCAAGCGGTTGGAATGGCAGAGAATTTTTCCTGCGGTGAAAAGATAGTAGTAATCTTAGGTGATAATATTTTTCAGGATGATATTTCCGAATATGTGAAAGAATTTGAAAATAATAGCGGAGCAAGAATTTTCTTGAAAGAAGTTCCTGATCCTCAACGTTTTGGAGTTCCAGTTTTACATGGTGATAAAGTGTTGAAAATTGAAGAGAAACCGGCAAAACCAAAGTCTAATTATGCAGTTACAGGTTTGTATATGTACGACAATAGGGTATTTGATATTGTCAAGACTCTTAAACCATCTGCAAGAGGCGAATTGGAGATAACTGATGTGAACAATGCTTATATTGAAAAAGGTGAAATGAAATCTTACAAATTAAAAGGTTTTTGGACGGATGCAGGAACATTTCCTTCTATGGCTAGAGCGACGGAATTAGTTCGTAGTGCTGAGGATGAGAAAACTTATCAGCCATTAGTAAATGAAATCAATGGCCAGACGGAGACGTAGAAAAAAATATTATTCCGAAAGACCAAGAAAACCAGCCAAGAGGTGGCTGGGGGTCTTTAAAGAAGGCGAAACTCCACCGGAAGATGCAGTTATTAAACTAAAATCAGATACCTTGCGAGAAATCATTGCTGTTCTTCTTTTGGTTTTCGCGAGTATCTCATTCTTGAGTTTGTTTGGAATTGCGGGGCGGTTAGGTGAGGTTTTAAATGATTTCTTGCGGCTGATTTTTGGGATTGTTGCTTTTATTATTCCCTTGATTCTCATTGCTATCGGTGTTCTTCTTTTCTATCCTGACAAATTTCGATTTAAACTCTCCAATAGTTTAGGGGTTATTCTGGGGATTGTGTGACAGTTTGTGGTTTTATTCATCTTTTTGTTTTGAGTCATTCTCTAAATGCTGCTCGCGATGGAGTAGGGGGC
>Ga0185342_1000300_pt1 | contig 26800 bp, 25 predicted proteins | sample ConPoolayeEmetaG_FD_128045 | JGI IMG/M metagenome (GOLD analysis project Ga0185342, IMG submission 128045) | Hot spring microbial mat communities from California, USA to study Microbial Dark Matter (Phase II) - Cone Pool mat layer E metaG... ... | reverse complement strand
CATCAGCATAGATAGTGATATAATTATTCACAGCCATCGGGGGACCAAGATCCACGATCGTTTTACCCAGGCCTGGAAAGATCCCATTCAACTTCCTAAGGGTTTTAGAAGATAGGTTGACCAGTGAGAGCCCATACTTTTTAGATTCATCAATCGCCAAAACTCCAACCCCTCCAGTAAAGGATATAATCCCTAACCGATTTCCTTTGGGCAGAGGTTGGAGTGAAAAAATTTTTGGAAGTTCAAAAAGTTCACTAAATCTTTCCAGACGGATAATGCCTGCTTGTTTACAGGCAGCGCTGAAAATTTGGTCATTCATGGCCAGAGCCCCTGTGTGGGATGCTGAGACCCTTGCCCCTTCCTGGGTTCTGCCAGATTTTAAAATCAGAACAGGCTTTTTAAGCGTCACCCTTTTTGAAGTTTTGAGAAACCTCTTCCCATCCTGGATGCTCTCCAGATACATTGTGATCACATGAGTGGCAGGGTCATGTTCAAGGTATTCCAGTAGGTCTACTTCATCCACATCACATTTGTTGCCGAAATCACATATTTTACTCAGCCCATAGGAAAGATCCGAATAGGGAAAGGCTTGAGGATTGATCATGCCGGTCTGAGCACAGACCGCGATGGATCCGGGTTTTATTTTTTCATATCCTGTCTCATAGGTCAGAGGCATCAGTCCATTGGCTGTATTGACAATCCCTGCAGTATTTGGGCCAATGATACGAATCCCTGCCCCTCGTGCAATGGTGACTATCTCCTCCTGGAGCTTGGCTCCCTCCTCATCCCTTTCAGCAAAACCATCTGCAACGACGATCACTGACTTAATTCCCTTCTGAGCACATTCTCTGAGGATATTGGGAACGGAACGTCGATTGACCATGATGAGAACTAAATCAATCTCCTCTTGGATTTCTTTAATAGAAGGATAGACTTTTAATCCAAGGACTTCTTGGTAGGAGGGATTGATAGGATAGATTTTTCCTGAAAAACCCGAATTTAATAAACTTTTGACTACCACATAACCGCCGAAGTAACCCTCCCTTAATGATCCCACCACCCCAATACTTCGAGGTTCAAAGAAAAGGGAAATACTCTCTTTTTTATTTTGATGAGGCTTCATTTTCTATGACCAACCTCTTAAATTAAATTAGCCCTTTGCTTTAGTTCCATTCCAAAATTGAACGAAATAAGGTTAACAAGTTTATTCATCGATTTCAACTCGATTCTTAGTTTGATTGTAATCCTTTACTGAAACGCCCCTGTCGGTCCTTTTTCCTACGGAAGACTGAGAAATTTGGTTTGATTTCTCTTTGATAATTTCTTAAATAGTAAATGAAAACGTCCCATGGATAAGTCTCATCCTACAGAGTTCGGTTGGTTTATTGTCGGGTTCAGTTTTATTACGCTCGCATTGGTCTATGGAATCTATTACTCTTTTTCTGTCTTTTTTGTTGCTCTCCTGAAAGAGTTCAGTTGGAATCGTGCCACTGGGGCTGGAGCCTTCTCCCTGTTTATGATTGTCAACAGTCTGATAGCCCCTTTTATTGGAAAGATGGTTTCTTCTATTCATCCTAAGAGGGTGATGATCGGAGGAATGGTTATCTTAGGAATGGGGCTTACCCTATCGAGCCTAACCCAAACGTGGTGGCAATTTTACCTCTTCTTTAGTTTCGTCACTGCCATAGGGCTGGGAGCAACGGGTTGGTTACCCAATGTAGTCATTGTTCAAAATTGGTTTAAAGAGAGGAGGGGATTGGCCATTGGGATTATCTCAGCAGGAGTGGGAATTGGGATTCTCATATGTGTGCCATCTGCTCAATATCTCATCCTTCAATTTGGATGGCGGGTCACCTATAGGATCATGGCTATTTTTATTCCTCTGGTTGTGATTTCAATGGCAATCTTCCTTCTCAGGAACCCCCCACCCCATTCTTTCCCAATGTCTGAGATGGAAATTTCCCATAAGGGTCCAAAAGAGCCTTCGAAAACCCATGGGAGATGGTCCCCCCAACCTTGGACGGTGGCACAGGCTATCAGGACGAGAGTCTTCTGGCTACTTGGTTTCTCCTTCTTTTTAGCCAATCTTATTACCCAAGCCCTATTCACCCATCAAGTTGCTTTTTTTGTAGACTGCGGTTTAGAGGCCCTTTTGGCCTCTTATCTTGTTGGAATGATAGGGATTGTCAGCCTTGGAGGGAAGATCCTCTGGGGAACCCTATCCGATAGAATTGGAAGAGAGATTACCTACACGATGGGCATTACCTGCACCATCCTTGGAATCTTATGTCTCATCCTTTTCAATTATTTCTCTTTGCCACTTCTTCCTTACCTTTATGCTTTCTTCTTTGGGATGGGATATGCTGTTCATGCAGCACTTCCTCCTCTCATCACCGCTGATTTTTTTGAAGGTCGGGGATATGGAGGAATCTTTGGACTTCACGTTTTTTTCATAGGAATAGGAGGAGCCTTTGGGGCATGGTTTGCGGGTCTTCTCCATGATAGGTTTGGAAGCTATCTTTTTGTTTTTATCATTACCATCATTTGCGCTTTTTTCTCTTGCTTAAATATCTGGTGGGCAGGCCCTAAGAAAATCAGGATGGAAATAGAAAAGAAGGGAAGAACTATTTAGATTATTCTTAATCCAAAATTCTGATTTCAAGATATAGATCTCCCCGATTTCCATACTCATCTGTTCGACCTAACCCTTTCAACCGCAAACGAGTTCCCTCTTCTACGTGAGGAGGAACGGTCACGATAATATTTCTCTTTTTCAGTCCTTGAGGGATGGTGATTAGTTTTCGCGTTCCCTGAAAGGCTTCCCTGGAGGTAAGTCTTAAAATTCCATAAACATCCAATTCTTCAGGGAGAAGTTGTGGGAGGATGGTTTGAAGGCGAGGCGTTTTCTTTCTTTCCGTATAGCGGCGAAGTCCTGTATCCAGACCTATTCTCGGAGTCCAATCAAATAGTTTTACAACGACGAGGCCTGCGACAAAGCCACCAATATGGGCCCAGAAGGCAATCCCTCCAACATTTTTCGGGGTAAGACTTGCGGAAAAAAGTTGGATCAAAAGCCAATAACCCAGAAAGACAAAAGCAGGGATCTCAACAAATTGAAAGAAGAAGAAGATAGGAATCAAGGTCAAGATTTTGGAATGAGGATAGAGAAGAAGGTAGGCCCCCATCACTCCAGAGATGGCTCCACTGGCTCCGATGGTCGGTATGTTTGATCCCCAATTGGTAAAAAGGTGGACCAAACCCGCAGCGACTCCGCAGAGGAGATAGAAGAAGAGATAGCGAATATGACCGAGTCTGTCTTCGATATTATCTCCAAAGATATAGAGAAACCACATATTCCCAAGGATGTGAAGAACTCCCCCATGAAGAAACATGGAGGTCAAAAAAGGAAGCCATTGCTCAATCCTTGTAAATTGGATAGCGATTTCTGGATCAGAGTATCGCAAAGGGACAATCCCGTAAAGATAAAGGGCTTCTTTTAAATGGGGACCTTGTAGAAGTTCCCAAAAGAAGACGAGGATATTCAGCACAATAATCAGCAGATTAACCACTGGAAAGTTTCTTGAACGAATGGCGTCTCGGATAGGAATCATAAAAATTTTTCTCCAAAGTGATTATAATAAAAAGTTGGGTCCTTTTCAATTTTTTCTTGATTTTTAAAGGGTTGTGAGTTAATTTGATTTTTGTCATTGAGGAATTTTTTTTGAAAATTTTTAGTTGATTTTTTAAAAGGTCCCATCGTCTAGTGGCCCAGGACACCGGCCTCTCACGTCGGTAACACGGGTTCGAATCCCGTTGGGACCATTCATTTAATATAGGGAAAGAAGTTAAAATTGGATGGACGGGTAGAGTGGTTTTTTTCAGAAGATAGGGGCAGAGGCCCGGGGTCGTTCCGTCAGCGGTTTAATTCAAGAATGATCTAAAAAACATAATATTTCAAAGGCCTTGGATCCTGGTCTTTCTCTATTTGGGGACATCCCCCATAAAGACTAACCAAATTCACGATATCTTGAAGACCTTCGAGCAGCCTTCTGCCTCCTTCGTTTTGCCTCTTGTCGTTTTCTTTTTCTCTTGACAGAAGGCTTTTCGTAAGATCTTCTTTTCTTAAGCTCCTTTAAGATTCCTTCTTTGATGAGTTGACGCTTAAGAGATTTGATCGCATTCTCAATATGGCCATCTTGAACTTTGACTTCCAAAGGGTTCTCCTTATCCAATCCTTGAGAAATCTAACGGTTTCTCCCCCTTCTTCCCTTGAAGTTACCACCTCTTTTTTTCTGGGGTCTGGCCTTGTTCACGACCAAGGTTTGACCCATCAGGGTCTTCCCGTTCAATAGAGAGATGGCCTTCTCTGCATCGGCTTGCGAGGTCATTTCGATAAAGCCAAATCCTCTTGACCGGCCTGAATACTGATCGGTAATGATTTTGACGGATTTAACTTCTCCTGCCTGTAAAAAAAGGTTCCTTAGATCATCCTCGGATGCTCCGAACGGGAGATTCCCCACGTAAATCTTCTCTTCCATCTTTCTCCTCCTTTGAAATTTAAAACCCCCAAGGCTTTCTAAATAGCCTTGGGGGTCCCAAAACTTTTTACAAAGCTTATCCGTCTTCCTTCTGAAATAGGCAATGTCTTTTAAATTTAACTTTACAAGAATAAATAGCATATGTCAAAGAAAAAATTTGCATAAAATTTTGAAATTTGATTAAATTAGATAAAGAGATAAGATTGATGGACCCTATCGAAACCCGTCTCCTTTCTTTTATGGTGGGGAAAGGATTGATCAACAAGGATGAGGTTGAGAAGATTAACTCTTCCAATCAATCCTCAGAAAGTCTTTCTTTAGAAGAACACCTCGTCCATTCCGGCCTCCTGAGTCGAGATCAGTATCAAAAGACTGTTGAAGAGTTTTTTGGTGTTCCTTTTGTTGGGGAAGAAGAGTTTCCTAAAGAGCCTGTTCTGGACACTCCTCTCCCCCTTCAATTTATGAGGGAATATAAATTCATTCCAGCCTTTCAGAAGGATAATGAGTTAACGGTCATTATGAGTAACCCTCTTGATTATTATGCCCTTGAGGCTATTCGGCTGGCCACTCGTTGCAAAATTCATGTGCTGGCAGGAAGGGAGAATGAAATATTGGAGGCGGTTGAGCGCATTTACGGCCTGGACTCCACCCCTATGGAGAGGATTTTAGAAGATATGGAGGACCTTCCAGACTATCGCATGGATGAAGAAGAGGAGAATATCGAACACCTCCGGGATATGGCCTCCGAGGGTCCGGTCATTCGCTTGGTAAACCTCCTCATTTCAAGGGCGATTGAGACGAGAGCCAGTGACATTCATTTTGAACCTTTTGAAGACCGATTCCGAGTCCGTTACCGAATCGATGGGGTGCTCCACGAAGTCGAGTCTCCTCCTAAGAGGCTTCAGGCGGCCATCACCTCCCGAGTTAAAATCATGGCCAAACTTAACATTGCAGAAAGGCGCCTTCCGCAGGATGGTCGGTTCATGCTGAGAATAAAAGGCAAGGAGATAGACTTCAGGGTCTCCTCCATCCCCACGATTTATGGAGAGAGCATCGTCCTGAGAATCCTCGATAAGGGGAGCATCCTGTTGGACATTGAGAAATTAGGCTTCCCAGAAGATATCCTTGTTGAGTTTAAAGAGATGATTCAGCGACCTCATGGGATCATCCTGGTCACTGGGCCAACAGGGAGTGGAAAGACGACTACTCTATACTGTGCCTTAGAGAAGATTAACTCACCCGAAAAAAAGATCATTACGGTGGAAGACCCGGTCGAGTATCAACTCAAAGGAGTCAATCAGATTCAGGTAAAACCTTCCATTGGACTCAACTTTGCAAATGCCCTTCGCTCAATCGTCCGTCAAGATCCGGATGTCATTCTGATTGGAGAGATTCGGGATTCAGAGACCGCAGAGATTGCCATCCATTCAGCCCTGACAGGGCATCTTGTTTTTAGCACCCTTCATACGAATGACGCTCCAAGTGCCATTACCCGATTGATGGATATGGGAATGGAAGATTATCTTCTCTCCTCTACAATTATTGGTGTATTAGCACAGCGCCTGGTAAGGGTGGCTTGTCCTTCCTGTCGGGTTCCCTACACACCCAATCCTGCCATCCTTAAAGAGTTAAATGTGGAAGGGAATAGTGATTCGATTCATCATCTATTTGATGTGAAAGGATGCCAGAATTGTTCTTATACAGGGTATATGGGACGAACAGGGATATTTGAATTCTTCAAAGTGACAGAGGATATCCAAAGGCTTATCCTTGAGAAGAGAGGTTCCCATATCCTCAAAGAGGCGGCTCGAAGGAAAGGAATGAGAACTCTAAGAGAAGACGGTTGGCTTAAGGTTAAAGAAGGAGTGACCACTGTTTCCGAAGTCCTAAGGGTGACCCAGGAGGAAGAGGCATTGTAATGGATTAAAAAAGAAAGGTCTCTAACCCTTTTAACTTAAACAGAAAATGCCCGAATTTTTTTACAAAGCGACCACCCTAAATGGACAGACTGTGGAGGGTTTGATGGAGGGCAAGGATGAGACAGCCATCCTCCAGAGCCTTCACCGTATGGGTTACATTCCTATACGGATTGGAGATGCGGAGTCAAAAGAGAGAGGGGTTCAACTATCCCGTCGTATTCCCTTACGAGTTGGGATAAGAGAACTTCTTGTCTTTACCCAAGAGTTTTCAAACCTTCTTTCAGCCGGATTACCATTGGATCGGAGTTTACGTATCTTGGAAAGTTTGTCTGAGAATAGGAAGTTAAAAGAGACGCTGAAGGATGTTCTTCAGAGGGTGGAGGGAGGGAGTTCTCTGGCTGAAGCCCTCCATTCTCATCCCAGGATTTTTCCAAAACTTTATGTCAATATGGTCAGGGCAGGCGAAGCAGGTGGTTTTTTGGAAACCATTCTCTCAAGGTTAGTCCGATATCTTCAGACCGTCAAAGAGATCCGAGAGGCGCTAATCTCTGTGATGATTTATCCCCTGATTCTTACCTTTATTAGCGGAATTTCCATCATTATTCTGGTGACCTTTGTGGTACCAAGGTTTGCAAGGATATTCTCTGATATGGGACAGGCCATTCCCCTCCCTACCCAAATGGTGCTCACGTTCAGCCATTTGATTCGAGATTACTGGTGGATGGGGCTCGGCGCAGCCCTATCGATTTATTTGAGTCTAAAACTCTATACCCGACGGGAGGAGAGAAGACTTCAATGGGATCAGTTTAAATTAAAGTGGTTTATCCTTGGAGATTTGCTCAGAAAGATGGAGGTGGCTCGATTTTCAAGAATTCTTGGCACCCTGCTTCAAAGTGGAGTCTCTATTCTTACTGCTCTTAATCTGGTTAAAGAGATTTCTCAAAATCTGGCCTTTGCAAAAGCCATTCGGATCACCCATGATCGGCTTCGAGAAGGGAAAGGTATTTCTAAATCATTGGTGGAAACAGGAGTCTTTCCACCACTCGCAGTCCATATGATTGGTGTGGGCGAGGAGACAGGCCGATTGGATGAAATGCTTCTCAGGGTGGCAGAAATATACGAGGAGAATGTCCAGATGGCTTTGAAACGGTTTGTCTCTCTGATAGAGCCCATGGTTATTCTGTTGATGGGAGGACTGGTAGGGTTTATTGTCATTTCCATGCTTCTGGCTATCTTTAGTATTAACGAGATCCCTTTTTAGGTGTAAGGAGAGAAAATGAGAAAAAAAGTCCTTAAAAATCAGAAGGGGTTTACCCTTATCGAAATCATGATTGTCATCATTATCATTGGCCTCTTGGCAGGTCTTGTAGGCCCACGGTTGTTTAGTAAGCTGACCCAAGCAAAGCAGAAGACCGCTAAGGCCCAGATTGAACTTTTTGGCACAGCCCTTGATTCCTTTCGGCTGGATGTAGGAAGATATCCCACCACGGAAGAAGGGCTGAAAGCCCTGAGGGAAAAGCCCTCAGGGGTGGAGACATGGAAAGGTCCCTACCTTCCAAAGGAGATTCCTTTAGATCCCTGGGGAAAACCCTATATCTATAAATGCCCGGGAGAGCACGGAGAATATGACCTGCTTTCATATGGACTTGATGGAGTGGAAGGAGGAGAGGGAGAGAATCAGGATGTGGTGAGTTGGAAGGATACAGGAAAATGAAGAAAGGTTTTGCTTTAATTGAACTCATCATCGTTCTAATGATTGTTAGCCTTTCTTTGACTCTGGTTACTCCATCCCTATCACGACTTTCGAAGAAAACAGAATTGAAAGGAACAGCCCAAAGGATAGCGGCGATCCTGAGACATAGCCGAAGCGAAGCAATCCACAAGGGAAAGGTCTACCAGGTTATTTTCAATCTTGATCTAAGGGAGATTAAAGTCCAATGGTTGGAGCCTGATCAAGAGGAGAAGGAAGGAGAAGAGAAAGAGGGAAAATCCTCCCCCTCTCTGATCTTTACCTTTCCTTCGTGGATCTCTATTAGAGAGATCGGGCCGATCAAGACCCGTGATGCTTCAGATTATCCAACGATTGAGTTCTATCCCCATGGAGGGTCAAATGGTGGTTCATTCCTCCTCGAGGGGGAAGATCATAAAGGATATCGAATTAAGGTTCAATTTCTTACTGGAATGGTAATCATTGAGAGGGTGTAGGAAGGAGATGTTAAAGAAAGGGTTTACCCTGATTGAGGTGGTGGTGGGCCTTGCTATTTTGGGAGCGGGGCTGATGGTGATTATCGAGCTCTTTGCAGGCGGGTTAAGGTTAGGAAGGGTTTCAGAGGAGTACACAAGGGCGGTCCATTATGGTCGGGCAAAACTCGAAGAATTGACCCTGAAACCATCTGCTGAAGAAGGGGTGGAGGAGGGGAGATTCAACGAGACCTACCGCTGGAAGGTCGAAACGAAAAGGATGGAACTTTTGCCCTTTGAAAGGGATCCTCATTTTAAACCTCCTGTGGAATGCTTCTATATCAAAATCAATGTGATCTGGAAGTCAGGTTTGGAGGAGAAGTCTGTTGATTTGGAATCCTATAAGACGATTAAATTGGAGACAGAGGAAAAGAGGCCAGGGGCCTGAAGGGTTTACTTTGGTAGAGGTCATTGTCACCCTGACCATCCTGAGTTTCATTCTTCTCATTATATTTGCAACATTTCGGCTTGGCATCCATGCTTGGGAAAGGGGAGAGGTCATCAAAGAAACGTATCAGAAGATACGGATTTCTTCTCAACTGATCACCAGGCAGGTCAAGTCCATCGTACCATACAAAATCCAGACCCAAAAAGCAGAGGGGGATTACCTGGCCTTTGAGGGAAGGCCAAAAACATTAAAATTTGTCTCTTCCCTTTCTGCCCGGATGCAAAAACCTGAGGGTTTGGTCTATGCCATTTATCAATTTAAAGAAGAGGAAAAGGGAAGAGGCAAATTATCTCTCTATGAGCAGAGAGTCTTAAATCGGAATTTTTTTGAAGAGGAGATCGAGGAAGAAAAAGAAATCATTCTGATAGAAGGGATTTCAAATATTCTTTTTGAGTACTATCAAGAAGAAGATCCATCAAAAAATCAGATGGAGGCTTGGTTAGAGGAGTGGAGTGCAAAAGAGAGGAGGGAGTTACCAACGGCTATAAAAATGACGGTCACCTTTAAAGACACCCAAAGGGGAGATTTTTCTCATACCCTTTTTCTTCCTCTCTACGCTTATCAATATGAGGCTCTCTCTCTTCCACCTTCTTTGAGAAGGGAGAGGCTGGAAAGGGTGAGATGAGAAACGAAACAAAGGCCCTGGGTCCTCATCTCGTTGTCCTCGACTCAAAGGGAGTGGCATTGATTATGGTGTTATGGGTGATTGCCATTCTTTCAGTAATCGTTTTGGAATTTAGTTTTGGGATGAGGACTGAAGTCAATATGACCAAGAATTTTAAAGAAGAAGCCATCCTCTATGCCTTGGCAGAAGGAGGAATTCAACGAGCGGTCGCTGAACTGATTTACCAAAATGATCCTTTCATTCAACAGAAACGAAAGGCAATGGAAGGAAATCTCCCTTCCGAAAAAGAGGTGTGGGCGGCTGACGGCCGCCCATTTTCTCTCCCTTTTAGCCAGGGGAAATGTGAGATTAGGATGATAGGAGAGGATGGAAAGATCAATATTAATAGGGTTTCGGAGCCTCTCCTTCGCAGGATCATTAAGAATATGGGGTGGGAGGGGGAGGCTCAGGATATAGTGGTAGATTCCATTATGGATTGGATCGATCCTAATGACCTTCATCGCCTCAATGGGGCAGAGAATGATTACTATCAATCCCTCCCTGAACCCTACTTTTGCAAAAACGGATATTTAGACTCTATTGAAGAACTTCTCCTCATTAGAGGAGTCACCCCGGAGCTCTTTTATGGTAAAAAGAGGAAAGAAGAGGCAAAGAACGAGAAGATTGGGCTAAAGGATATTTTTTCTGTCTTCGCCCCTGGAGAACAGGTCAATATTAACCATGCCTCCCCTCTGGTGATGAGAATGGCATTGGGGATTCCACCAGGCGTAGCTGAGTTAGTTGTGAAAGGCAGAGAAGAGAAGCCCTTCGAAAACCAGCAAGATCTCGTTAGGAGGATTCCAGAGCTCTCTACGTTCATAGCAGAGATTGGAAGGAATATCATCTATCAATCCAGAACTCCCTACTATACGATTGAATCAAGGGCAACCTATTTGGATCCCCATTCGGTTCGAGGGATTAAGGCCATTGTGAAGATTGATAGACGAGAGAAACGGGGTTATAAAATTATTCAATGGATTGATTCCCTTTGGTAATCGATAGGGGTTTTGATATTATAGAACATCCCAAAGAGATGGATATGAAATTCTTCTCTCAAAGGTTGGGAATTGATGTCAGGCAGAATCTTTTGGTTCTGACCCTTCTCCAGAGATCTTTCAAGGGGCTCAAGGTGGTGGATTGCAGTCTACACCCTCTCCCTCCGGAAGAGCAGAAGGAGGAGCGAGAAACTCAGGTGGTAAACCTGGTCAACGGCTTTCTCTTAAAACATCATATTTCCAAAAATCATATTTCCCTTTCGATCCCGAGGGAGAAAGTGTTGGTCCGCTTCCTCAAACTTCCTGTGACCACTCGGGAAGACCTAAGGAAGGTTCTGGAGTATGCGACCTCCAAATATACGCCTTTTGAGAAAGAGGAAGTGTATTTTGATTACCATCTTCTTGGAGAAGAGAAAGAAATGCTTTCTCTAATTGCCCTCTATGCAAAGAGGTCGGATATTGACCCCTATCTCTCCCTTCTAAAAAAGATCGGAATTAAACCGAACTCCATTCAGCCTCTCTCTACATCAGGCATCAATCTCTTTCTTTATCATCTCCGCATGCCAAAGGGAGAGATTTCAATCCTAATTGATTTGAACGAATCCACCTTTGAAATAAATCTGTTGGAAGGAATGGATTGGAAAGAAAGCCTCCTTATCCCTATTGCCTCAGAGCATAGAACCTCAGCCATTACAGGGAGTTTAAGACGGTTAGGGATGGACCCTTCTGCCTTCGCCAAGACGAGATTGTTTCTATATGGATTAGATGTGGATGAAACAACTCTCTCTTCCCTCAAAGGGTTGGATGAATTTAAAGAGGTGTCCACTCCTCCACTCGAGCGAATTAAGGTTCCAAGTGAATTAAAACCCTATCAGATTTATCCCTCTCTCGGGGTTCCGTTAAGGGAGATCTCAAGACCCAAAATCGACCTTAACCTTCTTCCACTGGAGATGAGAAAGAAGGTAAGAAGAATTGGAAAGTCTATGTTGATTCTCTCTATCTCTTTAATCCTTGTGATCAGCCTGGCATGGTGGATGAAGATTTACTTTCAATACAAAGGTGAATTGGATTCGGTCACGGAGGAGATGAGGAGGCAAAAGCCAAAGGTTGAAGCCCTCGAAAAATTAAAAAGAGAGCAGGAGGCCTTTTCAAAAGAGATTTCCGAGTTAGAGAAAATCCGTTCTGAAGAGATCAGTAAGATCGAAATCCTTAAGGAATTAACCCAGCTCTTACCATCAACGGTGTGGATTTGGAACCTCAAATACAATGGAAGAGAGATTGAGATCAGTGGATTTGCTGATTCTGCCTCCGACCTCATCTCCCTCCTTGATCAGTCTCCGCTTTTTGATAAAGTGGAGTTTCTTGCTCCTGTCACTAAGGAGAGACAGGTCATCATGGGTAGCGAGCCGCGAGAGAAAGAGAGGTTTAGGATCAAAGCAAAGATTGAGTCAAGGAGAAGGGGCTCTTGAAACGTTGGGCTTTCTTAACCAAGAAGAAGATTTCTCGAAAAGGAATCCCCTGGGTTATTATAGGGTTGGTCCTCTTCGTTGTCGTCCTCATATTTGGAGTGATTCAGATGGCTGAAGTCACCAAGAAGATGGAAGAAGAGATTGCCTTGAAGAAAAAGGTTTTAATAAAATATTCAGAATTTCTTCAAAATAGGAAGACGATCGAAGAAGAACTTGTTCGGATTCAAAAAAGGTATGAGGTGGTTCAACAAAGTCTTCTTACAGGAGAGACTCCCCAGTTAAGTGCCGCCAGTCTTCAGGAGATGGTCAAGAGACTTCTTGAAAAGAATGGGATGACCATCAGGGGTTTCAGGATATTGGAACCGAAGGACCTTTCCATCTATCGAAGGATCTCCATCCACATTGATTTTAATCCGGTCAATAATTTGTTGAGTCTTATTCAGTTCATTCACGACATTGAATCCAACGATAAGGCATTGATGATCTCTGAGATGGACCTGCTTGTTCCCAATCCAAGGATGCCCAATAGCATCCAGGGAAGTTTTGTCATCTCAGGATTGACGAAAGTAAGCAAAACAAAGGAGAAAGGGAGGGAAAGGTGATTAACCATAAATTTAAAAAATTCATATTCTTAGTGGCTCTATTTTTCCATGTTCTTCCGATGGGGAGAGGGCAGACCTGGACTTCTCCTGTTCTATTGGCCTTTGGCAAGGAGGAGGGAAAGAGGCCAGAAGTTAGACAAGAAGTCAAAACTGAAGCACCTATCGCCGCGGATAAGGCCAAAACTGAATCTCAACCTCTACCCTATGCTGAATTGGTGAGGAGAAATATTTTTAGCCCGGAAAGGAAAGAATTTCTTTCCTCTCCAGCAGATGGGACAAAAAAGCCTTTAGTCAGACCTCAGGTGGTTTTATATGGTGTTACCATTGCAGGAGATTTCAAGTCTGCTACGTTTGTCCAGATAGGAAGACCTCTGAGAAAGGGAGAAAGGGAGATGGTAACCTTAAAAATTGGAGAGTCCATAGGAGAATATAAACTGGCAAAGGTTTTGCCAGATCGGATTACCTTAGAAGCGGAAGGGGATTCATTTGAAGTCCTTCTTTATGATTCAGCGAGGCCGAAGCAGAGGGTAGCGATCAAAACAGAGAGTTCATCTGCCACAATTACGAGCGCCCTTCCTGGTCCTGCTGTTGCTCCTTCAACCCCGACCACCAGTCCAAGCGTTCAAGGGATTACATCTCCTGGCCAGGCCAGAGTTACTCCACCCACTACCACTTCCTCAGGGACCTCTCCTATTGTTACCCCTGGTTCTTCTGCAACGACTCCCTCTCCGACTCCATCAACGTCTACTCCCTATCCTTATTTCCCGAGGAGAGGGGGAAGGATTATTTCATCTAATCCTGAGATACCAACCCCTCCTCAAAACCCCCAAACACAGCAAGGAGGATTCTAAAGAAGGGAGAGGAAATCATATGTTAGTCAAAAATATCGGGATGATATTTTTAATTATTTTTCTCCTCATAGGGGTTTCTGGCTGTTTGTGGAAAAAATCAGACTTAAAACCAGAACCAACTAAAAAGGAGTATCAAGAACATCCACCTCAGTCTCAGGTCATCACTCCAAATTCATCCCAAACCCCACAGAATTCTAAGTCTCAACCCTTGCCCGATACGTCGAAACCAACTTCTCCGGCCGCTCTCCAGCCCGTCCAGAAGACGCTAACCGCTCAACCCACTCCAACTGTCCCTTCACCTCCTGTGAAACCACCTGAACCTCCTAAGACCCCTGGCGTGGTCTTCAATTTTGACAATGCGGACATCTATGAGGTGATCCGAGTGATGGCAGAGATTATGAGGATTAATTACATCATTGATCCTCGGGTAAAGGGGGTCGTCACAATCCGAACAGCAGGGCAGATTTCAATTGATGAGGTCTTTCCTATTTTTCAATCGATTCTAAAACTAAACGGAGCCACTGCGGTTAAGAAAGACAACCTTTATGAGATTGTTCCCTTTGGGGATGCAAAAAAGCTATATGTTCCTCCAGCGGAACGGGTGGAACCTGGAAAACCGCTTCCTGAGGGAAGATATATGATTCAGATCGTTCCCTTGAAGTATATCCCTGTGACAGAGGTCTCAAAGGTACTGAAACCCTTCCTTTCTGATGGCGCAGATATTGTGGAGCATCCTCCTCATAATATCCTGATCATTGGAGATCTGGCCTCAAATGTGAGAAAGGCTTTAGATATCATTGCGCTTTTCGATCTGGATATCTTCACCGATCTAAGGGTGAGAATCTATCCCATCTATAATTCCGATGTTACAGAGATTGCCAAGGAGATGGAAAAGATATTCTCCTCCTTTGAGGTATCCATCAAATCAGGAAGGGGTGTAGGTATAACCTTTACACCCATTACGAGGATCAATTCCCTGCTCGTTGTCAGTTCGATCCCCAATATTTTTGAAAAAGTAGAAGGATGGCTCAAAGAACTTGATAAGGCTCCTGGAGAAGGAACGAAATTGGGCGTTTATGTCTATTATGTCCAGAATGCGAAGGCCAAAGATCTGGCTGATGTCCTTAAAGAAATATTTATGAAAGTAAAAGAGAAGAAACCTGAAAAACCCGCCCCCCCTCCTGAAAAGTATCCGCCAGGAGTAAAACCGATTCCAACCCCTTCTGCGTCTTCCCCTCCAACCACGGTTCCAGCACCAAAGGAAGAAGGAGCAGCGGTTCCTGAAGGAGAAATCAATATTGTGGTGGATGAAACCAATAATGCCTTAGTCATTAAAGCCTATGAGAGGGATTATAAGAATATCCTTGAGACCATTAAAAAACTGGACCTCTACCCCAAGCAGGTCTTGATCGAGGTGTTGCTGGCTGAGATCACACTTGACGATACCCACAAGTTCGGGATTGAGTGGGCGAGATTTATTGATACCCTTTCACATGGGCGATACAGTGGAACCATTACCTTTGGGGTAGAACCTACGACCGCCTCTCCTGGGGTTGGAGTTTTAAGGTATCAAATTTTTGAAGAGGCAGGGAGGTTAGCGGCAGCGATCAAAGTGGCTGCTACGGACAATCGGTTAAGAGTTATTTCTTCACCTCATATTTTGGCATCGAATAATAAGGAGGCAAAGATTCAAATCGGTGTTTCCCAACCTGTGCTTACCACGACCTATACCACCACAGCAACCTCCAGCATCAATGTGGTGGAGGGAACGATCGAATATAAAGATGTAGGCATCATTCTCTCAGTCACCCCCCGCATCAGTGACGGAGGATTGGTGAGTATGGAAATCACGATTGAGGACAGTAGTGTGGAAACGACCTCACTGGGGGGCTTGGCCAACATTCCTTACTTTAAAAAGAAGACCGCAAAGACGACCCTATCCGTATCAGAAGGGCAGATGATTGTGATTGGGGGGCTTATCGAAACCTCCAAAAAAAGGGATAAGTCGGGGCTTCCCTATTTGAGTAGGATTCCAATCCTGGGTGCTCTTTTCGGCTCCCACGATTATCAAGATAAGAAGACCGAATTGATCCTGCTCATGATTCCCCATATCATTACCGATCAGATTCAATCGAGGGCAGTGACCCAGGAGTTCAGAGATAAACTCGAGGGGATCAAAAAGGAGTTAAAAAAGTGGGAGGAGAAGAAATAAGAGGGTGGATTAGATTTGATACGTCTTAAAATTGATAGCCCCTGCTTATTTTCATGATCAGCCTGAATATTTTCTTCATATCCTTCTGTGTTAGAGGACCAGGGTTTATTTGCTCCAATCTTTTTAGAACATCTTTTTCCCTTTTGGGGTCATAAATCTTTTTCCCCATCTTTCTTTTAATTTTTCCTATCTTTAATGCGGTTCGGAGTCGTCGATTAAGAAGGGTTAATAATTTTTGATCGATCCGATCAATCTCTTTTCTTCTTCTTTTTAATGATTGGGTTAGATTTTTTGGCCCCATGCTTTAGGCTCTTTCCATTTTCTGAGAAGTATCTTTAAATCAAATGGTTCTCTTTCCAAACTTATAATCCTCCAGGGCAAAATTGTCAAAATATTTTAAAAGTGCTATAGTTTTAAAAAATGAGTCCAAGATCATGTACCGCCTACTACTACGGAGGCCTTCCTGTCAAAGGGGCAAGAAGGAAGGGCCGTTTATGGATTGAAGGAGAAGAACTCTGCTTCAAAGTTCCAGAGGGGAAGGGCTATGAAAAGGTAGATTTGAGGGTTCCCTTTAAGAGAATGGAGAAGGTCTTTATCACCAGGGACAATTATTATGGTGCGGATACCACCCTCTTTAACCTCACCTTCCGAGATCAACATCATAAGACCTATACCCTGAGGTTTGCACCCGTTGCCATAATCCCGAGGCGAAGGATTGCCCTTCAGAAGAGATGGTTTGATTATTTGGCCAGACTCATCAACTCGGCAGGCAACTGATCCCCTCTTTCCACCAGATAATCTTTATATTCTTGGTAATTAGGTTGGACCCACAGGGGAGTTCCAAAGATTTCATGCATCATGATATTTAAAGCCACTTTAGCGATATAGTAACGGTGGTGATGCCTCAGGATGGGATTTGGGGAGAAGAGTTTAAGTAATTCTCTTGGTCTCCAATAATACTGCCTCATGATTTCTTTATAGATCAGGTTGACCTGCTCCAGGGTATCGGCCTCGCGAGTGGGCATGATCGCATGAAGGTAGTCATAATTCCGATAATCCCAATCCATGATTCTCCCTTGGGCCTTCATCTGATAGAAAAGAGGCGTTCCAGGCAGAGGGGTAATGATATTGAGGCCAAAGTGGTCCACATATTTACTGAAGAACTTAAAAAATTCCCTCCGGTCTTTCTCTGTTTCATCCCAGTGTCCAATGAGAAGGGTGGCCATCACCATCAATTTATGTTTTTTTAAGAGCTCCATGGCCTTTTTGGCTTGTTCGACAGAATGGCGTTTGCGGATGTCTTTGAGAACCGCATCGGAATGGTATTCAAGGCCCATCATGAATTGGTAGACTCCTGCCTCACGGTAACCATCCAGGAGATCTTCATCTCGGAGAATAAGATCGGCACGTGACTGGAGCCAGAAGTGCTGGTGGGTCTTTCTCTTTAGCATCTCTTCGATAAAACCAACCCCCTGCTCTCTTGTTACATTAAACGTATTATCCCCAACATAGAAAATTTTTCGATTATATTTCTCTTTGAGAAGTTCTAATTCGTCCGCAATCAATTTAGGGCTTCTCTTCCTCCATGTCCTCTTATAAAAAGCAGTCTCTGAACAGAAAGTGCAATCCCATAAACATCCTCTTGAGAAATTGACCACTAATCCCCTTTTCCCCTCAGAGGGGAGTTCGACATAGGGATGTTCCATCTTGGCAAGGTGATAGGCAGGCATCGGCAGGGTATCAAGGTCCTCAATAAAGGGCCGATCACCCGTATAGACAAACTCTCCCTTCTCATTAAAATAAGCAAGCCCTAAGACCTTTGAGAGGTCACCTTTCTTCTCCAAAGTCCTGAGGAATTCGGTCAGGGTAACCTCACCTTCTCCAACACAGATATAATCAATAGCAGGGCAGTCCCTTAAAGTCTCCTCTGCCATAAAGGAGGGATGTTCTCCTCCCATGATGATGATGGAACGGGGGTGGACGGCTTTGATTAGGTTTGCCGCATTCATCCCGTCATAGATAAAGGCAGTACAATTGACCGAGATCCCTATCACCTCAGGTTTTTCCCTACGGATCTTTTCTTCGAGGTCTCTCCATGGGTTTTCATTCAGGGTACAGTCCATATAATCGATGTCGAATCCCTCCCTTTCTAAATATCCCAGGAGTTGAAGACAGCCAGGGGAAGGGACCCAGGCCCTGAGGATCGTCCAGATTTTGTGGGGTGGATCAACCAACAGAAATCTCATAGGTCCTTTTTCTCTGAATCATTGGTCTTTCTTCAATTTCAGGGCGCGCCATTTGAGAAGTTTTTTTAAAAAAGATTTAGCCAGAGGGATCCTAAAAACATAATGAATAGGTGGGATTTCGAAGAGTTCTCCGGAAAGGAGTTTTTCAGAAAAATTCCTAATCCTTTGAGCTGCATTTGCCACCTTCTGAGCATTCACCGTTGCCACTCTTTCAAAGACCCTTTCACAATAAAGGCATTGAGAGCAAGTGATCTGATTGCAATCGTATCTTTTAAAATGTTCAAGGAAACCATCCAATTTTTGGTTATCAATTTGAATTAATTCCCTGAACTCAAGGTCAAAGACCTTCTCCAACTCCGATACCTTCATGATATTTACATGTTCAGGTTTGATAAAATATTCGAGATGGAGAGGGGTAAACGCACCTCTCCGTGGAAGGGTAAAAAGATCTAAAAGGTTTCCTTCATAACGTCTCTGTTCATAGGCCTTCACATGTTCAAGGAGAAGGGGTGTTCGTTTAAAGCGCTCTGTGATTTTGAAATGGTGGTAACCGATCTCTTCATAATGGGTTATATCTTCGGGTCTGATCCAGGGGGATTTCAGTAATTCCACGGGGTTTGTCAATTTTCTATGAAGGCAGAGGTAACCAGGATACTGGAGATAGCAGGATTGACCTTCTTCTCCTTCCCTGGAGGCATGGCCATCGTGGTTGACATGCTCAAAATTGTATGGACACTGCCAGAGGCAGATATTGTTAACGATCAGTTCGAGGTCACATTTTACTGCCTTTCGGATGGCTTCAAGGGTTTTAAATTCACGATTGATATGCTCGTCGATGATGATTTCCTCAACCCCCATATCCTCGTATTGAAGGGCCTTTCTGACAGTATTAACCCGGGCTGTGGTGGAGACCTTGATGTTGAGGTGGGGAAATCTCTTTCTTACAAGGTCGATTAGATAGGGAATGCCAACGGTAACTGAGTCGGTTCCGGATTGATCTATCCATTCTAAGAGGTCAATGAGTTGTTTGTAACCCTTACGAGAGTATTGAAGATTTCCAAGGCAGGGGGCATTGAGCAAGTAACTGAACCGAAAACCTCTTTCGTGGCATGCTTGGATGTATTGTTTGATTGCCTTTCGGTCAATCTGTGGCAGGACAAATCCAGGCCTTGCTCCACCGACAACATCAAAAGGGAGTTTCCCAAAGAGTTCGTCTACGGAAGTTCCTTGGACGGCGTCAAGGAAAGAGATATCCCAATTGGCTCCTACCCGAAGTTTCATCTTTCTTTGAAGAGATAACATAGACTTTAATTCCTTTTCAAGAGAACGTACCTTTAAAGGGATTGAATGCAAGCCTTGAAATAGATGTTTTTCCTGTTATGATTAATTTATATAACCCTTAAGAAAGGAGGAACGGAAGATGGCTTATACGGCAAAGGATTACACTCATTTGATTGGGATGGAGGGATTTAGTGAATCCTTATTGAAGAACCATTTTACGCTTTACCAAGGATATGTGACCAATACAAACAAGGTTATGGATACCCTTTCTGAAATGGCAAAGGGAGGGAAGATTGGAACCCCAGAGTACGGAGAGTTAAAGCGAAGGTTGGGTTGGGAGTTTAATGGAATGCGGCTTCACGAACTTTACTTCGAGAATTTAGGTGGGAAAACCCCTTTGAATCAAGCAGGCAAACTTGGAAAGAAGCTTATTGAGGAATTCGGAAGCTACGAAAATTGGGAGGCTGATTTTAAGGGAGTCGGGACGATGAGAGGTATTGGATGGGCCATTCTTTACCAGGATCCTGTGAGCGGAAAACTGTTCAACCAATGGATCAATGAGCACGATGTTGGGCACCCAACAGGATGTAATCCCTTATTGATTCTGGATGTCTTCGAACATGCTTTTATGATTGATTATGGATTGAAAAGAGCGGATTATATTGCCTCTTTTTTCAAAAACATCAAATGGGAGGCCGTGGAAGGCCGCTTGAGGTAATAACAATTTTATCGATGAAGAAGTGGCTTTGAGGGCGGCAAGAGACGCCGCCCTAATTTTTTTTAATTAAAAGTAATAAAAAGTATTAATTTGTAATATTTTTCTTGACAATAAATCCAAAACCTTTTAAACTTGCACCCAAAGGAGGATAAGCATGCCTCAAGAGATGATGAATACGAAAGAGGTGGCGAAGTATTTAGGAATCCATGAAAAACAGGTCTATGGGTTAATCAAATCCAAAAGGATTCCCTCCACTCGGGTGACTGGGAAATGGGTGTTTCCTAAGAAATTGATCGATGAATGGATTGAATCCAATGCCCAAAAAGGTCTTGAGCTGGCCAGGCAGAAGAGTAAACGAATTGAAGGCGGACTTTTGGCCTCGGGTAGTAATGACCCCATCCTGGATATGCTTCATACTTCCATGAAAAAATCCTATCCCGAGTTCTATATCTTTTCTGCAAATACAGGAAGCACCGATGGTCTCAAGGCCCTCAATATGGGTTATACGGATATTGCCTGGTCTCATCTATTTGATCCGAAGAGCGGGGGCTATAATATTCCTTTCCTTTCCAATTATCTCCCAAATGTAAAACCTGTTGTGGTCAACCTGTTTCGTCGTGAGCTTGGGTTTGTGGTTGCTCCTAAAAATCCTTTTCGCATTCGCGGCTTCGAAGATCTGACTCAAAAAGAAGTTCGGTTTATCAACCGCCAGAAAGGCTCTGGGACAAGGGTTCTTTTAGACCACCACCTGAAGCGATTGCGGATTACACCTTCTAAGATTAACGGGTATGAGAAAGAGGTTTATACCCATTTTGAAGTGGGTCTCTCGATCCTCTCCAAGGAAGCGGATGTCGGCATTGGGACCATAGCCATTTCCAAACTTTTTGGCCTCGGTTTTATTCCGATCACCCATGAAAGCTTTGATATGATTCTTGACCAATCGACTTTTTTTGATAAGGGAGTTCAGGCCTTCATTGAAATTCTTAACTCTCAAGAATTTCGAAATAGGGTTGAACGATTGGGGGACTACGATTTTAAAAACTCAGGGAAAATCCTTTATTCAAAAAATTGATTCATTGAAAAGTTGAAATGAACAAAGGGGTGTGGTTCGGATTGTTTTTTTGTTCTTTGTTGATCTTGGCCTATCCTTCATTGGCAAGGACACAGAAAACAATTATTCTCGCAACCACCACCAGTACTCAGGATTCTGGGCTTCTTGATGTTTTGATTCCAATCTTTGAGAAAAAAACGGGTTATGTTATCAAGACGATCCCCGTAGGATCAGGACAGGCCATTTCAATGGGCCAAAGAGGCGAGGCTGACGTGCTTTTGGTTCATTCGCCTGAGGCTGAGGAGAAATTTATGAAGGAGGGTTTTGGAGTCAATCGAAGGCTCGTGATGCATAATGATTTTGTTATCGTAGGGCCTCTAAAAGACCCTGCTAAAATTAAAGGAATAAAACTTTCTTCGGAGGCCCTAAAAAAGATAGCCTTAACCCGGAGTCTTTTTATTTCCCGAGGAGACCATTCAGGAACTCACTTGAAGGAGAAAGCCATATGGAGGGCTGCCGGGATCAACCCTGAGGGAGAGAAGTGGTATCAACAGACAGGTCTTGGAATGGGGCAAACATTGAGCGTTACTAATGAGAAGGGGGGCTATACCATTTCTGACCGTGGGACTTATCTGGCGCTAAGAAAACACCTTGGGCTTGACCTTCTGATAGAAGGGGATGCCACTCTTCTCAATATTTATCATGTCATCGAGGTCAACCCTGCTAAATGGCCAAAAGTAAATGCACTCGGGGCAAAAGCATTTGCCGAGTTTATCGTTTCTAAAGAGGCCCAGGAGATCATCAAGACTTTTGGGGTAGATAGATTTGGTTCTCCTCTTTTCTTTCCGGATGCCTGGAAAGAGGGAAAAGAATTAGGGAAATAAATCCTAAATACGAAATCTAAAATTCGAAACAAGCACAAATGTCCAAAATCCAAATGTTCTACACTAAGTCACATTAATCGTATTAAAGTCCTGTCATTCCTGCGAAAGCAGGAATCCAGAAAAAGGACTGGATTCCGGGTCAAGCCCGGAATGATAAACTATTTTAAATTTATGCCGTCATGTACAGATGACCGTCTTGAATTTTGTTGTTTGAACATTTTGAATTTGTTTCATATTTTGATATTCAAATTTCGAAATTGGGAGTAAGAGATGGATCTTATTGTTGAGGGTATTAAAAAAGCATTTTGGCTTCTCGTTACCTTTGATCCTGAAGTCATTGGAATTACCCTTCTTTCTCTTCGGATTTCTGGGACAGCCACATTGGTCAGTCTTCTGATTGGAATCTCCACAGGAACGGCTATTGGTCTTTCTAAATTTCCAGGTAAGAGATTTGTGGTCAGCCTCGTCAATACCGGAATGGGTCTACCTCCAGTTGTAGTCGGTCTTTTCGTAACAATCTTTTTATGGCGGAATGGACCACTTGGGTTTTTAGGAATCCTCTATACACCTACCGCGATGATTATTGCTCAGGCGGTCATTGCCACCCCGATCGTTATGGGTATTACTCTGGCAGCCATTCAGCACCTTCCCAAGGAACTTCATCTTCAAATCTTGGCTCTCGGAGCAACGCATCTCCAGATGGTCTGGATTCTCATCAAGGAAGCCAAACTCCCCCTTTTGGCTGCAGTGATGGCAGGGTTTGGTGGGGTTATCTCAGAGGTGGGTGCTTCCATTATGGTAGGTGGAAATATAAAGGGATACTCACGGGTTCTCACAACGGCGACCGTGATGGAGACGAGTCGTGGGAATTTTGATATGGCCATTGCACTTGGGATTATTCTTTTGGTGATGACTTATATTATCAATTTGATTCTCACACAAATCCAGCAAAGGGAGAGACTGAGGTAGGATAATGGGCAATGAGCAATGAGCAATGAACAATGAACAATGAACAATGAACAATGAGAACCCTATTCTATGGCTTGAAGGCAATGAATATGAACAAGGATGGCCCAATTCTGGAAATAAAAAATCTTGAGGTGAAGAGAGGAGGAACCCTAATCCTTAACGTTCCTTCTATACAGATCGAGGAAGGGGAAATCCTTTCTTTGATTGGACCAAATGGAGCAGGAAAAACTACTCTTTTGCAAACCTTATCCTACTTATTGAAACCTTCTCAGGGTGAGATACTCTTTAGAGGGAAAAAGATCGATAGGAATCATTCTGTTTTGGAATATAGAAGGAGACTGGCGATGGTCTTTCAGGAACCACTTCTCTTCGATACGACAGTCTTTAACAATGTTGCCTCTGGTCTGAAAATCCGCGGAATCGAAAAAAGGAAAATTGTAGATAGGGTGATGGAAGAGTTGGATCGGTTTGGGATTAGTCATCTTAAGGACCGTTCGGCAAAAACACTTTCAGGAGGGGAGGCGCAAAGAACGAGTCTCGCCCGGGCCTTCGTTCTTAAGCCTGAAATCCTTCTCCTTGATGAACCTTTTTCATCCCTTGACCCTCCCACTTGTGATTCCTTAATCGAGGATCTGGAACATATCCTTCATCAAACTCGGACAACAACCCTCTTTGCTACCCATGATCGAATGGAGGCTCTTAGGCTATCGGATCGAATAGCAGTTATGAACGGAGGAAGAATCTTACAAATTGGTTCTCCCAGTGAAGTCATGAACCAACCCATAGATGAATTGGTGGCCTCCTTTGTAGGAGTGGAGACAATCTTGACCGGAAAGGTGGTAAAAAAGGATGGTGGAACCCTATTGGTTTCAATCGAAGGGCAAGAAATTGAAGTGGTGGGAAGTGCCCATTTGGGAGAGACGGTGGTTTTATGCATTCGTCCAGAGAATGTCACTCTCTCCACGCGCCTATCTCGAGAGGGAGGCAGTGCGAGAAATGTTTTTACAGGGAGGATTGAAAAAATTGTCTCTTTAGGACTCTATCAAAAAGTCCAACTGAACTGTGGATTTCCGCTTGTTGCTTATGTCACTCATCCTTCCTTAGAAGAGTTACTCTTAACAGAAGGAAAAGAGGTTAAGGCCTCTTTCAAAGCCACTGCCATCACCGTGATAAGAAAAGGAAATGGTTAAGGTCCTCCATCAGCCTTATAAAATCTTTAGGATTATGTAGTTTTTTTCTCCCCCTGGAGTTTGGACCTTTATTTCGTCATCTACCTCTTTTCCAATTAAGGCCTTACCCAGAGGGGAGGTAATTGAAATTTTGCCTGATGGGATATCTGATTCATCAGGTCCAACAATTTGATAGGTGACTTGGCCCCCATTATCGAGATTTTCTAAAGTCACCACAGAGCCAAAGCCTACCTTATCCTTCGAAAGGTTTAGGGTATCAATAATTTCAGAATTAGCCAATTTCTGTTCGATCTCATGAATCTTTTTTTCAACAAATGATTGTTTTTCTTTCGCTGCGACATATTCTGCATTTTCACTTAAATCCCCATGGGCGCGGGCCTCCTCAATCGCCTTGATCACTTGAGGACGGATCACCTTTTTCAAATTCTCTAGCTCTTTGTGAAGGGTGTTATACCCATTTCGGGTAATGGGACTTCTTGCCATAAAAATTCCTCCACGAGAAAAAATATAACTGACTAAAATAAGTCTGTCAATCTTCTAAGTTGACCTTTGAAAAAGTTTTTAGTGTTATATAAAAACTGGTGAGGCCAGATGAAAAACCTTTCCTGCCTCAGGCGGGTGGATACCGATAAAAATTAGGTGTAGGGTAAGGGTTTATCCCTTACCGAGAAGCGGTAACCCACAAGGGCTTACCCTACAAAAAATAAAATGATCAATGCCTGCATCCGAAGGGTTTTGACCCTTACCCTCCCACATAAAAAGGAGTTTTTCAGAGGACTTCTGAGTAGAAAGATTAAGGGTTATAATATCAGAGAGGATTTTTTGAAAGTGGGAATGATTAGCGGTGGCGGTGGCGATGAGGGAAATAGTAATAACCAAAGCCGAACCCCCACCTCCAATAGGGATAGGGCCACCAGGGATCATAGTAATAAGGATAAGGATAGTAATAGTACTCCGGCCAGAGGTAAATCTGTTTGCTTGAAATGAGCGGATAACGATAGTCCATTTCACCAATGGGTTTAATCTTCTCCCCTAAGATTTCTCCCGCCACAGTGATCTTCCTTCCCTTACGAAAGAGATATGGATCTAAATACTGATCGATTGAGACTAAGAATCTTCCTTCAGAAGCCACCGTTTCTTTGGGTTCTCCCCTCCACCCAAGACTCCTCTGGAATACTTCAATCTGGGTGGTTCCATCTTTTTGATTGAGTGTTTCAATGACCTCTCCACCCCATACAACCATTTTTCCTACAAAAGCCTCTGGATGTTGACGAACCTGGCTGAGGGTAAGAGAGGGGTCTGATTTCATCCTTAAATCCTTTGAAATCACGTGGGCACACCCTGAGAGAGATAATAGAGATAGGAAAAGGACTAGCCTGAAGATCGAAGTTTTCATTTTCTACCTTTATTTTCAAATTTTAAGCCAATCTCCAAGAAGATTCAATATCATCAAAATAAAAAAGGCCTGTCTGAAAAAAAACAGGCCTTTTTATTTACCAAGCGCAGGAGGGATTATAAATTGATGTTTGAATATTTTTTCCAGGGCCTCGCAACCTGTTTGTTCTGCAAAAGATCGAGGGCGGCACAGATGTATTTTCTCGTATCATGAGGCATGATCACATCATCCGTATAACCCCGCTCTGCAGGTTGATAAGCATGTTCGTACTTGGTGCGATACTCTTGGATCAACGTCTTGGCCGTCTCTTTGGGGTTCGGAGAGGATTTGATCTCTTTGGCAAAGATGACACTTGCTGCGGTCTCAGCGCCCACAATATTAACCTTGGCTGTCGGCCAGGAGAAGACAAGGTCTGCTCCGATGCTTTTGTCGAGCATGGCATAATGAGCACCTGCATAAGACTTACCGATGATGATTGAGATAAGGGGGACAGTAGCCTCTGCCCAGGCAAAAAGTGTTTTTGCTCCGTGCCGTAAAATTCCTTTCCATTCGTGGGGTGAACCGATCCAGAATGCAGGGCAATCTACAAAGGTGACGAGAGGGATATTAAAGAGGTCACAGAAACGAACAAACCTTGCCAGTTTATCTGAAGCATCACAATCTAACCCTCCCATAAGAACTTTTGGCTGATTGGCTACAATCCCAACCGAAAAACCATTAAATCTTGCGAATCCAACGATTAGATTTCTGGCAAAATATTTATGGATTTCGAAGAAGGAACCCTTATCAACAACCATATCGATCAAAGGGTACATGTCGTAGGGAACTCTGAGTTCCGTGTCCGGGAGGAAATCGTCGAGTTCTGGGATAATCCTGTTTGGATCATCGTTACTTTCAATTCGTGGTGGTTTTTCCCTATTGTTGGAAGGGAGGTAGGAGAGAAGTTTTTTACATAATTCAATACACTCTTTATCATCTTCACCCACCACATGTGTTCCACCCGATTTTACGGCATGGGCCTCCCACCCAGCAAGTTTTTCGAGAGTAATATTTTCACCGGTCTGGGTCTTCACAAAGGCAGGCCCCGCAATTCCCATAAATCCGGTAGTTTTGCTCTGGATGAGAA
>Ga0185342_1000297_pt1 | contig 27041 bp, 17 predicted proteins | sample ConPoolayeEmetaG_FD_128045 | JGI IMG/M metagenome (GOLD analysis project Ga0185342, IMG submission 128045) | Hot spring microbial mat communities from California, USA to study Microbial Dark Matter (Phase II) - Cone Pool mat layer E metaG... ... | reverse complement strand
GTTGCCTCAATAATATTTCTTTTATATTTTTACTAAGATTTATAATATAAGTCTCATTTTCTATTAGTGGTTCAAGGTCTAACTGTATGCTTCTTGAGTCAATTTTATTTACAATTTCTAAAAGTTTTTCTCTTAAATCATCTATATTTTCGACATCTTCAATACAATCTATGTTTGGTTTGATTCCTTTTTCAAAATACCACATCAAATCAAAGTAGTCTCTTCCTTTGACCTTAATTAGCACCCTGCCATTTTTATCTGTCTTCTCCCATTTTCTGTATAGAATAGCTCTAATTTTTGTAGACATTAAAGTGGAAAGGTCAAAGGTTCTTATTAATACGGATTTATTGAATTTAAATAAAGGAATAATTTCGATTCTATAATTTTTGCAAAAATCAAACTTTTTGTAAGCTTCAATTTTTAGAAAAATTAAATTGGATTCCTCCTTTTCCTTTGCTATATTTAATTCATAAAGAATTGGAAATTTTAAATATATTCTGAATTTTTGGCTACTGGTAACTAAATTTAAATCAGTATTTTTAATAAAATAATTTTCTAAATCTTTTGCTAACTCTGATATCTTTATTTCGTTTTCTATATCAACAAAATCAAGATCTTCAGAAAGACGAGGCAGACCAAAACAATGAGAAAGACATGAACCTCCATAAAAAATTAAATTACTATACTTGGGCTGAGAATAAATAAAATCAAGGACTATTATCTGAAGGTATTCTTTTAAAAGATTTCTTTTAAAAAGAATATTCTCTGAAGTTGTTTTTGCTAATAGGTTTTTCAAAAATATTTTTACGTTTTCCATAACAAGTTAAAGATTTCCTCCATTTTTTTAGAACCTTCCAGTTGAAAGTATTTTTCAAACTCTTTTAAATCAGATTTGTTGAAATTATTCAGATTTAATCTTAATTCTTCTACTGCTCTTTTATCGATTAAAGAATTTTTTCGTAAATAAAGAAAATCAAACAGAGCTTTAGCTTTAGTTGCTTTAAATAGGGTAAAATCAGCCTCTTTTATTATCTGAAATCCAAGAAATAGACTATCTTTTATTTTATGATAAAAGAAGTTGCCAAATTTATTTGAAAATTTAGCAGTCTTTTTTATGGTTATAGAAGTAAAATTAACCGGCATTTCGGTTATAAGATTATATCTATAAAGAATGTAATCTAAACTTAAATATGAAGGCTGGTATAATATGTTTGCTAAAAACTCTAAATAAGAAGAAAATATATTGCTTTTTTGACTCTGGTCTACATATTCTTTGGTGGTATAAAATCCTTTTTTTAGCCTAAATAGCTTTTCTTTCTTTTCATATCGGGAAAATAGTACTTTAAGGTAAGTCTTATTTTTTTCCACTGGAACAATGTCAGAAAAATTAAAATAAGGTAAATTTTCTACAAGAGAAATTATTTTATTAATTTTTGGTACATTTGTGTTTCTCATAGTATACTGAAATGGTATACTTTTAGAAATGAAATGTAAAGATAAAACTTTCTTTAAAATTTTTGTAAATTAAGTGGGGTATTTTTCAATTGAAATATGGGAGGATTTTCGATTGAAAAAAACAACAACTTTGCACAAGCTGATGTTTTTAATTTAATGGTATTTAAAGTGTTTAAACTCTTGTAATTATTTTTAAACTTTTGTACACCAGCTAGAATATTTATTAATTTTGTTTTTTACTAAATTAAAGTAAATTTCTTGCAACTGTTTTGTTATTTTACCAATTTTACCTGTCCCAATTGGTCTTCTATCAACAGTGCCGATTGGAGATATCTGGGCTCCTGTACCACAAAAGAATAATTCATCTGCGGTGTAAAGCTCTGTTTTGTCAATAGAACGCTCAATTGTCTTTATTCCAAGCTCGCTTTCAGAAATTTTAATAACAGTATCTCTAGTTATCCCTTCTAATATATCATCAGTAACTGGAGGTGTTATTAATTGTCCATCTTTGACCATAAAAACATTCATTGCACTGCCTTCGCTGACGTGTTGGCCATCGGAAGTTAAAACAATTGCCTCATCATATCCGTTGCTTAAAGCCTCAGTTTTTTGAAGGGCAGAATTAACATAAGAGCCTGCTATTTTTGCTCTTGGCGGGATACTGTTGTCAGCAATTCTTGTCCACGATGAAACGCAAACATTTATAGGTTTGTTTATATCAAGGTATTCGCCAAGCGGAATGGTATATATAAAAAGATCTTGTTCAATACCTGTAAGCTTAGGGCCAATTTTTAACCCACTATTATAAGCAAAAGGCCTAATATAACAATCTTCAGTGTAATTTTCTTTCTTTAAAAGCTCTAAAGTAATATCACAAAGCTGTTTAATTGTATAATTAATTTTAATTTGAATTATATTAGAGTTTTTAAAAAGCCTTTTATAATGGTCTTCCATTCTAAAGACATAACTGCAATTTTCTTCTTTAGACCAATAACTTCTGATGCCTTCAAAAATTGCTGTTCCATATTGTAGTGCATTTGTTCTAATATCAATTTTAGCTTCTTCAATGGGAATTATTTTTCCTTTAAAAAAAGCAAACTTTGGATGTAAATTAGTTTCTTCCATGACTTTTTTCCTTCTTTAAATTAAATTTATTTTATTTTAATTAATTTTTTTTATTTTTCAATGACCAAATTGTTTAAGTATAAAAAAAATACCGAAAGCTTTTTATAAACTTTCGGTATTTTAATTTTCAATTCCTTTGCTATATTTTATTATATAAACTTTTAAAGTTTTTAAACATTATTTAGCATTATATTTATTATGTCCTGTATATAGTGTAATATTACTATATTGTTATTTTATAAGTGTTCTATAAGTATTTTACAAGAGTGATAAACTTTAATTAAATGTTCAAAAAATTAAGTATAAAATTAAAAAACTAGATAAAATTGGGAGAAATTTTATACTTTTTGAATAGAATTTTTACAATTTTGTAAAAATAGTTTTTTGTCACTTTAAAAAGTATTTATTTTTAATTTTAAAAGAACAAATAAAAAAGCTTATTAATAATAATAACAGAACTTAATATCAAAAATTAAAATTTAAATTAAGCTCTTTGTTTAAAAATTACTTGTCATTTTTTGATTTAATTTTAAATACTTTTGTTCCGCATTTTGAACATGTTCCATTAATAGCTGCTCTTCCATTTTTCATAACAACTTCTTTAGGGTCTTTAACTTCAACTTTTGATTTGCATTTTACGCAATACGCTTCCATTACTCCTCCTTTATGGATTAAAGATATTAATGATTTATATTTAAATATTCTATAGTAAAAATGAAAAAAATAAAGAATAATTTAAAAATATTTTAAAAAATGTTTTTATGTTAACACACAAATAAATTTTCTTTATTTTTTCCATTTTATAAATTGTTTTTTTAATATATGATTATAAGCATGTATTTATTAGAACAAATAAAAGCAAAGAAATTTTATTACAATAATCTTTTTTATGACTATATTTTTAATTACGAAAAGTTATCTGATAGTTTTTTTTATAATTATAAAAAACCAGAAGATTATTTTAAACATGCTGAGTATATAACATCAAACTATAAATCTAGCCAAAGAGAAAAATTAGCAATAGCATTGTTAGATTACAATACTAAATTAGGCTGCTCAAGAAAAACTATTGAAAATATTAATTATTTAAAAAATGATGCTTTTACTGTTATAGCTGGACAGCAGCCAGGATTTTTAACAGGACCACTTTTTATTATTTTTAAAGCTATTTCAGTGATTAAATTAAGCAAGATATTATCTGATATGCTATGCAAGAAGGTTATTCCTTTATTTTGGAATGCTTCTGATGACAGCAATATTTCACAGATTAACAATGTTTTTATTTTTAAACAAAATACTGTAAATCATTTTGAAATTGACTTTACCGAACAAAAAAGATTTTCAGATATTGCTTTAAATATAGAATTTATAAAAAATAAAATAGAAGATTTTTTGTTAGAGCTTCCAAAAACTGATTTTACAGACACTATTAAACTTTTTTTTGAAAATTTGATAAGCGAGCTTTCCATTAAACTTTGCAATAAGATTAATATTAATATAAAAAATGAACAAGGAAATATTTCGCCAAATATATTTTTTTCAAAAATACTGCTTAAACTTTTTAGCTCAGAGGGGCTTGTAATTGTTGATCCTTGTATTGAATTAATAAAGGAATTAGCGCTTGAAACTGTTTTTTTTGATTTAGAAAATTCTGAAAATATAAAGAAAAAAATAACAAAACAATCTCAAAAGCTTTCGATAAAGGGCTATCATAACCAAATTAAAATTTCTGAAAAAACATTAAATTTTTTTATTACTGAAAATGGTTTTAGAAATAAAATATATATATATGATAAATATGACAAAAAAAATGATTATAATTATGAGAATAATTATGATAATGACTCTAGCAATAGTTATGATAAATTTAAACTAAATAATAAGATAAATAATTGTATAAGTAATAAGACTAATGACAAGATTGGTAAAATTTTTATATATAAAGACAGCTATTTTTCAAAAGATCAATTAGTAGACTTAATACAAAAAAATGTTAGGGCGGTTAGTTTAAATGTTTTATTACGAGCAGTGCTGCAGGATAAGATTTTTCCTAATTTGTGCACTATTTGTGGTCCAGGTGAGGTTAGCTATTTTGCACAGTTTAAAGATGTTTATGATTTATTTAAAATGAAATGCAGTATAGTTTATCCAAGATTTTCAGCGACGTTTATAGAGAAAAGTGTAGAAAAATCTATTAAAAGATTAAATATTAATTTAGAAGATTTAGATTTAAGTTATGATAATTTAAAAAAGCAATTATTTAAAGAAAATGTTGGAAGTGATGTTGAAAATGTTTTACAAAACTTTGAAATTGAAGTTTTATCAAAGGTTGAAAGTCTTAGAAAGTATTTAACTAATAATGATATATATGTTGGCTCTTCATTTAATAGAATAAATGAAAATTTCAAAAAAGAAATTAAGAAATTAAAAAATAAAATTATGAATGAACATTTGCTTAAAAATGAATTATTGAAAAAAGATTTAGATAAAATTTATCTTAATGTTTTTCCTTTAAACAACACTCAAGAGAAAATTATTAATATATTTTATTTTATAAATAAATATGGGTTTGATTTGATTGAAAATCTTTTAAAATTAGTAAATTTTGATAATAATTATCATAAGTTTATATATTTATAAATATATAAAAATTTATAGAAAATATGAAAAAATTTTATGGGTGATTTTTAAATGAATATTGATGTAATTGCTTTTAGCCCTCATCCAGATGATGCAGAGATTGGCTGTGGTGGACTGTTGTTAAAATTAAAAGACTTAGGTTATAAAACTGCAATAGTAGATTTAACAGAAGGTGAACTGTCAACTCGTGGCAGCATTAAAACAAGAAGACTTGAGACAGAAAAAGCTTCAGAAATTTTAAAGCTAGATTTAAGAATTAATTTAAATTTAGGCGATTGTTTTATTAATAATAGTAAAAAAAATATTTTAAAAGTCATTGAAGTAATAAGAGAGTATAGACCTAAAATGGCGCTTATACCATATTTTATAGACAGGCACCCAGACCATGAAAATTCTTATAAGCTTTTAAAAGAAAGTTTGTTTTTTTCTGGGTTAGTAAAATATCCTGTAAGTATAAAGAAAGAAAAAAATAACTTAGTTCAAGATAAAATACAAGATCAAATTCCAAAAAAAATGCAAAGTAAAATTCAAGATAAATTGAAAGAGAGTTTAAAGATAAATAGCCTTAAAAGGCAGTATAGTGTAGAAAAGTTAAAAGAAGCGCACAGACCAAATATAGTTATTTCTTATATGCTTCACTATCAATTTACACCAAGTTTTATTGTAGATATCTCAAATTATTATCATTTAAAAATGAAAGCATGTAGGGCATATAAGTCACAACTTTATTTAACAAGAGATAATAAAAATTATTATACTGAAAATTTTGATAGCAGCTTTAGTAACAGTCCTGATAACAGTTTTAATAGCGGTTATGATAATAGCTTTAGTAATAGTCCTGACAGTGGTTATTTTAACAATTCTAGTAACGATTCTGGTAATTTTAACTTTTCTTTAAACAAAGAGGACTTTGTAAATAAAAATACTTTTATTAATTCTAAATACTTTCGTCAGTTAATTTATAACAGAGATAAATTTTATGGATTAAAAATTAAATCAGACTATGGAGAGCCATATTACATTGAGGAAAGTATAAAAATTGAAAATCCTATTGAATTTTTTAAATATCTTGGGCAAATTTAATAAGCAAAGGTTTTTTTAATTATGAAAATTGGAATTGTATGTTATCCAACATATGGGGGGAGTGGCGCTGTTGCTGCAGAATTAGGAATTGAGCTGGCAAAGCGAGGACATTTTGTTCATTTCATAAGTTATGGTTTGCCGTTTAGATTAAATAAAGGATATAAAAATATTTATTTTCATGAAGTTGAGGTTATGGCATACCCGTTATTTAGATATCCTCCATATACTTTATCATTAAGTGTAAAAATTTCTGAAGTTTTTGAAGAAGAAGAGCTTGATATACTACATGTTCATTATGCTATGCCTCATGCAACAAGTGCTTTTTTGTCACAAAAAATTCTTGGAGATAATAGATTAAAATTTGTTACCACTTTGCATGGTACAGATATTACTTTAGTTGGAAATCATCACTCTTTTTTTAAAATAACAAAATTTAGTATTGAGAACAGTAATGGCATAACATGTGTATCAAAGTTTTTAAAAGATGCTACGTGTTCTACTTTTGGTATTAAAGAGGATAGAATTGAAGTTATATATAATTTTGTTGACACCAATGAATATAAAATGGTTTTTGATATAGATGATTTTAAAAGAAAAAAAATTTTTAATGATTTAATTGGCTATGAATTTATTAAGAGTAAGGATAAAGTTATAAGCCATATTTCTAATTTTAGACCAGTTAAAAATGTTGCAAATATAATTAAAGCTTTTTGTAAAATTATTAAAGAAGTGCCTGCAAAATTATTGTTGGTAGGTGAAGGGCCTGATGTTTCATGGTGTAAGATTATATGTAAAAAACTTGGAATTGAGGATAAAGTTTTATTTTTAGGATTACTTGAGGATATTAAGCCTGTTTTAAATGCAAGCGATTTGTATTTGCTACCTTCTAAAAGTGAATCTTTTGGTCTTTCAGCTCTTGAAGCATTGAGTTTTTCAGTTCCTGTTGTTGGAACTAAGAATGGAGGATTAAAAGAAGTTGTTGATGATGGGGTTAATGGCTTTTTAATTGAACCTGATAATTTAGACGAAATTGCAGAAAAATCTTTAGAAATTATTTCTGACGAAAAATCTCATTTAACAATGAGTATAAATGCTAGAAAAAAAGCAGAAATGTTTGATGCAAGTGTAATCATTCCTCAATATTTTAATTATTATAAAAATTTGTTAAATTTTTAATATATAAAAAAATCTTTAATTGTTTGTTATATTTTTTTGTTTTATTTAATATAAAAATGGTTTAAACATTTTTATTGACTATATATATTTAAAATATAATTAAATGTAGATAATAATAGCAAATAGCTTGTTGGTTTTAGTGAAAGTTTTGCTCTTTTAAACATAAAGAAAATTCTTAATATTAATAAGATATACAAAATATTTAATAATATTGTTTATATTTTTATTGTTTAAGCCCTTGGAAATTTTTAAATATTTAATAGTATCTTGATCTTAGTTTACTTTTTTTATACTTTCCTTAACATTAAAAATAAAATTTAAATTATTATAAAGTTCAAAATTAAAAATCAATTCAAGCATTAAATAAAAGGGGGAAATATTATGAAAAAAATTTTTCAAAGATAATTATTATAAGTTTTGCGATTTTAATTCTTATTGTATGCTTTTTGCTTAGCAGCTGTATTCCCAAAAACTTAGCTAAAACTCTTGTGACTGCTCAACAAAGTCAAGGTGGTCCTGCACAGCAAGATCAAACTCAGGAGACTCAACAAGTTTCTCCTGAAATCCAAGCTCCCGCTCAAACATACCAATTAACTTCAAAAGACCTTGTAATTTTAGCCCAGCCTTCTGTTTGCTCTATAACATCTTATTATTATGGGTTAGTATACGACCCTAACAGAAGTAATTATTTTGGACCTTATTACTCTTATTTGTATTATGGAACAGGGTTTTGTGTAAATCCATCAACTGGTCATATTTTAACAGCAGCGCATGTAGTAGATATTCCTGAAGTTGATTTAAAATGGCAAATTCTGGATCAATATATTTATGAGGCATATCCAGACTACTATGACGTATTAACGAATGAAGATTGGAATAGGATTTATGAAAATTTTAAAGTGGTGGGTCAAAAAAGTGATACAAAGCTTAATCATGAAGTGCTGGTTCAATTTAATCAAGCAATATCTGGTCTTGCAACAAGTATTAATACACCTTATATGAGAGCAGAAATTGTTGATTTTAGTCCTTGGGAGCAAAGAGATATTGCAATACTTAAAGTTCAAGCTCAAACAGGTGGAGCATTGTCAAGCCTTTTAATTGGTGAGTCTGGTATGATGGAAACATTAGATGAGGTAACTATAATTGGCTATCCTTGGACATCAGAGGTTGGACAAGATAATATATTAAATCCAACTGTAACAACAGGAAGAGTTAGCGGAAAAATTATAATTGGTGGGACTGAAGTACTGCAAATACAGGGTGATGCAAGGCCAGGTAATAGTGGAGGCCCAGTGCTTGATTCAAATGGTATGGTAATTGGAATGCTAACAATGGGAACTGATGCAACCAATAATTACTTAAGACCTGCAGTTGACTTAAAAGAGATGCTAAATAGAAATGGTGTTCAAAATGCCTTAGGTTTAGTTGATGAAGAATTTAAACAAGGACTAATTAATTATAGAACAGGCAATTATATGGAAGCAATTAATCATTTTAATGCTGTTCTTAATTTAAACCAGCGACATATACTTGCTCAAGAATACAGATCTAAAGCACAACAAGGAGCAACATCATCAGCAACAACGACAGCTCAGTAAAAACAGTTCAGTAAATAGCTTAAATATAAATTAACAAGAACATATAAATTAGCAAGGGCAAACAAATTTAAATTTTGTTGTTCTTGCTAATTTTTTTATACAGGTAGCTATAAAAATCATTTTTAAAAAGTATTGTTAATAAATTTTAATTATGCTATATTTGTATGCTATACTTAAACTAAATTTTAATTTAATTTTGTATCATTAAACACTTTAGAAAAATGACAGATAGAAATATATTAAACTTTAAAACAAAAAATGCTATACAACACCTTAAGAAATTGTCTACAATAGCTCTATTTGTCATTTTATCAGTCATTTTATTGGTCATCTTACTAGTCTGTTTTTCACTGTAATAAAGTAGGATGATCAAATCTTTTTCTTAAACCCAAAGCAAATCATTCTATTTTATTTCAGTGTAAAACTAGCTTTTTTTAATTTATGCTGTACTTTTTTAAATTACTAAAAAAATTAAAAATTATAAAAATATAAAAAATTTATTAGGAGGAAAAATTGAGAAGTGATATTGTAAAAAAAGAAATTTCAAGATTGCCGCATAGGTCTTTATTTAAAGCACTTGGATTTACGGATGAAGATTTATCAAGACCTTTGATTGGAATTGTAAATTCAGCAAATAATATTATTCCTGGACACATGTATCTTGATAACATTGTTGAATCTGTAAAAGAGGGTATTTTATCAAACGGTGGAACTCCACAAGTATTTTCCACAATTGGTATATGTGATGGGATTGCTATGAATCATCTAGGTATGAAATATTCCCTTGCCAGCCGAGAGCTGATTGCAGATAGTATAGAGTCTGTAGTAATGGCACATGGTTTTGATGGGTTAGTTTTAGTTACAAATTGCGACAAAATTATACCTGGAATGATTATGGCAGCTTTAAGGCTGAATATTCCTGCAATCTTAATAAGTGGTGGCCCAATGCTAGCCGGAAGGTTTAATGATAAATCTATAGATTTAAGTAACTGTTTTGAAGCAGTTGGTGGTTATAGTGCAGGAAAATACTCTGATGATGATATTAATAAAATAGAGAATGAAGCATGTCCAACTTGCGGTAGTTGTGCTGGAATGTTTACTGCAAACTCAATGAATTGTTTATCTGAAGCAATTGGCATTGCTTTACCAGGAAATGGCACCATACCAGCTGTTTATTCAAAAAGACTTCGTTTAGCAAAGGAAGCTGGTGCTAAAATAATGGAGCTTGTCCAAAAGCAAATAAAGCCTAGGGATATAGTAAATATAGATGCTGTAAAAAATGCACTTGCAGTAGATATGGCAGTAGGTTGTTCAACTAATACAATTCTTCACCTTACAGCAATTGCTCATGAAGCTAAAGTAGATTTTTCTTTAAAGCTTGTAAATGAAATAAGTAAAAAAACCCCAAATCTTTGCAGAATAAGCCCTGCAGGCCCTTATCATATTGAAGATTTATATTTTGCAGGTGGTATACAAGCTATCATGAACGAACTTTTAAAGGAAAAATTAATAAACGGGGATTTAATTACATGTACAGGAAAAAAAGTTGCAGAAAATATTGCAAATAGCGAAATATTAAATTCTCAAGTAATTAGATCAGTTGATAATCCTTATAGTCCTGATGGTGGACTTGCTGTGCTTTGGGGAAATTTAGCACCAGAAGGTTGTGTAGTTAAAAAATCTGCTGTAGATGAGTCAATGTTAAAACATAGAGGCCAAGCTGTAGTTTTTGACTGTGAAGAAGATGCTATGAAGGCAATTTTGTCTAAAAAAATAAACAAAGGAAATGTAGTTGTGATAAGATATGAAGGGCCAAAGGGCGGTCCAGGAATGAGAGAAATGCTTTCTCCAACTTCAGCAATTGCTGGTGTTGGTCTTGATAAAGATGTTTCCTTAATTACAGATGGTAGATTTTCAGGGGCAACTAGAGGAGCATCAATTGGACATATTTCACCAGAAGCACAAGAAGGTGGACCAATAGCAATAGTAAAAAATGGCGATTTAATAGAAATAGACATAGATAACAATACTTTAAACTTGTTGTTGTCTGATGAACAAATCAGTGAAAGGAAAAAAAGTTGGAAAGCACCAGAGTTAAAAATAAAACAAGGTTATTTATATAGATATGCTAAAATGGTAACATCAGCCTCCAAAGGTGCAATTTTAGAATAAAATTAGATTTAAATACATGATTATGCTGTTGTAATTTTAAAAATATGGTATAATCAAAAAACTGTTATAAAGTTGTTACTAATTTAGTCTTTTACAACTTTTAGTATTGCTTTAATATCTTTTGAAATTGTTTTTTATTTTTTTAATAATCTTTATATAGTGTTTGAACAAATTAGCAAAAATTTTACAAAAAATAAGATTAATAAAAAGATATATTAACTAATAAAAATATTAATTAATAAAAGTATAAGGGAGATCTATATGGGTAAGATAACAGGCGCACAGATGTTAGTTAATTGTTTAAAAAAAGAAGGCGTAGAGGTAATCTTTGGCTTTCCAGGCGGTGTGGTCATACCCATATATGATGCTTTATATGATAGCGATATAAGACATATACTTGTTCGTCATGAACAAGGTGCTGCTCATGCTGCAGATGGTTATGCAAGGGCTACTGGCAAAACTGGAGTTTGTTTAGCGACTTCTGGCCCTGGCGCTACAAATTTAATAACTGGTATTGCAAATGCTTACATGGATTCTATTCCAATTGTTGCAATAACAGGACAAGTTGCAACTCATGTAATAGGAACAGATGCTTTTCAAGAAGCTGACATAACTGGGATTACAGCACCAATAACTAAACATAATTATTTAATAAAGGATGTTAAAGAATTACCGGAAATTGTTAAAGAAGCATTTCATATAGCTTCGACAGGAAGGCCAGGTCCTGTGCTAATAGATATTCCTGTTGATATCTCAAGAAGTTTGATAGACGAACATGCTAAAGCAAACTTGCACCTGGAAGGTTATAAGCCAACTTATAAAGGAAATCCAAAGCAGATTATTAACGCTGTGAAAAAAATTTTGGAAAGCAAAAAGCCTGTAATTTTTGCAGGCGGTGGTATAATTTCTTCCAATGCAAGTGAAGAATTAATAGAATTTGTAAATATTACAAAAATTCCGGTAATAACTACTCTTATGGGGAAAGGCTCTTTTCCTGAAACAGATAAACTTTCTCTTGGAATGGCAGGAATGCATGGGACTAAGTATGCAAATCTTGCATTTACCAATACAGATTTGATAATTGCAATTGGTGTGAGATTTGATGATAGAGTAACTGGAAAACTTTCTGAGTTTGCTAAAAATGCTGATGTAATTCATATTGATATTGATCCTGCTGAAATTGGTAAAAATGTAAAAGTAAACATACCAATTGTCGGTGATGCAAAAAATGTTTTATCAGATTTGATAATAAAATTTAAAGAAATAGCTGGTGAAACTAAAAATTATGACAATATTTCTATAAGGCATAAAGAATGGCTTGATTACTTATTTGATTTAAAAAACCAATACCCGCTTAAATATGATAGGCAGTCAACTAAATTAAAGCCTCAGTATATAATTGAGAAAATTTATGAGATTACAAAAGGAGATGCAATTATTTGTACTGAGGTTGGTCAAAACCAAATGTGGACCGCACAATATTATAAATTTACTAAGCCCAGAACATTTATAACTTCTGGTGGCTTAGGTGCAATGGGTTTTGGCCTGCCAGCAGCAATAGGTGCTAAAGTAGGGAAACCACAAAAAAATGTAATTGATATTGCAGGTGATGGAAGTATCCAGATGAATGTGCAAGAAATAGCTACTGCAGTTATAAATAAAATTCCTGTAAAAGTTATGATATTAAATAATGGCTATTTAGGTATGGTTAGGCAGTGGCAGGAATTTTTCTGGAATAAAAGATATTCTCACACTTGCATAAGGGATAGCGTTGATTTTATTAAACTGGCAGAAGCATATGGTGCAGTTGGGTTTAAAGTTTTGCAAAAAGATGATGTGGAACCTATGATAAAAAAAGCCTTGGAAATTGATAATGTTGTACTGGTTGATTTCCACATTGATTGTGAGGAGAATGTTTTGCCTATGGTTCCTGCAGGTCATCCAATAAATAATATGATTGATTCAAATTGATACAAACATAAATATTTATTAATAATTTAATAGCAAAATATTTAAAAGTAAAATAGGTGAAATATGAGCACAAATCACATAATATCAGTTTTAGTAGAGAATAAGGCAGGTGTACTTGCAAAAATATCTGGGCTTTTTTCTCGAAGAGGCTTTAACATTGAAAGTTTAGCAGTAGGACCAACTGAAGATGAAAAAATTTCAAGAATAACTTTAGAAGTGAATGCGGAAACTCACAGTATAGAGCAAATAACAAAACAATTATATAAGCTAATTAATGTTTTAAAAATCCAAGAGTTGGATCCTTCTAACATTGTAGAGCGAGAATTAGTATTAATAAAAGTAAGTACTGATAATAATACTAGAGCTGAAATTTTAGAAATTGCTAATATTTTTAGAGCAAGTATCGTAGATGTTGCTAAAAAATCTTTAGTAATTGAAATGACTGGTACAAGCAGGAAAATAAAAGGGATGGAAGAATTATTAAGACCTTATGGAATAATTGAGTTAGTAAGAACAGGCAAAATTGCTATTACCAGAGGAAGTAAAAAGTAGTTGATCAAGTAACATATGTATAATTGATTATAAGTGAATTATAAGTTATGTAAATAATTATTTAAATAGCGGATTTAAATAGCGAAAAAAACAGTTACATAGAGTATATATAAAAATAATATTAAATAATAAATATTTTTTATCTGTAACTTATTATTTTATATCTATAGTTTTAAAGAAAGGATAGGGATAAAAATGAGAAAAAGCTACATAATGACTCCTGGACCAGTGCCAATTCCAAACGAGGTATTGCTTGAACATGGCAAACCTTTAATGCATCATCGTTCACCAGAATTTTCAAAAATTTTTACTGATGTTATAGATAAATTAAAAAAGTTTATGCAAACTGAAAATGATGTTTTTATTTTAACATCTTCTGGAACTGGAGCAATGGAAGCTGCAGTTACAAATGCATTTTGCAAAGGAGATAAAGTTCTTGTTGTTAATGTTGGCAACTTTGGTGAAAGATTTAAAAAGATTTGCAGCACTTTTGGACTTAATGTAATTGCTTTAGATTATGAATGGGGAAGTGCAGCTAATCCTGATGACATTAAAAAGGCTCTAAATGAAAATCCTGATATTAAAGGTGTTTTAATACAGCATAGTGAAACATCAACAGGTGTTTTAAATGATATAGAAGCAGTTGGAAAAATTGTTAAAGATACTCCAGCAATTTTAATTGTTGATGCAATAAGTGGAATAGGAGCATCAGAGCTTAAAGTTGATGATTGGAACCTTGATATAGTTTGTGGTGGGTCCCAAAAAGCAATTAGTGCACCAACTGGAATATCTTTTATTAGCGTTAGCAAAAAGGCTTGGCCTTTAATTGAAAAATCAGATATTCCAAGATTTTATTTTTGCTTACTTGCTGCAAGAAAATATGCTCAGAAAAATCCGCCTCAAACTCCATGGACGCCAGGTATTTCGATAATTGTTGCAATGAATAAAGCTTTAGATATGTTTTTTGAAGAAGGAAGAGAAAAAGTTTATCAAAGGCACAAAATAAATGCTTTAGCAGTTCAAAGAGCTTGTGAAAAACTAGGTCTTGAACTCCTAGTTAAAAATCCTGCTGACAGAGGGGTTTCAGTAACATCAATATTGGTTCCTGAAGGAATTGATGGCAAGCTATTAACCAAGACAATGAGAATAAAGTATGGTGTTACTGTAGCAGGCGGTCAGGGTAAACTCCAAGGATTAATTTTTAGAATAGGCCATCTTGGATATGTTGGTATTTTTGATGTTATTGTTGCAATTTCAGCACTTGAATTTGCATTAAAAGAACAAGGATGGAACTTTGATTTAGGTAGCGGGGTAAATGAAGTTTTGAAAGTATTTTATGAAAATAATTATATGTAATAAAAAATATTTTAAAAGAGGTAAATTATGAAAAAAATTATTGTAACTGATGGTATATCTGAGAATGCAAAACAGTTACTTGAAAATAAATATGTTGTTGATTTAAAAAAAGGTATATCTCCTGAAGAGCTTAAAAAAATAATAAAGAATTACAATGCTATTATTATTAGAAGTGCAACTAAAATTACTGAAGATATTATTGAAGCAGCTGATAATCTTGAAGTTATAGGGCGGGCTGGTGTTGGCGTAGATAATGTTGATGTGAAAGCTGCTACAAAAAAAGGAATTGTTGTTGTTAATGCACCAGGTAGTAATAGTGTTTCAGTTGCTGAACATACAATTGGTTTAATGCTTGCAATAGCTAGAAAGATTCCGGAAGCTGATTTTTCTACAAAATCAGGTAAATGGGAAAAGTCAAAGTTTAAAGGAATGGAAATAGAAGGCAAAACACTTGGAATAGTTGGCTTTGGAAAAATTGGTTACCTTGTTGCAAAAAAGGCAATCGGACTTGGAATGAAAGTAATTGCTTATGACCCATTTACTGCACAGGAAAGATTTTCTTCTATTGGGATTGAAAGAGCCGAAAAGCTTGAAGATCTGTATAAAGTTGCTGATTTTATTACAATTCACCTTCCAAAAAATAAAGATACAATTGGAATGTTTAATAAAGAAGAGTTTAAAAAAATGAAAAGAGGTGTAGTAATTATTAATGCAGCTCGTGGTGGTATAATAGTAGAAAAAGATTTAGCAGAAGCTATTAAAGAGGGGATTGTCGGCGGAGCAGCTCTTGATGTTTTTGAAACAGAACCTTGTTCTAATTCTCCACTTTTTGAGCTTGATAAAGTTGTTTGTACACCTCATCTTGGTGCTTCAACAGATGAAGCTCAAGATAGGGCTGGAGTAATGATAGCTGAGCAAGTTGATGCAGTCCTTTCCGGAAAACCTGCAACATTTGCTGTTAATTTTCCATCAGCTAGCCCCGAATTAATGGAAGCAATTTCACCATTTTTTGAGCTTTGTGAAAATATGGGCGCCCTTTTCAGTGGTTTATTTGAAGGCAGCTTAGAGAGCATAGAAGTAGGTTATTATGGGAAAATTGCTGATAATGATACAAAAATACTTACAAATATGATTTTAGTAAAAATTTTAAGTAAGTACTCAAGTGAAAATGTTAATGTTGTGAATGTTGGTTTAATTGCTGATGAAAACGGTTTAAAGATAAAAGAAACTAAAAGTTCACAACCTCGTGATTATATAAATTTAATAACTTTAAACGGAAAAGGAAAAGATAGCGAGTTGTCAATTTCAGGAACGGTAACAGGAATTAAAAATCAGCCAAGATTTATTTCGATAGATAAATTTGCTATTGATATGGTGCCTTCAAAATATATGGTGTTTATAAGATATGAGGATGTTCCAGGCCAAATTGGTAAGATTGGTACAGCCTTTGGAAAACTTAATGTAAATATTGCTGCTATGCATGTTGGAAGAAAGAAAATTGGTGGCGATGCAGTAATGGGTTTAAATATTGACACGCCTTTAACTCCTGAGATGGTCGAGGAATTTAAAAAATTAACAGGGTTAAAAAATATTAAGGTAGTAAATTTATAACAATTGTAACAATTCAGATAATTAATATAATTAAGATAATTAAAATAATTAAGATAATTGATAAAGTTAAAATAGTTAAAATAGTTATAAAATAATTTTAATAATTTTAAATAAGTAATTTTAAAATTAATCAAGTTAAATTAATCAAGCTAAATTTGATTATAAATTTAACTTGATAATAATTAAATGTTGAAGTTTAAATCAAGGAAACTAAAATAAGGGAATAATTAAAGTTTAAAGGAACAATTAATATGACTAGAAAAATTTATATTTTTGATACAACTTTGAGAGATGGCGAACAAGCTCCAGGAATACATTTAAATGTTAGAGAAAAACTTCAAATTGCAGATCAGCTTGATAAACTAAATGTAGATGTTATAGAGGCAGGGTTTCCTATTTCTTCAAAAAGTGATTTTAATTCTGTAGTTGAAATATCAAAAATTATTAAAAATAGAAGAGTTGCTGCATTAGCGCGTGCGGTTGATAAAGATATTGATGTTGCTGGAGAAGCTTTAGCCAAAGCAGCTTATCCTGTAATTCATACATTTATATCTTCTTCTGATATTCATTTGGAGTATCAGTTTAAAAAAACTAGAGAAGAAGCATTGGAGCTAGCTCAAAGAGCTGTAAAAAGGGCTCGTCAATACACAGATACTGTTGAATTTTCAGCAATGGATGCAACAAGAAGTGATAAGGATTTTTTGTGTAAAATGTATGAAGTAGCAATCAAAAGTGGTGCAAAGGTGTTAAATGTTCCTGATACTGTTGGTTATGCACTGCCAGAAGAATATGCTGCTTTAATAGATTATTTAATTGCAAATGTTAAAGGCATTGAAAATGTAATAATAAGTGTACATTGTCATAATGATTTAGGTTTGGCTGTTGCCAATTCTATTATGGCTGCTGCTCATGGAGCCAGTCAGATAGAAGTTGCAGTTAACGGGATTGGTGAAAGAGCTGGAAATGCAGCACTTGAAGAAATTGCAATGATTATTGATACTAGAAAAAAAGATTTAAATTTGTATACAGATTTAAATTTAAAAGAAATTATGCGCACAAGTACCCTTGTTCGTCACTTGACTGGTTATTCAGTTGCGCCAAATAAAGCAATTGTTGGAAAAAATGTGTTTACTCATGAAGCAGGTATTCACCAAGATGGAATGCTAAAGCATAAGTCCACTTATGAAATTATGAAACCTGAAGATATAGGCTCTCAGCCGACAAGATTGCTTTTAGGGAAACATTCTGGTAGGCATGCATTTATAAAAAGGGTAAAAGAACTTGGGTTAATATTAAAAGAAGATGAAGTTGAGAAAGCATTTAATAGGTTTAAAGACCTTGCAGAAAAAAAAGGTGAAATAAGCGATGCTGATCTTAAAGCAATTGTAAATAATGAAATTAGAGAAATTGAGGAGTATTTTAAGTTAAAATATTATCAAGTTATAAATGGGTCAAGTATTAAAGCAACGGCTACTGTTGGTCTTGAAGTTAATGGTGCTTTATTTGAAAGCGCAGCTTATGGTGATGGGCCAGTAGATGCATCTTTTAAAGCAATTGATAAAATAACAGGGATGAAAGTTGATCTTCTTGATTATAATATTGAAGCAGTTTCCGAAGGAAAAGATGCAATAGGCTCAGTTAAGATGATTGTAAAGTCTAATGATTTAGAGGTTATGGGCAGTGGAATAAGTACTGACGTAATTGAAGCAAGCATTAAATCTTATATTGATGCTTTAAATAGAATAGTGCTTTATAATAAAGAATAAATCTAAAGGATAAAAGAGAACTATGGAAAAAGATAACAAAATTTTAAAAGATAAAAAAGGAGTTTTTACTAAGCCGCAAACTATTACACAAAAAATACTTGCAGCTCATTGTGATAAAGATTATTTGGAGGTTGGTGAACTGATTAATGCAAGAGTAGATATTGTTTTAGGTAACGATATTACAATGCCTCTTGCTGTTAAGGAGTTTCAAAAAATTGGGATTGATAAGGTTTTTGATAATAAGAAAGTTGTAATTGTACCGGACCATTTTACGCCAAACAAAGATATAAAGTCTGCAGAACAATGTAAATATATAAGAGAGTTTGTTTACAATCAAAATATTGAAAATTATTTTGAAATTGGACAAATGGGTATTGAGCATGCACTCTTGCCAGAAGCAGGTTTGGTTTTACCTGGACAGCTTATAATAGGGGCTGATTCACATACTTGTACTTATGGTGCACTTGGTGCTGCAGCAACTGGTGTAGGTAGTACTGACTTAGCTGTAGCTATGGCAACAGGATATACCTGGTTTATGGTGCCTGATTCTATTAAGTTTATATATAATGGAAATTTAAAGCCATGGGTTACTGGAAAAGATTTAATATTATATACAATAGGATTAATTGGTGTTGATGGAGCTCTCTATATGGCAATGGAGTTTACGGGGGAAGCTATTAAAAATCTTTCAATGGATTCTAGGTTTACAATGTGCAATATGGCAATTGAGGCAGGTGGAAAGTTTGGAATAATTGCTTGCGATGAAAAGACTGAAGAATATTTAAAAGATAAAGTTAAACATAACAAAAAAAGTTATAGTATATTTTATTCAGACCCAGATGCTGAATATTGCAAAACAATTGAAATTGACTGCAATCAAATTGAGTTGCAAGTTTCAAAACCACATTTGCCTTCAAATACTGCTGAAGCTAAACAGTTATCTGAAATAAAAATAGACCAGGTTGTGATTGGTTCATGTACTAACGGCAGGATGGAAGATTTAAAAATAGCTGCTGAGATTTTGAAAGCGAAAAAAGTAAATAAAAAAGTTCGAACAATTATAATTCCAGCTACACAAAAAATTTATCTTGAAGCACTTGAAAAAGGATATATAAAAACTTTTATAGAAGCAGGATGTGTGGTTAGTACTCCTACTTGTGGACCATGCCTAGGAGGTCACATGGGAATACTTGCAGAAGGTGAAAGGGCAATTTCAACTACAAATAGGAATTTTGTTGGAAGAATGGGGCATCCTAAAAGTGAAGTTTATTTAAGCGGTCCAGCAGTAGCTGCCGCTTCTGCAATTTTAGGACGTATAGCAACTCCAGAGGAGGTAGTTTAATGGATTTTAAGGATAATAAAAGTAATATTAGAAATATTTATAACATTACTAATAACAGTGATTTTACTAAAAACGGTGATTTTAAAAATACTAGTAATAACAATAATAATAGTAACTATGGACAAACAGATAATAATATAACTAATAATGTAATTATTGATAGGGTAATTAAGTACAAAGATAACATAGATACTGATGTGATAATTCCAGCAAGATACTTAAACACAACAAACCCTGAAGAACTTGCAGCTCACTGTTTTGAAGATTTAGATAAAGATTTTCAAAACAAGGTTAAAGAAGCAAAAATAATAGTTGCTGGCTATAACTTTGGTTGTGGCTCTTCACGTGAGCATGCACCACTTGCAATAAAAGCAAGTAATATAAAATTGGTAATAGCTAAAACATTTGCAAGAATTTTTTTTAGAAATGCTATAAATATTGGACTGTTGGTTATACCCTGTGTTGATGCTGCAGAGGAAATTAATGATTTTGATCAAATTGAAGTAAATCTTGATGATGGAATAATTTATAATATAACTCAAGACAAAAAATATAAGATAAAACCTGTACCAGGTTTTATTCAAGAAATTATTTCAAGCGGTGGTTATATAAATTACGCAAAAAAAGTTTTAGGCAAGCAATAAAATAAAATTAATTTAAGCATAAAGTAAATAATTATTGGATAAAAAGGTTAAAATTAAAAAATTAAAAGTTAATTTTTTTTTAAAAGGTTAAAAGGAAAATAATATAATGATTGATAAAAAACTTGCAGAAAATAAGGTTTACATATTTGACACTACTTTAAGAGATGGCGCACAAAGTGCTAATATCTCATTTTCTCTTCAAGATAAGCTAATGTTAATAGAAAAATTTAATGATATTGGGATTGATTATATTGAAGTTGGTTTCCCTGCGTCAAATCCTAAAGATGAGGAACTTTTTAACATTTTAAAGAACAAAAAGTTTAATAAATCAAAAATAGTTGCCTTTGGAAGAACAAAATATAAAAATACAAAAGCGAGCAAAGATGAAAATTTAAAAGCTCTTACAGAATCTGGAGCAGATGTGTTATGCATTTTTGGTAAAAGCTCAATACTTCATGTTAATAAAATAATAGAAACAACTCTTGAAAATAATCTTGAAATGATTTTTGACTCAGTTTCTTACTTAAAAAAGGAAGGTTTTGAAGTTATTTTTGATGCTGAACATTTTTTTGATGGTTATAAGCTAAATGCCGATTATGCAATAGAAACATTAAAAGCAGCCCAAGATGCTAAAGCAGACTTCATTGTTCTTTGTGATACCAATGGTGGCTGTCTTCCTAATGAGATAAAAAAAATTACAGAAAATGTAAGTAAAAAAATTGATGCGCCTCTTGGAATTCATTGCCATAATGACAGTGGCTGTGCTGTTGCTAATACAATTTTATTAGTTGAAAGCATTCCAGAAGTTAAAATGGTTCAAGGTACTATTAATGGATATGGTGAAAGGTGTGGAAATGCTGATTTATGTCAAATAATTCCAAATTTAGAAATTAAATTAGGTAAAAAGTGTCTTCCAGATGGCAATTTAAAGCATTTAACAAATTTATCAAGATTTGTTGCAGAAATAGCTAATCAGGCAGTTTTAGGCAATCAGCCTTTTGTTGGAAAATATGCTTTTACTCATAAGGCTGGGATGCATGTTCATGGTGTTAGTAAGCTTACAGAAGCATTTGAGCACATAAAGCCAGAGCTTGTTGGAAATACAAGGGAGATTTTAATATCAGAGCTTTCAGGTAAAAAATCAATAATATTAAAGGCTAAAGAGTTCGGTGTAAACCTTGAAAATGACCCTGAAAGTGTTTCTAAAATACTAAATATGATTCAAAATCTAGAGCATAAAGGTTATCAGTTTGAAGCTGCTGATGGAACTTTTGAATTAATTGTTAGAAATACAATTGGGATTAAAAAGGAATATTTTACTTTAGAAAGCTTTAGAGTTTTAAATGAAAAGACTAGCTCAGGCATGATTTCTGAGGCGACAGTGAAAATTCATGTAGGTGGTAAACGAATAATTGAAACTGCTGAAGGAGATGGACCAGTTCACGCTTTAGACTGCGCAATTAGGAAAGCATTAGAGAACTTCTATCCAAAATTATCTAAAATAAAGCTAACTGATTTTAAAGTTAGAGTATTGGATGAAAAGCAGGGAACTGGTGCTGTTGTTAGAGTTTTAATAGAATCAACTGATGGTGAAAAAAACTGGGGAACAATTGGCGTATCTGAAAATATTATAGAGGCAAGCTGGCAGGCACTGGAGGACAGTATTGTATATGGTCTTATGCACATAGAAAATTCCTAAATATTCTTAAATACAATGATTGATAGTCAAAATAATAAAAATATTCAAAATCAAAATATTATTGCTAATTCTATAAAAAAGATTTTAAATGATTACAAAAATGGATTAATTGATGAATCCAAGTTTATTGAAGAATTTAAAAACTGTTATTTTGAAGATATTGGATTTGCAAAAATAGACCACCACAGAAGCTTAAGAAGAGGTTTTCCAGAAGTTATTTTTGGCCAAAATAAGACATTAAAACAAATAAAAGAAATTGCCTTAAAAATATTAAGCTATTCTGAAGTATTATTAATTACTAGAGTTGAAAAAAAAGTTTATGATTTTTTGAAAAAAGATATTTTAAATTTAGAATATAATGAAGCAGCTAAAGTAATTTATACACCTCTAAAAATTTCTGAAGACAAGCTTTTAGAAGGTATTACAATAGTTTGTGCTGGAACTACAGATATTCCTGTTGCTGAAGAAGCAGCAATAACAGCATACTTGATGGGAAATAATGTAAAAAAAATACATGATATTGGTATTGCTGGTATGCACAGGCTTATAAATTATAGAGATATTCTTCAAAACTCTAATGTAATAATAGCAGTGGCTGGAATGGAAGGAGCTCTTCCGAGTATAGTAAGTTCAATGGTTGATTGTGTGGTTATTGGTGTTCCTACTAGCATAGGCTATGGTGCAAGCTTTGGAGGGCTATCTCAATTACTTACTATGCTAAACTCTTGTAGCCCAGGTATAGTAGTTGTAAATATTGATAATGGTTTTGGAGCTGGTTATGCTGCAGGTATTATAAATAGGCGTATTAACGGAAATTAACAATATAAATTTACCAATATAAATTTAAATTATTATTAAAAATTATTTCTGCAAATTATTTCTTTAAATTATTAAGATTTTAGATTATAACAAAAATAAATTAATACAAATAAATTGAAATACAAATAAATTAATGTAAAAAATTTAATATAAATCAATGAAAAAAAATTTTGTTCATCTTCATGTACATAGTGAATATTCATTACTTGACGGACTGCTTAGAATTGATGATTTAATAAAAAAAGCAGAGCAGTACGAGATGCCTGCTGTTGCTTTAACTGACCATGGGAATATGTATGGTGTTATTGATTTTTACAAATCTGCAGTAAAAGCAGGGATAAAGCCTATTATTGGATGTGAGGTATATCAGGCTCCCAAGAGCAGATTTGATAAGAAATCCAGCAGAAATAATAATGAGGAATTATATAACCACTTAACCTTGCTAGTAAAGAATAAAGAGGGTTATAGGAACTTAATGAAACTTGTAAGCTATGGTTTTTTGGAGGGTTTTTATTATAAACCAAGAATAGATTCAGAACTTTTACAAAAATATTCAAAAGGCTTAATTGCTTTAAGTGGATGTTTAAGTGGTAAGATACCTAGAGCAGTAGAAGCTGGGAAAATAGAGCTAGCAAATAAATACATACAGGAATATATTGAGATTTTTGATAAAGAGAATTTTTTTATTGAACTTACTGATTTTAAAATTGAAAAGCACAAGAAAATTAATAGGGTTTTATTTGAATTGGCACAGAAGAATAACTTAAAAGCAGTAGCAACTAATGATGTTCATTATTTAAATCAAATAGATTATAAATATCATTTTGTTCTATTATGTCTGCAGGCAGGTATTACTGTTGGTGAATTTAGAAAATATTGTCCAGATATTGATTTAGATGAGGGACTTGAAATAACAATAAAAAAAATAATTGATAAATTAGCTGAACAAGAATTAGAAAAAAAAGAAATTGATGTAGAAAAATCTGAAAAAAGTGGGTTCTTCCCAAGAACCCGTGAATATTACTTTAAAAATTATGATCAAATGGCAATTCTTTTTAATGATTTTCCTCAAGTTTTAGAAAACACATTAGAAGTAGCGCAAATGTGTGATTTAAAATTGGATTTTAATTTGGGTTTAATTCCTCCATTTGAGGTTCCAGATAATTTAACTTGTGATGAATATTTAAGAAAATTATGTTTTGATAGCATACCTTCTAAATACCCAGCTTTAAACAGCGATATTGAGAAAAGATTAAACAATGAATTAGAAGTCATAAAAAAAATGGGTTTTGCAGAATATTTTTTAATTGTATGGGATTTTGTTAAATTTGCAAAATTAAATAATATCAGAGTTGGCCCAGGAAGAGGTTCAGCTGCAGGAAGTATTGTTTCATATTTGCTTGGAATAACTGATATAGAGCCTTTAAAATATAATCTTTTATTTGAAAGATTTTTAAATGAAGAGCGAAAAAAAATGCCAGATATTGATATAGATTTTTCCGATGAACATAGAGATAAAGTAATAAAATACGTAACTGAAAAATATGGAGAAAGTAAAGTAGCCCAGCTTATAACCTTTGGTACAATGGCAGCAAGACAAGCAATTAGGGATGCTGGAAGAGTACTGGAAGTTCCTTATAGTGAAGTTGACCGTATCGCTAAACTTGTCCCAATGGAATTAAATATGACAATAGAAGTTGCATTAGACGGTGTTTTAGAATTAAGAGAGCTTTATGAGAAAGATAAAAGGGTAAGAGAAATAATTGATGCTGCAAAGTCATTAGAAGGGAAAGCTAGACAGCATTCAATACATGCTGCGGGTGTAGTTATTTCTGCTGATGATTTATTTAATTATACTCCTATTCAAAGAGATGAAAAAAGTGGCGATATTAAAACACAATATAAAATGGAGGATGTTCAAGAGATTGGTCTTTTAAAAATGGATTTTCTTGGACTTAAAACCTTATCACTAATAGATAAAACTTTATTTCTTATAAAGAAAACCAAAAATGTAGATTTAGATATTAACTCAATTAATCTAGATGATAAAAAAACTTTTGATATGATTACAAGAGGAGACTGTCTTGGAGTCTTTCAATTAGAAAGTTCTGGTATGCGAGAACTTGTAATAAATTTAAAGCCAGAAAAATTTGAAGATTTAATTGCAACTCTTGCACTTTTTAGACCTGGTCCTCTTCAAAGCGGTATGGTTAATGATTTTGTTCAAGCAAAAAACAATAATAAAAAAATAAAATATTTACATCCAAGTTTAGAGCCAATTCTTAAAGAAACGTACGGGATAATTCTTTATCAAGAACAAATAATGATGATTGCATCTAAAATTGCAGGTTTTACAATGTCTGAAGCTGATATTTTAAGAGATGCAATTAGCAAGAAAAAACGAGATGTTATAACCAAACAGAAAAATAAATTCTTAACGGGTTCTAAAAATGTTGGGTTAGTAGATGAAGATACTGCAAAAAAATTATTTGAATTAATAACTCACTTTGCAGAATATGGTTTTAATAAATCTCACAGCACTGCTTATGCAATGATTTCATACCAAACTGCTTTTCTTAAAGCAAATTACCCAGTTGAATTCATGGCAGCTTTATTAAGCATTAGAATGGGCTCGCAGGAAAAAGTTGCTCAATATATAAATGAAGCAAGAAGAATGAACATAGAAGTTTTACCTCCAGATATAAATGAGAGCTATGCAGATTTTACTGTTGTTGGTAATTCTATAAGATTTGGACTATCTGCTATAAAGAATGTAGGATTAAATGTGATAGAACAAATTGTTGAAGAAAGAAAGTTAAATGGAAAATTTAAAAACTTTAATGATTTTTGTTTAAGGGTACCTTCAGGGGTTTTAAATAAAAAGACTTTAGAGAGTTTAATAAAAGCAGGAGTGTTTGATTCTTTAGGCTATAAAAGAAAATACCTTATGGAGAATTTTGATTTTATTACTGAAAATATAAGTAAGCTAAAGAAAAGCCATCAGTCAGGCCAATTTTCATTATTTGAAGATTCAGTAAAAGATATTGTAGACACAGATTTAAGTTCTCTAATTGAAGATAATTTATCAAATCTTGAAAGTGATAATGAATACAGCGCAAAGGAATTGTTAAAATTCGAAAAAGAGATGCTTGGCCTTTATATATCAGGTCATCCTCTTGACGAGTATAAGGATATGTTAACTGGTTTTAAAAGCATTGGTGAACTTGCTGATGAAAATGATAAAACCACACATACAATAGCAGGGGCAATAATTGACAAAAAAGAGATTTTAACTAAAAGTAATGCTAAAATGTATTTTTTAAATTTAGAAGATTTAACAGACAGCATAGAAGTAATAGTTTTTCCAACCGTAAGAGAAAAGTATGATGATCTTTTAAAAGAGGGTTCAGTAATAGCTGTAAAAGGAAGATTAGATAAAAAAGAAAATAGGGAAGATAATACAAAAGAAAAGGATGAAAAAAGAGAAATACAAATAAAGTTTATTGCTATTGACATATATAAAATAAATAGGTCTAACAAGCAAACTGTTTTTAAAGATGCCTTAAAGGAAATTAAGCCAAATTTACAAAATAAAAAACTTAACAGTAGTTATAATAAAGATGTAAATTATAATTATGATAATAATTATAATAATATTGGTATAAGTGATGTTGAAAATAATTTTAATGATATAAATAATTTTAATAACAATGCCGAAAGCGTTATTAATAATAATTTCGGTAGTTTTATTGATAATAAAGTTGATAATGTTATTGATATTAGATTAAATAATGATGCTAAATATGCTGATGCTAAATATACTTATGCTGAATATGATGATACTGAATATGATGATACTGAATGTGCTGATAACCAAGAAAACCCAAAAAAAGTTTTTAATGCCATAGAAAGAGATATAGACAAAATAGATATTTTAAATAATAAAGCAGTTTATTCTAAATCAGTTGAACCTCGTTCTTCTGAAAATATTATTTTAAAAATAAATAAAAGTATATTGGATAAAAATAATAT
>Ga0185342_1000294_pt1 | contig 27398 bp, 19 predicted proteins | sample ConPoolayeEmetaG_FD_128045 | JGI IMG/M metagenome (GOLD analysis project Ga0185342, IMG submission 128045) | Hot spring microbial mat communities from California, USA to study Microbial Dark Matter (Phase II) - Cone Pool mat layer E metaG... ... | reverse complement strand
AAAGAGCATAAACTGCATAAACGGGCGTTACTCCCTATTTGTGCAGACTTAGCAAAAATATTGTTTGCTATGTACCGGGATGGTTCTGCTTTTGACCCGGCCCGGTACCATTAACTTTTTTACTGAAAGTAAGGAGTTCAGGTGATAACCAGTGTCTTTCAAAGAGCGCCCCTTTTAACCACCCTCAGGTGGCACAGAGGGGATTTTTTTTGCCTTTAATCTTTCTCCTGTTTCCCTCTTGACTTCTCATTGGAAATCTCCAGTGGTTATGGGAGTAGAAAAATTAAAACATGAAAGTCTTTCTCTGGCAAATCATTTTTTAATGCTCTGATATTGCTTTTGGTGTGCTTCTTACATTAGAATGATAACGGAATGTTTTTCTTCTTTCCTGTCCGGGATGAGTACGGTGTAAAGAAGTTTCCAGTGATGGTGGTACTTATCATCCTGGTAAACTGTATAGTTTATTTTACTTTTGGTTTTAAAACTGATGTTTATGAAAGAATTGTTCAAACCTATGGCTTTGTTCCCTCTCGTTTTGTTCCTGTAACCCTTTTGACTTCCATGTTTTTACATGGTGGACTGCTGCACCTTTTTTCTAATATGTGGTTTCTCTGGCTCTGCGGGGATAATCTGGAAGACAGGTGGGGACACTGGAAGTTTCTTTTTTTCTATCTTCTGGCAGGTGTTTTCGCCTCTGTACTTTATGCTGTGCTGATTCCTCCCAGGTATGCTTCTGTGCCGGCAATTGGTGCCTCTGGAGCCATCTCTGGAGTTTTAGGTGCCTACGCTGTTCTTTTCCCTAAAAGCCGCATTACTTTTAAGTACTTCGTTTTTTTTATTTTTTTCCGGGCAGGCGAATTTGACCTTTATGCCGGGTTATGGCTGGGTTTCTGGTTCCTGCAACAGGCTGTTTCCAGTTTTTTAGTAGCCAGGCAGCTGGCTGTCAGTTCTGTGGCGTTTGGGGCACATGCGGCTGGGTTTGTTTTTGGACTTGTTGTGGGAATCGGGGTAAAACTTTTCCAGGAAGCAAGACGTCGGTCGCTGGTGACAGAAGGAAGGTATGCTTTGCAGGAGTTGCTGGGAAAACTGGAGAGCAGAGCCCTTACTCTGGACCAGGAGCAAATGCTACAGTTAAGAAGAAAAGAAATTGCTCATCTGGTAGAAGAAGATACGGTGGCTGCTACAGAACTTTACGAGAATTTACTTGGGGACTTCCCCGATATTAGTTTGCCAGAACAACTACAGTATAAGCTGGCGAAATCCTTGGACAGACAGGGAAAGAAGGAGGCAGCTGTTACAGCCTTTCAGAATTTCATCAGAAGTTATCCAGCCAGCCGGCTGGCTGATAATGCCCTGGTGACTCTGGGTAAATATTTTCTGGACAAAGGTGACTACGAAAAAGCAAAGAACGCTTTGCGTCAGGTGGTAATTTTCTACCCTTACAGCGATGTTTATGAAGAAGCCAAGTTCATCCTGGAGAAACAGCTTCCTGAGTATCTGGCTGCTTCTTTTTATAAGTCAGATGAAGAAAAGTAGATACTGCTATGAGTAGATTTCAATTAATCTCAGATTTTCAGCCATCTGGAGACCAGCCACGAGCCATTGACCAACTGGTGAAAAACCTTCACAAGGGTGAACGTTACCAAACTCTCCTTGGTGTTACAGGTAGTGGTAAGACCTACACCATGGCCAGTGTTATTGCGGCAGTGCAGAGGCCGACTCTGGTCATCTCTCATAACAAGACCCTGGCTGCGCAACTTTTTGGAGAGTTCCGACAGTTCTTTCCGTATAACCGGGTGAGATATTTTGTCAGTTACTATGATTATTACCAGCCAGAAGCCTATATCCCGGAAACAGATACCTATATTGAAAAGGACGCCTCCATTAATGATGATATAGACAGGCTGCGGCTGGCTGCCACCAGTGCTATTCTCTCTGCCCGGGATGTAATTGTGGTAGCCAGTGTCTCCTGTATTTATCCCATTGGTAGTCCGGAAGACCACCGGGCAATGATGTTGCATGTTAGTGCTGGTCAGAATATTGACCGTCGCTCTATCCTCAAACGGCTGGTAGAAATCCAGTATGAACGAAACGATTATGATTTGAAAAGGGGTTGTTTTCGGGTTCGCGGTAACACTATAGAACTGGTCCCGGCTTATGAGGAAGTAGGACTGCGCTTAATCCTTTGCGGGGAAACTTTGACCGGACCGGAGAAATTTGATGTCCTTACAGGAAAAGTTATAGCAAGACTGGATGAGGTGGAAGTATATCCAGCAAAACATTTTGTCACTCCTCAGGATAAACTTGCCAGGGCAATGGTTTCTATCCGGGAGGAATTAGAACAGCGGCTGGCAGAATTAAAAAAACAGGGCAAGAATCTGGAAGCAGAAAGATTGAAAATGCGGACAGAGTATGACCTGGAAATGCTGGCAGAACTCGGTTACTGTCATGGTATAGAAAACTATAGCCGGCACCTTGCTGGCAGACTCCCGGGTGAAAGGCCAGAGGTTCTGCTTGATTATTTTCCTGAGGACTACCTCATTTTCATTGATGAATCACATGTTACAGTACCACAGCTGCGGGGAATGTATTATGGTGACCGTTCCAGAAAGGAAACTCTGGTGGAGTTTGGTTTTAGACTACCTTCAGCTCTGGACAACCGGCCGCTGAAATTTGAAGAGTTTGAAAAGATGGTTGGCCAGGTAATTTTTGTTTCCGCCACTCCCGGTCGTTATGAACTGGAAAGATGTGGTGTCAAGAGATTGGGAGAACCTTCTTTTCTTGTGGCAGAGCAGATTATCCGTCCTACAGGGCTGGTGGACCCGCCTATTACTGTTTGTCGGACCAAGAATCAGATTGATGACTTAATCAGTCGTATCCAGGAAAGGGTGAAAAGAAAACAGAGGTGTCTGGTGATAACTGTCTCCAAGCATCTGGCTGAAGAGATTGCAGAATTTCTTAAAGATTTCAGGATTAAAGTGCATTACCTGCATTACGAAATTGACACCCTGGAAAGGGTAGAAATACTGAAAGGTTTGCGCGAGGCAAAGTTTGATGTTCTGGTAGGTATTAACCTTTTAAGAGAAGGGTTAGATTTACCTGAGGTCAGTCTGGTAGCGATTCTGGATGCTGACAAGGAAGGATTTCTGCGCTCGGAAACATCTCTTATTCAAATTGCTGGAAGAGCAGCCAGGAGTGTGGATGGTGAGGTTGTGATGTATGCTGACCGCATCACCGATTCCATGAAGGCAGCCATACAGGAAACGGAAAGAAGACGTCGTTTACAAATGGAATATAATCGTCTTCACGGAATCACTCCCCGTTCTGTGGAAAAGCCAATTCAGCAAAGTCTGGCAGAGATTATAGGTTCAAAGAGAAAAGCAGAAGAGAAGAGATTAAGAGAGGAAGAGGAGTTTTATGGAAAAGATGTTGCTCGCCTCATACGTTTACTGGACAAAAAGATGATGGCGGCGGCTAAACGGCTTGATTTTGAAGAAGCCATTTACTACCGGGACAGGTTGAAAAAGCTCAAAGGGGAAAAGTAACTTCTCACTTTCCGGAAATTAGGGTGTGGCCCGGATAACAGGCCACACCCTTTTGTTGACAGATGTTTCTGTGGAAGGACTTCAGTGATGAAGCTGGAGCTGGCTATTTCTACTTTTTTACTCCTTGCCTCTTACTAAACTGCCTGGCACAGCAACATCTATTTTTGAGGGAGGTTTAACCCTGCTGTCTGACTACGTTGACAGCCTTGGGTCCCTTAGGTCCCTCTTCAATGTCAAAGGTAACAGTTTCACCCTCCTGGAGGGTTTTAAAACCATCACCCTGAATGGCCGAGAAATGCACAAAAGCTTCCTTTCCGTCCTCGGTCGTGACGAAACCATAACCCTTCTTCTCATTAAACCACTTCACAGTCCCCTTCATGCTACAACCTCCTGCTACATTAGAGAGGAAAAAAACCGGCCGCAACCACTATGGCACGACCATCTTACCCGTAAAGTATAGCACATTCTGTCAGCCTGTCAAGTCCCCAAAGTAAATGGTCCTGGAGATCGTTACCACCCGACTAATTTTGCAAGGATAAAACTTTTTACAGCCTGTTTTTCAAGTTATTTCCCGCTCTGTCTCAGTGATGGCTTCCTCAATAATTTCCAGCCCCCGCGCTGCTACCTCTTTTGTCATGATGATAGGAGGCGAGAGTCTCAGGATATGACCTGCTGGTACCCAGGCTAACCCTTTTTTGAAGGCTTTCTGATAGACCAGTCGTCCAGCCTCCTCAAACGGTTCTTTAGTTTCTCTATCCTTTACCAGTTCAATACCAAGCAGACACCCCTTACCCCTGACTTCACCCACAATAGAGTGGCTGTCCTGGATACGGCGCAGCAGCGAGAGCATAAACTCTCCTAATGCTGCTGCGTGTTCACACAATTTTTCCTCTTCAATTACTTCCAGACTGGCTAAAGCCGCAGCACAGGCCATGGGATTACCGCCATAACTGGTGGAAGCAGAGATTTTTTCCAGAGCATCCTTATACTTATCAGCAATGACCATGGCTGTCACTGGAAATCCATTCCCAAAGGATTTACCAAGGGTTAGCACATCAGGGACTGTATTCCAGTGTTCCATGGCAAACATCTTCCCGGTTCGTCCCATACAGGTAAGAACCTCATCAGCCAGAAGCAACATGTTGTATCTGTCGCAGACAGCCCGGATTTTTTGAATCCACCCGTCTGGTGGAACAATAGAACCTGCCCAGCCCTGGATTGGTTCCAGGACAACCCCTGCCAGTCTGCCGGTGGTTTCGTTTTTAATGACTGTCTCTATGAAATCAACACAGTGCAACTGGCATTCAGGATAGGTTAACTTAAAGGCACAGCGGTAGCAGTATCCACGTGGGACAAGGAAAAAACCAGGTGCCCGCATGCCCTGGGTTCTGTCTACTATGGCGCAGCTGGCAGCACCCATGGTTTTCCCATGAAAATCCCGGTAAAAGGAGATGAATTCAAAGTTGCCGGTAACAGCCCTCATTGCCCGTAATCCAGCTTCTACAGCAGTTGTTCCGCTGTCGTAAAACTGAATACCAGTTAATCCTTCCGGCAAAACTGAGACCATTTTTTCTAAGAGTTTCATTTTTACCGGGGTGGTAAAGTCGTGGCAGTTCATCAGTGTCCTGGCATAATGCGCCACAGCTTCACTTACTCTGGGATGACAGTGTCCTAAACTGGTCACGTAAATGCCAGAGGAAAAATCAAGGTAGGTGTTACCATCTACATCTGTCAGGGTAACTCCATGACCTTTTTCAAAGACAACAGGGAACAAACGGACCTGGCTGGAGTAACCCTTCATATAACGGCTGGCGCGCTGGTGATACTCTCTGGACTTAGGTCCAGGTGGTTCCACGACAATTTTTGGTACCTGATTTAAATCTACATCAGCCCAGTATTTCATTGCCTCTCCCTTTTTGCTGAACTACCTGATGATGATGTTCCCATAATTGCAAGTAATGCTGCTCCACGGCTGGCTGCTTCTCTCACCCGCGGGATAATAACTTCCCTTCCGGTAATTTCTTCTACCAGTACAGGCAGTAGCTTCTCTCTGGTACCCCCGCCAACAAGATAGATTCTCTCCAGAGGAACTTTTCCCTGGACAAGAGTGAGAAGATGGTAAACTTTTCTTACCAGTTCCTGTAACGTGGCTAAATAAATCTCAGATGCTGTTGTTGCCAGGCTTAACCTGCTGATAGCACCACGACCCTGGCTGAAATTTGTTTCTACCTTCACCTGGACGGGCATATCTTTTCTCCGGGCAACTGGCTTCAGTTTAAGGTTCCTCCTCATCCAGTCCAGAACAGCCCCGGCTTCACTTACCACGCCCATTAATCCGCATCTACCCCCCAGAAGATGTTGTCCTGGTACCCACTTCCTCCCGGGAACAAAAATAAGGCGACTGGTAGTCAAAAGGATTGCCCAGGCTGTGCCACAGGAAAGAAGTGCATTTCCTGGTTTCTCTGCTCCTGCACCCAGACAGGCACAGTACTGGTCGTGCCCACCGGCCACAACTGGAATACCTGAAGGAAGATTAAGGCTTTTACTGGCAGCCCTGGTTGTCCTGCCACCAATACTGCAAGCAGAAAGAATTTCAGGGAGCTGTCCTTCTTCTATCCCTGCCAGCTTAAGAAGTTCTTTATCCCAGGTGCGGGTATGGATGTTATACAGACAGCTCATCTGGGCAGAAGTATGGTCCAGGAAAAAGCGACCGGTAAGCTTGAAATTCAGATAATCTGAAACGAAACAAAGACGATAGGTCTTTCGCCAGATGTGAGGTTCATTCCGGGCTACCCAGACAAGCAAACATAAAGGCGACCATCCACCAACACAGCGCCCTGTTTTCTTATAAAAGAAGTTTTCTCCATAAATACGATTTAAATCTCTGGCAAAGGAATCGGCTCTATTATCCAGCCAGGTAAAGGCTGGTCTTAAAGGCTTCAACTGGTTATCCAAAAGTACGAAGGTGGCACCCTGACTGCTAATTCCAATTCCGGAAAAATTTACTCGGGATTTTTTAAGAATTAGTTCTCTCGTTGCCTTGATTGCCGCTTTCCACCAGGCCTCTGCCTGTTGTTCTACCATGGTTGGTCCCGGGTAGGATGTCGGTGTAGGAACGGAAACTGATTTCTGGCAGTCGCCAGATTGGGTAAAAAGAGAGACCTTGGTATTGGTTGTTCCACTATCAATACTCAGTATCATTGCATTTCCTGTTAGATTTCCACCACCGGGATTTTTTTCATCTCTCCCAGATACTTTATACTTTCCTGCCAGTCACCGTAAGCAACAGCCAGATGATGTGAACCACCAGCCAGACTGTAGCTGGAGAGAAAATCACAAACCGGTTTCTCAGGCTGGAGAAAAAAATGCGGGGAATCAAGTTTCAGGGGAGAAGATTTAAGTATTTTTACCCTGCTGGTGATAAGACGTAAACCTGAGCCGGTACCTGTTAGATTTACCAGCGTTGCCACTCCTGGTTTCAGAGTAAAGACGGGTACAATGGTAGGTACATTATTTCCCAGTTTCATATGATTGACAGTCAATTTTACAGGTAAATCAGGCCGCCGGAGATTCAGATTAGCTTCTCCCATGTGATTCATCAAAATTCTTCTCCTGGAGAAGTCAGCAGTAAACATTTCCGTAAAGGTCGCCTGCCTGCCGGAGATAATCTGGCTCAAGAAAACAACTGTTGCGGAAAAGATATCTCCTTCCCCTCCGTAGCCATAACCAGCTGCCAGTAACTGACAGATACCGAAAAAAGGCATAATCTGGTTTTCTCTCAACCCGGCGAAATTTATGGCTATCCCGGAAAGATTTTCCTCTTCCATTTTTCTCTGCAGAAGATAACTGGCAGCAAGGGAGTGGTTTTTAATTTCAGCACTGATTTTTTCTTTTCCCACATAATTTTCCTCTTCCCAGAAATTATCTCCCGGAGAAATGTCTTTCCCTTTAATCCGGAGAAAAGAACTATCCAGGTCAACAACTTTTGCTCCCATCCATTTTGTCAAAAGTGTATCCGGTAAGGCAAAATCACCCATTTCCTTAAATCTACCACCGACCCGGCCAATTCTGGTCTGGCTCATCTTGCTGCTGGCGGAAGCAGCCAGGCACCATTGCTGAATCCTGGCAAGCGTTTTTTCTTCTTGCCAGTGACCGGTAATAAGGTGAAAACTAATTCCTTCTCGTAAAAGAACACTGGCTAAATCCTGTACCCCGTGAATTCCATGGTTTTCCATGAGGTCTTTGCTGGAGAAATCCCGGCTAACGGTTCTGGCCTTCTGTGTATTCCAGAGCAACAGAGGTTTCCTTAATACTTTCAAAACTGGTAAAACGGAAAGGCTGGTCGCATAAGAGAGAAAAACAATCACCACTCCGTCCACTTTCTCTTTATGGAAAAAGTTTAAAGCCTGGCCAGCTGTGTTCTGGCTCCAGGCAAGAGGCCAGCTTTTTACTTCAGCCAGATGTGAGAGTCTGGCTGACAAATTATGGGAAAGTTTTTTCATACCGGAAAGATACTCCGGAAGTTTCTTACGGTAAAGATTCAGGGTAAGACCTAAAAGACCAATTTTTGGTTTAAGCAGTTTCATTTTTTCTTTTTGCCGGGTTTTGCGCCAGAAGAATCTGGAAACCAGCCTGACGGAGATTTTTCAGTTCTTTTTCCGGCGCAGCTTTATCAGTAATCAACCTTTTTGGTTTCGCCTGCTGGAAAATATTTCCATAAGATAGAAGACAGGTCCGACCAATTTTAGAAGAATCAGCGACGATATTGATGAGATTGCTGCACTCCAGCACAGCTTCTTCTAAGGTAGCAGTTTCCATATCAGTCGTAGTCAGTCCAGTTTTGCTGGAAAAACCATCCACCCCTAAGAAACATTGATGGAAAGATAACTCCTGGATTTGCCTGGTGGTGGCTGGACCAAAAAAATCATAAAGCTGTCGCCGGAGAAATCCACCTACAACCAGCAACCGAATACTTTCATTTGTCAGAAGGGTAGAAACCACTGGTAGCGATGTTGTTACCACCGTCAAGTTTATTTTAAGTGTAGCCAGAAGTCCGGCTATTTCCAGAACCGTTGTTCCGGTATCCAGAAAAATAACCTGACCTGCCTCAATTAATCTGACAGCTACTCTGGCTATGGCTTTCTTCTCCTGGATGTGCTGTCCTGTTTTTTCCTGAAAAAGATACTGGTGGGGAAAAGCATTTTCTTTTCTAATTGCTCCCCCGTAGGTTCTGATAACCAGACCCTGTCGGGAAAGATATTTTAAGTCGTGTCGCACGGTAACTTCAGAGACTGCCAGTTCTTTCGCCAGTTCGGAAACACCTACCTTTCCTTCTGTTAGAAGTCTCTGCTTGATAAACTCCTTTCTTTCCCAGCTGGCTATTCCCAGAGTGCCTCCTTGCTTGACGATAAATTTTACCTGTGTTACGATTGATGTCAAGTTGGTTTCGGTTTCTTTCGCAACCTGAGCTATGACCGGTACAGAAATAAAACTGAAAAAATTTTTTTCCACCGGTCCGGCAGTGGTAATTGCCTGTGACCATGGAGAGTTTGACGGACCGATACCTGGGTTGATTGATATCCGCCAGACACTTTCCCGGATTAATCCTGAAGTGGATGCTGTTTTGATAAGCCCGGGGATGATTCGCTTTAGCGGCAGCCTTTTTACCGGGAAGAAAGCACCGCTAATCATAGGTCGCCTCAACTGGAATACTGTTTATTGTTTCCAGTGGAAGTATCAACAGGCCATTTCTGTCCAGGCATTTTCGCCCGGGGAAGCTCTTTTTTCTGGGGCAGAGATGGTCCTTGTTTCCCTGACGCTTAAAACAGGGCAGGAACAAACTGATGCCAGTAATGTTGGTATTTTCCGGAAGCTTTGTTATCAATCTCATCGGTTAGGCCTGCCGGTGATGGGAGAATATTTTCCCTCAGAGTGTGAAAAGTTATCTCCTGAGGAAAAATATCAGCAGGTGAGAACTGGTTGTCGTATTCTGGCTGAACTGGGTGCTGATTTCATTAAGACTTTTTATACAGAGTGTTTTACCGAGGTGGTGGCTGGCTGCCCGGTCCCGATTCTGGTTCTTGGTTCTTCCAGATTACCCACCTGCCTTGACGCTTTGAAGCTGGCGGCAAAGGCTATCAGAGAAGGGGCAAAAGGTGTGGTTTTTGGCCGTAATGCTCTCCAGGTTACTGCTCCCTTGCAGTTTCAATCAGCACTCCTGGCAGTGGTCAAAGAAAAAATTTCTCCTGAGGAAGCAGTCAGAAAGTACCATCTCGGTGAATGATTATGAATCTGGAGTATAAACCTGACTGGGAAAAAACTAAACAACACTATCTTGCCTGGTGGCAACATGAGTATTTTGGCCGTTGCTGTCTCTGGGTAACTGCACCAAAGGAGAAGGCAAAGTTGGAGAAAAAACCCCCACCACCATCTGATGTCCAGCAGCGATGGACTGACCTGGGATATCTTTCCGCACTCAATCACTACACATGGGAAACAACTTTCTACGGAGGGGAATCTTTTCCAGTCTGGCATGGTGGTTATCCAGGTCATACTGCCATACCAACCTTTCTGGGTTGTCCCGTTCATCTGGATCAGCGTACAGGCTGGTGGGAGCCAATTTTGAAGGATTCTGACTGGGATTGTTCCTGCCTGAAAATCAATGAAGAAGGCAAATGGTGGCAGTTTACCCTTCAACTTTTACACCGGGCAGTTGTTGATTCGCAGGGTAAAGCCATTCCCAGTATTGGTGCTTTTGGCGGTGCAGGTGATACCCTGGCAGCTTTACGGGGAACAGAACAGTTACTCTATGACCTTTCTGACTGCCCGGAAAAAGTGGCCCGGGCAGAAGAATTCCTTATGGAAATGTGGATACAAGTTTACTCCATTTTTTACGAAATAGTAAGCCCGGGTTCAGATGGTGGTTCCACCTGCTGGTTTCCTCTCTGGGCACCAGGCAAATTTTATGCCAGCCAGTGCGATTTTTCTTACCTGATTTCCCCTTCCCACTTTCAGAAAATTTTTCTGCCAGTGATTGAAAAACAGATAGAATACCTGGACTATGCTGTTTTCCATGTTGATGGTGTTGGTGCCTTCCGACACGTTCCGGCTCTCTGCCAGCTTCCCAAGTTAAAAGCCATCCAGATTCTTCCGGGTGCTGGCAAATTAAGTCCTCTTCATTACCTCAGTATCTTGCAGTATGTCCAGGCTCATAAGAAAAATTTGCACCTGACATTGCCCTGTGAAGAAGTAAAACTGGCTCTGGATTGTCTCTCTGCTCGTGGACTATTTATCGCCACAAGTTGTTCCAGCGAAGAAGAAGCAAAACTTTTGTTAAAGCAGGTGGAGAAATGGTCAAGGGTTGGAGGCTAAAGTATGTGTTTTGGAAGTGAATCGCAGAAACTGGCTCTGGATACTATCAGCCGTAAAAAGACAAAAGGTATACCTTCCTGGTTGATTCATGTGATGGACCCAAATATCATTGATGAGTTAGCAGGCGTTCTGCCAGGAACCTACGTCAGAAATCCCGTGGAAACCTATATTCAGTTTCAGAAAAACATTGGCACAAATATCCTTGACCAGTTTATACCGGAAAATCCTCTCACAATGACTTCCAGAGGGTTTGAGAGTAAAAAAAGAGGTCCGACCACCGGTCAGGAAAGGATAGAACTGGATGGTTTAATTATTGATTCGCCTGAAGCCGTGGTAGAACACCTGGAAAAGTTTGTTTTTCCTAAAATTACACAGCAGATAGCACAGTTTAATTGTGAAGAAAGAGTGAAGGCAATCATTAATAATGAATATCGTATTCAGACACTCCTTGGGCCAGCAATTCTGAAAACAGGTTATAGCTTTATTCCTTTCCCGGGTTTCAGGTATACAACCTATGGTTATCAGAACTATTTCCTGGCTTACGCTCTTTATCCTGAAGTGATAGAAAAGGATTTTAAACTGCAGGCTGATTGGGCAGAAGTGCATAATAGGGCAGCAGCCAGAGCCATTGTGGAAGGAAATCTCCCAAAATTATACCGGCTGGACCATGACATGGCTGATTCCCGGGGACTGCTGGTGAATCTGGCCAGTCTGGAAAAGATGTGGTTACCTCATCTGGAAAGAGCTTTACGCCCGGTTAAGGCTATTTCAGGAATGAACCTTATCTGGCATTGTGATGGCAATCTGATGCCTTTAGTACCCAGGCTGATTGAATGTGGAGTAAAAGGGTTTCAGGGTTTCCAGTATGAGGATGGCATGGACTATCAGAAAATCTGCCGTCTGAAAACGGTTGATGGTGAATCACTTATTATAATTGCTGGTGTTTCTGTAACCAGAACCCTTGTTTATGGGACACCGGCTGACGTGAAAAGGGAAATGGAGTATCTGGTGGAAAATGGGCCAAAGGTTGGACTGATATTAGGTGCTTCCAGTTCTATCGCTCCAGGGACCAGCCGTAAAAATATTCTCACCCTGGTTGAAGGTTTTCAGTATTACAGGACCCATGGCAGGACAAAATGAAAAATCCCCATTTTAAAAAAGAGAAAATTTTTCACCTGACACAGCTTGACAGGAAAATTTACACAGAGCAAATAGAGAAATTCCTGCCTGAACAAATTATTGATATTCATGCTCATATCTGGCCCCGGGGTTTACATAAAAGTAAAATTCATGCTTCCCGGACAGTCTCCTGGCCAGAAAAAGTTGCCAGGTTTCACACTGTTTCCCATCTTCTAAAAACTTATCGTTTCCTTTTTCCAGGGAAAAAACTGACTGCCCTTATGTTTGCTAATGTTCCCACCCTGCGCACACTTAACAGCTGGAATAGATATATCTACCAGGCTTCCAGAGAAACAGGTTTTCCGGCGCTTGTTTTTTCTTCTCCGCGCTGGTCCGGAAAGAAACTGGAACAGGAGATAAGGAGAGGCAATTTCATAGGAGCCAAGTCCTATTTAAGCTTAGCACCATCCTGCCTGAAGACTGAAGAAATCCGCATCTTTGATTTTTTTCCGCTGCCTCAACTGGAAGTAGTGAACCGACATGGATGGATACTGATGCTTCATCTGCCCCGGTCATTACGGCTGAAGGATCCGCTGAACCTCAGGCAGCTGGTAGAGATAGACAAAAATTTCCCCAGGATGAAAACCATTGTTGCTCATGTGGGTCGCGCTTACTGTAATCAGGACATTGGTTCTGCCTTCCGTATTTTGAAGAAAACAAAAAATCTTTTCTTTGATATCTCAGCCAATACCAATGAATGGGTTTTCGGTAAACTTATAGAGGCTGTTGGTCCGGAAAGGATTCTTTTTGGCAGTGATTTGCCCATTACCAGAATGAGGATGAAAAGGATTTGTGAGAAAGGTGTTTATGTCAACCTGATTCCCCCGGGACTTTATGGTGATGTTTCCCAGGACCCGCACTTAAGAGAAGTTACAGAAGGACAGGCAAAGAGTTTAACCTTTTTCCTCTATGAGGAAATTTTAGCTTTTCTGAAGGCAGCAAAAACTAAAGGTCTCACTCGGAAGGATATCAGGAATGTATTTTATGATAATGCTTTACGGGTAATTGAGCAGGCGAAATCTTATCCTGTTAAGCAGCTGCAGATGCTCTGGCCATCAGGTAAAACTTCTTTTCCCCGGGTAGATTTACCTGCTGGCTATACGCTGCGCACTTTCCAGAGGAAAGACAGGGAAAAATACATTCAGCTAATGAGAAAGGCTGGTTTTACCGGCTGGAACCAGGTAGAAACAGTTCTGCAGAAGGCTTTACCGGAGGGCATCTTTTTTGTGGAGGATAGCCAGGGAAATTTAGTGGCAACGGCATGTTGTCTGCATAATCCGACCAGGTTTCACCCCTCGGGTGGAGAACTCGGCTGGGTAGCAGTGGACCCTGATTACCGTGGTAAAGGGCTGGGCCTTGTTGTCTGTCAGGAGGCGGTGAGGAGATTTCTTGGTGCCGGGTACAGAAGGATATACCTTTTAACTGATGACTGGCGTTTACCAGCAATTAAAACCTACTGGAGACTTGGTTTTGTTCCTTTCCTCTATCACTCAGAAATGAAAGAACGCTGGCAGAAAGTAATCAAGAAGTTAGGTCTCAGCTGAAGAATGAATTTTGACAGGGCTGGCTGCTAAACCTTATCAAGGCTTAAACTGTTTCTCAACTGCAACTGTCGGGGGTATAATTTAAAAAATGGAAGGCAAATAAAAATAAAGGAGTTAGCCATGAATTTTTTCAGATTAATTAAATTCACTGCTGCTTACGGAATGGTAGCAGGAGTTATTTCAGTAATAGGTCACTGCGAAGAAGTCACAACCCCTAAACCACCGGTAGGTTATGGAACTATGGTGGAGGAGAAGTTAGTCGTAAGAGCAACTACCGGCGGAAGCTGGTGTTCTCTTCATCAGCAACAGGTAGAATATCGCTTTGGTGTCAGTGCTGGCATGGTGAACCCTTTGACAGACGGGATGCTGTTTACCAGCCAGTGGAATGGTGCCACCCAGACACTGGTGATTAGTCTGCCACCCATCTTCAAAGAAGAATCACTCCTGATTTTTTATCTTTATGCTCAGGCACGTTGTGCCAGAAATCGCCAGGTGGTTTCTTCCTGGTCAGAACCTGCTTACATCAGGATTTTGCCAGGTCAGGTGGAAAAATATGTCCCCGGACCAGAAGAAGTTAACCTGAAGGTAATCAATGTGCGTGGACGAATCAACGCCTGGTTAACTATTAACTTTCCGGATAGCGGTTTTGCAGTTCTGGACTGGGGAATACCGGAGCGCACTGCCAGTGGTTTTGTAGTGAATGCTCAAATCATTCGCTGGATAGGTATTACTCTGCCTGTGATTTCTCCGTGGAGACACCGCTACAACCTGGGTTTTCTTTCTCCTGGTGAATACGAATTTGAGTTCCGAACCTGGGGAGAACCGGTCAAAGTTTTTCGCTTTAAGGTTGGCTCTGTACCTATAGATATAAACCAGGACAGCCAGTTTAGTGTGGCTGACCTTGTAGTTCTGGCAAAAGTAGTATCAAATTCACCGGCGGTCATTTTCGGGCAGGTATACCAGTCACCTTATCCTTCCTGGCTTGTGGAAACCTGCGATATCAATGGTGATGGTCAGGTGGATATCACTGATTTAATTTTAGCTATCTCCGCGAGTGTGATAACAACGGAGTAGAAATTGAGCTGGAAATTAAGATTACTTCTGGTAACTGGATTTGCGTTTTCCCTTACTCGTTCACTGTATGGTTTAGCAGAATGGACAGTAATGGTTTATTTAGATGGTGATAATAACCTGGAAAGTTTTGCTGTTAATGATTTTCTGGAAATGTCTCAGGTTGGTTCCACCTCTGCCATCAATATTGTGGTGCAACTGGATAGAATTTCCGGTCACGACAGCCGGTATGACAACTGGACAGAAACCCACCGCTTTTATGTTACCCAGGGGATGGTACCAAGTCGGGCTAATGCTATTAGTAACTGGGGTGACGGTAAAGGTGGTCGGGAAGTGAATATGGGTGACCCTCAGACCCTGGTTGATTTCGTAACCTGGTCAATGTCAAGGTATCCTGCGAGAAGATATGCTCTGATTCTCTGGGACCATGGAAGTGGCTGGAAAGAGATGGAAAATACATTAACAGAATTAAGGAGCAATCTGCATTATGTCTCTTCTCCGGAAGAAAAAAGGAAAATTCGGGAAAAGATTAAAGAACTGGAAGGCAAACTCAGCCGGTGGAAGATAGAAAAATCAATCTGTACTGACGATTCCTCCGGGTATGATTCTCTCACTTTACAGGAGCTGCGCTGGGCACTGGAAGAGATACCAGGAACCATGGATATTATCGGGTTTGATGCCTGTCTCATGGGAATGATAGAGGTAGCATATGAGATAAAAAATTATAGTTTTGTGATGGTTGCTTCCCAGGCAGATGAAAACGGCGATGGCTGGCCATATGATACTATACTGCAGTCTCTCAAAAACAGCCCGGAGATGAGTGCAGAAGAGTTTGCCTTCGTCATGGTGGAAAAATATGGACAGGAATACAGTTTATCCCAGTCAGCCACTCTTTCCGCAGTGAGACTGCCATATATTTTTGACCTGCGTGTAACACTGGACAATCTGGTGGCCAATCTCCTGGGAAAAAATCAGGACTGGCTTGCTGTTCACATTGCCCTTCAGACAACCAGAAGATTTGATGATACCGATTACAAGGATTTGAAGGGTTTTCTGGGGGGGGTCGTCTCTGGTACCTGGAATGAGGAACTAAAAGATTTGGCGGAAGCAGTAATTACAGAATTTGATAACGTTTTAATTGCTTCCTCTGGTCCACCAGGGGCTAACGGATTATCCATATATCTGCCTGACTTCGGCCGCAGTATCAGTTCTCAGTATAATCCAGATGTGGTGCTTTTTGCAGAATCATCGTGGGCTGAATTTTTAGTTGCCTTTCAACAGGCAGACCCTTTTCCAGAATTGAAGGTTTACTGGCAGGAGAATTTTGACGAAGGTTTACCGGAAAGCTGGACAGTAGTTGATGGCTACTCTGACGGGAAAACCTGGACAGATTCCAACCCGGGGAAAAGAGTTATTTCCAATCTTACATCTCCCTTTATGATTGTGGATAGCGACTGGGCTGGCCGGGTTAACATGGACGAATCTCTCGTCAGTCCATCTTTTTCCCTTCCATCCAGACCATGTTATCTTGTTTTTGACCACTACTTCCATTTCTATGAACTGGGTAACCAGGAAAAAGGAGAACTGGATATCTCTGCAGGTAATGGAAACTGGGAAAATCTCATTTCTTTTACTGGCAGCGACACAAGCGGACTTGTGATTATTAATCTTTCAGCTTATGCCGGCCAGAGCAAAGTCCAGTTTCGCTGGCATTATTACCAGGCTAATTATGACTGGTACTGGGCGATTGATAATATACGCATTTTGGTCTTGGCAGTCGGTCAAAGAAAAGGAGACATCAATAGAGATGATGAAATTGACATCAGAGATGTGATTTTGTGTTTACGGATGGTTACTGGTTTAATGCCCGTCGACCAGGAGAAAGCAGATTTAGATGAAAATGGAGAAGTGGATATTCAAGATGTTATTTTAATCTTGCACAAGGTCCTACAATCAACTGTCTGAGGAGGAAAGAAATGAGAAAGCAAAGTTTAGTGGTAGTATCTCTTCTCCTGGCAGTCTGTCTTTTCGGGGAAGAGAAAAAGGAAGAAAAAGTAGTGGCAACTATTGGCTCAGAAAAAATTACTCTGAAAGAAGTGGAAGAAGAACTAAACCAGTTCAGATGGCCAGGTAGCTCTTCAGGTGCGGAAGCAAAAAAGCAAGCACTGGAGCAAATGGTCAGAGAACAAGTTCTGCTGAAGGCAGCAGAAGAAGCAAATGTAAAGCTTACTGAACAGGAAGAAAAGAGAATTCAAAAAATGCGGCAGCTTTTTATCATCCGCAAGTATGTGGAAGAGGAGATGAAAAAGAAACCCATTACTGACGAGGAAGTGAAGGCTTACTATGAAAACAATGCTGGTCAGTTCAGTACAAAAGAAAGACGGAAGATTTCCCAGATTCTGGTAAAGGACCAGAAACAGGCAGAAGAAATTTTGAAGAAGTTAAAGGAAGGAACGGATTTTGCAATGCTGGCTAAGGAAAACAGTACAGATGGTAGTAAGGAAAAAGGAGGAGATTTGGGCTGGGTTACAAGAGAAGGATTGCCAAAAGAAGTGGGAGAGAGTGCTTTCAGTCTGGCTAAGGGTGAGCTCAGCGGGATTATTAAATCTTCTGCTGGGTATCACCTGGTAAAGGTAGAAGATATCAAACCTGCTCAGACAAGACCCTGGGAAACAGTTTCCCAGGAAATCAGAAGGAGGTTAGAGCAGGAAAGGATAAGACAGTTAGAAGCAAACCTCAGAGAAAAATACAAAGTAAAGATTGACTATACGGTTTTTGACACTGAGGTAAAGAAGTAAATTAGTAACGGGGAGGAAAGGATGAATAGAAAATTCCTCGTGGCTGGGGTTTATGTATTGTGCCTGACAGTGGCATCCTTTGCTGCTACCATGCAGGTGGAAAGCCTTACTGTTTCGTCCCGTCCCGGTTCTATCTCTATTCCGGTGACACTTAATGCAGACACAGCTTTTACCGGTTTTCAATTTACTTTTCGTTACAACCCAAATATCCTGAGACTCACCGGGATTGATAAAGGACCGCTGGTAGCTTCCTTCAGTGTGATGAACAATACTGAGCAGGCAGGAGTTATCAGGATGGCAGGTTTTGACCCGGGTTTAACTGGTGTTTCTGGAACAGGTGTTCTGGCTAATATCCACTTTGAAGTATTAAATGACGGTTATTCTTATCTGGCTTTAGGTGAGGTAAAACTGAGCGATAACAAGGGTAAGCCGCTTCCCTGTGCTATTCATTCAGGATTTTTCCGGGTAGCCAGTTCTTCTCCAGCTGAAGGTTCAACAACCCCAGGTGTGACTGTTCAAACTGGCGATGCTAATGTCAGCGTCAGTGTTTCTTCTTCTGGAGATCATAAGACAACCTATACCAGAATCCAGACAGGTGGTGCTACAATTTCTGTGCCTGGAACTTCTGCGTCTCCTGCAGCATCTACTGCTTCGGTTGCAGTGCCCGGACAGGATACATGGCAGCAGCCAGTACCTTCTACTACTTCTGCCCAGCCAGAGGGTAAGAAGGCACCTGCTGTAGAAACGCCTTCCAATAGTGTTGTGCTTTTAGTGAAATCTGATTATGGGAAGACTGTTCCGTCACCAGGAGTTACCACCTACACGCGCGGAGACACAGTAGAATGTCGGGTAGAAACTGCGATTTTAGTTCAGGGGGAGGAAGTAGTAAGCTGCACCGGTTACGAAGGCAGCGGTTCTGCGCCCAGTGGTTCTGGCAATGCTGTCAGTTTTGTTATCCAGGAGGATTCAAAACTTACCTGGAAATGGGAGAAAAAACCCTTAGAAAAAGGTTTTGCCCTGTCTGCTCCTGATAAAATAATTTTTTCCCTGGAAGACAAAGAAATTAGGTTAGAGGTGAAAGCAGTTTTTCTTGGTGGTTTTACTGACCCAGTAAAAATTACGATAAAAACCCCTGCTGGACTTCAGGTACTACCCGAGGAGAAGGCTTTCACTGTAGAAAAAAATGGAGGAATTTTTCAATTGAGGAAAACAGGAAAATTACCAGCAGGCAGTTACAAACTTTTAGTTGAGGGAGTTTCCGGAGAAAAGAAAAAAACAGCCGATGTTTCCCTTGTAGTAACAGGACAGGTAAAACTTGATACTCTTTCTCTGGACAGAAAAAAGGGAATAGCAGAAACCAGTCTTCTTTTAAGTGACAACATCAGCAAGGTTTCTACTCTGCAGTTAATCCTGGAGGTCCCCCCATCTTTGAAATTGAAAGAGGCCCGTCCTTGTTTGAAAGAACAAAAGTTATTTAAGGAAGTCCAGACGGATAAAAACACGGTGAAGATTACTGGTTTCTTTTTCCCTGCTTCCTTCAGTCAGAACCTCTTGACTTTTGTTTTTGATTGCAACCGGCTGTTCACCAGGGAGGTAGCAGTCAGGTTAAAGGATGTCACTCTCTGGACTGAAGGTGGGGAAAAAATCCCTGTGGTGTTTAGCCCTTGATGCGTTAGGACCCCAACAGTGTTCCTGTTGGTCGGTAAATAATTTTTGGGAGATTTTTCTCAGGAAACCGAGGGACTTGACAGGACAGTATGCCGTACTATAACATCAAATTAGTAGCGGGGACTGTATGGCTGCTGCCAGGATAAGTTGTCAGATAGCCGGCATCTACCTGACTGTGGTTATGCTGCTCTGCGATATTTCAATTTCTCAGGGACAAAATACTCTCTTCGAAAATACCGCCTCTGATACCATCCAGCAAATAATAGAAGAACTTGGGGATGCGGATTTTCTGACAAACTACTACGCGGGTAGAAAAATTATAAAAATTGGGAAAGAGGCAAGTCCTTATCTTATAAAGGCATTAGACCACGATAAAGGAAAGATCAGACTGGCGGCTATAGTCCTTTTGGAGCAGATGAAAGAGACAAAAGCCATCCCGGAATTTATCAGAATTTTTAAAGATGGGCATCGAAAAGAGAGGGAGAAAGCCGCGGTATGTTTAGCGCTTGGAAGATTAGGGGCAAAGGAAGCTTCAGATGTCTTAATCAAAGGTTTATCAGACGATTCCAGTACTATAAAGATGGCCTGTGCTACTTCTCTGGGAATGCTGAAAGAAGAAAAAGCTGTGCCTTACCTTGTCAAGTACGCACAGGATAAGGAGAGCGAAGTGGGAAAGGTTTGCCTCCGTGCCTTACAGAGTATTGGAGATAAGGCAATTCCTGAACTGGAAAAGTTGTTGCAACAAGGGGTTTTTGAAGAAAAACTTCTGGCGCTGGAAATGCTGGGTAATTTAAAGAGTGAGAGCAGTATGGAGGTTCTGAAAAAGGTTCTGAAAAGTGATAACAAGTACTTGGCAATTTCTTCCGCCTATGTTTTAAGCACCTTAGAGTGTTCCGCTGGTAAGGAAGTAGCTTTGAAATTGCTGAATGATGCTGAGCAGAAGGTAAAAACGCTGGCTGCAAAAACTCTGGAAAATATTGAAAAAATAGGAAGGAGAAAATGAAGAAAATTGTTTGGGCTATGCTGTTGTTTTTTCTTTGGTTGAGCAGTTTAGTTTCTATGGCTCTCACGGCTGATGAGTGGGTAGCACAGGGCGATGCTTATCTGGAGGCTCACGACACAGTAAATGCTTACCAGTGTTACCTTAATGCGTATAATTTAAACAACAACCATCAGGGTGCAAATTTTGGACTTTCTATTTTAACTTTGCCCCATTATCTAATTGATGGCGGAGATAATCAAGTAAGGAATTTTCTTCAGGATAATGGGTTAAGCATTATTGGTAATCTATATGACCTTTATTTCTCCAGCTGGAATGTGGAAGAGAAACCTGCAATACCTCAAATGCAGAATTTCGTTGACCAACATATGATTCCTTATCTGAACCAGGCAATTACACATTCAAACAAATTATCATCAGGTTTCTCAAAAATAATAAAAAAAGAGATGCAACCGTATGATGCGTGGAAAGAAGGCATAATTCAAATGGGAGATAATGAATGGAATACAATTAAGGTCAGGATAACAAAAACAGGAAATATTATTGATTCATCCTGGGGAAGAGAGTATTTGATTTTACCTTCAAATATTCAAGTTGGGGTTAAATGGAAAGCATTTAAGCATTTTGATGAAATTAGCACAATAGAAAGTATATCAGCAATTGTTACAACTCCTGCAGGAAGATTTACTAATTGCGTTAAAGTAGTTATAGAAAGAAGATTTATTTCCGATGGGGAAACGATGGTTATTTATGGAGAAGAATATTATAAGAAAAATTTAGGTCCTGTAAAATATTACTGGTATGATAATACTGGGTGGATAGAAAAGACAGAACTTATATCATATTCTGTAAAAGGGGATGGATATTTTCCATTAGAAGTCGATAATAGTTGGGAGTATAAGACCACATATTCTGCTGGTGGAGAAAGTACCCGGACATGGGTAGTTACTTCTGTTGAAGAATATAATGATTTAATTAATAACAAAGACAGAGAATGGGATTATGGGGACACACTTGCCTACAAAGGTATCTTGAATTTGTTAAATGGTTTTCTCAATTTCGCCTGTGCTTATAATGTTGATGTTGATTTTAATGATATAAGGAATCTTGGTTTAAAACAGCTTCTTGATAAATACCCATCATTTCTCACTTTGAGGCAAAATGGACAGACAAAACTTAACAATGCCTTAACCTCATTTCAGAATTTACTTGATTGTTTGATTGGCAGTTACGATTCAATAAGGAATGAAGTAGATTCCCAGTCTGATGATATTCTGGTTCTTCCAGCGGATGGGGAATTCAATTACTTCAAAGATGATTTAAGGAATTTACTATCAGATTTAAGAGCCCTTTTAAACTCCGGCGGAGCAGATTTTGACCCAACTGACCTGTTTTTGAAGTTTACATATGGCTGTTATGGTTCGCCTGTCCAGATGCCAAAAAGAATTGACCTATCAAAATTCTTTACCAGCCCAATAACAAGAACAAATCTGCAACCACTTGAATTTAATGAAAATGGAAGCTTAAAACTTTCCAGTTTATGGAATTTTGACCAGTCGTTGAACGGAGTTTTCCCTGATATGACAAAGCAGGAATTTGTTGGGTACTTTAAGGGAGTTGCTGATCTGCACAATCCTGTAATTCTTGATGGAAATACTATTTATTTGTATGGTTTTCTCAAACAAATTACTGACTGGCAAGATATATCCTCAATCAAAATTTACCGTGATACCAGCCCGAATGTTGGAATAAATCCGGGAAACCTGATAGTATCCCTGCCGCCGAGCCAGTTTTTTGAATTTCTGGATACCAGTGCACCTGCCGATACCTATTATTACAACGCAGTGCTTAACTTCAAGGATGGTTCTTATTCAAGGTATGACATCAGGCGAGCAGTTAGGAAACTTTATGTTGATGGAAGTGCTTCCGGAATATATAAAGGAACAAGCACTGAACCATATAAGTATATAGGTTTGGGGGTAGAATATGGTAATCCAGGTAGCACCATTTATGTAAAAACAGGCACATATCGCCTGGAAGATGACCCTGAGGCTTGGCGTTGTCTTTACATTGACAAACCATTAAGAATTATTGGTAGTTGCAATTCCTCCTGGATACCAGATTCTTCAGGTCCTCATACAATAATTGATGCAGAAAATAAATGGTCAGGAATTTGTTTGAATTGGGAAAGTGCTGGTTCTTCTATTGAGAATTTCATTATTAGAAATGCAGAAGGCAATGGAATTGGAGTAGGTTCTTCCAATATCGCTATAAAAAATTGTGTTGTGAGCAACACTCAAAATTACTGGGGAATTAAAACATGGGGAGATGGCACAAATATTTTAAATTGCACGATTGCAAACAATAATGGCTGGTACGGTGGTGGCATAAGCGCTAATTATGGAAACAACATTTCCATAAAGAATTCCATCATTACAGATAATACGACTGGCCTATCCCTGTGGAATGTTTCGGGATTGAATTTTTCTTACAATGATGTCTGGGGAAACACAACAAATTATTCAGGAATTCCTGACCAGACCGGGATAAATGGAAATATATACCTGAACCCACTTTTTGTTAACCCCGGCATTGGAGATTATCGTTTGTCAGAGAATTCTCCCTGTAAAAGAGCAGGTGAAAATGGCGTTGATATGGGTGCTTATGTTCAGAAAGGTAATATAAATTCAGATAGTCATATCGACATTTCAGACGTTATTTTGTGTCTGCGGATGGTAATAGGACTTGACCCGGTAAATAAAGATTTAGCTGATATGAACAGAGATAATGAAGTTGATATAAGGGATGTAATTTTGATACTGAGGAAAGCAGTGGGACTGGATTGATTTCTTTTATTTCCTCTTCCTTGACGGGAGAGGATAAAGATCGTCCTATAAGAGTCAAGGCTTATAGGGAATTGTCAAAGAACAGAGTTGCTCTTTGAAAATTTGGTGACTTAAGAAACAGGGGCACCCTCCTGAAAGCGAGGAAGCGCAGTGGGAGGAACAAAGACTCTTTCTGGTCTATATTGTTGCCCGCTTTTGAGCATTGACAGCATCATCTGGGCTAATTTCTTAGCCACACAGATGAGGGTCTGTTTTCTGGTCTTGCCCTGAGAAATCTTTTTATTGTAAAGGGTTCTCATCTCTGGGTTATGCCGGAGAGAACTGACGGTGGCCATATAGAGACCTTTTCTTACATAGTTTGGACCTCGGTGCGAGATGATGTTATCCTTCCGAGTTTGTCCGCTCTCAAATATCTGAGGGAAAAAGCCTATATGGCCGATTAACTTCTTGCCCGAAGGATAGTTTGTTCCGTTGCTGCCGGCTACCGAGAGAAAAACCGCTAAGGTATTCTTTCCTATGGCTGGGGTGGATAAAAGATTGCTGCCCGGGAAAGAACCGCAGCCATCCTCAGGAGAAAGAAGGATCCTGATGGTAAAAGCTCTAACCTCTCTGGCTCGGCCAGAATAGATTGAGTTTTTGGCTGTTTCTATCAAGGAGCCAATTTCCGAGATGTTAAAGTTATTCCCTTTGATAGAACGGACTACTTTCTCAATCTGAGAAACTTTGGTCTGGGCTAAATCAAAAGCAGTCGGCCATTTCTCCAGGACCCTTCTGGAAGCTATACTGAAGACATTTCTCAGGGCAGTTTTCTCATACTCCGGGAAGACTAAAGCAAGAAGAGAAACAAGCCGCCGGGAAAATCTTTTCTTCTCTTCCTCCAGATGAAACTGCAGTTTCACTAATTCTCTGAGTGGGTCAATTTCTTCTTCTGGTACCATAGAAGAAAGATACCGATTACTCCTTAAGAGGTCAGCAATCACAAAAGCGGAGATGATATCGGTGGTGGCTTTCTGACCCAGAGCCTGATGAAATTTCCTGGTCTGGTACGGATTAAGAACAATAACCTTATCTCCTTTCTCGGTCAGAAAAGAATAGAGATTTTCCCAGAGGCTACCGGTGGCCTCCAATCCAGCCAGAAGATTCTCTGGAGTAAGAGAAAATTGGGAAAGTTTCTTCAGGAGCGTATCAAACCCTTCTCTGGTATTCTCCAGGGAAAAGGGCCTTTGAAATCTTTCTCCCTTCTCATCCAGGATGAGGTAATCTGTCTTACTCTTGGATACATCTATCCCTAAATAATACATAAAAAGCCTCCTTTGTTCTTTTCTGGTAACTATCCAAAAGGAGGGAGGATATTCCTGTTTTATCTCTCTTTCCCATAACCTGGGAGATGAATGGTAACTCTATATCAACAGAGTTCCATAGCGTCCTTAATAAAGGTTCCCAGAGAGATAAGGAGGAAGCAATAATCTTTATCAAATGGTATCCGGTATGGACCCATACCGAGGGGAAAAATGTCTCCCTGCTTTCTGAAAGTTGCCAGATTTTAAGTCTTGAAAGAGCAATGATTAATTATAAAGCCAAAAAAGCTTTTAACTACTCACATGCTCTATTATAAGCATTATACCAGGAGGTAACGATGAGAGAGAGGAGATCTTTTAACAATCTTTCAGTTGGTATGTTGTTAGGTTATTGTGCATTTGTGTTCTGTATTGCCCTGCTCATGGTAGGGGCAGGTGCTCTTTTTGCATCAACAGGCAGTACAGTGAAAAGCACAAAAGGCAAGAAGCTTGATGATGCCACAAAGGCAAGGGTAGTTGAGGCATATGGAAAACTACCTCTCTACTTTATCCAGAACCATGGGCAGTTAGACAAGAAAGTCAAGTACTATGAAAAGGCCTCAGGCAGTGCCATGTATTTCACAAAAGAGGGTGTGTATATAAGCCTTATTAAACAGGAAAGCAAAAAAGTCACAAAGAAAGATGCAAAGCCAGAGAGACAGACAGAGGCAAAACTTATAAAACTATTCTTTCTTAAGGGCGCTTTAAATCCTGAGATAGTTGCAGAAGGAAGGCTTGAAGGAAAGGTAAACTACTTTATAGGCAATGACTCAAAGAAGTGGAAGACAGACATACCCACCTACAGCTCAGTCCTATACAAAGAGGTCTATAAGGGCATAGACATAAGGTTTTATGGAAACCAGAGACAGCTTGAATATGATGTGATAGTAAAGCCGGGTGCTGATCCATCAAAGGTAAAGATTGCCTATGAAGGCATAGAAGGTTTAAGGCTAAAAGACAATGGAGAGATGGAGGTTGTGGTTAAAAACTCAAAGGGAGAAGAGAAGATAGCCCTTATTCAACACAAGCCGATAATCTATCAGGAGATAGATGGAAAGAGAAAGGAGCTTGATGGAGGGTTTGTGATACTCAAGAATGACAAGGATAAGGATGTATATGCCTTTAAAGTCCCTGAGTATGACAGGACAAGACCCCTTATCATAGACCCTGTGCTTGTCTATTCCACATACCTTGGGGGAAGTGATGGTGATTATGGCTTTGGCATAGCAGTAGATAGCCAAGGCAATGCCTATGTGACAGGGGAGACATCTTCAACCAACTTTCCTATACAGAACGCATATCAGGGGACATTTGCTGGTCTCTATAATGATGTCTTTGTCACAAAGCTAAGCCCTTCAGGTAGCCTTGTCTATTCCACATACCTTGGGGGAAGTGGTCAGTATGATTTTAGTTATGGCATAGCAGTAGACAGTTCAGGTAATGCTTATGTGACAGGGAGTACATGGTCAACCGACTTTCCTACTACACAAAACGGATTTCAGACGACATATGGTGGTGGCTATAATGATGCCTTTGTCACAAAGCTGAGCCCTGAAGGAAATAGCCTTGTCTATTCCACATACCTTGGGGGAAGTGGTATGGATGTAGGCCATAGCATAGCAGTAGATAGTTCAGGCAATGCCTATGTGACAGGGTATACAGATTCAACCAACTTTCCTACACAGAACGCATATCAGGGGTCAAGGAGTGGCGATTATGATGCCTTTGTCACAAAGCTGAGCCCTGAAGGAAATAGCCTTGTCTATTCCACATACCTTGGGGGAAGTGGTGGTGATAGAGGCTATGGCATAGCTGTAGACAGCCAAGGCAATGCCTATGTGACAGGGTTGACAAGGTCAACCAACTTTCCTACACAGAACGCATATCAGGGGTCAAATCGTGGCGATCGTGATGCCTTTGTCACAAAGCTAAATCCTCAAGGAAATAGCCTTGTCTATTCCACATACCTTGGGGGAAGTGGTATGGATGTAGGCAATGGCATAGCAGTAGATAGTTCAGGCAATGCTTATGTGACAGGGAAAACAGAATCAACTGACTTTCCTACACAGAACGCATATCAAGGGAGATATGGTGGTGGCACTTATGATGCCTTTGTCACAAAACTAAGCCCTCAAGGAAATAGCCTTGTCTATTCCACATACCTTGGGGGAAGTGCTTGGGATGAAGGCTGTGGCATAGCAGTAGACAGCCAGGGCAATGCCTATGTGACAGGGGAGACAGCTTCAGCCAACTTTCCTACACAGAACGCATATCAAGGGAGATATGGTGGTGGCACTTATGATGCCTTTGTCACAAAGCTGAGCCCTGAAGGAAATAGCCTTGTCTATTCCACATACCTTGGGGGAAGTGGTGAGGATAGAGGCTATGGCATAGCAGTAGACAGCCAGGGCAATGCCTATGTGACAGGGGAGACAGCTTCAGCCAACTTTCCTACACAGAACGCATATCAGGGATCAAATGGTGGCAATGGTGATGCCTTCGTCACAAAGCTGAGTTTTGAAGGAAATATATTTAAAGGAGATATAAATTCAGATGGAAAGATAGATATTTCAGATGTAATTTTATGTTTGAGGATAGCCTTAGAACTTCCGGTTGTAATTTTAGATGAGACATTTAATCCACCTTATCCTGATTGGTTAATAGAAACTGCTGATATGAACGAGGATGGAGTAATAGATATTTCAGATGTTATTAAGATATTGAGGAAAGCAGTTGGGCTGGTCTAATCTTCGGGCTTTGTAGGCAAGTTTTGGAAATTGCAGAAAGGAAAACGTAACTTGAACATCTGTAACAGAAGGGGGTGAGGCGATATGTTGAAGAAAATGGTCATGGCAATAGCAGTTTTGGCAGGATTATGTCAAGCTGCTAATTTTACCAATGGTGATTTTTCTGGCACATGGAGTTTATCCGGGTATTGGGAGGAAGTAGATAACCCTAACTCTTACGGCTGGCTCTATGGTACTATTATAAGTGATGGAAATGGTAATATCATAGGTGGAACAGTAACCAATTCTTATG